>WNFG01000983.1_pt1 | contig 36101 bp, 27 predicted proteins | sample 5400431 | NCBI WGS metagenome assembly WNFG01 (sample SAMN13153346, study PRJNA577476) | soil metagenome | isolation source: 120 cm saprolite under Douglas fir tree site 2 hole 3 replicate 2 | place: USA:California | collected 2015-04-18
CATCAGCCTAAAACCTCATTGATGACAGACCTTCAATTCTCAAGCTCACCCGCGAAAGCTCGCCGTACAAGGACGGTACAACCAAAGCCTGTGCCTTCCGGTTTCTAGCTGTTCCTTGGAGCACGCAAGCAATTCATGCGCGCTCTCTTTGTCGATATTCTAGAATCTGACTGCCCGTAGACAAACGCGGAATCGCAGGACCTGGCTACGCAGCCATTCAACGGACACAATGAAATCTGGCGTGATCTACGCGTTGCCCCGGGGCAGCACTGCGGTGCTAGCACGCCCTTTGCCAAGCTCCTAGTGGGCCAGGTTCCGCCAATCATCCTTGCGCGCTCGCTTTATTTGGGCGCGCGACCGGGCCTGTTGGCACGGATGCTGCAGGAGCTTGGCAACTGCGGCATGCGGTTGCTCGTCAAATAATTGTGTTCAGAGTCACCACCACGCTCGTGTTAGCAGCCAGTTTACTCTTTGCCTCCTTGAGTAGTGCGCAAACCTCCGATGGACGACCGCCTGCGAACGAGTTTGTACGCCAGATCATCGACAACGAATTGCAAACTGAGAAAAACGATCACAGTCATTGGATGCTGCGGATGGAGACGCGAAAATCTGGAAAAACCGAAGTGAGGGAAGTTGGCTCAAGGCGATCAGGAAGAAACATGGCCTTGAAAACTCAACCCTAGTAGAGGTCCGGAAAGTCATGAACTTGGTCTACAAACACGGGCAGCGATACGGGCTTCTTCCTCGTTCCGACGAGGGGAACCCAATTCATTTCGTCCGCCAATCGTCCAAGAGTGACTTCGAGCCGGTGATCCTCACCCTGCCCCAGGTACTCGATATTTTCGACAATCTGGATCTGATGCGCCGCACTATGGTCCTAACGGACGCGGCCACGGCGTTGCGTGTCAGCGAAATTCTGGCCCTGACGTGGAAGGATCTGGATTTCGTGGCGCAGCTGATACGGGTGCGCCGGGCTTACGTGTACCGCCGTTTTGGAGCTCCGAAATCGAAAGCCTCGAAGGCTCCGGTTCCGATGCATCCTCTGCTGGCGGCACATCTGCTCGCTTGGCGTCAGGAAACCCTCTACGCCTCCGACGAAGACTTGGTTTTTCCGAGTCTTCGCGCCAAGGGCACCAAGCCTCCCGCGGCCAACATGCTGGTTGCTGATTACCTGCGCGTGGCTGCCAAGAAGGCGGGAGTCGTGGCTCCGCCGCGCACCTTCGGATTCCACACTTTCCGAAGGACGCTCGCTTCGGTCTTGGTCAAACTGAAGGTCGATCCGAAGTTGGTGCAGGAAATGCTTCGGCACCAAAATCTGAAGACGACCCTTGAGGTCTACGCGAAGGCGGTGACCGAAGACAAGCTCGAAGCCCAGGGGATGTTCCTGGAGTTGCTGTTCCGCGGCAGGAAGGCGGCTGAACCCGATCCGGTCAAAAACCTGGAGAAAACGGCTCCAGTGACGGGTTTGGTGCAGTAGTGCGGGCAACTGCGGGTAAACTGCGGGTAATACGCAAAATGAAAAGTGGAGTTAACTGCTTTGAAATGTGGTGGCCAGGGACGGAGTTGAACCGCCGACGCCAGCCTTTTCAGGGCTGCGCTCTACCACCTGAGCTACCTGGCCACATTTCGAAACTCGCGCATTGGCGGCGAGCTACGAGGACTGTTCGCTTCACGCTGATGATGGCGGGATTACGAACCGAAAGAAAACGGCTCCAATGCCTGAGGCATGAGGAACGCTGTTGATTATAGCAACCGTCTCGAATCCGCTCAACGTCGGCGCTGGCGGCCACTGCACTCTAATTGGAATCGACGGTGCCTTAGCTCGCCGGAAACCTGGTCAAAACGTCGACGTACGAACGATCCAGCGCGACGATCGAAGTGCATCCGAGGAGCTTGAGCGTACGCTCCAGATCCGCTCGCAGGATCGCAATTGCTCGCGCAACACCAGCTTCTCCTCCAGCGGCAAGCCCATAGGCGTATGCGCGGCCGACCAAAACTGCTCGCGCTCCCAGGCAGATGGCCTTGACGATGTCGCTGCCGCGACGGATGCCTCCATCCATCAGAACGACAGTTTGGCCACCGATCGCCGCGACAATTTCTGGCAGCGCTTTCAAAGAAGCTGGAACAGAATCGAGTTGGCGTCCGCCGTGATTCGACACGACTACGGCCGCCGCTCCTTCATCGACGGCGCGTCGAGCGTCGTCCCCGGTAAGGACACCTTTGATAATGATGGGGCCGGGCCATGCCTCTCGAATCCAGCGCAGGTCGTCCCAGGTCACGGCCGCACTGGCCAGAGCTGCGCTGACGTCAATAAGCGGCACAGGGCCTTGCCCCGGAACGACAACGTTCGGCAGCTGCGGAACGCCGCCATCCAGCAGGAATCTTGCGAGCCATCCTGGACGGCCGACGAACTGCGGCAGAAACGGAAGCTTGGCGAGAGCGCTGCCACCCAGCAGTTCTTTCATGCCGTTACGGAAATCACGTTCGCGCATTCCGGCGACGACTGTGTCGATGGTGACCACCAGGGCTGAGAACCCGGCGTTGCGAGCGCGTTGAATCGACGCCTCAGCCGCTCCGCGCCCACCCATCAGATACAGCTGGTACCACACCGGACCGGCCGAGGCTGCTCTGACGTCCTCGAGTTTGTGACCGGAGATAGTTGAGAGAATGTACGCTGTCCCCGCCGCGCCAGCCGCCCGAGCGGCCGCAACTTCACCTCCCGGATGCATAAGGCGACTGTAGCCCACCGGAGCAAGCAAGAATGGAAGAGAGAGGTCAAAGTCCAACACGCGGGTGCGCAAATCGCAGGCAGGCACCGCGACGGCGTGACGGGGGCGGAAGGTTACATCTTCAAATGCGCGGCAATTCTCGCGTAGCGTGACCTCGCCTTCGGCGCCGCCGTCAAGATAATCAAACACCACCCTGGGCAGTTGGCGGCGAGCCAGTCGCCGTAAATCCGCAATGCTTACGACCTGGGGAGACGCCACTGAGAACGACAAGTTTTCTTCCTCACTGCCCGAGTTTGAAAATCATACCCGCGGAACCGAATTATCCCTCAGAACAATCGATTCTTCTTCAGTAAATTGAAAATGACTATACAAGGCTGCGATCGAATGCTCCGAGTGGATAGGCCGTGTATCATCGCCCCATGGACGCCAAGTTGGTTGCGGTGACTGCCTTCATCCTTGCGGGGGGTAAGAGCACGCGCATGGGAACGGACAAGGCGTTCGTGACATTGAGCGGCCGGTCGCTACTGGATCGCATGTTGGATTTGGGGCAGTCGGTTACTCGGGACGTACGCATCATCGGCAACGCCCAGAAGTTTTCGCAATTTGCTCCGACGGTGGAAGACGTGTTTCAGGACTGCGGCCCATTGGGGGGCATCCACGCGGCGTTGCGGGCTTCGTCCACCGAACTTAACGTGATTCTCGCGGTGGACCTTCCGTTTGTATCGCCGGCGCTATTGCAGTACCTGATCGCGCGGGCTGAGAGTGTTCCTGGCGTACGTGCCACCGTGCCGCATGCTGCTGGGGGATGGCAGCCATTGTGCGCCGTGTATCGCCGGCAATTCGCCGACGCAGCCGAGAGCGCTCTGCGCGCGGGTCGCTACAAGATTGACGAGTTGTTTGACCCGGTGAGAACGCAGCGGATCGAGGAAGAAGAGCTGGCGGGCGAGGGTTTCTCGCGAGAAATATTTCGAAATCTCAATACCAGAGAGGAAGTGGAAGCCGTCACGGACGGAGTAGTAGCTCGAAGCGAATCGCGATTGCCTGATGACTCGCGGCCTCAAGTCCCATACGTGGAGTTTAAAGACGTCTCCAAGGCCTTCGGCGACAACGTCGTGCTCAACCATGTCAGTTTTGACGTGTTGCCAAGTGAAACCGTCTGCATCCTGGGGCGCAGCGGTGTGGGCAAGTCGGTCGCGCTGCATCACATCATGGGTTTTCTGAAGGCTGACTCCGGCCGTGTAATCGTAGCCGGGGAAGACATTACCGATTATTCCGAAATGCAAATGGAAGCGATCCGAAAGAAAGTCACCATGGTCTTTCAGAACGGAGCGCTCTTCGACTCTCTGACGGTCGGGGAGAACGTCGCCTTTCCTTTGCGCGAAACCAGGGACCTGAATGAAGAGCAGATCTACCAGATCGTCGATGGCCTTCTGCAAATGGTGGGCGTGCAGGAGATGCGCGACCTGCTGCCCTCGGACCTTTCTACTGGGATGAGGCGTTCGGTCGCCATCGCACGAGCCCTGGCCGCGCGGCCGGAATGTGTTCTGTACGACGAGCCCACGACCATGGTCGATCCATTGATGGCACAACTGCTCGGTGACCTCATCAAGCGGCTCAAAATTCAACTGAACTTGACCAGTATCGTCGTCACCCACGACATGCGCCTGGCCAAGAAGCTGGCCGACCGAATTGTTTTTCTTCACGAAGGCAAGGCAATCTTCTTCGGTACGTCCGCGGAGATGGAAAAGTCCCCGGAGCCAATCATTCACGAGTTTTTGGAGCTCGATGAATTGAAGCTGGAAGCGTGAGGCTGTTACGCCTCATTGAGTATCCACAAGTGGGAATCGAGACCTGACCTAAAACCCCTGCCGCACCAACTCCTCTACGGTGAGCGAGCTCCCTGCGGTTTCCCCGTGTATCATCTTCTCCACGTACTTGGCGATCAGATCGGCTTCGAGGTTGACGGGGTCTCCCGGCTTCAACGTACCCAGGTTCGTCATCTCTACCGAGTGCGGAATGACGGCGATGGCGCAGCGGCGTCCCTCAAGCCGCGCAACCGTCAGGCTGATGCCCTCGATCGTGATCGATCCCTTGTGCACGGTATACTTCTCCACCTCAGGAGGCAGATCGATGTGCAGCCACCAATTTTCGGAGTCGGCGATCCGATCCAATGCGATGAGCTTGCCGACACCGTCTACGTGGCCTTGCACGATGTGGCCGCCGAATCGGCCATCCGCTTTCATGGAGAGTTCAAGGTTGACCCACGCGCCTTCTTGCAGGCGTGAAAACGACGTGCGCATCCAGGTTTCCGGCGCCAAGTCGGCACAAAACGAGCCCGGCCTGATGTCGAGAGCAGTAAGGCAGACGCCGCTTACGGCAACGCTGTCGCCAGGTTTCAACTCCTTCGGGGCGTGCTCGGCTGTTATGGTGATCCGGCGGTCTTCGCCGCGCTGTTCAATACGCTTGACCTGCCCGACCTCTTCAATAATGCCGGTGAACATGAGAGCCCTCCGAGCGACCATAACATCATAAATCCACGAGCCTCCCCACAGATGGGAGCAAAGCCGCAATTCGAACCCTCTGTGCTCTCAAATTGAAAATCAGCTATCTTATCTCGCAAGACAAGTACGGAAAGGAAAACTGGAAATGTACACCACAACCCGTCGTCAATTCTCCACGCAGATGTTAGCCGCTGCTGGAGGAGCATTGCTGGGAGGAACAATTCTAGAGTCTTCCGCGGTGGCTCAAGCAGCGGCTCCTTCTGGGGGCGAATTGTTTAGCCGCATGAAGTGGCTCAACGAGCCCGCATCGGCTACCATCGCGGCGGACAAACTGGTCGTGCGGGCAAAACCGAAGACAGATTTCTGGCGGAAAACACTCTCCGGCACTGTGATTGATAACGGACATTTCTTTCATTTGCCGGTAGCCGGCGATTTCATCCTCGAAGGTCGAATCGACGGTAAGTATGAAGCGGCCTCCGATCAGGCAGGGCTTATGGTTCGTGTCGATGCGGAGAACTGGGTAAAGTGCGGCACGGAATTCGATGATGGCGCCCGCCACGCCGCCGTGGTTTTCACCCGTGAGTTCTCAGACGGATCGACTATGAACGATCTGGCGGCGAGTGGTCCGGTGTGGTGGAGAGTTGTGCGCAAGCGTGATTCACTGGAGACGCTTTGTTCGCTCGACGGCAAGAATTTTACTTCGGTTCGCCTGGGTTACCTGGTTCCGTCGGCAACCGCCCACGCCGGAATTATGTGCGCTGCTCCAGAAGGACCGGGACTCGAGTGCGCGTTCGACAATTTGAAGCTGACGGCGGGGAAGTAGCTTCTTTTTCCCAGGCATCAGGGCTTCTGCGGTGAAAGAGCTTCACTCTCCGTAGGGATTCCGCAGATAACCTTCTACGGCGAAATCCTCACCGAAGCGGTGCAGGTGCACCGACTTCACTTGTGCGGCTTCGCTCATGCCGGGGAAGCCTGCGCCTGCCGCGAATGGAATGGAACCGGTGCCCGCGAGAATCTTCGGCGCGTAGTACAGGAAGACCTTGTCCACCACGCCGGAGGCGAGCGCCGTCCAGTTTACCGTGGCCCCGCCTTCGATCATCGCGCTCACGATTTCGAGTTCACCCAGCCGGCGCAAAATGGCGGGCATGTCCGGGCGTCCATCCGGCATAGTGTCTGCAATGTGTTCGACCCGGACGCCGCGCTTTTCGAGTTGCGCCTTCTTGTTTGCATCTGCGGTTGAGCAAGTAGTCGAGCAAAAGACCAGCACATCGTTCGGGCCCGGGCGTTCCTTCGACACGTTGGGCGCGGCGCTCTGGACCAGCCGCGATTCCAGGGGTAATCGCAGGCGCGAGTCGAGAATCACGCGCAGCAGCGGGCGGCGCCGCGGACGTCCGCTGCGGTCGGTGAGCAGGGGATCGTCGGCCAGGATCGTGCCCACGCCCACGAGGAGCGCGTCGTGCTGGTGGCGCAACTCCTGAACATGTGCGCGCGCGAGGCCGCTGGTGATCCAGCCGCCGGAGGGAGCTCCATCCGCTTCGCGCAACGCCTCAGTCGGCGGCGGTGCAATCTTTCCGTCCAGGGTCATGGCGGCTTTCAGCGTCACCAGCGGCGTGCCGTGACGGATGTACTTGGCGAAGCTCTCATTGAGATGACGGGCCTGGTGTTCGAGTCGCCCCACTTCGACCTGCACTCCTGCGGCTCGGAGTTGCTCGAAGCCGCGTCCGCTGACCGCCGGATTGGGGTCCGGCATCGAAGCCACGACTCGACGAATTCCCGCGGCGATGACGGCATCAGCGCAAGGATGCGTCCGCCCCTGATGGGAGCAGGGCTCAAGATTGATATAAAGTGTTCCGCCATTTGCTTTTGGGCCGGCGTGATCGAGGGCCCGGACCTCGGCGTGTTTTACCCCGTCGTAGGTGTGAGTGCCCGTGCCCACAATGTTGCCGCCCGTGTCCACCACCACCGCACCCACGTAAGGATTCGGCGAGGCCAGCCCGATACCTTGCCGCGCAAGGTCGAGAGCGCGGTGCAAAAATTGTTCGTCAGTGGTTTGGTCGGACATGGAGATCGACAGCTACCCGCCGCAATCTGATGAACAGGGAAATTCGACGCTCGTAACACGGTACGCGCCCTATTCGAACAGCGAATCTACAAATTCCTTTGGATCGAACGGCAGCAGGTCGCCCTGCTTTTCACCCACGCCCACGAAGCGCACCGGCAAACCCAATTCGCGCGTGATCGCTACCACTACGCCACCTTTTGCGGTTCCATCGAGCTTAGTGAGGACGATCCCTGTGACTCCCGCTGACTCCGTGAACATGCGCGCCTGTTGCAATCCATTCTGACCAGTGGTCGCGTCCATCACCAGCAACGTTTCATGTGGCGCACCGGGGATGATTCGTTGCGCGGTGCGGCGCATTTTGTCCAGTTCCGACATGAGATTGGTCTTGGTGTGCAGGCGGCCTGCGGTGTCGACGATAACGTAATCGCACTTGCGCGCAGTCGCAGCCTGCAGAGCGTCAAACAATACTGCGGCCGGGTCGCCGCCGGGCTTGGTCTTAATCACTTCCGTGCCTGTTCGCTGTCCCCAGATTTCCAGCTGATCGATCGCCGCGGCGCGGAAGGTGTCGGCTGCGCACAGCAGAACATTTTTCCCCTGCGCTCGAAACACCTGGGACAGTTTGCCAATGGTGGTGGTCTTGCCCGTCCCGTTCACGCCCACCACAAGGATCACCTCGGGCGTGCCCTCAACTTTGTTTACCGGACGCTGGTTCGCAGTATTCAGAATGGCCAGCAATTCCTCTTTCAGCAATCGCTTGAGTTCCTGCACATCTTTAATCTGCTTGCGGTCGGCTTTTTCCCGCAGCTTTCCGAGGACTTCTTGCGTGGTCGTCGTGCCCAGATCGGCGCCGATCAGCGTGGCCTCAAGGTCGTCCAGAGTATTACGGTCGATCTCCTTGCCCAGCGAAACGACTTCCTCGATGCGCTCGGCAAGGTTCTCGCGCGTGCGCGTGACTGCCTGCTTCATGCGATCGAGAAAGCCAGTTTTCTTTTCTTCTTCCAGACTGCCGAACAAGGTTTGAATCATAAGAAATGTAGAACCACCATTATAGCGGTGCGGGAAGAATCGAAAGCACAGCTACAACCCGCCATGTCGACAGCTAGACGCGGGCTTTTTCGAGAACGGAAGGGCTAGCGGAAAGCGGTTCTTGAGCGGGGACGGGCACAGGATCAGCCGAGACAGGTGCGGGTGCGTTGGCGGCTGCGGCCGCCACCGGTCTCCTGATCGAAAAGCGTTGGATACGGATCTCTCCGCGTCGATAGACCGCCATCAATGCGGCTACACAAACGGGATCAAGGCGCTTGCCCGCCAGGTTCTGAATGATCTTCAACGCATCTTCCGGCGCGTGCGCCTGCTGGTAAGGACGGTTGGTCGTCAGTGCGTCAAAGGTATCGCCCACCGCGATCACCCGCGCCAGCAGCGGAATCTGGTCGCCCTCGAGCCCGTAAGGATATCCGCGGCCATCGAGAGCCTCGTGGTGCAGTTCGATACCGGGCAGCATTTCCGCCAGTTGCGTGACCGGGCGCAAAATGTTTGCGCCCTTGGTGGTGTGCGTCTTCATCACTTCGAATTCTTCGGCGGTGAGCGCCCCAGGCTTCTTGAGGATATGATCTTCGATGCCAATCTTGCCCACGTCATGCAGCTGCGCGGAAATCTGCAGCGTCTCCATGAAATCTGCAGGCAGGTTCATCTCCTTGGCAACCATCAGGGAATAACGCGTGACCCGGTCGGAATGGCCGCGCGTGTAGGGATCCTTTTCGTCGACCGCTCCGGCCAGCATCTGGATTGATCCCATGAACAGGGCGCGGTTTTCGTCGGCGGCACGTTTCAGATCCTCGACGAAGTGTTCCAGTTCCTCCGACATGGTGTTGAAAGTTTCGGCCAGTTCCCCGATCTCCGTGCGGCTGCGCAGCTGAACGCGTTGGGAGAAATCCCCCCGCGCGATGGCCCGGCTCGACTGAGTAAGCACTTCCAGAGGATTCGTGATCCTCCGCGCGGCAAAGATGCTGACGCCGATGCTCAGGAACACTGCCAGCAACGCCAGCAGCCGGCCTGTACGTTGCATCTCGTAGACTCCGCGATAGGCTTCACGGCGCGGCTTTTGCACCACTACGGCCCAGTCCAGCGCCGTTACCGGGCTGTAGGTGCCGAGCATCTCCACATTCTCTTTGCCATTGTTGACTGAGAATTCCTTGGTTGCGGCGAGCTGCGCCTTGTTGCCACCGTCCACGAAGGTGCGGACGATCTCCAGTTTTTTCATGTCCTGGCCAGTGGCATACTCCGCATTGGCCGCGGCAACCAGACGGCCCTGTGCGTCGACGACGTAGGGAGTCAGGCCGCCGCCACTGACTTCCTGCAGGCGGCGAATCAAGAATTGCAGGTCTACCACGGATGCAATCATTCCCAGAAAACGCGTGCCGTACATCACGGGAGCGCTCACCACGAATACGGTGCGGCCGGATTTGCCTTCGCCAACCACCAGCGCCTGGCCGTTGTAAACCCGGCCATCGCGAGTTGCCGCATAGGCGCGTTCCAGCTCGCGCTGAAGAAATACATCCGGAGCGATGCGCCCGGCGGAGATTCCTCTGGCGTCTGAATTCAACAAGGTCGCGTACGCCAGTTCATCGGAAGAGGAGACGAAGTTTTCCAGCAAGGCCCGCAGTTCGGGAGCTTGAATATTTTTCTCGCCAATGTCCCCGCCACTCGCCACCTGGATTGCCGAGGATAAATTGGCCAGCATCATTTGCAGAGAGCGCTCGTGCAGCGAAAGATCGTCCGCCAGCGAACGCGTCACCGTATTCTGCAACAGCATCTCGTTGGTCTTCAGACGATCTCCGTTGATGGCCTCCACTTGTGCTGAGTAGAAATACATCGGGATGATGCTGATGACCAGAAGCACACCGAGGATTACATACAGAATCGGAATGCGCGCGGGGCTGGGTACCTTGAAGGACAAAGTTCTCCCTTCGCTCAATGTGTACGCGCCGTCGGCGAAGTAGCGGCGAAATTCAAGTCTTCACTGGAATTCTAATAGCGAAAGCGGTTGCCGCACTGAACCCTGGACTGGGCGGCCATTACCGAAGTACTCCAACAGGTTCACGTCAAAGGCTGGTTTGGCAGACCGATTGGGTCAGTAGGATGTCTAGTGTTCGTGGCAGGAAACGCAGAACGGGTTACCAGCGGGTATTACGAGAAGTACTGAGGAAGATCGGGTACGAGTGAGCGGATGTAGGTTGGGATGTTGTGACGTGCTTCGTCTAGACCTTGCGGGATCCGCTCCAGTCCTCTCCTTTGGCATGCGGAGCCCGGTTCATCGCTTCCACCAGCAGCCGGCGTAGCCGGTAGCGGCTTTCCAGGTCGGTGTTTACAATCTCGAATCCCACTTCGTTTACGCGCGCCCGCCGCAGCAATACGTGAGCGCGGATCTTCGACCGCATGCCCGCCGAGATTTCCAGGTCGGCCTCGCTGCCGATGCGCAGATTGTCTTCCTTTGTGCCCATCCCACCGCCCAAACTCAACTCGCGAATCTGAATCCGCGATTTCCCCCATGAGCTGCCAATGGTCGCCGACACTGTGCGCGAAAGCACCATGCGCTCGTACCGGCGCTGCCGCACCCACGGACACGCGGGAGCCGTATCCAGCGGCGCAATCGCCAGTTCCGCCGGTTCCAGGCCGCTGTCGGAAAGAATCTGCGTGCTGTAGCGCGGGTCGGTTTTCGACAGCGCTTGCGCTGCGGCGATCCGTAGTTCCCGGTGATGCAACCAGCCAAAAGTTTTCTTGGCCTCGACGATTTCGCGCAGCGTGGTCACCGCCTCCATATCTTTCAGGCGGCCCAGCGACTCGATGGCTTTGAGCTGTATAAACGGAGACCGTGAAGCGGTATCGCCCGGACGCGCCATGGCGATTAGCGGCGGTGTTGCCGACATGTCGCCGCTCATGCCGATCTCATCCACGGCTTCGGGCAGAACTACGGGATCCAGAACCTCCGCCAGTTCGAGCAGCGTACGGCCGCGATCCGGTGCCGCCCCATAAGCGATTTCTCGCACTACGATGTCATGATAAAAACGGTTCCATTCGGGCAGACGCATGGGCAGCAGTTCCAACAGTGTGCCTACATCCAGCCGGCTGATGAGTCCCACGACCGCTGAGGCTTGACGAGATTGCCCGGTCCGCAATATCTCTCTCAGTTGCGCCAACGCGGGCGATCCCAGTTCTTTGACCAGTTCGATCATGCGATCGCATTCTTCTCGCCGCATGCAGCGGAAGAAGCGGTCCGCCAGATGTTCTGCCCCGGTCAGGCAGGTTCGGCGCAGCACGGCCAGCAAATCTTTCGGGACGGGATCGCAGTGCAGCGCTTCCTCGATGAACTCCGGCAGGCGATTTTCCACGCCAACCCGCGGCCGCAGATCGCTGGCCAGCACCGGACGGTGCTTACCAACCGTCTCCATGCCGCTGCACACCTCGTTGACGGCAGCGTAATTCTTCGAGGAACTGGCTTCCTGGCTGAGGCGTACGAATGCCGCACTCAACAGGCTTTGCATTTCCTGATCTTTCTCCACGCTTAACTGTTCGCTCAGTTTGCGGATGGCCGCGCCCATCGACTCTCCACCCAGCCGCGAATAAAGGTCCGCCAGCTGGCTCAGGCCGATGGCAGTTCGGCGGCGCGGTTCGATCTCCTTTGCGCTCAGGCAACTGTAGTAATTCTTCAGGATTTCTTCTGCCGTCTGCTTGTCTTCCCGGTCGAGCAATATTTCCACGAACTGGCGCAAATTTCGCGGAGGAACACACGGGGCCTCGTGCGAAAGCAACACACTCTTTTTCCCCGACTCGGGCACTTCCGCCCAGAACATACGATCCAGAATGTCGGCGTGCGACTCCACCAGAATTCCGGCCTTGCTCATCTTGTCTTCCTGCAGCTTCAGAATCTGCCGCAGTGAGTCCATCTGCCGGCTCATGTGTTCCACCTGCTGCTGTTCACTCGTGGCTTTTGCCGCCAGCGTTCCCAGCAGCTGCTGCAAATTCAGTCGAGTGTTCGGGTCAGTGTCGCCAATTTCCTTCTGTAGAGTTTTCTCGTCAACGTTGGGGTCGCCTTGCACCTGGCCAAACCGGGTGAGCAGACGGATCGCCTGAATGACCTCGGCTTCCTGCAAGGGAACCACTCCACCCGTCCACGCCGGAGCAGTGGCTGCGCCCGCGCCCGCGCCGCTCACCTGTACCGGTGCACTTCCACCGACGGGAATGTTGGGCACGCTTCCGAAAGGAACTACCGTCCCGGCGCCACCCTGAGCGCCACCTGCCGAGTTTGCGCCCTCGGCCGCAGCAATCAACTGCAATAGTTTCTGAGGATCATTCAACCATTGCTTGAATTCAGGTCCCAGCGTTTGCGCCGCGATCTGCGCTGCGATGCTTACATCCCCCGTCAAAGGATCGGCCGCCACAAACTTCACTTCATTAATTCGGATGGTGCTGCCGGGTCTGTTCCCGCCCAGCGCTTCCTTGATCTGTTTGGTGACGTCCTGAGCTTTGGATCCGGCCAGGGTGAAGGCGCGCACCAGGCGGGTGAAATCATCGACCGTAACTTCCTTGGAAAAGTGCAGGCTTGCTAGACCAGCCGCGCTGAGAAGCTGCGCGAAGCTGCGCTCGGAATTACCTGTTTCCAGCGGAATCCCGTCGAGCAATAACTTGTTGTCGGTAACGCCCAGCAGGAAGCCGCTGTCGCCGGCCTTGGGCAGCCCTTGCTGCAGTTCGTTCCAGGCGATCTCGAACTGAGCCTCGGTGCGCTTGTGATCAAAACCATACATCCGCGCGTACTTGATCAGGATGTTGAGGCTGTGAACGAAAGCGCGGGCTGACGCCGCCCGGGTCTCTTGCGATGTGCTCGTGACAGAAATAAAGAACTCCTTGAACCGGCAGCTCTGAGCCTCAAGGTTAAGGCAAAAGGTAAGTCCCCCGCACATTACGGAGGTAATAGCTGAAATGATTGGCGTGAAGTGCCCTGTCAGTGTCCTGGCGTGGGTGGAATGCTTTCGGTCTCAGCCCTGAGCGCGGAAAAAAAGCAATTCTAAACCACAGGACACAGGGTGGCACAGGGTGAACCCCTGAGAGTCAGAACCTAAGAACGGCTGGATTCGCCGTCCCTCTGTGTTCCTCTCTGCCCTGTGTGGTTAAGGTTTTGTTGCAGATCATGCGCACTCCAGGGTCTCGACACGCTGGCGCTTCCGGCCATCCGCGGGCGGAAAATGATACTCTGCAATCGTTCGACCCGGAGAAGGTGCTTTTGCCTCCGCGCACGGTAAAACGCGTCAAGAAGACGAGCGGCCTCCGTCACTGGATGCAGCGTGTGCTGGGGGAGTGCGATCACGTTGCCGCCGGCTTCAGCACCGATCCGGTGCATGATCTGCGCGTGGCTTTGCGCCGCTGCCGTTCGATGGCGGACGGTCTTATGGCCATCGATCCTGACCCCGACTGGAAGAAGATGAAGAAAGCAGGAAAGCGTCTCTTCCAGCGTCTCGGAGACCTGCGCGACATCCAGATCATGATGGAGTGGATCGAAAAGCTCCATCCCGCCCCCGCCGCGATGCAGCAAGCTCCGGAGAATTCCGGGGATCCAAACGCGGGGAACATAAATAAAGACAAAGCCAATCCCTCCGGCGAAAGCGCCCAGGACCGTGACACCCGCGATCCCGTGGCCCACGCGCTGCTGCAGATTCTCCACCGCCGCGAAGATGAACAAAAGCACGAGGCCCGCGCCGCCCTCGATGAATTCGACCGCAAACAATGGCGTCAGTGGAGCAAGTCCCTGCCAGCGCGCGCCGCCCACATCCGGCCGGGAAGCGCCGTATTCAAACACCTCGCCCTCGAACGCTGGACTGCCGCCCGCGAACTCCACAATCGCGCTCTGCGCAACCGGTCGCAGGTCGCATTCCACACACTGCGCATTGGCATCAAACGCTTTCGCTATATCGCCGAGAATTTCCTTCCCGCTGAGCACAAGCTGTGGAGCAACGATCTGAAGCAGATGCAGGACTTGCTCGGCGAAGTGCATGACCTCGACGTGCTGTGGGCCACCGCGCTTTCCTGCCGAGTATTCCCGGAAGAAGGTTCACGCAGGCGCTGGCATGCGCGCATTCTGGAGGAGCGAAAAAAGCGCATCGACCGCTATCGCCAGAAAATGACCGGTGCGGATTCCTTGTGGCAGGTCTGGCGCGCGGGATTGCCGCAAGGTAAGCAGATTCAAGAGATTGCGACGCGACGCATGAAGTTATGGGCGAAGGCGCTCGATCCTGACTTCGCGCACTCCGAACGCGTGGCCAGACTGGCGCTCGAACTCTATGACGGTTTCAACTCCGTGGGGTTACTGGGCTCACTCAATGGTGTTGGTGCGAATGCCAATTCTGACGCGCGCGGCAGCCTGCTCATGGCCGCGCTTCTGCACGATGTTGGCAAGTCGAAGGGAAATAAAGGGCATCACAAGGCCTCACTCGAACTGATCAAAGACCATGGCGCGCCCCTGGGCTGGAAAACCGAAGACATGCAGCGCGCTGCGATTGTGGCCCGTTTTCATTGCGGTGCGTTGCCCACGCGCAGCCACAAAACCCTGCGCGATCTTCTCCCGAACGACCAGAAGATCACGATTCATTTGGCGGCGATCCTCAGACTGGCCAATTCGTTGGATGTTTCCCACGAGGGCCACATTCGGCGTGTGCAAGTTGAAGGCGCCCCGGGGAATTCGAGGCGTGCGGCGCAACCCATCTGCGTGACCGTGGCCGCCGAAGGATACTCCGCACGCAGCGACACCGCGCGGGCCGTCGCGGCGGAACGGTATCTGCTGGAAACTCTTCTGCGCCGCCCAGTCATGATCCGCCCGATGAATACGCTCCCGCGTGTGTCCGGAAGAACCGGCAGCGCAAGCTTAAGAAGCCAAAAGCCGAAAGCTAGAAGCTAGAAGCTAGAAGCTACCCTGTTACTTTCCCCGCGACGCTTTTCGAGTTACAACGGACAGGAGCATTAGCAGGACAAATCCTGACTCTCCCAATATGACGCATTCCCAACTGGTTGAAAAAGCTGTGCGCTGGCTGCGCCACTATCGTTGCGGCCTGGTGCTCTCGGAGCAGGCTTGCGTCAGCGGCGAAATGCCGGACGCCATTGGCTGGAAGCGCGCGTGCCACTCGGTGCTGGTCGAGTGCAAGGTAACGCGCGCGGACTTTCTTGCCGATCGCGCCAAGCCCTTTCGCCTCAAGCCCGAAAGTGGAGTGGGGGGCGAACGTTTTTATCTGACGCCGGCAAATCTGCTGCGCCGCGAAGAGCTTCCGGCGGGCTGGGGGCTGCTTGAAGTTCGCGGGCACCGCGTCGAGATGATTCACGCTTCCGTCAAGAACCTGCGGACCACCACCGGCTTTCGGCACGAGATGAACTTGCTGCTAGCCAGCCTGCGCCGCGTTGAAGTGCGAATCGAGCCGCAAAGCATCACCGACTTCCTCAAGTGGAAGAATCGCATGGCCGAGTACAACCGCGGCAACCTCCCAGAAGGACTGACGGCTGCGGAAGATGAAATCAACGGCTTTCTGGAGCCGGAAGCGCCTTGCTGAATCGGAAGGGTGGTACGGCGGCCCCAGTTCCAATCCCCTATAGCTAAAAGATTATTATCAATCCTGAGACGATTTAAGCGGATTGAGTTCTGGAGATGACCTTCCAGGGCTGTCCCGGCATAGTTTCGCGTTCCTAGGGCTCTAGTACGCAAAGACAGGCCATTCTAGAGCGGCTTCCTGTGCGCTTCTGGGGAGAGGATCAGCCGGATTTTAATGCTGTCTTACAATATCTCAAAGATAATTAACGGGTTAGCTCCTATACGAGTGCTTTAGCCAAAAACCCACTGGGGCGACAACAGAAAGGCCGAAAAAGAAAAGCCGGGCTGATTGGCCCGGTTTCTCATGGCGTCGAGTTGGATGCGGTTACATCGCAGCGCGGCGCGAACTGGCGCTGAAGCTGCCTCTGGCTGGGTTAGGGCCACTCCGGTTGCCCGGCTCGTGCTCCTTCAGGCCAGTCCCAGACCGTCAATCCCAAGATCATTCGGTTCAGGTCGAAAGATAAGCGGAACCCGGGGAACTGACATATCTTCGAGGTGCAAGCGGCATGCCAGAAGAAATTCTTGCGATACCTCAGGAAAACGTGGGCAACTGATTGTAAACATGCCGCTTGCTGCGTAGGGCTTGGGAGGGGCTGGAAGTCTCCCAATTGAGGGGGAAGCAAAGTTTTGCACAAGATGCACAGGAACATGTGCATCCCGCAGCCAAGCACTTACAGCTCTCGCCGCCCCTCCATCGCCTTCAGCATGGTGATTTCGTCGGTGTACTCGATGTCGCTGCCGACGGGGATGCCCATGGCGATGCGGGTGACTTTCACGCCGTCGCGCTTGAGTTGCTGCGAGAGATACGTGGCGGTAGCTTCGCCTTCGACGGTGGGATTGGTGGCGACGATGACCTCATCGACTCCGCCGCCGGCGACGCGGGTGATGAGGTTCGAGATTCGCAACTGCTCTGGGCCGATGCCGTGCAGAGGAGAGATGGCCCCGTGCAGGACGTGGAAGACGCCGTTGAAGTGCTTGGTCTTTTCGATGGCGGCAATGTTAGTAGGTTCTTCGACGACACAGACCAGGCGCTGATTGCGAGTAGGGCTGGCGCAATAGGCGCAGGGATCGACGTCAGTGATGTTGTTGCAGAGCGAGCAGAGGCGCAGGTTAGCCTTAAGGTCGCGGACGGCGGTGGCCAGAGCTTCAGCGTCGTCGTCGCTCGACCGCAAGATGTGAAAGGCGAGGCGTTGCGCGCTCTTGGCGCCCACTCCGGGCAGCTTCTTGAGTTCGTCGATCAACCGCGACATTGGCTCTGCGAATTTGGACATAGGGAATCGAGTGATGGAGTCAATGAACTTGAGTCAATAATTCGTTACAGTCCGGGGATGCCGAGGCCGCCCAGCATTCCACCCAAGCTGGACTGCAGGGCTGCATCGATTTTGCGTGCGGCCTCGTTGATGGCGGCGAGAACCAGATCCTGCAGCATCTCGACGTCTCCGGATTTCACTGCTTCGGGATCGATGCGCAAACTTAGCAATTGCTTGCGACCGTCCATTTTAGCCGTCACCGTGCCGCCACCCGATGAAGCTTCGACCACGGTCTCCTGCATTTTTTTCTGCAGAGTGTCGTACTGTGACTTGGCTTTCAACATCAGGTCTTGCAGGTTGAATCCACCCATGAGCTGCCTTTCGTTGTTCCAGCGCGTTGATCGAATGTAAATACCTGCTACATCTGTCATCTTGAGCGGAGTTTCCGTTCGCAAAGCGAGCGGAATCGCAGTCGAAAGACCCCTTGCCCGTCGTCGGTCTCGGCACAGGCTCATCAGGGAGTTCTCACTACGGCTTCGGCAGCATCGTGCGAACTCCTCTTGAGGTCCATCTTAGCGCTTGCGGGTAAGGGGTCCTTCGACTCCGCGGCTGCTTCGCTTCGCGAAGCATCTGCTACGCTCAGGATGACAGCGTAATTTTGCGCGCACGCTATTACCGTTTTTCTTTGTAGTCAATCACTGTGCGAATTTCGGCGCCGAATTTTTCGCGCAGCTGTTGCACTACGGGATCCTGTTCGGCGCGGGCGCGGCCTCCAACTGCCGGACCGCTCGGCTGGCCGCTCGCACCATTGCGCTTTGCCGCGGGTGTGACGGTTGCGCCCGGAACAACTTTCAATTTAACGGGACGCCCCAGGACTCCACTGGCGCACGCGATGGCCATGCGCCGGGCGTCCGAGCCCAGCGACATATCCACAACTGTTTGCGACTCCGTGACTTTGACCACGACGTCGTTGCCTTGCACGCTCCACTCGCCCGACCCCAGCATCGAAACCAGAACCCTCTGGTTGTCGTCGGTCAGGGCCTGCAATACGGCGTTCTGCACGCGCTCAATCTGTTGTGACGGTGCGGATACATCAGCAGTTGCTGGCGGCGGCTGAGGAATCGCCGTCTCCACCGGTTCCGGTTCAAGAGTCAACGTTGCGGTGGCTTGGCCTCTAGGATCCGCGGCTTCGGTCTGCGGCGCGGCGGCGCCCATAATCACACGTGCCGGTGAATTTGTTCCGCCGACGATGTGCGGTCCACTTGCCGGCGTGGGATCAACGAAAGCTTCCTGCTTCGGCGGACCCTTGCGCGCGGAATCCGCGGCGAAGGGTGAAACGTAATTCGGGCGAGCGGCTGGAGTTGGATCCGAGACGCGCGTTTCGGTGGAGTTCGCGGTCTTGCCCACCAGCGAAGGTCTCGCGGAAGCGCGGGGTGCAGCGCCTCCGGCGGAGGAAGCGGCGACCTCGCTTAGCAACTGTTCGATGGGCAGCAGGCGTTGCGCGTGGGCCATTTTCAGCAGCCCGAGTTCCAGGTGGAAGCGTTGTTCCTGCTTGTATCCCAGCTCGCTGTGGGTGCGCAGCATGATTTGCAGATGCCGCGTGAGATCCTCTTCGCCAAACAATTCGGCTACGCGTTCGACGCGTTCGCGTTCTTCGGTCGAAATCTGCAGCAGGGAAGAATCTTTGCCAGCAATCTTGGCGACGGTTGCATTGCGCAGGAATCGCACCATCTGACGGGCGAAGTGCGTGGGGCTGTGTCCTTCGCCGATGAGATGATCCACCTGGCGGAGAACTTCTTCGCTGGTGCCGCGAGCCACCGATTGCATTACGTTTTCGAGGATGTGTGCCGGAGCCGCGCCCGCGAGATTGCGCACAGCGTCGGCCGTAATCTTTCCGCTGGATGAAGCAATGGCCTGATCGAGGATGGACAAGGCGTCGCGCATGGAGCCGTCGCCAGCCTCGGCGAGCAGGGCGAGCGCGTCGTCATCGGCTTCGATCTTTTCCTGCGTGCTCAGCTCGCGCAACTGGCCAACGATATCGTCGAACTTCACGGCGCGGAAGCTGAAGTGCTGGCAACGCGAGCGGATGGTTTGCGGAATGTCTTCGGGCTGCGTGGTGGCGAGCATGAAGACGATGTGCTCGGGAGGTTCTTCCAGTGTCTTCAGCAGAGCGTTGAAAGCGGCGTCGGTGATCTGGTGCGCTTCGTCGAGGATGTAAATCTTGAAACGGTCGCGAGCGGGACGATAGCGGGCGCCCTCGCGGAGTTCGCGGATTTCGTCGATGCCGCGGTTAGTGGCGGCGTCGATTTCGATGACATCCACGGAATTGCCCGCGCGAATCTCAGTGCAGGAGTCGCAAATGCCGCAAGGCTCGGGCACAGGCTTGCCAGTCGAGCGGCAATTCAGGGCCATGGCAAGAATGCGCGCGACCGTGGTCTTACCGATGCCACGATGGCCGCTGAAAATGTAACCGTGGGCGGAACGGCCCTGCTCGATGGCGTTCTGCAAGGTGCGAGTGACGTGCTCTTGTCCGATGACGTCGGAGAACTTTTGCGGCCGGTATTTGCGCGCCAGAACGGTGTAGCTCATGAGGTGGAAGAGACGATTATACGTGATGGGAGTGCCCTGCATGGTAAGGGCCCAGATCTCCCGATGCCAGGCAATCTGCTCGCTGGCTCGGCGTCCGGCGACAATGTCGCGCTTGATGCTTGTGCTCGAGCATCGCGCGGGATTGCGGCATCGGCTGATGCGTGCCTTCGTGAGAGAACCGAAACCTTTTACTCGCCTGCTGGCAAGCCACGTTGGAGCCACATCGCCGATGGACTTTGCGGCGAACGGACTGGCCTTGAGCTGGAAACTGCTCACAGCGTAATTCATAGGCGGTAAGAGGCCAGTTCGACAAGAGCTTACCCAGACCGAAGATATGCCCAACGTGCGCGCAGGATTTAAGATGGTCTTGGCATGTTTGCGCTGAGAACATTTTCCTGGCTTGGCCGAACACTATTTGCGGAGTTTGCCGTTGGGCTCGTCGTAGCTCAGAACGCTCCCCCCGCGGCCCAGCCTCCTGGTCCAGCGCAGGCACCGCTGCCCTCTGTTCTGGCGCGGAAGTCCGTTACTTTTGATGACTTTGTCGACTCGGCCATCCGGCAGGAACGCCGGCTGACCGATTTGATGCGTAACTTCAAGCCGGTGGTCGAGACCTACATTCAGCTACAAAGGGCTGATTCCGACTTGCGGACCGCCCCTAAGGCCGACGACTATTTTTTAAGCCGTCTGGATCTGACCGGCAATGCCCCGGCCACTCTCGCCTTTGCGGATCAGGAGCGCTTCAAGCAGGGGGCGGAGAAGAAATTCTTCAAGAACGCGCAACCCTTCCTGGCAGCCGGCTTCGCGCAGGGGTTGTTTCCAGATCTGGACCACTTTGACCGTCAGAACTACACGTTCGAATTTGTCCGCTGGGAGATTCTTGGAGAAGTGCGTTGCGGCCTTGTGGACGTGAAGCCCCGTGTGGATTCGGGGAACCGTGGTTTTGTCGGCCGGATCTGGGTGGAGGATCAGGACTTCAATATTGTGCGCTTCAACGGAGCGTACGCCTCGAAAGCCTTCTCCAAACGCGCGTTTCACTTCGACAGTTGGCGGCTGAACACCCTGAACGTCATGTGGATGCCTGCCTATGTTTACACCGAGGAGTCGGATCCTCACGATCCCTCAAGCCACGGTCTGTGGTTTAAGGCTCAAACTCGCATCTGGGGCTACGATCTGGAACACGCCGGAGACCACCGGGAGTTTGCTAAACCTCTGACGGACACACCGGCGTGGGTCGATCCCAAACGGCACGAAGCGTCGCAGGACCTGAGCCCGGCTTACACCCTGGGGAAAGCAACATACACACCCGAAGACGATGTGGTGGAGCGGTTGCAAGTTGCCGGACTTATGGCTCCGGACGGCGGAGTCGACCAGATCTTGCAGACCGTCGTCAACAATCTGATGGTGACGAACGATCTCGATCTTGCTGGGGTTCGGTGCCGTGTGCTGCTCACAACACCACTGGAGTCGTTCGTCGTCGGCCGAACTCTCGTAGTTAGCCGCGGGCTTCTCGATGTGTTACCCGATGAGGCGACTCTCGCCGCCGTGCTGGCGCACGAGCTGGCCCACATCGTTTTGCGGCACTCCTCTGGCAAAGGATACTTGTTGGCTCTCACCTTGCCGTTCTCGGATCTGGAAGCCTTTGCCCGCTTTAACTTCCATTTCGATGCCGCGGAGGAAACGGAGGCCGACAAGAAGGGCCTGGAGCTGTTTTCGAAGTCGCCGTATAAAGACCAGCTTGCGAGTGCCGGACTCTTTCTGGAAGCTCTGGAAGCGCGCGCTCCGCAATTGCCGAACCTGCTGCACGGGCGCTTCAGCAACGACTTCGGGAGCAGTCATCTGGTCGGGATGCGGGCGCTGGCCAACTTTCCCAAGCATCTGCAAATGGGTCGGCTGGATCAGATTCCCGCCTTGCCACTGGGCTCGCGAATTACGGTCGATCCCTGGTCGGACCGGATTGAGATGCTCAAGAGCAAAGCGGTGCGTCCGGTTTCGGCATCGGAGAAGATGCCGTTCGAGGTGTCTCCGTTCTTTCCGTACCTAAAGCGGATGGACGGACACGAAAAACCTCAGGCCGCGACACAGCCGTAACAGCTGTACGGGAGCATCAGTTTGACCATGTACTATTCGGCCGCCGATGTCCATTTGACGCCGAGAGAAAACGTTGGGTGATAGAACTCGCGCTGGATCGGATAGACCGAGCTACCCTGGTAAAACCCAAAAACTTCATTGGTCAGGTTCAGCCCATACGCTACGACGCTGAAGCCCTTGCCGACACGGACACTGCCTTGGACGTCATACTGCGTGTGTGCGTAAAGATACTGGTCGCCATTGGGACCTTTCAAACCCAGTACCGGATCGTTCGGACTCACACCCGTTGCCGGCCCCCAGAAATAGGAGTAGATGCTCGCGTCGTTGTGGCTCATGGCAAATCGCAATGAAAGGCGGGCCTTGTCATACGTGAGCCCGAGGTTGTAGTTGTTGGGAGCTTGACGTTGCAAACGCGGATGATCGGTTCTTCCCAGGCTAGGATCGCTTGCAGGCGCGTTGAAGCCTGTGGGGAACGTTACCCGCGATGTAGTGTAGCTATAGTTGGCGGCGACTCCGAAGCCGTTGAGCAGACCCGGGAGGAAGGACAGGCGTTGCTCCCATGAGGCTTCGAAGCCGGTGATGTGGCCCGAAGGCCCGTTGATCGACTGCAAGACGTCACAGATCGGGAACTGCGCGCATTGGGTGGAAGAGTTCGCGAACCGACTCCGAGTCGGATAAATGGGATCCGACAAGGTCTTGTAGAAAAATCCGGCTTGCAGGATGCCGACGGGACGGAAGTAGTGTTCGACCAGGATGTCGTAATTGTTGCCCCGGGTCGGCTTCAAGGCCGGATTGCCCACGACGATGCTTGGATACGGACTGGTGTTCGGATCCACCTGCTTGGAAGGCACGATGTCGGAGAAATTGGGCCGGGAGATCCCGATGCCGAAGCTGCCCCGAATGTTTGTGTTCTGCTGAACCCGGTATTGCAATTGGATGCTCGGCAGCACGTTCACATAGCTGGAACTGCCGGGTGCGGACGTAGCGGGCAGGACAGGATTCCCGTTCGCATCGAACTGCAACGCATTGGCGCGATAGGTCGCGCTGGTAGCCTCGAAACGTACGCCGGTTTGCAGGGTCAATTTGCCAAAACCAATCGTATTCAACAGATAGCCGGCGTAGACGCGCTCATTGGCGTCGAAGTCGGCAGGGATCGAGGACGAAACGCTCGCATTTTGGTCGTAGCCCAATTGAGAAAGGTTACTCAGAAAGAGTTTACTGATCTTGCTGAAATCCGACAGCGGACCAAGCTGGTAAGCCTTGTCGTAATAGGTCGGATTGGAAAAGCGTCCCACAACTTGGGCAAGGGTGACTGTGCCGGGTTGATTGTCATAGAACTGGTCGTTTTCAGTCTGAGTTTTGTGAGCGTTGCGAATCTTCAGTCCGAATTCAAAGTTGCCGTAATGTTCGTGAGTGCTATAGCGATGTGCGAACGAAGCGGCTCCCTGGAAATTAAGCTGCGAGCTGCCGTAACTCGGAATGGAGTAGGAGGATATGACGTAGGTTGCCGGATTGAAGATATTCGTGCCATCGAGGACAGGGAACTGAGGTTTGTAAGTTCTGGCGGTGTTCAGGCCAATGTCTACGCCGGGAGTTATCAGATTGCCCTGGGAATCGAAAGAGGCGGCAGGTCCATTGAAGCGGGCGGTGGGAAAATCCTGGCCACCGATGTTGTGGGCTCGGGAAATTGAGAATTCAGAGACGATGAGATTAGAAGTGAGATCGTGCCTCGCCCCGGTGAGAAAGCTCCAGACTTGTTGGTCCGGACGGCGTATGTAATGGCGGTATTGCATGGAGCCGGGCTGGCACGGATTGCTGCCGGGCTGCGTGACGTCGGCGGCCTGATTGATCGCCGTGCAATCCGCGTCGTTGGCAAAAGTGTATTGTGTGCCGTTGACGGACTTAAGGGTGTTACCCACGTTCGGGGTGTATACCCAGGTATCGCCGAAATCGTGGAAGTCAGAATATAAGCCTTTGAGATATACGCTGGAACCGGGCTTTATGACGTAATCCACCTCGGGAGCAAAACCGTAGCGGCTGCGATAGTACTTATAAGTTCGTAAATCCGCGCCGGCAAAGTAAGGGAAGTTCGTGCCCGCGGAATCGGTGATTACGCCCGGGGCAGTCTCCAGATCGTTGATGCCGCGTCCATTCCAATCGTAAGTTCCGCCCAGCAGGAATCCCCATTGCTTACGAGCACCGAAGCGCTGACCGGCTGTGCCGTTAAACGCGTCCAGCCAGCGGCCGCCGATGATGTTTGTGTATCCGCCCTGGCCTTCGAAGTCAAAAGTAGGGCGTTCACTTGCAGTCTTGGTTACCAGATCGACTGAGCCGCCGATCGCGTCCCCGTCCTGGTTGGCGGAGAGGGTCTTGTTCACCTCAATGAACTCGATAATGCCGGAGGGAATGATGTCCATCTTGATGTTGCGGACGTTTCCTTCGGGGGAGGGCACGTTCACACCATTGATAGTCAAATTGCTCAACCGCGGTTCGGTGCCGCGGATCTGGACATACTTGCCTTCGCCCTCGTCCCGCTCCAGTGAAACGCTGGGAACACGGCCCACGGCATCGGCAACGTTGGTGTTGGGCAGGCTGGTTATCACTTTCGACGGCAGCACCTGGACGATATTATCGGCCGTGCTTTCAATATTGATGGCTTCCACTTCTCCGAGTTGGCGATCGGCGGTTACGGTCACCACTTGGCTTGCACTCTCAACCTTCAGGACAGGGTCTACGTGGGCGATCTCGGGCGCAGTCACAGTGACGGACCCTTCAAAAGGCGTAAAGCCTACGTAAGTCACGGTTAGCTTGTAGTTGCCAGAGGTCAGCCTGGAAATCAGGAACTGGCCTTGGGCATCTGAAACCGCAGAGGGCCCCTGCTGGACGTCCACGCGGGCGCCGGGCAAGACGGCTCCAGTAGCATCTTTGACCGTGCCAGTAATTCCGCCGACCTGCGCTAGCGCAGGACTTAACCCCAGTATGGTGACTGTTATTGCGAATGCGAGAGAGGAGAGAATTGAACGCATATCTTTAACCTCCGCTGGTTAGCGTGTATTTCGAACTCGAAGTGAATCCGGCGAATCGCACGGCACTGGAATAGCGCGTTATATGGGAAAAGAAGAGTGTAGGGAGGGTATGTTTCTGCAATATTTCAGCAGCATTGAGAGCATGTTAATTATCGATGAAATTCTTTTCAGGTTGGCGAGCGGAGATTTGCCCGAGGCAGCGGACCGCATAGGAAAGGCTTCCATTGCGGCAAGCTTGCTAAAACTGTCGCGCAAGCGATAGGCTTGGGCTCAATTCTAAGTGCAGGGCGGGCGCTTCCAGAGGAATTCCGCATGGGCGCCGCAAAGGAGTGTTCTTATGCAACTGAAAGTGGCAGCTCGAACCAAGGATGGAGTTCTAATCGTGGACTGCAACGGTCGGATTGTTTTCGGCGAAGAATCGTCGCTGTTGCGGGAGACGGTCAAGAAGGCGATCCCCGAAAATAAACGCATTATTCTCAACCTGGGCGAAGTGACCTATATCGATTCGGGCGGGTTGGGGACGCTGGTGTCGCTGCACACCACGGCGCAGCTTGCTGGTACCTCCATTAAACTGGCGAACTTGACCAAGCGAGTGGGCGACTTGTTGCAGGTGACCAAGCTCTTGACAGTTTTCGACGTGCACAACTCGGAGGCCGAGGCCCTAGAATCTTTCAAGGGGGCGGCGGCATAGTCTGCGGCCGCGGTGTGCGGCCACGTCGCCGCGTGCGCGCTCTCTCTCCTTGCGAATGGTATCGAGAGTCGTATTCATCTTCCTTCTCCTCGTCAGCGCCAGCGGATACGTCTCTCCACCTGTGGCGTTGGCCATGGGGCTCGTGTTCGGATTGGCCTTTTCCCATCCCTATGGCGGCGGAGCGAAGAGGCTCTCCAGGTTTCTGCTGCAAGCCTCAGTTGTAGGGCTGGGATTTGGGATGAACCTGCACGAAGTGGTGCGGGTCGGGCGCAGCGGATTCATCTACACCATGCTTGGAATCAGCCTCACTCTGCTCGCAGGGATGGGGCTGGGCGCTCTACTCGGAGTGCAGCGGGTTGCCGCGTTTCTGATTTCCACGGGAACCGCAATCTGTGGGGGAAGCGCGATCGCTGCGGTTGGACCCATCACGCATGCCAGCGACGAAGAGATGGCGGTGTCGCTGGGAACCGTATTCGTTTTGAATTCCGTGGCGCTGCTGATTTTCCCTGCCATTGGCGCTGCGCTGAAACTTACGCAAACGCAATTTGGATTGTGGGCGGCGTTGGCCATTCACGACACGAGTTCAGTGGTGGGCGCCGCCGCTAAGTACGGAACGGTGGCGCTGGCGATCGCGACGACCGTGAAACTGGCGCGAGCTTTGTGGATTGTCCCTCTGTCGGTGGGGACCGCGCTGGCCTGTCGCTCCAAAGCAAAAATTCAGTGGCCGTGGTTCATCGCTCTCTTCTGCCTGGCGGCGGTTTGCAACACGTATCTGCGGGGCGGAGTGCATGAATACAACCTGGCTGTGAAGTTGGCGAAGAGCGGACTTACGGCGACGCTTTTTCTGATTGGCAGCGGGCTCTCAGTGGCGACGATCAAAGAAGTGGGACATCGCCCATTGCTGCAAGGAATCCTGCTGTGGCTGCTGGTCTCAGTGGGATCGGTGTGGCTGATTCGGGCGGGATGGATCGCGCTGTGAAACAGGAAAGGAAGAATTCGCGGAAGCGGGCAGGGAAGAGCCGTCTAGATATATTGTCTCCAGGTAAATCATCTGGGGAGAAATCATCTCCCGATAAATCGGGGAGGACGCGGGTACGCATCGAGGCGGCGATTCGCAGCATTCCTCGAGGGAAGGTGTCCACTTACGGCGCGATTGCCCGGGCTGCGGGACTGCCGGGAGCAGCACGTCGAGTGGCAGCCGTCTTGCGACGCGGCTTTGGCTTGCCCTGGCAGCGAATACTAGGCTCTGGTGGAGAGATCAAACTGCGCGGCGATTCCGCCATCGAGCAGAGGCTACGGCTGGAAGCAGAAGGCGTGCGCTTTCGTGGGCGGCGTGTGGATATGAAGGCGCACGAGTTTAAGTTTGGAAGGGTGGGTCGGCGGAGGTGGGGCTGATAATCGCTTGTAGTGCGGTTGTTGGGTGTAATGCCGAGGTTTCAACAGCTGACGAAACTTCAGTTGTGAGCCGGCAGGCCTTTCTGCGAAATTCTTGACGACAGTCTCGTGCTGTGCAGAAATTCAGCGGCGAATGCCAGGCGCACGCTGGGAAAGCGTGCGCCCGGCGATTCCTCCGGTTCGTTGCAGTTCTCTATTTGGCTGTAGTTGTCGTAGTCGTGGTCGGCTTGGTCGCAGTTGTGGCCGGGATCGGCTTGACCGCGGCTGCGGATGGCTTGGTTGTGGTTACCGGAGTTTTTATCGCGGCGTTTTTCACCACCGGCGTTGGAGTTGTCTGCACGGTCGTCCCGGGCGCCGGCCTGCCGTTGACTATTCGTTGCTGCTGGGCCGGAACGCCAACGCCCCGTTGTCCGGATACGTTCTGCGCATTCCCCTGAGGCACCGCGGTCCTGGTTCCATTGCCGCCTCCCACAAATCCATTCGCCGGCGAGGGGCCCGAAGCGAACGCGGCATTGCTGGTCCCCGGGACAAGGCTTGGAAAATTCAGGTTGTACGTCCGTACCGGGATGGCCATCGCGCCGTTCTGCGGCTGCAGTTCGTCAATGGTCAAGTTGTAGGTGTAGCCGGTACCGACCGGGCTATTCGGACCGCGGCCCCGCGCGACGGAGAACAGCGCGCTGCCGGTCTGGCCGGGAGCAAGCACGAACTGCGAGTCGGTCTGGTTGCCCCGGTCGATGCCCATGCCCTGCAGTTGGCCGGGGTTGCCGCCGGCTGGGACATAGGTGTTACCGTTATTGTCGACCATCACCATTGAGCCGTCGTGATAGGCGACGATCAGGGGCTGGTTTGTCGAGTTGCGGAACAGGATGTTCATGCGGACAATGTGCCAGCCGCCCTCTTGGCTCATGGTCATCTGCGAAACGTTGGCTTGGAACGGGCCTGCATCGAAGCAACTCGCTCCGCAGGCTCCAGCGCCGCCGCCTCCGCTGAAGGCTCCGCTTGGCTGGTTCGTCTGCGAGCCGTTTGACGCACCTTGCTGCCCACCCTGCTGCACACCCTGCATCCCCTGCTGCGCTCCGTTTTGCCCTTGTTGCACGCCGTTTTGCACCTGCTGGCCTGTCTGCTGAACCGTGCCGCCTTGTTGGGTCGTGCTCTGGCCCTGCGGCTGCAACGCGTTCTGGGCGTCCTTCATCTTCTGCCAAACACTCTTCTTCTTCTGTTGCTGCTGCTGCACCGGCTGATTCTGCGGTTGGTTTTGGGTCTGGTTTGTCTGGTTTGTCTGGTTTGAATTTGGGTTTTGATTCTGGTTCTGCTGCGCGGCCGCAGCGACCGAGAAGGCCACGGAGGCGATTAGGATGATGATCCACGTCGAGTTCTTTGTGCTCATGTTCCTCTCCTCTTAAACTTGAATTCCGTACTCATTCCCCCCGAACGATTTATGCCGCCATTTTCTGAAAGCTACAGCGTTTCTTTTCTGCACTTCTGCACTGCAATGAAGAGTTTTTTCGCTGTGAACGAATCCGCAAGACAATCTCCTCTGCTCTCAATCCACGATTCTGGCGAGTGGAGACATATCGGGAGAGCGCCCGACATTTTCTGAACGGGCCCACTCTCAATCAGAACAGCTCAGGTCTTCTGTCGAGTAGTCTGGTGAGGTGATGGACGGCAGACAGGAGCACAATGGGCGCAAACTGAAGGATTGTCAAGCGGATATCGGTTGGTGACGTAAGCAGCCCTTAGCGCTCAGAACCGGGTCAATGAGCGAAATTGATTCCATGACAATGTCGGCTGCCACGCCCGCGTAAAGTTGGTGGTGCTAAAGCCACCAACAGGCTCGGGAGAAAGGAGCCGAACGATGATTAGTAGATTTCTACCCCGAGTTTCAGGAGATTGCTTCGGTGGATACAGACACCGGAGAGTTCCAAGAAAACCGCTAACCATCGTGAGCACGCAGAGGTTCTACCTTGGGACTTGGGGACAGAAATCTGTCGCCTCGGCGTCAAACTCCACCCACTGCTGCTGGGCAAGGATGCAGCAACGTTGGTGTCAACTAAACTAGCGAGGTCAAAAGCATGGGTCAGCTCTTAGTGGGAAGTGGAGGGATCGTCGGTTTTGGCGCCCTTTGCGGCTTTGGTGCCCTCTATCTTGCATTTATATTCTTTGCCGTCTTCGCGGCGTATGTAGAGCCTCTCGCCATCTACTCGGTACTCCACAACCTGCCCTATTTCGAATTTCCCCGACTGAAAGGCACCGCAGTAGTCAACCTTGTAGACGAGGTCGGCGCCGCTTAATTCGTATACCTTCGCGCGGCGGGTCGTGGTGGTGACGGGCAGGGCGCCACTACCTCCGGAGGTGTCTGAGTCGATCCGGATATCCCAAGCCTTGATCGTTCCTTTTTGATAGGTCGGCGGCACCTTGTCGGCGGCTGCAATCGTGGCGGCTAGCAGAATGAAAAGTACGGTGCGAAGTATCGCCATGGATTTCTCCGGAATTCCGGTTTAGCTCCCAACTGTTGAACAGTATAAACCCGTCCACTGAAAGAACCAGAATGGGGCCCAGTTAGTACAAAAACATTATTGTGAGTGTGTCCACTCACACCTACTATCATCCCGCATTTCGGGGGACATTGATGGGACGATCCAAGCTCGGACGATCTAAGCTGAGTGCCGCCTCGTTACTTTTTCTCTCAGTGCTGACGGTTTCAGTGCGTGCTTCGGGACAGGGTTGAGTGGCCGCGAGATCTAGCGCGCCCGTGATTGGCGCGTTGTGCAGTACATCGGATCCCAAGGCCGAGAAGGCGAAGCTCTCGGAAGATGACAGTCCTATTTCTGCGCGTCATTGGGCGATTTCGACCGGCTATCGCTATCAGCATTCGTTCCGCCATTTTGTCGGCACCACGGAGCAGACCAGGCGGGAAGCGCAACACACTCAAGTAGTGAATTACCTCAATCTGTTTGACGTTTCGCTGACCTACAAGATCAATCCGCGCTGGAGCCTGACGGCTAGCTTGCCTATCATGAACGCCAAGCGCACTTATGACCACCAACTCTTCAATGTGTTTTTTCATATTCCGAATGCGCCGGACCAGGTGACTCATGCCAATGGCATCGGCGACCTCGCGGTGTCGGCGCAGTTCTGGCTGCACCGTCCGCCCGTCGAAAGCGGTCACAACATTGCTTTCTCCTTCGGCGCTGTATTTCCGACCGGCAGCGATGACGTGCGCGACACGGTTCAGACGGTCAATGGTCCGCAACGGGTCTTCGTCGACCAATCCATTCAACTCGGTTCCGGAGGATGGGGTATTTCGCTCGGGACCGAGGCTTATCAGCGCGTGAAGAAGGCCGTCCTCTACGCCTCGGGAACCTACCTGATCACGCCGCAGGAGCAGAACGGGATTCCCAATGCATCCCTGGCGGGAGTGAAGTTCCCACCGAATCCGCTGACGTCAAAAATGTCGATCCCAGACCAATACCTTGCCGATGGCGGGATTGCTTACCCGGTTCCGAAGATCCGAGGCATGGCGGCGAAGTTTAGACTGCGTTATGAGGGAGTGAAGGTGCGCGATCTTATCGGCGGGAGTCTCGGCTTCCGGCGCCCGGGATATTCACTGTCGGTAGAACCGGGCTTGCAGTACGAACGAAACAAAAACACCTGGTCGGTCAACATACCCGTGGCGGTGCAGCGTAACCGCAAGCGCAGCGTTCCTGACCAGATGCAGGGCAAAGCGGGAGACGCGGCGTTTGCCGATTACTTGATTTTGGTGGGATATGCACGTTCATTCTGAGTGCGCTTGCGCGGAGGGCTGCGGAGGACTAGGACGAATGAGAAGCGGACGAACTGTCGCAGTGGCGATCTTGTTCTTGCTTGGAATACTTGGGTTCAGTGGAGAGTGCGCTGCGCAACTCTCATTATCATTGCGCGATACGCACGGGAACACTCAAGACATCAGCAGGTACAAGGGCAAGATCGTAGTCCTGAATTTCTGGGCGACATGGTGCGTGCCGTGCCAGCACGAGATGCCTCTATTCGCGGAGATGCAAAAGAAGTATGAAGACAAAGGTGTGATAGTGCTCGGCGCCTCAGTGGATGACGAGAAGAGTCAACCGCTGATACAGCCATTTGCCGAGAAGAACAAGATTCCGTTTCCGCTGCTGGTGGGCGCTACCACCGATCAGATGCAACAGCTTCAGCTGGGTGAAGTTATTCCCGCGACCGCATTCTTCGATGCGGATGGCAATCTTATCGCTCGCGTCCTGGGTGAACTAAACAAGTCGGATCTGCAAAACCGGCTCGAATGGATGCTTGGCAAGCGCCACGGCAAAGCCCCTCCCGCCTTTGTAAACGGATTCCAGAAGAAACAAGCGCCTGACGGCGCGCCTTCCATCTTCGGTCATTGAAGGTGTTCATAGTTGACGTTATCCACTGTCACCGCTGACTATCCTATCTTGATCTTGATGGTTGAACTCTGGAAGTGTTTGCCTTTCCAAGAAAATCCTATACTCTCCAGCGTGAGGAAAATACTGCGTTAGCGGTAGCCCTTTGCCGAACTGATAGCTTTCCCCCGGCTGCCATTTTCGGGTCATTCGCCGCCAGGGTTGATCTCTGGCGGGGGTCCCGGGCCTGCCCCAAAAACGAGCAATGAGCTCAGAGCAACACAAGAACGCAGATTGGTGTTGACTGTTGGTCAATCATGAAGTAGATTTCCGCACGGGTCAGTAGCCACCCTGCTGATCCATGTTAGGACCCAGGCAGTTGAGGTTAATTCCCCCCCCGGCAGTCGATCTAACCGTAAAAGGTCCTGCAGCTTAGTCAATACTTCTATTGATGCAGAACCCTCGTGTTCGCGGATTAGATCGCTGTGTGATTCTCAAGATAGCCGGCCCCCCATGCAAGATGCTTTGAGGGCGCGAAAGTGCCTGCCAGCCCCGAATTTCGAGGATCAGGCAGTGGTGTGCTCAACAAGAAACAGCTCTGTACTCAACGAAAACAACGAAAACAAGGAGAATTCCATGTCCCAAAGACTCGATTGGCGAGGCTCATGTAGAGCGATCGCCATTGCAGCAACGATTGTATTGTGTTTCGTTTTCACCATCTCGGCAGCCGGCCAGGACGGCAGCACGGGCGGGAACTCGGCGTCCGCCGACAGCGGGGTGCCCCTGGCATCTGCTGACAACACTCCCGTAAGTTCTACCAGCATGTTTGTTCCGGAGAGCAGTGTTGTACGCTCCGAGGATGCGGGCAGACGCGCTCACACCAACTACGTGCTTCGTACTATCAATGGCGTAAAACCACAGCCCATGGCGCGTCCGGGAATCGGCCCTTTGACGACCGGAACATTTCCTGAGATACCCGCTTCGCTGACTTGTGTTTACAAGGTTGGCCCGACCTATACGGGCTGCTCACCAGCATATCCTTATCACACCACCTTTCCGAATGGCGGATCGAACGTGATCGTCCTGGTGGACGCTTTCGACAACCCCAATGCGACCAGCGACATAGCCACCTTCGATTCTTTCTGGGGTCTTCCGGCTCCGCCAAGCTTTAGCGTGGTCTACGCCAACGGCAACGGACACTGCACTACTCCGCCGCCGAACGCAGGCTGGGCGCTGGAGTCATCGCTTGATATCGAATGGGCGCACGCCATGGCGCCGCAAGCCAACATCGTTTTGGTGGAGGCATGCTCAAACTCTAACGTCGATCTGTATTATGCCGAACTGGTCGCCGGCAGCGTTGCCTACTCTTATGGTGGCGGAGACATCTCCAACAGTTGGGGAGAAGGGGAGTACTCGGGCGAAATTACCGATGACGCAAACTTCTTCACCTATTGGTCGAATGTCGCTTACTTCGCCTCGGCCGGCGATTCAGGATGCGGAGCCGCTTATCCCAGCTCTTCCCCCTGGGTGGTCTCCGCCGGTGGCACAACGGTCAATCGCAACACGACAAGCGAGGCCTTCGTATCGGAGAGCTGCTGGGCCGGTTCCGGTGGAGGAATCAGCACGGTAGAACAATGGAGCCCCTCGTCGACCGGTTTCCGCGGAAACGGCATGGGACCATGGAGCGCCTATCAATATCCGCAATTCGGTGGATATCTCTCGAGCGCTTTCCGGCACACTCCTGACTTTGCTTTTGACGCCGACCCCAACAGCGGTGTCTATGTATATTCAGGGTACAACGGAGGCTGGTACATAGTCGGTGGCACCAGTGTGGCTTCACCATCACTGGCCGGCATCGTCAACCTGGCTGGCAACAAGTTGGGCCAAGCCCCGCAGGGCGGCGGCTTCTACACCAACGAAGAAAACAACCTGCTTTACGATCAACTTTTTGGGGCAAAGGCGTACAAAGCAAACTTCTACGACATCAAGACCGGGTCAAACGGTTGCACAGTCGGCGTGAAGTGGGATTATTGCACCGGCGTTGGCAGTCCACGCGGCTTGCTTGGGAAGTAGCCCTCTGGATTGCGTTCTAACTTAAAAGCCCTGCCTCACGGCAGGGCTTTTTTTCTCGGCGGGTGCATTGGTCTGCTGAACCGAATTTCAAGTTAATTTTTCGGTTCCGATTCTTGCACTTTCTCTTTGGCCGGCGGGGCCTCTCCGGGTTTTGGTGGGGGCGGTCCGAATCCCTGTCCCTTTGCAACCTCGCCCATTTTTTCGATCGGGATGCACTTGTCGGGGACAGTGAAGAGCGCGGGATCGGGTTTGGCTAAAACAATACCGTTATAGACCGCCATCAACGGGCCGTGTTCGGTTTGCGACTGGATCTTTACTGGCACTCCCTGCAGATCCTCCGCTTCCCAGACCTTGGACTCTGTCGTCTTGCCGTTCGCCCCCGTCACTACCACCTTCTCGACCGTGCAGGAATGGCCGTCTACCACCGCGTTCCCTATCGGCGTCCTCTCTACCTTGACGCCGAACAGCAGCTGCAAAGGATTCGGAGTCAGGGCCTTTTCGGCCGGCATTTCGATGCAATAACCCGTAGCATACAGGTTGTAGACCTTGTTCTTGGCGGACTGATAGATCGTGACTAAGCCAGCAACCGGCTCCGCGCGGATGTTGGAGCCCGATTGATAGACCTTGCCCGGCGGCATGTTGCCCATGGATTGCATTGCTGAATAGTCGGGCAGCTTCCACGCTGCATTTTGTGCGCGACTCATAATCGTCAATGAGGCCAGCGTGATTGCTACCGCGGCAATTCTGGCGACTCTTGAAACAAACATTTGGAATTCCTCCTGGTAGTCTGAACGGTTTGGAATCGGTGCCGCAGAATGGACGTTACATGCGGCCTGCCGAACTTTTTGGGATTGTCAAGCGGGGGGCTGGGTTGGTTAATCCGCCTAAAGTGTACCACGGCAGTGTCAGTGTGGACCCGCATCTCGTCAATTTAAAGGTGATGTCAGTGGGCAACTGACGTTAACAGCGATTACACTCATCATCGACTAACGACCCCTCTTAAACTGTTCGTCGATCTCCACCTGATAGCCGGTGACCACCTTGTTGGTTTCGTTGGCCATGCCGACTACGGACATCAGCTCCTTGAACATTTCATCGGTCATACCTTTTTTCTGCGCCGAGACGGTGTGGGAGGCGATGCAGTAGTGGCACTGGTTGGTGACGCTGACGGCTACGTAGATCATCTCCTTCGTGAGCGGATCGAGCGCGCCGGGGGCCATGATTTGTTTGATGTCTTCCCATGTGCGCTTGAGGGCGACGGGATCGTGCGCCAGCGCTTTCCAGAAATTATTGATCCAGTCGGTCTTGCGGGTGGCCATGATGTCGTCATAGATGGCGCGCACTTCTGGGCTGGCGTCTTTGTATTCGATGAGTCCGAAAATTGACATGGGTTCTCCGTTTTGAATGAGCGACTGGGAAAACAGCATCTGGAGCGAGAAACGCATCCCCCAGCGGCTAAAGCCGAATACATTTTCGGCGACGAACGGCACGACTGAAGTCGTGCCCTGATACGAATCTCACGTACCCCGATACGAATCTGACGTAACTTGATACGAATCTGACGTGGCCTGATGCGAATCTCACTGCAGCGATTGTTTGCGATGCACCGATTGCCGCACTGAGATGTAGCCGGCTAAGTTTGTTCGATTCCCTTAAGCATCCGTCACTTGGGCAGTTCTCCGCTCAGCAATTTTCCCAGCGCCCCTGCGGGGCAGCGCACTCCTACGTAGAACTGGCCGAACAACGCATATACGGCGCTGACGTGGTCGAAACGCATCTCGTAGATCAGCTTTTTGAAAACGAGCGGATCGTCGGCGAAGAGGTCGACGCCCCATTCCCAATCGTCGAAGCCGATCGAGCCGGTGATGATCTGCTTGACTTCGCCGGCATAGCGGCGGCCTACCAATCCATGTTCGTGCATCTGGCGGGCGCGTTCTTCAATGGGGAGTGTGTACCAGTTCTTTTCTTCGCCGCGGCGACGGTCCATAGGATAGAAGCAGAGGTAACGATGAGGCGGCATCTCAGGGAAGAGGCGCGGCTGCATGGCTTCTTTATGCCGTCCGACCTTGCAGGCGATCTCGGCTTTCCACTGATCGGAGTGCGGCTCAATGCCCTGGTCCGCGAGCTCTTTGTAAATCTTGAGTGTGGAGTCGTAGAGTCCCAGTTCGATGATGGAGAGGTACGAAGAAGTGGGTTCGAAATAATCGCTCAGCCGCAGGCCTGCCAGTTGAAGTTCGGCTTGATTCAGGTCCGCGAAAGAATTGCGGAAGTGAATCAGCATCAAGTCGCCCTTGTGGCCGATGATCGAGTACAAGGCAGATTGTCCGGCGGAGTTTGTTTCCATGGAGCCGAGAACGGATGCAGCTTCCTGGGCGATCGCCGATTGGTCCGCCGCGGGCAGCGCGCGCCAGGCCGACCAGCGGATACGCATCATCTGGTGCAGCACGCTGTAGCCTTCGGTAGTGAGCGGGACCGCGGGGAGCTCGGCCGACGCGGTCTGCGGGGGGAGGGTGTGAGTGGCCGTCATGGATTTCTCTTTCGGCATTCTGTTTTGTGATCCGAGATTCATTGTAGCGGAAGAGCGTGAAGGGCAGGCCAGTTACGAAGAGCAGCGACTGAAGCCGCTTTGAGTTTGGATCATCTGCGATATGGCTGAAGCCATATCCTGATACAAACCGGGGAAATACGTCTTGATACG
>WNFG01003683.1_pt1 | contig 35962 bp, 35 predicted proteins | sample 5400431 | NCBI WGS metagenome assembly WNFG01 (sample SAMN13153346, study PRJNA577476) | soil metagenome | isolation source: 120 cm saprolite under Douglas fir tree site 2 hole 3 replicate 2 | place: USA:California | collected 2015-04-18
GTCCGCGGCCTGGGGGAGTGCGGGGGCCATTTCTGGGCCCCCGCAGATGAAGAGCCTCACAGAATTAGACGGTGATGCGTACACCGAGTAGCCAGGAGACCAGCCCATGCCCCTCGCCGCCGCCTTCCTGACGGTTCACACGCCGCGCTACTGCACGCTCGAGGCCGCCTACGAGGGTAAGCTCGCGTCCGAGGTCTTCCGCCCGGTGCGCGACGGGCTCGTCGCGCAGGGTGAGGTCGTGGCCCAGGCGCGACTCGACGTGACCGTGATCAACTCGTGCCACCTGATCACGACGTTTCCCACCGTGGTGGACGGCACCCCGCGGCACCAGGGCGTGCTCACCGCGCAGGAGGCGCCCGAGATCATCCACGGCGTCCCCTACGACTACCCGGGCGACTACGACCTGGCCGCGCGCCTGATCGCCCGCGGCAAGGCGGGTGGGCAGCAGTGCGTGCTGGCCAACGACGTCCACTATCCGCTCGACTACGGGACCCTGATGCCGATGGTGTGCTACCTCGATCGCGCCCAGCGCACCCCGATCGTGCCGGTGTCGGTCTGCCTGTCCGCGGACCTGGACGAGGCCTACGAGTGGGGCCGGCTGGTGGCCCAGGTGGCGGCGGAGAGCGGCAAGCGGGTCGGCTTCGTGGCCAGCGGGAGCGTGTCGCACAAGCTCGTGCGCGGGCCGGAGCGCATGCCCCTGCCGGCCGACCAGGAGCTGGACCATCGGTTTGCGCGGCTCCTGGCCGACGGCGAGCTCGAGAAGCTCTGGGCCTGGCTGCCCGAGTTCACCCGGACCACGCAGGCCGAGATGGGAGGACGCCACCTCGCCATGCTGCTCGGGGCGGTCATGGAGTCCGGGAGCCGGTTCGTGCCGTCGGTCCACGCCTACGGCCCTTCCTCGGGCAGCGGGAACTACGTCATCTCCCTGCTGGCCGCCTGAAACCCGGGCGGGGGTCCGGCGGTTTCGTAAAGCAGAGGGATTTCGTGTAGATTTGTGAGGCTTCGGCGCCAGCGACGGCGCTCACCAGGCTCAGCCACCAGTTTCAGGAGGACATCACGATGGCACACGTAACGCGACGGAACTTCCTCGGCACCGCGTCGCTCGCGGCGGCCGGCGCGGCGATGGGGCCGTGGGTGCGGCGGGCGGGCGCGCAGGCGGGCCCGGTCAAGATCGGCCTCGTGCTCCCGTACTCGGGGGTCTACGCGGTGCTCGGCGAGTCCATCACCCAGGGCATGGAGCTGGTCTTCGCCCGCGAGAACTGGACGGTCGGCGGGCGCAAGATCGAGATGATCAAGGAAGACGACGAGATGCAGCCGCCGGTGGGCATCCGCAAGACGGAGAAGCTCATCGATTCCGACAAGGTCGACATCCTCACCGGCCCCGTGCACAGCGGCATCCTCATGGGCATGCGCGACAAGGTCCACAACAGCAAGACCATCCTGATCGTCTCCAACGCGGGCGCCGACGCGATCAGCCGCGAGCGCTGCTCGAAGTGGATCTTCCGCACCTCGTTCTCGAACTGGCAGCCGAACCAGCCGATGGGCGAGTGGGTGGCCAAGCACGTGTCCAAGGACGTGTTCATCGCCGCCCCCAACTACCAGGCGGGCAAGGACCAGCTCGGCGCCTTCAAGGAGACGTTCGTGCCCGCGGGCGGCAAGCTGGTCGGCGAGGACTATCCGAAGCTCGGGGAGACCGACTACGCGCCGTACCTCACCAAGATCCGCCAGTCCGGCGCCAAGGCGGTGTACGCCTTCTTCTCCGGCTCCGACGCGGTGAACTTCGTGAAGCAGTACGACCAGTTCGGGCTCAAGCAGTCGATCAAGCTCACCGGGGCCGGCTTCCTCACCGAGCCCGACGTGCTGCCCGCTCAGGGCAAGTCGGCCCTCGGGGTGATCACCGGCCACTTCTACACCCCGCTGCTCGACAATCCGACCAACCAGCGCTTCGTGAAGGAGTTCCAGGCCAAGTTCGGCGGCAAGATGCCGGACGGCTTCGCGTGCCAGGGCTACGACACCGCGGAAGTCATCGTGCGCGCGCTCAAGGCGGTGAACGGCAACACCCAGGACAAGCCGAAGCTGGTCGAGGTCATCGAGAAGAGCGAGTTCGACAGCCCGCGCGGGCGGTTCCGGTTCGATCCGAAGACGCACAACGTGATTCAGCCGTTCATCTACATTCGCGAGGTGCGCGAGGTCGCCGGGGGCATCAACAACGTGCCGATCGATCGCGTAGCGAACGTCACCGATCCGGGTACGGGCTGCACGCTGCCCCGCCCGCCCCCGCTCCCGTTGTGGACGGGCGCAGCGCGGCCCGGGTGGTCGCGTGGCGATGATCCCCAAAGGTTTCGTGGTTCCGCATGCCGGGTGATCTGTTTGCGCAGGCGCTGAACGGGTTGGCGTATGGCGTGCTGCTGTTTCTGCTGTCGGTTGGGCTCACGTTGATTTTTGGGATGCTCGACGTGGTGAATCTGGCGCACGGGTCCTTTTACATGCTGGGGGCGTATGCGGGGCTTTCGCTGATTGCGGGGACGGGGAATTTCTGGCTCGCGCTGCTCGTGGCGCCGCTGGCGGTCGGCCTGATCGGGGCGGTGATCGAGCGGTCGTGCTTGCGGCCGCTGTACCGGCGGCCGGCGCTGGACCAGGTGCTGCTGACCTTCGGGTTCATCTACCTGTTCGAGGATCTGGTGAAGTGGATCTGGGGCGGGCGCATCCGCTCGATCCCGCCGCCCGGTCTGTTCTCGGGCTCGGTCTCGGTGCTGGGCGCGATCATCCCGTCCTACCGGCTCTTCGTGATCGGGTTCGGGCTCGCGATGGCGGTCGCGCTCTTCTTCCTGATCGAGCGCACGCGTCTGGGCGCGGTGATCCGCGCCGGCGTCTTCGACGCGGAGATGACCGGCGGCCTCGGCATCAACATCCACCGGGTGTTCACCCTCGTCTTCGCCTTCGGCGCCGCGCTCGGCGGGCTCTCCGGCGTGATCGCGGGACCGATCCAGTCGGCCTACCCGTCCATGGGCGTGACGATCCTGATCCCCGCGCTGATCGTGGTGGTGGTGGGTGGTCTCGGCAGCCTGAAGGGCTCGCTGGTCGGCAGCCTCCTGATCGGCCAGGCCGAGACCTTCGGCAAGGCGTGGCTGCCCGAGGCCTCCATGCTGATGATCTACGTGGTGATGGCCGCCATCATGCTGGTGCGACCGCAGGGGCTCTTCGGCCGCCCGCTCAAGTGACGGGCCTCCGGCTCCTCGCCTCGGCGCTGGTGGTGGTCGCGCTGGCCCTGTTCCCGCTCGGGGCCGGCAACTACCCGGTCAAGCTCCTCCAGGAGATCCTGATCTGGGGCATCTTCGCGATGAGCCTCGATCTGCTGATGGGCTACGCGGGGATGGTCTCGTTCGGCCACTCCGCGTTCTTCGGCATCGGCGGCTACGTGGCCGCGCTCGCGCTGGCCCGGAGCCCGGGGCTCGTCTCGGCCCTCCTGCTGCCCGCGGTGGCCGCCGGCCTCGCCGCGCTCCTGATCGGCTTCTTCTCGATCCGGGTGAGCGGGGTCTACTTCATCATGCTCACGCTGGCGTTCTCGCAGATGTTCCACGCCTACACCTTCCAGGTCTCCTGGCTCGGGGCCGAGGACGGTCTCGTCGGCATCCCGCGGCCCTCCGTGCCGGGCTGGGACCTCACGAGCCTGCGCGGCTTCCACGCCTACCTCCTCGGGCTCCTGGCGCTGGTGGCGATCGCGCTCTGGCGCATCGTCCGCTCGCCGTTCGGCCACGTGCTGCGCGGCATCCACGAGAACGAAGCGCGCATGGAGGCGCTCGGCTACGCGGTGGACCGCTACAAGCTGCTGGCCTTCGTGATCGCCGGGGTCGTCGCGGGGGTGGCCGGCTCGCTCTACACCCAGTTCAACGGGTCGATCACCCCGGACGCGTTCTACTGGAAGACGTCGGGCGAGGCGCTGCTGATGGTCATCATCGGCGGCACCGGCACCCTGGGCGGGGCGCTGCTGGGGGCGGCCGCCTTCATCCTGCTCCAGAGCCTGGTCAGCACCTACACCGAGCGGTGGATGCTGATCCTCGGCACGACCTTCATCCTGTTCGTGCTCTTCGCCCCCGGCGGGATCGTGGGCGCGCTGCGCGGGCGCATCGGGCTCCGGGCGTGAGCGCGCCGCTCCTGGCCGTCGAGGCGCTGACCCGCGCCTTCGGAGCGCTGAGCGCGCTCAATCGCGTGTCGTTCCAGGTGGCGCCGCGCGAGCGCCGCGCCATCATCGGCCCCAACGGCGCGGGCAAGACCACGCTCTTCAACGTCATCACAGGACAGCTCGCGCCGACCGGCGGCCGCATCCGGCTCGAGGGCGCGCCGATCGAGGGCCTGAGCCCGCACGCGGTGGCCCGGCGCGGCATCTCCCGCTCGTTCCAGCGCAACAACCTGTTCCCGAAGCTCGCGGTGGGGGAGAACCTGCGGCTGGCCGCGGCGGCCCGCGCGCCCGGGACGTGGGACCTGCTGGGGAGCGTCGAGAGCCGGCGCGGACCGCTCGACCGGGCGCGCGACGTGGCCCAGGTGGTGGGCCTGGCGGACCGGCTCGCCGCCCCCGCCGGGCTCCTCTCCTACGGCGAGCAGCGCCAGCTCGAGGTGGGCGTCGCGCTGGCCACCTCGCCGCGGCTGCTCCTCCTGGACGAGCCCACCGCCGGCATGTCGCCCGAGGAGACCCAGCGCATGACCCGCATGCTGGAGGCGCTGCCGCGCGACGTGACCCTGCTGATCATCGAGCACGACATGGACGTGGTCGGCTCGCTCGCCGACCGGGTCACCGTGCTCCACTACGGCGAGGTGCTCACCGAGGGCACCTTCGCCGAGGTGAAGGCCGATCCGCGCGTGTACGAGGTCTACCTGGGCCAGGCGTGAGCATGCTCGACGTCGAGGCCATCCACACCTACTACGGTGACAGCCACGTGCTGCACGGCGTCTCCCTCCGCGTGGCTCCGGGGGAGGCGGTGGCGCTGCTCGGGCGCAACGGGGCCGGCAAGACCACCGCCATCCGCAGCATCGTGGGCTTCACCCCGCCCCGCGCAGGGCGCGTGCTCTTCGACGGCCGCGCGATCGAGCGCTGGCCCAGCTACCGCATCGCGCGGAGCGGGCTCGCCCTCGTGCCGCAGGGCCGCCGCATCTTCGCGCCGCTGTCGGTGCGCGAGAACCTGCTGCTGGGGGCGCGGGCGCCGGGCTGGACCCTCGAGCGCGTCTTCGCGCTCTTCCCCCGCCTGCGCGAGCGCGAGCAGCAGTCGGGCGGCACGCTCTCGGGCGGCGAGCAGCAGATGCTGGCCATCGGCCGGGCCCTGCTCACCAACAGCCGCCTCATCCTGCTCGACGAGCCGTCCGAAGGCCTGGCTCCGCTGATCGTGCGCGAGATCGGCCGCATCCTGCTCGCGCTCAAGGCGGAGCGGCTGTCGCTGCTGCTGGTGGAGCAGAACTACCACCTGGCCCTGCGGGTGGCCGACCGGGTCTACGTGATGAACAAGGGGCAGATCGTCTACGAGGGGACGCCCGCGGGGCTCGAGGCGGACGAGGAGGTGAAGCGGCGGTATCTCGGAGTGGCGTGACCGTCAGATGAGGCGGGCCGGGGGCCGCAAGGCCCGCGGCGGGATGCTACACTCGGGCCCATGAGCTGGATCGATCCGAGCTTTCCCCGGAGCGCCACCCCGAGCGATCTCGTCGGCCGCGTGCTCGGGCTCAACCCCGGCATGATGACCGGGCCCGGCACCAACACCTATCTGGTCGGCCGCGCGCGGCCGATCCTGATCGACACCGGCGCGGGCGAGGCCGACTACCCCGCGCTCTTCGGGAGCTATCTCCGCGAGCGTGGGTGGCGGCGGCCCGAGCGCATCATCCTGACCCATCGCCACCGCGATCACCTGGGCGGGGTGGGGCAGCTCCGCGAGCTGTTCCCGGGGGTGCCGGTCTCGAAGATGATCTACCGGGACTCGGGGCTGCCCGATGACGTGGAGATGCTGCAGGACGGCGAGACGGTCGTCGGCGACGGGGTCACCCTGATCCCGGTCCACACCCCGGGCCACGCCTCCGACCACCTCTGCTTCTTCCTCCAGGAGGAGCGCGCGCTCTTCAGCGGCGACCTCATCCTGAACGGATCCACCACCGTGATCCCGGACGAGGACGGCGACCTCGGGCTGTACATGGAATCGCTCAAGCGCGTGCAGGACCTCGGAGTGCGGCGCATCTACCCCGCGCACGGGCCGGTGATCGAGGACGGGCCGGGCAAGATCCAGGAGTTCATCGAGCACCGGCTGCTCCGCGAGCGCCAGATCCTCGAGACGCTGGGCGGTGGCCCGCGGACGATCCCGGAGATCGTCAAGGTCATCTACGCCGACGTCGACACCCGGCTCCACCGCGTGGCCGCCATGTCGGTGCACTCGCACCTGCGCAAGCTCAAGAGCGAGAGCCGGGTGAGCGAGGAGCCGGTGAGCGGCGCGCCGTCCCGCTGGACGCTGGTCTAGACCGCCCAGCGGCTGCCAGTGCTCCTGACCAACGGGCGGATCCACACGCTGGACGCCGCCGGCTCGGTGGTGGACTCTCTCGTCGTCCGCGAAGGGCGGGTCGCCTTCGCGGGCCGGCGCGCCGACGTCAACCCGGCCACCCGCGAGGACATCATCGACCTGGGCGGCCGCACCGTGCTGCCCGGCCTGGTCGACGGGCACGGCCACCTGATGCTGCTCGCCCGCGCCCGGCTCGAGCTGGACCTGGCCGCGGCCGGGTCCGAGGACGACATCGCCCGGATGGTGGCCGCGGCGGCGGCGCGGCTCCGCCCAGGGGAGTGGATCGCCGGGCGCGGCTGGGACCAGACGCGCTGGCCGGGCCAGGGCTATCCGACGCGGGCCTCGCTCGATCGCGCCGCGCCCGGCCATCCGGTGGCGCTGGTGCGGATCGACGGCCACGCCACGTGGGCCAGCGGGGCCGCGCTTGAGCGTGCCGCGATCACGCGCCGCTCCGGCGACCCGGCGGGCGGCCGCATCGTGAAGGACGAGCGCGGCGAGCCCACCGGGCTCCTCATCGACCTGGCCCAGGACCTGATCCGCTCTCTCGTGCCGACGCCCTCTGCCGAGCGCTTCGACGCCGCGGTCGAGGCGGTGGTGGCCGAGTGTCTGGCCAAGGGCCTCACCGGGGCCCACGAGCCCGGGCTCGACCTGTCCGCGGTCGCCTCGTACACGCGCCTGATCGGCCTTGGCCGCTTCCCGTTCCGGGTGTTCGCGGCGCTCAGCGGGAGGAAGGCGTGGGGAGAGTATCGCGAGCGCGGGCGGCCCGAGTCGACCGGCGACGGCCACCTGACGGTGGGCGCGATCAAGCTCTGGCTCGACGGCGCGCTCGGCTCGCGCGGCGCCGCGCTGCACGCGCCCTACTGCGACGACCCCGCGAACACCGGCCTGGTCCTGGTGCCGCCCGAGGAGGTGCTGCGCCTGACGCGCGAGGCGGCCGCGCTCGGCTTCCACGTGTGGGTGCACGCCATCGGAGACCGCGCCAATACGCTGGTCCTCGACGTGTTCGAGCAAGTGCTGGCCGATCCGGGGCCGCGGCCCCGCCTGCGCGTCGAGCACGCGCAGATCCTGGCTCCCGCCGACATCCCGCGCTTCGCCCGCCTCGGCGTGGTGCCGAGCATGCAGCCCACCCACTGCACGTCCGACATGCGGTGGGCCGGCGAGCGCCTGGGCCCGGAGCGGCTCGTGGGCGCCTACGCCTGGCGCTCGGTGCTCGATTCGGGGGCCTACGTGGCGGGCGGCTCGGACTTCCCGGTGGAGGACGCCAATCCCTTCCACGGCATCCACGCCGCGGTGACGCGCGCGCCGCGCGAGGGTCCGGACCCCGGCTGGCAGCCCGCGCAGCGCATGACCCGCGACGAGGCGGTCCGCTCGTTCACGATCTGGAACGCGCGCTCCATCGGACGCGAGGCCGAGTTGGGCTCGCTCGAGCCGGGCAAGCGGGCCGATCTCATCGCGCTCTCCGAGGACGTGTTCGCGTGCGCGCCCGAGCGGATCGCCGCGATCGCGCCGGTGCTCACCCTGGTGGGCGGCGCGGTCGTCCGCGCCGATCAGGACGTGGCGGCGAGCCTCCCGACGAGCTTCAGCAGGTCCGGCATCTCGACGTCGGACACCAGCGCGTAACCCAGCTCGCCTTCCCGCCACACGATCGCGTTGAATCCCCGGGAGGTCGTGACCTGCGCCTGCACTGAGCCGATCGGCTCGAGCCCGCGGCGGGCCCACGGGAGCCCGTCGGCCCGGAAGACCAGCAGCGTCACCGCGTGCAGCCGGCGATGGAACACGAAGACGGCCGCCTTGCGGTCGAGGTAGTAGCCGACCGCGCCGCCTCGCAGCGGGAAGTCGTCGTCGCCCAGGAAGCGCACCACCGGCGCGAAGTCGAGGCGTCCCTCGAACCACGGCTTGACCTGGTGCATGCCCCCGCTCTCGATGTCGACCGGATGCTGACTCGCGAGCAGGCGCAGGTGGTCGTTGACCGCCTCCGTCACCATGGGCGCGCCGGCTCTGTCCGACGGCTGGTAGTAGAGCGGCAGCGCGGCCAGCAGCAGCACGCCCAGCGCCAGGGCCGGGACCAGGGCGCGGCGCCAGCCCGCCCACCACGGGGGCGCCGGCGCGGCCGCGTTGGGCCAGGTCGCGGCGAGCCGACGCTTCAGCGCGAGCGGCGCCGCGTGCTGGGGCAGACGGTGCTCGAGCATCTCGCTCAGGAGTGTCTCGGCCGCCTCCTCGTGAGCGCAAGCCTCGCACCCGGCCACGTGAGCCTCGAGCAGCGCGCGCCGATCCGCGGGCAGGCGCCCACGCTGGGCGTCCAGCAGCAGCGCGCGCGCCTCGTCGCAGGTCATCGCGCGTAGTCCCGGAGCTTCTCGCGCAGGGCCGCCCGGGCCCGCGCGAGGCGCGACTTCACGGTCCCCACCGCGCAGCCGACCACCTGCGCGACCTCGACCTCGGTCAGGCCCTCGAGGTCCAGCAGGATCACGGTGCGCGCCTCCTCGGACAGGCTCGTGAGGGCCCGCTCGATCTCCTCGCCGACCAGCTTGCGCAGCCGGTCCAGCTCGACGTCGCCGCGGAGCCACTGGACCGACTCCGGAGCGGGCGCGGCGGGCGCCACCGTGTCGAGGCCGCCCACGGTGGGATTGAGGCGCTCGTGGCGGTACTGGCTGAGGAAGGTGTTGCGCAGGATGCGAAAGAGCCACGCCTTGAGATTGGTTCCCGGGGTGAACTGGTGCGAGGCCGAGAGTGCCCGCGCGTAGGTCTCCTGCACGAGGTCCTCCGCGTCGGTCGGGCTCCGGGTGAGGTAGCGGGCGAGGTTGTAGAGGGTGTCCGCGTACGCCAGGGCTTCACGCCCGAGCGCCGCGGCGTCGGCCCGCTGCTCGCCTGCCATGCCGAGATCATAGGCTCCGTTCACGTGCTTCCGCCATCCCGCCTGGGTTCGTCCTCCGTAACGCGGGGAGCCCCGATTCGTTCCACGGAACGATTCGCCCGGTGGCGCGTTCGCAACGGCAGGGAGGGTCCGCTGATGAGAATACTGCTCGCGATGGTGGCGCTCCTGCTGGCGGGCCCGGTCGCGGCGCCGGCCCAGATGGAGAGCGCCCAGGTGGAGATCCGGGCCCACGCGTTCAGCGCGCCGTCGGTGACCGTGAAGGCCGGGGCCACCGTCACCTGGATCAACCACGACGACGACACCCACACCGTGACGTCGACCGCCAACGCCTTCCGGTCGCCGGGCCTGGACACCGACGAGACGTTCTCCTTCACCTTCACGCAGCCCGGCACCTACGAGTACTACTGCACGCTGCACCCCCTGATGACCGGCAAGGTGGTCGTGACGCCGGAGAGGAGCGGCACATGAGCGACGCGAGCGAGGGACACGAGCTGGATCGGCGCGGCTTCCTGCAGTGCATGGCGTGGACCGGCACCGGCCTGCTGTGGTCGGTGGTTGGGGGCGTACCGGGCTCGCGGGTGCTCGGGCCGGGGGCGGCCCGGGCCCAGGGGGCCGGGCCGAGCTTCAGCTTCGTGCAGATCAGCGACACCCACATCGGGTTCAAGGGCGCGGCGAACCCCGACGCGCTGGGCACCTTCGAGGCCGCGATCGCGCGCATCAAGGCGCTCGACCCCAAGCCGGCCTTCTTGATCCACACCGGCGATATCACCCACGCCCAGAAGGCGGGCGCGTTCGACACGGTGAGCGAGGCGCTCAAGGGCACGGGGGTCGAGCGGACCTTCTACGTTCCGGGAGAGAACGACGTGTTCGCGGACGGCGGCACCGAGTACCTGAACCGGTTCGCGGTGGGCGGCCCGGGCCGCGGCTGGCAGACCTTCGACTATCGCGGGGTGCACTTCGTGGGGCTCGTCAACGTGCTCAACTTCAAGGCGGGCAAGCTCGGCAGCCTGGGCCCGGACCAGCTCGAGTGGCTGGAGCGGGACCTGGCGCCGCTCGCGAGCAGCACCCCGGTGGTGGTCTTCGCGCACGTCCCGCTGTGGGCGGTCTATCCGGAGTGGGGCTGGGTCACCGAGGACGGAGCGCAGGCCCTGGGATACCTCAAGCGGTTCGGCTCGGTGACCGTGCTGAACGGCCACATCCACCAGATCATGCAGAAGGTCGAGGGCAACGTGACGTTCCACACCGCGCGGTCCACCGCCTTCCCGCAGCCCGCGCCCGGCGTGGGATCCGGGCCGGGTCCGATCAAGGTGCCGGTGGAGGAGCTGCGCGGCGTGCTCGGCGTGCGCGAGGTCCGCTACACCGCCGGCCGCGACCGCCTGGCGGTGGTCGACACCTCGCTGGCGTGAGCGCCGTCTAGAAGCGCAGCAGCAGGAGGAAGCTGCTGGTGGCGAGCAGGTTGCTGCCGGCATGGGCCAGCATGCCGGGCAGCAGGCTGCGCGTCCGCTCGTAGCCGAGCGCCCACACCATGCCGCTCCAGGTGACCGCGGCGAAGCCCTGGACGCCGTAGCCGTGCGCGAACGCGAAGATGGCGGCGCTGAGCAGCGCGGCGAGCCAGGCGGGGAGACGGAGGCGCAGGGTGGGGTAGAGCAGGCCGCGGAAGGCCAGCTCCTCGAAGATCGGCGCCCACACCACGCCGTCGAGGGTGCCCGCGGCGACCGCGGTCGGGGGCCCCCACAGGAATTCCTCGAGGAACCCGTCCGCCCAGTGCGAGCTGACGCCGAGCGCGCCCAGGCCCATGTAGAGCAGGCTCTCGCCCACCATCGAGATCGCGAGGAGCACGAGCCCCCACCCGAGGAGACGCGCGAGCCGGCCGGGCCGCGGGCTCAGGCCGAACGTGTCCCGCACCGTCTCGCCCCGCGCGTGCAGATAGCGCCGCGCCCACCAGAGCGTCGGCAGGCCGCCCACCAGCCCCATGATCGCGGTGACCGGGGGCACGCGGGGCACCAGCAGCACCACCGCGGCCGGGATCAGCAGGTAGGCGAACGCGGCCCGGAAGAAGAGGCCGATCCCGTCGGCGCCCCGCCAGGGCGGGGGCAGCGGCGCGTCGGCCACCCTCGCGTCCCATCGGAACGACCGCAGGCGCAACGCCACCACCGCGGCGAGCACCAGCAGCGCGGCGCCGGTGCCGGTGAGCGCGCGCACCCGCGTCAGCATGGAGCGGCCCCGCGCCTCGATGGCGGACTCGGCCCGGGCCTGCAGCTCCTGGTCGTCCACCCGGGTGGCGATCCGGCGCACCAGGGTGTCGGTGAACCAGTCGCCGGGCAGCTCCCGCCGGATCTCCTCGGAGAGCGAGGTGGCCTCCTCGGAGAAGGGGGCGTCGAGATAGGCGGCTTCGAGCCAGCGGCCGTACTGGGCGCCCTCGCCCTCGGTGCCCCCGAGCGCCTCGATGATGCCGGCGGCTCGCTCGAGCAGCCCGGCCTCGCCCAGCAGCACCACCAGGTCCAGATCGGCGCGGGCGGACCGCTGGTCGTCGTCGAACTCGTCGAAGCGCCCGATCGCATCGTCGAAGCTCTCGGGATCCGAGCCGGTCAGCTCGTAGAGTCGGCGCTCCCACCGGGGGGCGTGCTCGTAGGATTGGCGCAGATCCATCTCGCGCGAGACCAGACGCTCGAGCGATTCCTCGGCGTGCTCCAGGTTGCCGAGCGGTGAGCCCCAGCTGACGTAGAAGAACGCGACCAGCAGCGCGGTGAGCAGCGCGTAGATCGCGGTGACCAGCGGGGAGAAGTAGCGGGTCGGGGCCGGGGAGTCCGGGACGATCGACGGAGCGTCGGGGAATACCGCGGGCGCGTCGGAAGCCGGCGCCTCAGCGGGCCCTTCGCCGGGCGGGGTCAGGATTTGCGGGCCGCGGCCACGAGGGCGGCGAAGAGACGCCGGGCCGGCTCCGAGTGGCCCACCAGCTCTTCCGGATGCCACTGCACGCCGAGCACGAAGCGCGCGGGGTCGCCGAGCTCCGCGCCCTCGACGATCTGATCGGGCGCCCACGCCACCGCGGTGAGTCCCCGGCCGAGCCGCTTGATCGCCTGATGGTGCATGCTGTTGACCTCGAGCTCGTCGGCGCCGAGCGTCTCGGCGAGCCGGCTGCCCGCGGTGACCTTCACCTTGTGGGTGGGCTGGTCGCGGGGCTCGGTCTGGCTGTGCAGGACCTGGGTGCCGGGGTCGGTGCCCACGTCCTGGTAGAGGCTGCCGCCGAGAGCCACGTTCAGCACCTGGAGGCCGCGGCACACCGCGAGGACGGGCCGGCCGCGCTCGAGCGCCACGTGGAGGACCGCGGTCTCGAGCGTGTCGCGCGAGGGCGCCACGTCGTAGAGCGTGGCGTGCGGGGTCTCGTCGAAGAGCGCGGGGTCGAGGTCGCCGCCGCCGGTGAGCAGGAGCCCGTCCGAGCTCGGCGGCCAGCTGCCGCATGGACGCGGGCGAGAGCTGGGGCGGCAGCGCGACCGGCACGCCCCCGGCCTGCTGCACCGCGTGCAGGTAGGTCGAGTTGACGTACGCGCGCTCCGGGTGCGCGCCCACCGTGATGGACGTGCTCACGCCGATGAGGGGCGCGCGTCGACTCATGGCGCCATGCTACCATACCGCCCATGACACTCGACTCCGCGCAATACCAGCGCAGCGCTGCGCCGGCGGGCTCGGGCCCGATGACGCAGGTGATGGGACGGAAGTGGATGGTGGCGGCGGGGCATCCGCTCGCGGCGCAGGCCGCCGCGCGCGTGCTCGCCGCGGGCGGCAATGCCATCGACGCGGGGGTGGCCGCGGGCTTCATGCTGGGGGTCGTCCACCCCGACATGGTGAGCTTCGCGGGCGTCGCCCCGATCCTGGTCCACCTGGCCTCGACCGGCGAGACCTACGAGGTCTCGGGGGTCGGCCCGTACCCGCGCCGCGCCAGCGCCGAGTACTTCCGCACCAAGCACGGAGGCGACATCCCGATCGGCCTGTTGCGCACGGTCGTGCCGTCCGCGCCCGATTCCTGGTGCGTGGCGCTCGAGCGGTGGGGCACGCTCTCGTTCGCGGACGCGGTGGCCGGCGCGCTCGAGTGCGCCGATCACGGCTTCCCGACCTCGGCGTTCTCGGCCTCGATCATGGCCAGCAACGCGGAGCGCTACAAGCGCTTCCCGACCTCCGCCGCGATCTTCCTGCCCGGCGGGAAGCCCCACGCGGCCGGCCAGCTCTTCGTGCAGTCCGAGCTGGCCGCGACGATCAAGGAGATGGTGGCGGCCGAGGTGCGCGCCCGGAGTCGCGGCCGCGCGGGGGCCATCCGCGCCGCCCGCGACGCGTTCTACAAGGGCGACATCGCCCAGCGCATCGCGGACTACCACGCCCGCGAGGGCGGCCTTCTCTCCAGGGAGGATCTCGCCGAGTTCCAGGCGGAGGTCGCGCCCGCCCTCAAGACCACCTTCCACGACTACGAGGTCGCCGCGTGCGGCTTCTGGTGCCAGGGGCCGGTCTTCCTCCAGATGCTGAATCTGATCGAGGCGTACGACTGGCCCGCGCTGGGTCACAACAGCCCGCGTGGTCTGCACCTCATGGTGGAGGCGATGAAGCTCGCCTTCGCCGACCGCGAGGCCTACTACGGTGATCCCCGCTTCGTGAAGGTCCCCGCGGAGGCCCTGCTGTCCAAGGCCTACGCGGAGCTGCGCCGCGGGCTGATCCGCGAGGACCGGGCGTGGCCCGACATGCCGCCGCCGGGCGATCCGGAGGGTAAGGCCGCGGTGCGCAACGGCCACGCGGCCGGGTCGAAGGTCGGCGCGCCGTCGCACGCGGGAACGCTCGACACCTCCTACGTCTCGGTGATCGATGCGGAGGGCAACGCGTTCTCGGCCACCCCCAGCGACCCGGGCGGCGTGGACTCCCCGGTGATCCCGGGCGTGGGCTGCGTGGTCTCGCCACGGGGCTCCCAGGGCTGGCTCGTGCCCGGCCACGCGAGTGAGGTGGCGGGCGGCAAGCGGCCGCGGCTCACCCCCGCGCCCTCGCTGGTACTGCGCGACGGCCGCGCCTTCATGGCCTTCGGCACGCCGGGGGGCGACGTCCAGCAACAGGCGATGCTCCAGGTGCTGCTCAACATCACCGCCTTCGGCATGGCCCCGCAGCAGGCGGTGGAGGCGCCGCGGCTGGCCACGCGCTCCTTCCCCGATTCCTTCTGGCCCCACGCCAACTCCCCCGGGCGCCTCGACGTCGAGACCCGCATCGCCCCCGAGACGCGCGCGGCGCTGGCGAGCCTCGGGCACGTCATCACCGACTGGCCCGACTACGACTGGCGGGCCGGCGCGGTCTGCGCCTCGGTGGTCGGCAAGGACGGGGTGCGGCTCGGTGGGGCCGACCCGCGCCGCGGCGCCCACGCCATCGGGTGGTAGCGGCGCGACTCCGCGCCTGGTGCGGTCCCGGCATCTCGCGCCCATAGCCTTGCTGGCGCTCGTCGTGCTGTCGGGCGGCGTCCGCCCGGGCGCGGCCGAGCCCATCCTTCCGCTGCCTGCCGAGATGCCGGCCAAGGACCGGCATCGGCTCGAGGAGATCGTCAAGCGGGCGTTCGCCTCGACCCAGGTGACCTTCGAGCCGTACGCGGTCCGCCCCGAGATCTTCGAGTACCTGCTGGATCACCCCGAGTTCGCGAGCCACGTGACCCGCGCGCTCCGGGCCGCCCGCTACAAGATCTGGCGCGAGAGCGACTCGCTCTGGCTCGACGACGGCTGGGGCGTCCGCGGCACCTTCGCGGTGGTGTACGCGGAGCCGGGCCTGCGCCTGATGCGCGCGCAGGGGGCCTACCAGTCCGCGCTGCCCGACATCAAGGGCCGGGCGGTCGTGGCGCTCGCCTACAAGTTCCAGCCCGCCGCGCCGGGCCGATCACAGATCTCCACCACGCTCACCTCGTTCGTGCAGATCGACAGCGCGGTGGTCCGCACCATCGGCCGCATGGGGGGGCCGCTCGTGCAGAAGAAGGCCGATCGCGAGGCGCGCCAGCTCCTGAAGGTGTTCGCCCGGGTGAGCCGGGCCATCGAGGACAATCCGGCCGACGTCTACGCCCGCCTTCGCGAGCGCCCCGACGTGCCGAAGGCGGAGCTGGAGGAGTTCCGGAAGCTGCTACGCGTGCCGTGAGATCCGCGGACGACGCGCGGCCGTCGCGGAGCCTCCGGCAGGCGCTTGCCCTCGCCGGCCTGGCCGGATTCGGGGCCGCCATCGACGTGCACGTCGCGGTCGGCTACACCGATCCGCTGCACCTGGCGCCCGCGGTGGCGGGAGCGGTCCGGTTCGTGATAGGTCTCGTGCTCGTGAGGGAACGCCACCCACGAGAGGAGACCCCATGGCATCGGTGACTGGGCGCACGGTACTGATCACCGGCGCGGCGCGCGGCATCGGCGCGGCCTGCGCGCGGCGACTGGCGGGAGACGGCGCGAAGCTCGTGCTGGTGGACGTCGACGGCCCCGGAGTCGAGAAGCTCGCGGGGGAGCTGGGCCAGGTGGCGGTGCGGGCCGACGTCACGAAGCCGGACGACATCGCGCGCATGGTGGACGAGCCCTACAAGCGCTGGGGGCGCCTCGACGTGCTGTTCAACAACGCGGGGGTCATCCGGGTGCAGCCGATGCTCGACGTGACCGAGGTGGAGTGGGACCGGGTGATGGACGTGAACCTGCGCGCGGTCTTCTTCGTCCTCCAGGCGGCGGTGCGGCGGATGCTGAAGCAAGACCTGATCCCGGGGTCGGAGCTCCGCGGCAAGCTGATCCAGACCGCCTCCATCGCCGCGTACCGCGGGGGGAATCACCTGATGACGCCCTACTCGGCGACCAAGGCCGGGGTGGTGAGCGTCACCCGCTCCGCCGCGCAGGCCCTGGCCGGCGAGCGCATCACGTCCAACTGCGTGTGCCCCGGGGCGGTCGAGACGCCGATGTGGGAGCAGATCGACCGGGAGTGGGGCGGGCTCGAGGGTCTCGGGCAGGGAGAGACGTGGAAGCGGAGGATCCGCGGCATCCCGCTGGGCCGTCCGGAGCGCGCGGAGGACGTGGCGAGCGTGGTGGCGTTCCTCGCGGGCCCCGACTCCGACTACATGACCGGGCAGGCGCTCAACGTGGACGGCGGGCTGGTGATGGGGAGCTGAGCCGGGTCACCGCATCGACAGCTCGTTGACCGGCTGGAAGAACGAGGCCGCGCCGTAGAGGATCTGCCCGACCACGCAGAACCACGCCCAGCGGTCCGGATCGGCGGTCGAGCAGCGGCGGGGCGCCGCGGAGGCCTCGTCGGCCCGGGCGGCCGCGGGGCGCGAGACGGTGGCGCAGCCGCCCAGCAGAGTCAGCCCGATCAGCAGGACGGCGAGCCCTCGCACCGCCCGCGCCCGGCCCTACCCGGCGGGGGCGCGCTCGCTCTCGCTCCGGGGCAGGGCCGCGGCGGTCGAGGGCGGGTCGAGCTGCCGGTTGGCCAGATCCACCGTGACCCGCAGGGCCCGGAGGCCCTGGGCCCCCTGCAGCTCGTCCAGCTCCAGCTCCTCGACCTCGCGGGTGAGGTAGCCCAGGCGCTGGAGGTACTCGATGTACTCGCGCCACTCCGCGGCCTCGGTGGCGTGGGAGTAGACGAGGGCGATCTTGCCGGGCTGGGTCAGCCGCTCGGTGGTGCCGCGGATGATCGCCTTGTCGATCCGCTTCTTGATGATCTCGTAGCGGACGTTGTAGGCGCCGTCCACGTCGAAGCGCTTCTCGTCGAAGCGGAAGCGGATGGCGAGCGGGGCGTGCTGGATCAGGATCAGGTTGGTGATGTCGAGCGGCACCGGCAGCTGGTCCTTCAGCCGCTCCGCCCGCAGGGCCACCCCGCACGCCACCATGAGCTGCCAGAGGCGCAGGTTCTTCAGGTAGAGCGGGTCGAAGGCCCCGTCCTCGCGGAGGGCGCCGCCCAGGTAGATCGTGTAGTCCACCCCGTCCGTCTTCTGCTTCTCGAAGTAGTGCGGGAACATGCCCTGGGCGGCCTGCTCCTCCATGTCGATATAGGAGGACACCGCCTCGTTGATCGAGGTCACGCTCTCGTCGAACTCCTTGCGCCGGGCGTAGACCAGGCCGATCCCGGGATCCACCGCGGCCCGGTAGGCGTCGATCCGCTCGCGCACCGTGTCCCCGAAGGTCTGTAGGTGGTCGAAGAGCGGCTCCACGTCGGCCTTCAGGAAGTTCATCACCCCCAGCTCGTCGCCCGAGCGCAGCGTCACCTCGATCTCGGCCACGTGCCCGTCGATGCGATGGGTGAGTTGGTCGAGGATCGGCAGCGCGCGCGCGTCGTGCGCGGCGCGCAGGACCTCGCGGGCGAGTCCGAGCTGCTTGAGCAGGTCCGCCTGGATGGCCCACGCGCGGTGGGTGGACGAGCCGCGGATGTCCGACACCGCGTACAGGGGGTGGACGTCGCGGAAGACGATCGGCTCCATCTCCCCGCCCTGGCCGTGCTGCGCGGAGCCGGGACGCTCCATCGCCTCGAGCACCGTCTTGCGGAAGCGCCACTCCACCACCGGGTGGATCGCGGTGAACTGCTCCTTGATGAAGGACTCCACCCGCGAGTGCAGCTCGTCCACGCTGCGCTTCACCGCCACCGAGAAGAGCGGCAGCACCTCCTGGAGGCGCGGCATCAGCAGGGTATTGAGGTCACCCGGGTGCGGCGAGCCCAGGCTCAGGATGCCGATCAGCTCGCGCTGATAGAGCAGGGGCGCGACCACCAGGCTCCGCATGCCCTTGCTCAGGATCATCTCTTCCTTGGCCGAGCGCGTGGTCATCGCGGCCAGGTCTTCCACGAAGACCGGCTGGCCCCGGCGGATGGCCCGCTCGAAGACCGAGCCCGCGTAGTCGATGGTCTTGGCGTGCACCGAGCCCGCGAAGATGCAGCCGTTGCCCTGCTCGAGCTGGTGGCCGGAGTTGAGCATGAGGATCCGGTCGCCCTCGATCGCGGCCAGGGTCAGGCGCAGGTCGGCCCGCCGGAAGAGCGTGCGGAGCTTGGCCTGCAGCTTCTCGAAGCGCGCGTTCGAGACGATCGACTCCTTGTCGATCAGGTCCCGCTTGATCGACGACAGCACCTCCTGGTCGGTCACGTCCGCCGCCTTCACCACCGTGAAGCCGGAGAAGCGCACGCTCCCCGCCGGGATCAGGGCCGCGAGGCCGTCCAGGTCCAGGGCCTGCGCCTGGAGGCGCCGGCGCATGTCCTCGGAGAGCGGGGGGATCGGGAGGAGGCGGTCGACGTCCACGAAGCGGCCGTCGAACTGGATCTTGTAGTGGCGGTCGAGGCCGGAGACGGCCTCGGGCGCGGTGAGGATCAGCGGATAGTCCACCGGGAACTCGATGCCGTACAGGCGCTCCAGCGCGAGGGCGTAGGCGTTGACGAGCCGGAAGTCCTTGAGCGCCTGCATGTCGAGGTTCAGGCTGCCGTAGAGCACGCCGTCCGGGCCCATGATGCTCTCGAAGGCGCGGGTCCCGTACACGCTGCGCAGGGTGAACGGGATCAGCGCGCCCATGTAGGCCTTCTCGAGGAAGGCGGCGGGGAAGATCGCGCTCATCAGGGCGTCCACCAGCGGGCCGTGCTCGTCGAGCAGGGTGATGTCGTCGATGGGGCCGGTCAGCGCCGGCACCTCGCGCAGCCGGGCCAGCAGGCTACGCGCGTGCTCCCCGCTCACCGTGTCGACCTTGGCCTGGTCCTCCCAGAACTTGATCAGGAGCGTGAGGCTCAGGCGGCTCTCGAACGGGAAGTCCTTCTGGATGCCCACCAGCGACGTCGTCGGATTGTTCATGCCCCTCATTCTACCCCCCGTGCCCAGCCCCCGCCGAGCTAGCTCGCGGTCGCGGGCAGCCCGGCCGGGGCCGGGGTGGGTTCGGGTGTACGGGTGACCGGTGCCTCCTTGATGGCCAGGGCCATGGGCACGGCCAGAAACGCGAGCAGCGCCGCCGAGATGAAGGCCCACGAGTAGGAGCCGGTGGACTGGAAGACCCAGCCGCCCACCGCCGCGCCGAGGGCGGCGCCGAGCTGGTGCGCGAAGAAGATCCAGCCCGAGAGCGACCCCACCGAGTAGCGCCCGAAGATGTTGGCGGTCAGCGTGGTGGTGGGCGGGACGGTCGAGATGTAGTTGAGGCCGAAGATGGCCGCGAAGATGTGCAGCGACGGCACGTTCCACACGTAGAGCAGGAACCGGAGGGAGAGGCCGCGCACGCCGTAGTAGAAGGCGAGCGGCCCCTTGCGGCCGAATCGGTCACAGATGAAGCCGGAGGCCACCGTGCCCAGGATGTTCATCGCGCCCATCACGCCCAGGGCCTGCGCGGCGTGCATCTCGGAGAAGCCGTGCTCCGCCGCGTGCGGGACCAGGTGCGTCAGCACGAGGCCGTTCGACGTGGAGCCGCAGATGAAGAACGTGCCCGCGAGCAGCCCCTTCTGCGCGGGGTCGTCCCTGATGAAGAGCAGGGTGAGCGGCAGGGCGATCACGAGGAGCAGGACGCCCAGGTAGAGAAACGACTGCCGCCAGCCGTAACTGAGCGTGAACCACACCGCGAGCGGGACGATCACGAGCTGCCCGGCCGACATCGCGCCGCCCACCAGGCCCATCACGAGCCCGCGCCGGGCCTCGAACCAGCGCGCGGCCAGGGCCGCGCCGGTGGACATGCCCACCCCGCCCGCGCCCAGCCCCATCAGCACGCCGCAGGTGATGTAGATCTGCCACAGGGCCGACACGCGCGACGCGCCGCGGGCCCCACTGATCGGCGAGCCAGCCCACGATCGGCCCGGCCGCACCCAGCAGCAGCAGCGAGATGGCGGCCGCCGCGGCCCGGTCCCAGCCGAAAGTGGTCTCCATGGGCTTGATGAACACGCCGAAGACGGCCCGCAGGCCCGAGCCCAGCAGCATGACCACGACCAGCGCGCCCAGGACGACCCAGGCGTAGTGCAATGTGCGCCGCGGTGCCTTCATCCATCCTCCCCTTGGAAGAGAGAAACTCGCCCAGCGTACGTCGGCGTTTCTTGAGATGGCGAACTGGCTCGGTCGGATTCGCGGTAGAGTGTCCGGGGGGCGGTACCGGACCAATGGCGACCCGGCGGGTGCTGGTGGTGGACGACGAACCCGAGGTGCGCAGCGCGCTCACCGACATCCTCCGCGCCATGCGCTACACCGACACCCTCGAGGTGGAGGGGGCGGCCGACGGCCAGGCCGGGCTCGACTCGGTCATCCGGCACCGGCCCGACCTGGTGCTGCTGGATCTCCAGATGCCGGGGATGAGCGGGCTCACCCTGCTCAAGCACATCCGCGAGGTCGAATCGCGCGTGCCGATCATCGTGATCTCCGCCACCGACGACAGCAAGATCGCAGCGGAGGCGTTGCGTCACGGCGCGGTGGCCTACATTCCCAAGCCGTTCGGCGCGCGCCACGTCGAGATGCTCGTCGCCACGTTCTTCGATTCGCTCCGTCGCCGCGAGGCGAAGCCGAGCGCTCCGTCGCACTGAAGCGTTCGCGTGCGCACGATCTGCGTGCGCGGAGCGCCAGATTCGTATCGACGGAGGATCGACGTCCGTCCTGTCGGGAAGGCAACGGCGACGGCTCGCCCGGCGCGCCAATCCCGCCTAAATCCGCCGGACCGCGAGCCGCCTCGATCTGGAACGGGCTTTGCTCCGTCACTTCCTCGGCAAGAGCCCATGGCGACCAAGCGAGTGCTCGTGGTGGATGACCAGACGCCGGTGCGGGAGCTGGTGGCGGCCGTGCTCGCCGCGGACGGCCACGCGGTGGAGACCGCGCGCGACGGCGCGGACGCGCTGCGCGTGCTCGACGGGCACGGGGCCTTCGACCTGATCGTCAGCGACCTGAAGATGCCGGGGCTCGACGGTCCGAGCCTCTACCTCGAGCTGACCCGTCGCTGGCCCGACACCCGCCCGCACCTGCTCTTCATCTCCGGCTTCGTGGAGTCGCCCGAGTACGCGGGCTTTCTCCAGGGGGCGAGCGTGCAGGTGCTGCTCAAGCCGTTCGCGGTCGACGACCTCTCCCGCGCCGTCTCCGCCATCCTCGCCGGCCGCTGAAAAAGGCCCGTCTGCGGGAGTGCGAGGCCCTTTTTGAGCGGCCGGCGGGCTAGCGCTTGCGGAAGGTGACCTTGTCGCCCTGGGCGTCCGCGATCACCGTGTCGCCCTCGCCGAAGGTCCCGTTCAGCAGCTCGAGCGCCAGCGGGTCCTGGATCATCCGCTGGATGGTCCGCTTGAGGGGGCGCGCCCCGTACACCGGGTCGTAGCCCTCCCGGGCCAGCAGCTCGCGGGCCGCCGCGGTCAGCTCGAGCGTGATGCGCTTGTCGGCCAGGCGCTTCACCAGGTGCCGGGCCTGGATCTCCACGATCGAGGCGATCTCGTCCCGACCGAGCGGCTGGAAGATCACGGTCTCGTCGATGCGGTTCAGGAACTCCGGCCGCAGGGCCTGCTTGAGCAGGTCCGTGATCAGCCCGCGCACCCGCGCGGGGTCCTTCTCCTCGCGGAAGAACTGGCTGCCCAGGTTGGAGGTCATGATGACCACCGTGTTGCGGAAGTCCACCGTGCGGCCGTGGCCGTCGGTGAGGCGGCCGTCGTCCAGCAGCTGGAGCAGCACGTTGAAGACGTCGGAGTGGGCCTTCTCGATCTCGTCGAAGAGCAGGACCGAGTACGGCCGCCGGCGCACCGCCTCGGTGAGCTGGCCGCCCTCGTCGTAGCCCACGTAGCCGGGGGGCGCGCCGATGAGGCGGGCCACGGTGTGCTTCTCCATGTACTCGGACATGTCGATCCGGATCATGGCCCGCTCGTCGTCGAAGAGGAACTCGGCGAGCGCGCGCGCCAGCTCGGTCTTGCCCACCCCGGTCGGGCCCAGGAACAGGAACGAGCCGATCGGCCGGTTGGGATCCGAGAGGCCGGCGCGGGCCCGGCGCACCGCGTTGGAGACCGCCACGATGGCCTCGCGCTGGCCGACCACCCGCTCGCCGAGCCGCTCCTCCATCTTCACCAGCTTCTGGACCTCGGCCTCGAGGAGCCGGGTGACCGGGATGCCGGTCCACTTGGCCACCGTCTCGGCCACGTCCTCCTCGTCGACTTCCTCCTTGAGCATCCGGCCGCCCTTCTGCAGCTCGTGCAGGCGCGCGTTCTCGGCCTCGAGGCGCTTGTCGAGCGCCATCAGGGTGCCGTAGCGCAGCTCGGCCGCCTTCTGCAGATCTCCGCGGCGCTCCGCGTCGGCCATCGCGGCCCGCGCGGCCTCGGCCTCCTCCTTGATCTTGCCGATCGTCATGATCGCGGCCTTCTCGGCCTGCCACTGGCTCTGGAGACCGGCCGACTTCTCCCGCAGCTCGGCCAGCTCGGTGTCGAGGCGGGCCAGCCGCTCGCGCGAGACGTCGTCGGCCTCGCGGGCCACCGAGACCCGCTCGATCTCAAGCTGCATGATGCGCCGCCGGATCTCGTCCAGCTCGGCGGGCATCGAGTCGATCTCGATGCGCAGCCGGGACGAGGCCTCGTCGATCAGGTCGATGGCCTTGTCGGGCAGGAAGCGGTCCGCGATGTAGCGGTGCGACAGCACCGCGGCCGCCACCAGCGCCGCGTCCTTGATCTTCACCTTGTGGTGGACCTCGTACTTCTCCTTGAGGCCGCGCAGGATCGCGATGGTGTCCTCCACCGAGGGCTCGCGCACCATCACCGGCTGGAAGCGCCGCTCCAGCGCGGGATCCTTCTCGATGTGCTTGCGGTACTCGTCGAGCGTGGTCGCGCCCACGCAGCGCAGCTCGCCGCGGGCCAGGGCCGGCTTCAGCATGTTGGCCGCGTCGACCGCGCCCTCCGCCGCGCCCGCGCCCACCAGGGTGTGCAGCTCGTCGATGAAGCAGATGATCTCCCCGTTGGACTCGGTGATCTCGCGCAGCACCGCCTTCAGGCGGTCCTCGAACTCGCCCCGGTACTTCGCCCCCGCCACCATCGCCCCGATGTCCACCGCGACCAGGCGCTTGTTCTTGAGCCCTTCCGGCACGTCACCGGCCACGATGCGCTGGGCGAGCCCTTCCACGATGGCGGTCTTGCCCACCCCCGGCTCGCCGATCAGCACCGGGTTGTTCTTGGTGCGACGCGAGAGCACCTGCACCACCCGGCGGATCTCCTCGTCGCGGCCGATGACCGGATCGAGCTTGCCCTTGCGGGCCAGCTCGGTCAGGTCCTTGGAATACCGCTGGAGGGCCTGGTACTTGTCCTCCGGGTTGGGGTCGGTGACGCGCTGGGAGCCGCGCACCTCGACCAGCGAGCGATAGATCGCCTCCGGGGTCACTCCCGCCGCGGCCAGGAGCCGCGCGCTGACGCCGCCCTTCTCCTGGGCGATGGCGATCAGCAGGTGCTCGGTGGAGACGTACTCGTCCTTGAGCCGCTCCGCCTCCTCGCGCGCCCGGTTGATCATGCCCTCGAAGCGCGGCGAGGCGTACTGGCGGCCGCCGCCCCCGCGGACGGTGGGCAGCTTGTCCACCTCGGCCCGCACCTGGCGCGCGAGCGCCTCCGGACGCGCCCCCAGCTTGCCGAGGAGCGGGCCCACCACGCCCTCCTGCTGCTGCAGAAGCGCGAGCAGCAGGTGCTCGGGCTCGATGGCCTGGTGGTTGCCCTGGTCGGCCAGGGACTGCGCGGCCTGGATCGCTTCCTGGGCCTTGACGGTCAGCTTGTCCATCCTCATCTCAGTTGGTCTCCGCTCTGAGCTTCTTCAGCTCCTCGAAGAGCTCTTTTTCTTTCGGGCTGAGCCCGCTCGGCATCACGATCTGCACCTTCACGAATTCGTCGCCGGCTCCGCCGCCCTTGAGATGCGGCATCCCGTAGCCGCGGAGCCGGAAGGTCTTGCCGCTCGAGGTCTCGGCCGGGATCTTCATCGAGACCTGGCCCTTCAGCGTGGGCACCGAGACCTCGCCTCCGAGCGCGGCCACCGTCACCGGCAGCGGCAGCTCCAGGTGCAGATCGGCGCCCTTGCGCTCGAAGCGGGGGTGGGGCACCACCGTCACGCGCAGGTAGAGATCCCCGCGGTCGCTCCGATCGCCCCGCCCGCCGCCCGGCCCCTCCGCCACCACCCGCACCCGCGAGCCGGTGTCCACGCCGGCCGGGATCTTCACGTCCAGGTTCCGGGTGACCTTGGTCCAGCCGCTGCCGTGGCAGCGCGGGCAGGGGCGGCCCTTCACGTTGCCGGATCCGCCGCACTGGGGGCACGGCTCGTCGAGCTCGAGCGCGATCGTCTTGCGCGCGCCGTTGAAGGCCTCCTCGAGCGTCAGCTCGATGGCCGCCTCCACGTCGCTGCCGCGCCCGATGCCGCCGCCCAGGTCGCCCCCAAGGTCGCCGAAGCCCGAGAACTCGACGTCGGTTCGCCCGCCGCCCTCGCTCCGACGGAAGCCGCCCACGTCGCCTCCGAAGATGGTGCGGAAGAAGTCCGAGAACCCACCCGCGTCGCCTTCTTGGGTGAAGCGGACATCACGTCCCCCGAAGGGCCGGCCCTCGAACGGGGATCGCGCTCCCGCCGCCGCGCCGGCGCCGGCCTGGGCATAGCGCTCCCAGTCGGGGCCGAGAGTGTCGTAGCGCTTGCGCTTCTCCGGATCGGAGAGGACGGTGTAAGCCTCGCTGATCTCCTTGAAGCGCTCCGCGTTCCCCTTGTTGACGTCGGGGTGGTACTTGCGGGCGAGCTTCCGGTAGGCGGTCTTGACCGCCTTGTCGTCCGCGCCCCGTTCGACCCCGAGGGTCTTGTAGTAGTCCTTGAATTCCATATGGTTAGACGACAAAGCGGCGCCGGGCTCGCGAGTCCGCGCCGCTTGAGTCGGCTAGGGGAAGTGTAGCAGACGGTTCGAGGGTTGGCTGGCGGCGCCGCATCTTTCCCGGACCCTCGGCGGGGTCTACAATGACCGGGCCCGTGGCCAAGACCTGTACGCTCGCCATCGACGTCGGCGGTACCTTCACCGACATCACGTTCACCGACGCCGCCACCGGAGCGCTCTGGGTGGCGAAGACACCCTCCACGCCGGGTGATCTCTCGACCGGGTTCATCACCGCGGTCCGCAAGGTCCTGGCCCTGGCCGGGCGCGCTCCCGGCGACGTGCTGCGGGTCTTCCACGGCACCACCACCGCGACCAACGCGATCCTCGAGGGCAAGACGCCCCCGACCGCGCTGGTGACGACCGCCGGCTTCAAGTACGTGCTCGAGATCGGCCGGCACGACATCCCGCGCCACGGCAACCTCTACGGCTGGTCCAAGCCCACCCGGCCGATCACCCCAGAGCGCGTCTTCGAGGTGACCGAGCGGCTCGACGTCGACGGCTCGGTGCTCACCCCGCTCGACGAGCCGGCGGCCCGGGTCCTCGCGCGTCAGCTCGCGCAGCTCGGGGTGCCGGCGGTGGCGGTGGTCTTCCTGCACGCCTACGCCAATCCCGCGCACGAGCAGCGCATGCAGGCGATCCTGGCCGAGGAGTACCCCGGCGTGCTGGTGTCGCTCTCCTCGGAGGTGCTGCCGCAGTTCCGCGAGTTCGAGCGGACCATGGCCACCTCCCTCAACGCGGCGGTGATGCCGCCGGTGAGCCGCTACGTGAGCGTGCTGCGCCGGGCGCTCGACGGCGAGGGCGTGCAGGCCCCGCTGCTCATCATGAAGTCGGACGGCGGCGTGACCAGCGCGGCCACCTGCGTACGCCAGCCGGTGCAGACCGTGCTCTCCGGGCCCGCCGCGGGCGTGGTGGGAGCCGTCAGCGTGGGCCGCTCGGCCGGCTTCGGCGACATCATCTCGATCGACGTGGGCGGCACCAGCGCCGACATCTGCCTGGTGCGCGACGGGCGCCCCGAGGTCACCAAGGACGGGATGATCGGGCCCTTCCCGCTCAAGCTGCCGATGGTGGACATCCACACCATCGGTGCGGGCGGCGGGTCGATCGCGGCGGTGACCAGCGCGGGACGCCTCACCGTCGGCCCGCGCAGCGCCGGGGCCGAGCCGGGGCCGGTGTGCTACGGGCGGGGAGGCAGCGAGCCCACCGTCACCGACGCCCACCTCGTGCTCGGACGCATTCCGGCCGCGCTGCTCGGCGGCGAGCTGCCGCTCGACGTGGCCGCCGCGCGCGCGGCCATCGCGGCGCGCATCGGCCGACCGCTCGGCCTCGAGGTAGAGGAGGCCGCCGCCGGGATCGTCGAGATCATCGACAACGCGATGGCGCGGGCCATCCGCACCGTGTCGGTGGGGCGCGGCCACGATCCGCGCCGCTTCGCGCTGGTGGCGTTCGGAGGCGCGGGGCCGCTGCACGCCTGCCGGCTGGCCGAGCTGCTCGACATCCCGACCGTGGTCGTCCCCCCGCGGCCCGGCGTGCTGTCGACCTGGGGTCTGCTCGACACCGACATTCGCGCGACGTTCGTGAAGACGGTCGGCGTCGCGGAGCGGCGGCTCGCCGAGGCGGGCGCCCAGGTGGCGAGGCTCGAAGCGGCGTGGGCCGATCTCGAGCGCCAGGCCCGGGGCTGGCTCGCGGGCGAGCAGGTGCCGCCCGACGGGCAGCGGTTCGAGCGCGCGGCCGACCTGCGCTACGAGCACCAGAGCTTCGAGCTGACCTGTCCGATCGGGGACGGGTCGATCACGGCGGCGCGGCTGCAGGCGCTGACGGCCACGTTCCACGCCGAGCACCGGCGACTCTACAGCTACGATCTGCCCTCGGCCCCGGTGGAGCTGGTGAACCTGCGGCTCACCGCGGTGGGCGCGCTGCCTCGCCGGGAGACGCGTCGGCCTACCGCGGGCGGCGGCGGGCTCGCGCAGGCCCGCACCGGCAGCCGGCCGGTGTACTTCCGCGGCGTCGGCTTCGTCGAGACGCCGTCCTACGCGCGAGAGCGGCTCTCGCCCGGCCACACCCTCGAGGGGCCGGCCATCATCGAGCAGAGCGACGCCACCCCGCTGATCGCGCCGGGCTTCCGGGCCCGCGTTGACGCCGCGAGCCACATCCTCCTGGAGCGCATGTCGGCCTAGCCGGTCGCGGAATGCGGGGACCTCCTCGGCCGTCCCATGAGGTGAGGAGGTGCGCTATGCGCTATCTGAAGATCGGGTTACTGCTCCTGGCGGTCACCTTCGGAACTCAAGCCTGTATTCTGCCGGTTCCGGTCGGCGGCGGGTGGCATCACCACCACGGCTGGCGCTAGACGGAGCGAAATAGGCGCTCGGTCATCGCCCGAAGGGGTTGAGCCGCCCTAGAGCGGCGGCCCCTTCGGGCTCTACTTCATCTAGCGGCGCAGCAGGGGCAGGACATCCCGCAGCCGGCGCCAGGCGGCCGCGCAGGAGGCGTGGAACCGGAGGGTTCGGCCGTCGGGGAGCCCGAGCTCCTGCTGCGCCTCGCTCGGGAGGACGGGCAGGTCGCAGCCGTCGCAGTGCAGGCCGATCCCGAAGCCCTCCCACACGCTGACCGGATCGGCGACGGCGGGCAGGATGCGCGCGGCGATCTTCTCCGCTATCCGCTGGGACGCGGTGTCCATGCGCGGCCTACTTGCGGCGCTCCAGATCGAGGTCGTTCTGCCGGAGCCATTCGAGGTTCGCCCTCGTCCGCTTCTTGTCTTCCTCGCTGCGCTGCAGCCGAAGAAGTGCCCGTCGGGCGTCGTCCTCGCGGACGAGCAGATCGGTCAACGTCGCCGCCTGCCAGGCGCGCGCTTCGGCGTCCCGACGGCTGTGCGGGTACTGACTGAGCAGCTCGGTGAACGTCGCTCGGGCCGCGCGGTAGTCCCGGATCCCGCTCGCCGGATCCGCCTGTCGCAATCCGAGGCGGTAGAGCGTTTCGGCCGGATCCCCCGGGACCTCTCCGCGGCTCCCCACGGGTGCGCCGGCGCTTGCCTTCGCCTCGCGCGCCTCGTCGATCGGCCGCGCCACCTCTTCCGACCGCCACGGATGCGGGAGCCAGGTTGGCGACACGCTGCAGCCGGCGGCGAGGGGGACCGCGAGCAGGGTACGCACCAGCGGCGTGCTCATATCGTCGTCAGGACACGCGCGACGGCGGCCAGGAGCTCCGCCACCGAGAAGGGCTTGAGCAGGACCGGAACGTCGAGAGGCGGGTCGGGAGGCCGTTCGGCCACCCCGGAGACGAACAGGACGTGCGCGGCGGCCCGGGGCCAGCGCGCCAGGACCTCGCGGTAGAGCGCCGGTCCGTCGATCTCGGGCATCCGCAGGTCGAGGATTAGCAGATCCCACGGCTCCTCCTCGAGCCAGCGGAGGGCCTCCAGGCCGTTCGGCGTCGCGCGCACGGAATGCCCGGCCCCCGCGAGGACCATCTCCGTCACTTCCCGCACGTAGTCATCGTCGTCGACGACCACGATGCGTCCGGTGGTCGAGGGTGAAATCGCGCGGCTCATCGAGGTGTCCTCCGGTGAGGGCTGGCGCCCCACTAGGGCGGCTGGCTGCCCGGACTGAGCAACCGGAATGCCAGCGCCGAAAGCCCGCCTGCAGGATCGATTGCGCCGCCGCGCCGCGAAGAATTTACACGCGCGGCCCTGCGGCGGTGACGACGGTTGTCAACGGGATGGCGCCCGTCGGCCGCGCGTGAGGCCGGTGTGGATGGTTCTTGCCCGACGACTATCGCGCGCGGCGCGGGGCCTTCGGGAGCGGCGGCTTCTTCCGCTTGGCCTGCTCCGCCTTCGCGCGCGCCTTCACGTCGGCTTCCTGCTTTCCACGCTCGCGGAGCTTGGCGAAATGGGCTTCGCGGATGGCGTCTACCTTCTGAAGAACGGCGAGCATCCTGGGGCTGATGGCCATGCGTGCCTGATCCTTCCCTTGCGTATTCTCGGTGGGGTGTCGGCGCCGCTGCCGAGGGTTGGATTGTACCATAGCGGCACAGGGTTACGCGCGGCTATCGGAGCCCCGCCGCGCGTTGACAAAACGGGGCCGTCTGGCGCACCCTTGACCTCCCATGCCCGAGTCCCTCGTCCCGCGGGTCGATCCGATCACGCTCGAGATCATCCGCGGGAGCCTGGCGTCCGCCATTCGGGACATGGAGCTCCTGATGGAGCGGTGCGCGATGTCCCCCTTCATCAAGGAGAAGAAGGACTACTTCGTCGGGATCTTCGACACCAGGGGCCGCATCGTGGCCTGTCACATCTCGGGCAGCGGGCCGGGCATGCTGCAGGCGATCATGAAGGTCTACCCGCTCGAGACCATGCGCCCGGGCGATGTCTACTGGTTCAACGACCCGTACATCTCCGACGGGGCCGTGCAGCACCACCAGGACATGGTCTTCGCGGTGCCGATCTTCCACGCGGGGCGCCTCGTCGCGTTCTCCACGACCTTCGGCCACTACCAGGACATCGGCGGGCTGCGCGCGGGCTCGATCTCGCCGCACGCCACCGAGATCTACCACGAGGGTGTCCTCGTGCCGCCGGTGCGCATCGTTCGCGAGGGCCAGCTGAACGAGGAGGCCTACCGCATCTTCCTCCGCAACTCGCGGCTGCCGGACCTGGTGGAGGGCGACACCCGGGCCATGATGGCCTCGTGCCGCCTGGCCGAGACGCGCCTCGGCGAGCTGTGCGGCCGCTACGGGGTGGAGACGGTGCTGGCCGCGTTCGATGAGTGCATCGCCCAGACCGCGAGGCGGGCGCGCGAGCTCTTCCTCGAGCTGGTCCCGTCGGGCGAGTGGCGCTTCCACGACTTTCTCGACAGCGACGGCGGCACCGAGGCGCGGCCCTACCGGATCGACCTCACGCTCTCGCGTCAGGCCGACCACGTGCGTCTCGACGGCTCCAACTCGGACGATCAGGCGCGGGGGCCGATCAACTTCACGACCAACATCGGGCTGCTCCGGATCGCGTTCGGGCGCTATCTGCAGTCCCTCGACGCGGACCTGGAGGTCAACGAGGGGCTGCTCGCGAACCTCGACGAATGGATCGCCCGCGAGGGCAGCGTGCTCAAGCCGCGCTTCCCGGCCCCGCTCGGCATGCGGGCCAACACGCGCTTCCGGGTCATGTCCTGCATCTTCGGCACCCTGGCCCAGGCCAACGGCGGCCGCGTGCCCGCGGGCTCCCCGGTCTACGTGCTCTACTGGTCTGGGGGTGGGGCTCGGGGCGCGGCCCTTCGCCGACGGGGTCGACGTCATCTACTACATCGCGCAGGAGAACTACCCGGTCGAGTACGTGGAGCGCGACTTCCCGTTGCGGGTGGAGCGCTACGCGGTGCGGCCGGACTCGGGCGGGCCCGGGCTGCACCGCGGCGGCACCGGAGTGGTGCGCGACGTGCGGGTGCTGGCCGAGCTCGCGGAGCTGGCCACCCGCATGGAGAACACCGTGGTGGCGCCCTACGGCGTCGCGGGCGGTAGCGCCGGGCGGACCGGGCGCATCGTGCTGAACCCGGGCACGCCGGAGGAGCGCGTGCTGCCCGCCCTGGGCGACGGCATCGTGCTCAAGCGCGGCGACCTGCTCCGCCTCGAGACCTGCGGCGGCGGGGGCTGGGGAGACCCGCTCGCCCGCGAGCCGGAGCGGGTGCGCCAGGACGTGGCGCGCGGCTTCATCACCGCCCGCGGGGCGCGGGACGACTATGGAGTGGTGGTGGACGAGGCCACCCTCGAGGTGGACAAGACCGCCACCCAGGAGGAGCGGGCTCGCCGCGCTCGCGGCCTTCCGCTCATCGACCGCGGTCCCGGCTTCGCGCAGGCGGAGGAGCGGTGGCGCGCCTTCCGCGCCGCGGACGCCTGAGGAGAGTCCCATGAAGAGCGTCGAGATCGACCGGAGCAAGCGACTCAGCGACCAGCCCAGGACCGGCCACAACCGCTGGCACCCGGACGTCCCGCCGATCCTCGAGGCGGACGAGGGCGAGGAGGTCCTGCTCGAGACCCGCGACGGGGTGGACGGTCAGCTCGGGCCCTCGGTCACCGCCGACGGCATGGCCGCGATGGACGCGGGCGCGGTGCATCCGATCACCGGCCCGGTGCTGGTGAAGGGGGCCCGGCCGGGCGATCTCCTCGAGATCGAGTTCGTGGACATCCTGCCGCAGCCTCACGCCTTCACCGGCATCATCCCCGGGCTCGGGTTCCTGCGTGATCTCTACACCGTGCCCTACCTCGTGCACTGGCAGATCGCGGACGGCTGGGCGACCTCGAAGGAGCTGCCGGGGGTGCGCATCCCGGGCGCGCCCTTCATGGGAGTGATCGGGGTGGCGCCCTCGCGCGAGCAGGTGGCCGCGTGGGCCAAGCGCGAGCAGGCGCTGCTGAGCCGCGGCGGCCTGGTGATGACGCCCGATCCCGCCGGCGCGGTGCCCGGCAAGGGGGCAGTGGCCACCGAGGGCCTGCGCACGATCCCGCCGCGGGAGAACGGCGGCAACATGGACGTCAAGCAGATCACCAAGGGGGCGACGCTCCAGCTCCCGGTGGCGGTCGACGGCGCGCTGTTCTCGGTGGGTGACGGCCACTTCGCCCAGGGCGACGGCGAGGTGTGCGTGACCGCGGTCGAGATGGGGGCCACCGCGGTGGTGAAGTTCAAGGTGATCAAGGGCGCGGGCAAGACCCTGCACCGCGGCCCGCGCTTTCGCCACCGCGACTATTTCGCCCCGCCGGAGTGGGCCGCGCCGAAGCGCTTCCTGGCCGCCACCGGCATGCCCATCCGCGACGACGGGGTGAACGAGGGCGAGAACCTCACCCTGGCCTGCCGCAACGCGCTGCTCAACATGATCGAGCTGCTGCAGGAGCGGGGCTGGACGCGCGAGCAGGCCTACGTGATCTCGAGCGTGGCGGTAGATCTGAGAGTGAGCAACGTGGTCGACGTGCCGAACTACGTGGTGTCCGCGCTGATCCCGGAGGCGATCTTCACGCGCTAGCGCTCAGACCTGCGCGGACCCGAGCGACCCGCGCAGGCGCGGGTCGAGCCAGTCGCGGAGGTGGTCGCCGAGCAGGTTCACCGCGAGCACGGTGACGAAGATGGCGAGGCCGGGGAAGGCGGTGAGCCACCACGCGGTGCGCAGGTAGAGCCGGCCGCCGTTCAGCATGCGCCCCCAGGTCACCACGCTCGGCTCCACCCCGAGGCCGAGGAACGACAGCGTGGCCTCGAGCACGATCATGTTGGCCACCGCGAAGACCGCCACCACGATGACCGGGGAGATCACGTTGGGCAGCACGTGGCGGGCCATGATGCGCGCGTCACCCGCGCCGTTGGCGCGCGCGGCCTGTACGAAGTCGCGGGTCTTCACCGCCAGGGTCTCGCCCCGCACCAGGCGGGCGTAGAGGGTCCAGCCGGTCACGCTCAAGGTGAGGATCACGTTGGGCAGGCCGGGGCCGAGCACCGCCACCACCGCGATCGCGAGCAGGATGGTGGGGATGGCGAGCTGGATGTCGGTGACGTGCATCAACACCGAGTCGACGCGCCGGCCCGAGTAGCCCGCCACCAGGCCCACCAGCACCCCGAGGGGACAGGAGAGGCCGACCGCGATCACCCCCACCAGCAGCGAGATCCGCGCGCCGTAGATCAGTCGGCTCAGGATGTCGCGGCCGACCTCGTCGGTGCCGAGCACGTGGGCGGCCGGATCGGGGGGCTGCAGACGCTTCAGGATGTCCTGCTCGTTGGGGCCGTAGGGAGCCAGGCGCTCCGCGAAGATCGCGGAGACCAGGATGACGCCGAGGGCGATCGCGGAGAGCCAGAACGCGAGATCGCGGCGCATCAGGCGGCCTCGGTGCGGATGCGGGGGTCGAGCGCCGCGTAGGCCAGGTCCACCAATAGATTGACCGCGACGAAGATCAGCGAGACCACCAGCACCACGCCCTGCACCACCGGGAAGTCGCGGTTGAAGATCGCCTCCACCACCAGGCGGCCGATGCCCGGCCACGCGAAGATGGTCTCGGTCACCACCGCGCCGCCCAGGAGCTGCGCGAACTGCAGCCCGAGCAGGGTGACGATCGGGATCGCCGCGTTCTTGAGCGCGTGCCCGGCCAGCACCCGGACCTCGCCCACGCCCTTGGCGCGCGCGGTGCGCACGTAGTCCTGGCCGAGGACTTCCAGCATGCTGGAGCGCACCAGGCGGGCCAGGCGGCCCAGGATCACAGTGGAGAGGCTCACCGCCGGCAGGACCAGGTGGGCCAGCGAGCCGCGGCCGAAGACGGGGAGCCAGCGCAGGTACACGCCGAAGAACGCGATCAGCAGCAGGGCGAGCCAGAAGATCGGGACGGCCTGGCCGGCGACCGCGCCCACCATGGCGAGACGATCCAGCGCCGAGCCGCGCTTGACCGCGGAGACGATGCCGGCCGGGATCGCGACCACCACCGCGATCAGGAGCGCGGCCACGGTCAGCTCGACGGTGGCGGGCAGCCGCTCCCGGATCAGCGCGGCCACCGGCAGGCTGCTGCGCAGGGAGACGCCGAGGTCGCCGCGGGCCGCCCGCGCCACGTAGTCGGTGAACTGGGCGTGCAGGGGGCGATCGAAGCCGAGCTCGTGACGGGTGGTGGCGACCACGTCGGGCGGCGCGTCGCTCGAGACCATCAGGAGCACCGGGTCACCCGAGAGGTGAACCAGCCCGAAGACCACGAGCGAGACTCCGACCGCCACGACGGCGGCGTGGCGGAGCCGGCGCAGGAGGAAGGGGAGCGCTTCAGGCCTCCACGTAGGTATCGCGCATCCAGAGCACGTTGTCCGGACGCATCTTGAACCCCTTCACCTTCCGGGAGACGCCGAAGAGCTCGTCGAGCTGCCAGAGGAAGAGCCACACCGCCTCGTCGTGCAGCCCGGTGAGCGCCTTGGCCCCCAGCTCCTTGCGCCGCTTGGGATCGAAGGTGCGCTCGTACTCCTCGATGGTCTTGAGCAGGTCGCCGGAGGCGTCGAAGTAGCGGAAGGTCTGGAAGTCGGGCTTGAAGCGCTGCACGGTGTACGACGCGTCCCACGTGCCGTTGATGAACGCGTAGTAGAAGCAATCCTTGTGGGTGGAGGCGGCGGAGCGCTTGTTGAACTCGGCCCACTCCAGCACCTGCACCTTGGTCCTCACCCCGATCTTGTCCCAGTAGCCCGCGATGACCTGCGCGGTCTCCTCGGCGAGCACCCAGCGGCCGATCGACTGCCACATGGTGAGCTCGAAGCCCTGGCCGAAGCCGGCCTCCGCGAGGAGGGCTTTGGCCCGCGCGGGATCGTACGGATAGGCGCCGGGGTCGATGGTGTTGGCCACGTTCTTCCCGGTGACCGTGTTCAGGAACTGGCCGCGCCCGGAGTAGAGGCCCTTGAGGATCGCGGCGCGGTCCACCGCCATGTTGAGCGCCTGGCGCACCTTGCGGTCCTTGAGCGGCGCGGACTCGCGCGCGTTGAGCAGGACGCCGTGGGTGAGCGAGGAGAGCTCGGAGTACACCCGCAGGCTCGAGTCGGCCTCCACGGTGGGGGCGAGCGGGAAGGGGAGGTTCAGCATCACGTCCACGTCACCGCGCTGGAGCGCGGCCAGCCGGGTGGCCGAGTCCGGGATGACCTGGATCACGATTCTCTGGGTGGGCGGCTTCGGGCCCCAGTAGCCCGGGTTCGCCTCGACGACGACGCGGTCGCCCACCACGTGCTCCACGAAGCGGAACGGCCCGGTGCCGATGAAGCGGTCGGCGACGAACTTCTCCTTGTACTCGGCCAGGCCCTTGGCGGGGGCGATGTTCATGGACTCGGCCGCGAGCCGGCTCGGCACCATCGGATCCGGCACCTTGGTCACGATCTTCACGGTGTACGGATCGACGATGACGATCTCCTGGCCGAACGACGGGGGCCAGGTGAGCTTGGCCAGGGTGTTGAGCTTCGAGTTGATGGCGCGCTCGATCGTGAACTTGACCGAGTCGGCGGTGAAATCTTCTCCGTTGTGGAACTTGACCCCCCGGCGCAGCTTCACTTCCCAGGTGTTCGGGTTCAGGTTCTTCACCGACTCCGCGAGCAGCGGTTTGATCTCCATGGTCTGGGGATCGCGCGTGAGCAGGCCCTCGCCCATGAGGCCGATGATCGAGCCGCTCAGGACCGAGCGGAACTGGTGCGGGTCGATCGTCTCCGGCGTCGACGGGTAGCCGACGGTGAGCGTGGGCTTCCGGGCCTGGGCGCGTGCGACCACCGGGTGGAGGGCGGCGAGCGCGGCGACGGCGCCGGCTTGCTTGAACAGATCGCGACGGGTCGGCATCGGGTCGAATCCTCCTCGAGGTCGAGAGCTGGCGGGGGGATTTTACCTCAGGCGCCATGCTAATGTGCCCGCCATGGCACGACTGGACGAGAAGGTGGCGGTGGTGACCGGCGCGGCCCACGGACTGGGCCGCGCGATCGCGGAGCGCCTGGCCGGCGAGGGCGCCACCGTGGTCCTGGGCGACGTGGACGCGACCGCCCTCGAGCGCGTGGTTGCCCACGTCATCGGCAAAGGCGGCCGGGCCTCCGGCGTGGTGGGCGACGTCACCGAGGAGGAGCCGGCCGCGCGTCTGATCGCCTCCGCGGTCGAGCGCGGCGGGCGCCTCGACATCCTGGTCAACAACGTGGGCGGCAGCCGCAACGCGCGCGTCTGGGAGATGGCGGTCGCGGACTGGGACTTCACCCTGCGGCTCAACCTGCGCTCGACCTTTCTCTGCACCCGCGCCGCGGTGCCGCACATGATGAAGCG
>WNFG01000910.1_pt1 | contig 35939 bp, 34 predicted proteins | sample 5400431 | NCBI WGS metagenome assembly WNFG01 (sample SAMN13153346, study PRJNA577476) | soil metagenome | isolation source: 120 cm saprolite under Douglas fir tree site 2 hole 3 replicate 2 | place: USA:California | collected 2015-04-18
AATGAACGGCGATCACATCGTACAGATACGGCTCGATCAAGAAATGTCCGCGCGGTAGCGTTGCGGCCGAAGGCGCCAACATGGGCCCAGTCCACCAAGCATCGTCGAGCGGCTGGCGGACGACAGAAGATGGTTGAGAGGCCTCCTGTTGGGCCTTTGCACCCGCACCGCTGGCGAACAGCCAGGCGACCATTAGGACCGCAACGCCTACACACCTCCGCATGATCTGATCTCTTGCCGTCGCTAGCCGTTTGACGCCTGACTGGCCCCGCCCCTAAGCCGAGCCTCGTAGTGCCGAACAAAGTCCGGGAGAGTGATCCCTTTGATTAGTCTGTCGTCGGGTACGGGCGGCCGAGATTTAATCTCAAGCGGTGATATCCTAGCCCATACCCGCACTCCATAGTCGCTCTCGTCGTCCAGCGGCGGTCCAGTTCGCACTTTAGAGGAAGCCTCCTCGATCAAGAATTCAAGCATCGTGGTCGCCTTCAATTCCTTCTCGCTGGGGCCACGAACATCTTCTCACCGGCCTGGCGATGAGATGTTCGGAGATGACGCGCAAGGATTTGATTTTCTGCCTTGGATCCCTACCTTCCGCGCAGTTCCGTGGAAATAGAGTTTTTCTCCATCCCGGCCCTACAGCGTGGGACTGACACACGGCTGGCCATCGACACAAAATCCAACGCAAGCTAGAAACCCCGCATCCAAAATCTGGTGAATCGTTTCCCAGTCGTGCGATGCTCTGTCGGGTATGCGGCGGAGTTCAGTGCGCTTTGTCAGATTCATCGTTCACTCGTGTCTGGTCCGTAATCCAATTTACTTCCCAAGTTTTGCCCCCATCCTCCGAGAATGACTGTTCGAAATGCGGTGTTTTCGTGGTGGTGTCCGACCACACAAATCGAACCAGGATGGCTCTGCCATCGGGGCCAGACGGTTCTGTATCGAAAAACTCCCCGCGTCCGTTCTTAAATTCGCCGATCGTCGGCGGCCCCATGGCCGCGCTCTTACTCGTAGCCCAATAGAGGCTCCACTGGTGGGATTGGGGGATCGTACAAACGGAGGGTCAGACCCTCGATGTGGCCGGCAGCCGGGCTATCGGTTTCGAACTCCTCCAGTTGAGCCCGGCCATTCCAAACCTTTCGGGTGACGGAAGTGCCGTCAAATTCGACCCAGGTAGCGGAGCCCGTTAAGGGATCGAGGAGCCTCTTCAAGTGAATTTTCCAACGGCCCATCTCGAAGTCAAAATCGTGCCGTCCATCCCGTTCCGCCGCAGTGTTTTGAACGCCAGTTTTCGACGCGTCCGAATTCTGCTGTGCCATTCCATGGAGGGGCTCGAAGACGACAGCCAAGCTGAATACCATGAGATAAGCCCGAATGTGTTTGATCATTATCACAGCCTCCTGAGTTCGTCGTTCCGCGGTCATCCCGGTGAAATCAATCACCCAGTATTTGGTTCAGGTTTCGCCGCCATCCATGGAACGGTGACTTTCCCAGGGGGCAGAGCGCTCGGTGAGGCGAGTCGAGATGAGAGAACGCGCTGCCCAATCTCATCCTCCTACTCGCCGTGAAGATCGATAGCGCTCACACAAGAAAAATTTAACCCAGGTAGCTGGTCTATCACAATAACCACTTCGAGCGTTTGCGTATGACCACTCCGTGCTCTGCACGCCGACCCAATGCGTTTCTGCCGGCTTCCTACCGCCCCAGAAAGGGGACGCTGGATGGAGCTTGCTGCGACTTCGAGTCCGACCGCTCACCCGAGTGCAATTAAGAAAGACTCGGCGTATCTCATTTCGGCTAGTGGGCCTGTAGGCTCATCCTGAGTTTGCCTATGCCATCGTGAATCTGATGTGCGTTGGCGCCCCCATAGCCAAGAATCAGGCCACCCCTTGCCGGTGGCTTCAAGTAACAAACCGACAAGGGCATTGCAGAAATGCCCAACTGGGCGGCTTTCTTCGAAACCGCCACATCGTCGGTGCCGGGCGGCAACAGTGCGACCAGATGAATCCCCGCTTCCGCACCAATTACTTCGGTAGTGTCTCCCATCTGGATTTGTATCGCATTTACCAGCGACCTTCGCCGCTCCATGTAGAGCATTCGCATCCGGCGTATATGGCGAGCGAAGTGTCCCTCACGGATGAAGTCGGTCAAGACTGCCTGATAGAGAGTCGCTGAAAAGACGTCAGCGGCGTCTCGAGCCGCGGAAAAGGCAGGGACCAAATCCTTAGGAACAACCACGTAACCCAAGCGCAAAGCGGGAAAAAGGGCTTTGCTGAAGGTCCCGACATAAATGACCCTCCCATCCGTGTCCAGGCCTTGCAGCGACGCGATCGGGCGGCTTCCAAACCTATACTCGCTATCGTAATCGTCTTCGATAATCCAAGCCCCGGTGCGCACCGCCCAATTGAGAAGAAGCATACGGCGAGCGGCACTCATCGCCATGCCCAGGGGATATTGGTGCGATGGCGTGATATAGACGGCACGCGCGTGCTTACCGCGACGAATGATCTCTGCTACATTCATGCCCTCCTGATCCACCCGAACCGGAATCAATTGAGCGCCGACAGTCATGAAAGCCTGGCGCGCGCCGGGATAGCCCGGCTCTTCCATACACACCCGATCTTTGGGATCCAACAGAACTTGTGCAGAAATCTGCAAAGCCTGCTGGGACCCTGTGGTCACCACAATCTGCGATGACTCGCATCGTACCCCGCGAGCTGCGCCCAGATACTCCGCGATGGCTTCGCGGAAGGGCAGATATCCCATGGCATCGCCATAGGCCATGATGCCCCCGGGCAGGCTTATTCGAAATGCACCCAAGTTGTCCAACCAGGATTGCGCCGGTATGTCCGTCAACGCCACCCCCCGACGTGACAGTCGGCGCAGACCTCGCTTCTCAGCGCTTTCATGTTGCCCCTTCCCCGCTTTCACGGTCGGAGGACTGAGCGTGTCATCCGGGATGGATCGAGCCACACACGTACCAGCTCCCACGAAAGTCTCGAAATAACCTTCCGCAAGCAATTGCTCGTACGCGTTTAAGACCGGGATGCGTGAGATTTTCAGCTCAGTGGCCAAGCCCCTGCTGGACGGCACTCGTTGTCCCGGCCGCATTTGGCCGGCGATGATGGCCCTCCGAAACCAGTCATACAACTGGCGATACATCGGAGTCTTCGTGCGGTAGTCGAGAGAGATCAGTGAGAGAAATGTGGCGGGAACGCGTCTCATCCGGCTACCCTCTTAAAGTGGATATATCATAACATGTAAAAGTGGTTACTGTAATAGACCACTATGCTGGTTAACGTTTCTCGCATGGCGATCGATTCGCGCACCAATTCGACGCAGTCCAAATCGGATGGCTCATACAAGGCTTTCCGCATCGGATCTCGTGGTGTTGGGATCAGGGCGAAGCCGGCCGTCCTCTAAGGCACGATAGGTGGACGAATTGAACTGTCTTCTGTCATGAGCCCAACAAGCGGCGTGTACCATTCCCGGCCCACCGATCTGGTCGTAGGCCGAATATCCGTCGGTTTGGAGAATGCCTTCGAACTACCCCACGAGGGTACAGCTCGACTGTAAGTGCAGGGACTCTGTTATTGACTCCCCCAACACCGGCGATGCGTGCGCCCACTGTCGCCGACTCGGCTCTGATCAGAAGACCGATCTCGAACTTACCGACTACGAGAAAGAGCCTGACCAAGTCCGGACAAACTGCGGCCGGCATCGCGCGCGATGGCTTCGGCGCGAACTCCTCGGCTAGTTCGCTGCGGTGGAGCTTGGCATAGTTCATCTGCGAAGTCGGGAGGGGCCTGACCGAGCAGAACTTCAATCACGTGTGCGTGCGTTTTGTTGTCCAGAGATAGACGCGCTGCAATCGTGCGGCAGAAGCAGTGTCATGAATCTATTTTGACCCATCGATGCACGATGGAACGGGATTGCCTTTCCCCTCGTAGGGCGTTCGCCTTACAATTGAACGTGTCTAAAATGATCAATAGCCCGAACTTTCGGCACATCACCCCTGGAATAGAAACCTTACGCTTCAGTTTCAGGTTGCCACGGCATCGCCATTTGCGTGCGTATGCCACAGTTGTGCTGGCCGGCAGCTTTGAGGAATCGGGCTACATTGGTCGCATACATGCCGTAGCAGGTGATGTATTGATCCACCTCACACTCGACTGCCATGCGAATCATAAGGTCTCTGCGTTAGGTTGCCCGCCGAGCCGACAGAAACTGTGGGGTCGGGCAGCGTCTTTACCTGTGGTATGCGGTGGCGCAAGGCTTCCACCTTCCACCTGACGGAGAATGCTCTGAACACCTGGGTTCTTCTGCAGGGCTTCGCGGAGCAGGTCGTCGAGGACAACAGGTGATTGTTGGGCGGTCTGTGCTGGCGCCTCGGTGGAGGGAGATTGGACTGTCACGGAGACCGGAGCCTCTTGTCCCTTGCCAACCGCGGGCCACAGGCAACCGAACGCTAGCAAAACAATTACTTTCCTTCTCATGAGACGCTCTCCTTGGGTTGGAAAGCTCGACGTTTCCATGCCAGAGCTGGAACGATTACTTGTAAATAGGAAGAGCGACTAAATCAGGAAAGTACAAAGAAGCGCTTGCTGCGCAGAACATCTCGGAGGAGGTGCTGTTTCGTGGACGGCAGTCTGATCCACAACAGGCGGACGGATCGTCATACGGGCAGATTGAAGGTGATCAATCTGTGCTTTTCCCCGATTCTGATTAGTAAACGTAAACTTTTTAGTGATCGGTGGGACGGCGGATACCTGGCAGCAAGAACCATCACCTGAGGTAGGCTGTCCCGTGATCTGTGACCCCAACTGCGTGCCCATCATCATTGGGCAGTGCGGCACACAGTGACGGGCTGCCAGGATCTCCAGCAGGCAAGCCCCGGCGGCTGAACCTGGGATTACCAGCGAACTGCCCACCAGCAGGACCGCAACGAATTTGATAAGCCGCGGGTTGTGATTGTAATCACACTTCCCGGATACGGCCTATTTGAGACTCTGAAGGTATGCAATCAGCGCCCCCATTTCGTCAGCTTTGAGGTCCACGGCTTCCATTCCCACCATGGCAGGCGTTGCAGCCCTGGGCTGTGAAAATGGTCTGGCCTTTGCCAGCAAGAGGGTCCACCGGAGCTCCGCCTCCGGAGGCGCCTGCGAGTTCCGGCTGAAATGGTGCTTTCATGAACTCTTCTTCGTGCTGCTGCTGCTTCTGGAGTTGAGCGGCAACTCCCGGATCTCTCATATCGCCGCGGTGGCTTTGAACCCCAAAAAAGGCTAACGCGAGGAACACCGCCGCGAATGTGCCCACACTCAAGGGTCGCTTCCATGGGCGTCGCTCCAGGCTACGATCAAAGAACGGCAAGCCCACCAGTAATAGCCCGAGGATTCCTGGAATAACCATGATCCCTATCACCGAGGTCCAACCCTTCCAGTACTTCAGGTATTGGAAGACAGGGACGTAGTACCACTCGGGGCGGGGCAAGAAGACCGTTTCGGACGGGTCCGCTTTCGGCCCGAGCATCACGGGAATCTTCCAAGCCAAGAATCCAAGAAAAATGACGATCAGCAGCGCAAAGCCCATATCCATGACGAGCTGCTTAGGGTAAAAGGGCTCGGTTGGCAAGTTCGGATTGATCGGATCAGCGGAAATCGGACCCGCAGCTCCAGCTTTGCGGAAAAGATAGATGTGCTGGGCGACGAAGAGAAAGATCAATGCCGGGATCAAAAATACGTGCAGCACGAAGAATCGAGAAAGAGTCAGCGTTCCCATCTCAGTACCACCACGCAGAAGCTGCTTTAACCAATTACCCACGATGGGGATTTCACTCAACATGTTCGTGCCGACAGTCGTTGCAAAATACGCCTTCTGGTCCCAAGGTAAGAGATAGCCCGTAAACGCCATCCCCAGCATGAGGACAAACAGAATGCAGCCCACCACCCAGAGCAACTCACGACGACCCTTGTACGAGCCATACATGAACGTCTGAATGATGTGCAGCAGGAGCACAATTACGATCGCGCTCGACCCATAGGAGTGGATGCTGCGCAGGAAGGAGCCACCGGAAACTTCTTTCGCCAGGTACGAGACTGTCGTATGGGCATGGTCGGCGGAAGGTACGTAGTACATCGCCAGGAGTACGCCCGTCACGATCTGCGACAGAAAAAGGAAAAGCAAGGCCGAGCCGAAGACGTAAGCGAGCTTGGCACCACCTGGTACAGGCTCGTCTAATGCATAACGTAACAGTGAATTGAGACCTGTGCGGGCATCGTTCCAGCGTATCAGCCTTGTGAAGACGCTCTCGTTGGATTCACGACCGCGGTTGCTGTCCATCCGATCTCCTATGCAATGACTTCTTTGTTCGGGGTAAGCTGGCGGAAATACTGATATTGGACCTTCAGCACGCCCTGCTCGATCTTCATGGGGAGAACATCCATCCCGCGCGGTGCTGGTCCGCCTACCAGTTTGCCGGTGGGATCAAAAATCGCCTGATGGCAGGGACAAATAAACTTGTCTTGCTTATCTATCCAAGGGACAGTACATCCAAGGTGGGTGCAGACAGCGGAAAGTACCGTTAGCTGTCCGACAGAATCGCGTGACACATAGACTGGTTTCTGCGAGACTGTCCGCCGCCAGCCGTCCAGTTGTTCGATCTGCACTAACCGTTGCACCGGCACACTAGTCGCGTGAAATTCGTCCACCTTGCCGACATCCGACCAGGACTTCTCGGTCGTCTTGGCCAGCACGGGATGTAAAACGACCCTAATTACCGGGATGATGAGTAGTGCTCCTACTCCGGCAGCGCCGGCCGTGAGCAAGCCTCCGAGAAACGACCGTCGCGGAGAACTGGCTGGATCTTGCGCGGCCCCGCCGGAAAACTGGCTGTTCGTACTTTCGGGTTTATCGGGAGGTAGGTCTCGCGTTGGCATGGTTTCGAGCTCTCCTGCTTCATGGTTGAATCAGAACGAGTACCGAAGCGCCAGAATTACGTTGTTAGCATTAAAGTCTTGGCTCCCGATCGGAGCAAGCCCCGGCGGGTTCGGAGTCGATCTTGGATTGTACCCGTAATACGTCCAGGTGGTCTTGAAGGCGAACCCCTTCGCCAAATCAAACATGAACCCGGCATAAGGCTTCTGATACGCGTATTGCAACGAGCCTACAGGAGCATTAGGGTTCAAGAATAACGTCTTCCCATTCGCGAACGATCCGGCGTATCCGACTTTCAGGGCGAGCCGTTTTATAGGTTTCCAGTTCACGTCGCTGTAGGCGAAATGCGTGATGCTGCTATACAAAGCCGGGCCTCCAAAAGCGGTGATGTCCGGCCCTTGCAGACCGACGGGCTCCGGGCAAGGAGTTGTAATGGTCCCTGTGGCAGGGGACCTGGTGGGACCGGCGGGGCAACGCCGGAACCGTATTGTTGTACGTGTAACCAAAATCGACTGAAAGGCGATCATTTGGAGTGAGCACGGCTCCAAGTGTCAATCCGCGGTCATGTTCTCTATCATTCACATAGTGCATGCCGTTTCGGTGTTCAAGAATGCGGTAGATTTGCTGAAGAAGGCCAACGGTCTCTGCCTTGTTTCGCGAGCTCTCGGCGTCACCCTGACGTTTGAACCTCTAATCGCCGTTGGTAAGCGAGTCCCCGTCGGCTGATGACCATCCCGGTCGAACTCGGAGGCGCTAGTCCCTCGCATCGTGACTCGGCTACAATTCAATCCCACATGCCCGACGGGTCGAGGACAGCCGTGCCTTTCTTGGCTCAAGTCGCGGTTTCTCTCTCGCGCCCGGAGCTGCGCTGGGAGTTCGCCAACATAGCGGCCGCTGTCGCTCTTTTGTCGATCGCTCTCGCCGCAATCGCTCTTTTCTTCTTTCGCCGCAGAACGCGCGACCTGACGCTGATTTTCTTCGGCCTGTTCTGCGTTCTTTACGCTGTCAGATTGTTGGCTCTTCTCCCATCCTTCCGCTCTCTTCGATGAGTCGCGAACGTTTTGGGACTACGTCAATTGGGTCATCACGTGCACCATTACTCTTCCCTTCGGCCTCTTCCTTTACCAAGTTGTCGGCGAACACCTCAGAAAGTTCCTCCGCTGGCCTCTGGCCGCACAAACAGTCTTCGTGGGTTTCGGGATCCTCGCCGCGGCGTTCCGAGTCAGCCTGGCCAAGCTCTTGGTCGCGAACAACATCGTGGTGCTCGGCATGTTCGTGGCCATTGCGCTGTTCTTGGTCGCCAGTAAACAGCGTCCCGGCCTGCGTAAAAGTTTAATCCACGAAATTCGCGTCTTTATCGTGGGTTTTCTCGTTTGGGGTTTGTTCGTCGTGCACGCAAATCTCTTGGGCCTTAAGATCTTGACTGGCCACAACGTGGCGTTTCTCGGTTTCCTGGTTTTCGTCGCGTGTCTCGGATACGTCTCCGCGCGCCGTACCTTCGCGAATGAAGAACGACTCCTCGCCATCAACAAAGAATTGGAAATCGCCCGCCGGATCCAAGCCTCTACGCTTCCGCAAAACGTCCCCGCCCTCACGGGATTGGAAATTGCCGCGCGCTACGTGCCCATGAGTGCCGTCGCCGGAGACTTCTACGATTTCCTTAGCGTCGATGAAAAGCGCGTCGGCGTCCTAGTGGCCGACGTCACCGGACACGGCGTGCCCGCCGCGCTGATCGCCTCCAGGCTCAAGGTCGCTTTCGCGGGCCAAGCGGCTCACGCCCACGATCCCGCGCGCGTTCTCACCGGTTTGAACCGTGCACTCTCTGGCAAGTTCGAAGAGCACTTCGTCACCGCCGCTTATCTCTTTGTGGATTTGGAGAAGAACCTGCTGCGCTATTCCGCTGCAGGCCACCCGCCGCTCTTGCTGGCCTGGCGCGCCACAGGTAAAGTGGTGGAAATCGAAGACCTACTCTTCCGTGGAACTCCGCGTTGGTCCCGGAGATCGCTGCCTGCTCTACACGGACGGCGTCTTCGAAGCCAGGAACACTGCGCAGGAAGAATTCGGCAAGTCACGGTGCAAAGAATTCCTGGAAGCGCAGCGAGATGTTCCTGCCACTCCTTTCGCCAACGCCCTTCTCAACAGAATCGCGAGCTTTTCCGGTCACAACTCCGGTCGCGCACAAGAAAACGACATCACCTTCCTCGTCCTCGACTTCCAAATGGAGGCTTCGTGAGCAATCCGCCCAACGCTTCTGCGCCAGCGAGTCCCCACAAAGTTCCCTAAGGGAAATCCAGGTCATTCTCGGAGATCGGTCCCAGCTCATGCGGCGGACATCTGGGCTCCTCCTGTCTCGACTGCGTTGTGCGCTGACGCCGCGGATGAGAGCAGAGGTATAAGACCTTCGACTAGTGTTGGGTGAGTCAGGACCGCATCGCGCAGCGCCGTGTAGGGCAGCCCTGCGATCATCGCAATCTGGACGGCGGCCAGGATCTCCCCCGCACCGACACCGAAGGCCGTGAACCCGAGGATGCGATCGCTATGAGCCTCCACGAGGGCCTTCACAAACCCCCGGGTCTCCGAAAGCGTGCGTGCACGCAGGTTGGTTTCCATCGGAGCCTTAAACAGGCGATACGCTATCCCTTGAGTCTCCGCTTCTGTTTCACTCACACCGATACGAGCAAGTTCGGGATCGGTAAACAGACAATATGGGACTTGCCTGCCCGTGGTCACACGGTTGCCGCCCGTTAAATTGGCATGGACTACGCGGAAATCGTCGAGGCTGATGTGCGTGAACTGCGGGCTACCGGCGACCTCGCCGATCGCCCAGACGCCGGGCTCGGTGGTCTGCAGCCGCTCGTTGACCTTGATGTACCCCCGGTCGGTGAGTTCAACGCCGGTCAGTTCCAGGCCGAGTCCTTCGGTGTTTGGATTGCGGCCTGTGGCGACCAATACATGACTACCTTTTAGGACTTTCTCAACTCCATTCTGCTCGACGACGACACTCACCGAGTCGCCGCATTTGCCCGACACTTGCTTGATTCGTGCATTCAGGAAAATGTCGATGTCTTCATCTGCGAGCAGGAGGCGAAGAGCCTCGCATACGTCCGGGTCTTCTTTGGACATCAGCCGTCCGTTGCGATCGATCATTGTCACTTTGCTGCCGAAGCGGCGAATCGCCTGGGACATCTCCACTCCGACGTAGCCCCCACCGACAACCAGCAAGTGGTCGGGAATTTTATCGAGTTCAAGAGCCTCGATATGGGTGAGCGGCTGCGCTTCCGCAAGGCCGGGAATTTTCTCCAGCGCGGCACGCGTGCCCGTACTGACGATCACATTCGCACCCCGCACTTGACGTGTGCTCCCATCGCCCAGGGTGACTTCCACTGTTCTCGGAGCTACGAATCGGCCGGTTCCCAATATGAACTCGGCGCCCGTCTTCCGGTAGTTCTCCATATACATCTCGTTCAGGCCACGCACCATCTTGCGCTTGCGCTCGCGCACGCCCGCCATGTCGATCGCGAAGCCGTCGAGCGTGATGCCGAATTCCTTGCTTCGGCGACAGTACGATGCGACTTTCGCGCTGTGGATGATGTTCTTACTCGGCAAGCACGCGATGTTCGGGCATGACCCGCCGATGTATTTGCGATCAACGACTGCGACGTGCTTGCCTTCGCCAGCAAACGTCCACGCAGCGATGGTCGAGCCCGTGCCGCCACCGAGAATCACCAGATCAAATTCTTCCGGCTGCGACTTCTTAAGAACATGGGCGGATGGAGAGGACTCGGTGCTCTTCATGCGACTTTTCCTTTCTGAGCAATAGCTTCACTCTTGGCTTGCATTGATTTGACGAGATCGGCTGCCGACGCTCCTTCGAGCGACAGTCCATAGCCGACTTCTCGGACAATACGCTCCTTCAACGGTTGAATGAAATGTATGCGCGTATTGCGGCGGGTCACTTCGGGAGCCTTCAGGTACACCTTGGCCAATTCCCGTGCTCGGGGCAGCGCCTTGCCGTTCGGCACAACTTCTGCAATCACTCCCCATTCGTGCGCGGTTTGCGCCGTGAGCGGCTGGGGGTTGAGCAGGAACGCCTCCGCTCGTCCCGCTCCAGCGCGATAACTCCACGCGGTAAAGATTCCGTCGCCCGGCACAATGCCTCCCGCGAAGTGCGGGACATCGTGGAAGGTCGCACCCTCGCCGGCGACAATCACGTTGGCCAGCAACGCATACTCTGAGTGCACATGGGCTCGTCCCTCGATAGCCGCGATGACCGGCACGCGTATATTGGCTATATTTTCGAGGATCTGAACGCCTTCGTCGTCTCGATAGCCGCGATGACCGGCACGCGTATATTGGCTATATTTTCGAGGATCTGAACGCCTTCGTCGTGAACCTGGCTCCAAACGCCAGGATCGGCGACGTTGCCGAAGGATGAGAAATCGATTTCGGGAATGAACTCCCCGCCTGCTCCCGTCAGAATCACAATCTTGTTCTCTCGATCTTGGGCGATCCGGTAAAAGGCATCGACAAACTCCGTATGATCTTGTGCCGTGAATCTGAACGGCCCGCCCTTGCTGTGAAATTCGACAACTAGCACACCGTCAGCATCCCGCGTCAGCTTCAGGCTGCGATAGGCAGCAAAGTAGTCATCTTGACGTTGCATAAGATTCTCCTCTCCGTGTTGCCCTGACTGCGTTCACCCGAATGTGTTATTGCGAGGATCAGCACATTGCACTCAGGTGGCCACAACGAGACCGCCTGCGGCACGAATGACCTCCCCGGTGATCCAGGCTGATTCGTCTGACGCTAGGAACACTGCCAGCGGGGCGATATCCGTGACGCGACCGAGCCGGCCGAGCGGTGTCTTCCCAGCCAGAACGGCGCCGGCACCACCTTCAAAGGTCCCCCCGGCTACATTGCCTTCGGTTTCTGTATGACCGGGAGCGATGGCGTTGACGCGTACCTTGCGCAGCGCCAGTTCGAGCGCCAATCCCCTAGTCAGCGTTTCGATCGCGCCTTTCGTGGAAGCGGACACCAGGGCTCCCGCCACCGGATGCGAGCCGACGATAGAGCTGAGGTTGATGATGCTCCCGCCGTCGGCCCCGAACCGCTTGATTGCCTCCTGCACGGTGAGAATCGCCCCGAGAACGTTGATGTTGTAGTGGAGGTGAAACCTCTCTTCGCTGATCTCCTCGAAGGCGCCGAAGCGGAATACCCCGGCGTTGTTGACCAAAACGTCCAGTCTTCCGAACGCAGAATCCACTTCTTTGAATAACCGCGCGACATCTGCGCCCTTGGACACGTCGGCCCCGACCGCGATCGCCTCGCCCCCGTTGTCGGTGATCGCCTGGGCGACGCGCTCGGCGCCTTCCCGGTCGGAAGAATAGTTCACGGCCACGCGCGCGCCCGCAGCTCCGAAGGCCGTTGCAATCCCACCGCCTATGCCTTTGGACGCGCCCGTCACTATTGCCACTTTCTTAGACAATCTACTCATACTCACCTCCCCGTACCCCCGGACGTCCATCGCTGTCAATTGGGCCTCGCGAGTGAAAATCTCGATTCATGCTCCTCATGCTAAAGAGCGCGTCTTGAGACAGCGCGTCACGAATCGTCGGCAACCCGGAAGTGATCTCGAGGAATGCCGCCGCAAAGCAATTCTGTCAAAACATTCGTCATGGCGCGAGCTGCGCCGGTCCCAGGCAGCGGCAAGCGTTTAAAACTTGTCAAGTCGGATGGTTGCGGGGTACGGAGAAATTGCTGAAATAGAAGAATTTCTTGGTTGCGGGGGCCCGCAATCACCGATATCAAAGACCGCGTTGCGCGGGTCCGCAACCACCCAAATCGACTCACCTCACCTTCGAGGCGAAGGTTGTCTGATTGCCCAGCTTCATCGCCTCTGGACCCTGGTCACCTCATCGCGTGGGAATTGGGTGGGAATGGGCCTGGGAATTTCCTGGGAAAATGAGAGATCAGACGGCAGGGTCTCAGACTCACCCCCGCCCCCTCGCCGGACAGCTGGAGCTGTCGACTTACCTTATGATTCGACGTCTTCAAGGCGTCGGCCTGCCTTGATGCCTCGGATCAGAACGGATGGCGTCGCATAATTCGGTCCGAGTAGAGTTCGAACTAGCCGGAGGTACGGCTGCTGCTCAGCGTCATCGCCTATAACCTCGGCAACCTGCTCCGTCGGCTGGTCCTGCCAGCCGCCATCCAAGACTGGTCGCTCACGAGCCTCCAGCAGCCTCCGGCGCATCGAGCGCCTGGAGTGGCACCCGACGTGATCGGACGCGAGCAGTCCCGGATCGCGCGCCGAGCCACTGGCGACGGTGATGTCTCAAGAATGGGTGTCACCGGAGCGAAAGCTCGCAACGGCGGTCGGCAAGCCGTGGCGCCCCTTCAGCGATGGTGTGGAGATGCGGATGGCACCAAATCGCAAATCCCGGCTGAGACCCTGTCTGCCGCGTTATGCTGCGAGAGACGGCGTAAGCTCGATGCGGCGCCGCCAAGATCGAAAGGTGGGGTGTCTGAACGATGCGTCTCTACCCAAGTGAGTTTCGCGCTCGCCCCCTTCGCGTGCACGCGCTGTTGCACGATGTCCCGCTGGAGGATGCCTGGGCGGTTCCGCTATCAGGTGGCGGCCCTGGCCGCACGATCCAGGACTTGCGGGCCGTAATGATCACGGGACTCGGGGCAGCGCCTGCGCTGGTCCAGGGGCTCTTCTGGCTCCGGGGCCGCATCGGAGCCCTGTTCGGGTGGGACCACCAGCGTCCTGCTTGGACCATTGAATCCTACGCAGATCGCCTCAGCCCGGCGGATCGCGCCCAATCCCTTGTAGCTCCCGGAACACCAGACGGGAAATTCATGCTGCTCTACCGTTTCGAGGACGAGCAGTTGGGCGAGCTGCGCAACGCGACGGTGCAGGCCTTCGCGTCGCTCTCGATCCGGCCAACGCCGAGCGGGTACCTGGCCTACCTGGGGGTCTTCGTGCGGCCCGTGAATCGGTTCACGAAGCTGTACATGGGAGTCATCGCGCCCTTCCGCCGTCTGGTCGTCTATCCGGCGATTATTCGACAAATGCAGAGTGCGTGGGTCGAACGTTATGGCGGAAAGAGTGATGTGGAGAGTCAGCTAACGGTGTAGTGGCGTTCCCCACCTCGAGGCTTAGCGGGGCCCGACACGTCACGCAGAGGAGGCTCGCATGGATCAGTTGTCCCCCTACCTTCCCGGAGTGCTTCTCGCCTACGCCACGTTCTTCGTTGGCCTTGCGAGCCCCGGTCCGAATATCCTCGCCGTTCTCGGAACCTCGATGAGTGTCGGTCGGCGCTCGGGCCTCGCTCTCGCACTTGGTGTCGCTGCGGGATCGTTCTGTTGGGCGATGCTATCGGTGGTGGGGTTGTCCGCGCTCATCGCCTCGTATGCGGCGGCGCTCCGGGGCATTAAGGTGGCCGGGGGGTTGTACCTCCTTTGGCTCGCCTACAAGACCTTCCGCTCGGCCCTCTCCACTCAGGATCTTGAGGCTCGTACCCTCGCGGGGTCTGCACGCGGGCCTCTCAGCTATACAGTCCGCGGACTGACCATTCAGATGACGAATCCGAAGGCCGCGCTCACATGGATTGCGATCATGTCATTCGGCCTTCAGGCCGGCGCCCCCCTGTGGGTGCCCGTGTCACTCGTTGTTGGGACATCCGCGCTGTCCGTGGTCATCCACTGCCTGTACGCCATGGCGTTCTCGACACCGCTCATGGTTCGGTCCTATGCCAAGGCCCGTCGCTCGATTCAGGCGACGCTCGGTGCGCTGTTCGCCGTGGCCGGACTAAAGCTGCTCGCCAGCCGGTCCTAGAGGCCTGCGATCAGCGTCACCCGTTCCCACACTGCAAGTAAGTCTATCTCCGGGGCGAGCCCTGCGGTGGGCAGGTTTGTGGCGTGCGCTTTCGCTCATCGCAGGGGCCCGCAATCACCGAAAACGACTCGCCTCAGCTTCGAGGTGGACATCGTCTGACCGTCGAGGCCGTCCCATCGTGTGCCGCCTCTCCCAGCTGACCTCACTGCGTCGGAATTGGCTGGGAATCGACATGGGAATGTCGGGGGTTCAGTCGGCTACACAGCGAACATGAAATGTCAGTTGACCGTTAGGTTCTGCCTCATAGGCTCACTGCAAGGGCGATCCCACAAACACCCAGGCCAACCCGCTGTATCGCGCGCACGGCGAGGTCCGCGTATCACGCCCCGGGAAACTCAGTCCGATTCCCATGTTATCGGTCTCGTGGCCGACCGTGGTCCGGAGATGCCCTGCGGTGGACCGCTGTGCAGCCTATGGCGCGGACTGTCGACCCCCCCGGTGGCGTGCTGAGATTCGAAACTCGGCATCACAGGCTCGCGTCACCTTACGGATTTTGGCAAGAGGTGGCGTGAAACGGCACGATCACCATGATGCTGGAGTCATTCCAGGAGCGTAAGTCCATGTTGTCATGACAATAGCGGCGATGGCATCGAACCTGCAAGTATTGCACGTGGTCCCTCTGCGTCGCATGTGGTCCTGGCCCATCCGGCTCGGGCAGGTCATCTGGGCTGCCATCCCCGAAGGCTCCGAGTTACCCGATCGGGTCTGGCGGCAGCGGCACCGGGGCATCTTGGGGGTGCTCTGGCTCCACGGGATCGGCATCGCCTGCTTTTCGCGCTACACGAATCACAGTGTCGGCCACAGTCTTCTTGAAGGTGGGATCATCGCGGCGACTGCGCTTGGGGCCGCCATCCCGCTGCGTCCCCGGACGATCCAGGCCTCCGTGGCGGCCTTTGGGCTCATCGCGTCCTCCGCCGTGCTCGTCCATCTCTCCGGCGGCTATATCGAGTTTCACTTCCACTTCTTCGTGATGGTGGGGCTCCTGGCCCTGTATCAGGAGTGGGCCCCGTTTCTGGTCGCGATCGGCTTCGTGCTCTTGCATCACGGGGTGGTGGGGGTGCTCGACCCGTCGGCCGTCTACAACCACCCGGCGGCGATTGCGCACCCGTGGCAGTGGGCGGGGATCCATGCCCTCTTCATCACTGCGATGAGCGTCGTAAGTCTGATCACTTGGCGCGTCAACGAGACCACCCACGCGCTCGCTCAATTACTCCTAACGTCAGCGGGGGAAGGGATCATCGGACTGGACCGCGAGCGGCGCGTGACGTTTGTCAACGAGGCGGCCCTGAAGCTCTGCGAGTGGGACGCCCATCCACCGATTGGCGAGCCCCTCGGGGCGGGCCTCTCGATCGTCGACAACGGCGAAGGCGGACTGGCGTCCGCGATCCGCGAGCGACGAGCGATCCCCGGATCGGGGCAGGAGACCCTCCAGAGACGGCACGGCAGCACGGTGCCGATCGAGTACGTCAGCACCGCGATTACGGAGCGCGGACAGATCGTCGGGACGGTGCTGCTTCTCAAGGATGTCACCGAACGACAGCGGCTCTTTGAGGAGTCCGAGCGGCGCCGGCGGACGGCGGAAGCGCTCGCGGAGGTTGGGCGCGTGATGTTGCAGTCCGTCGATTCGGAAGAGAGTGCCCAGCGGATCGCCCACAGCTTGCGCGAGCTGCTCGGCGGCGCGTCCGCGGCCCTGTATCGGCTGGAGCCCGGCTCGGAGGACCTGGTAGCCGTCGCCGCGGTAGGCGACCAGGGGCCGACCGAAGGGGGATCCATCGTCTTGCCGAAGGGGACCGGGGCGGTGGGGCTGGCCCTGCGCCTCGGGACGCTCATCAGCACCCCGAACCTCTTGACGGATGCTCGCATCTCGCTCACCGCCGAGGCGCGGACGCGCATCGGGCAGGCGGCGTTTCGCGCGGTGCTCGTTGTGCCGCTGCGGGTCCAGGAGCGAGTGATCGGGGCGCTCAGCGTGGGTGACCGGGAGGGACGGGCCTGGACGGACGGCGACACGCAGCTGGCCGGAGCGTTCGCCGACCAGGCGGCGCTGGCCCTGCAGAACACCCTCCTCTATCAGCGCGCTGAAGAGCGTGCCCGTCGGCTCAGCGCGCTGAGCACGCTGACGCGCGTCATCACTTCCGCGGTGCTCGGCGGGGAAGTGTTCAACGCCATCGCCCGGGTGGCGACGACCCTGTTGGGGGCGACGGCCACCCGGGTGTGGATGGACGATCGTGAGGCCCGGGTGCTCCGCAATCGCGGGAGCTTCGGCATCGAGAGCGAGCGGGAACGAGCGACGACCGACTTCTCGGTCGTGCCGTATGACAAAGGGCTGGTCGGACCTGTCTTTGCGACAGGAACTGCCGAGTATCTGATGGATATCCAACAAGACCCGCGGTGGCTCAATCAGCGATTTGCCAGGGAGGCCAATCTGCACGCCTTTGCCGGGCTGCCGCTGATGTCAGGGGACCGTCCGGTGGGGGTCCTCGCGATTCTGTTCGGCCGGCGGGCCGCGTTCACCGAGGAGGAGAAGGAGCTGATGCAGCTCCTGGCCGACCATGCCGCCATTGCCGTCACCAATGCGGAGCTCTTCGCCCGCGAGCAGGAGATCCGGGTCGAGGCGGAAGCGTCCGCGCGGGCAGTGCGCGACAACGAGGAGCGCATTCGCCTGATTATCGAGACGTCGCTCGAAGCCGTCATCACCATGGACGCCGACGGGAGCATCACCGGCTGGAATCCCCAGGCCGAGCGGGTGTTCGGATGGGCCCCGCAGGAGGTGCTCGGGCGCAGCCTTGGGGACACGATCGTACCGGAGCGTAATCGCGAGGAGCACCGGCGCGGCATCCAACACTTTCTGGCGACCGGGGGAGGCCCGGTCCTGAACCAGCGGATCGAGGTCATGGCGCTCCACCGGAACGGCCGAGAGTTCCCAGTGGAGCTGACGATTTCGGCGGCGCAATTGGGGTCCACGGTGCTCTTCAGCGGGTTCGTGCGCGACCTGACGGGCCGCAAGCGGGCCGAGCGCCGCCAGGCCGTGCAAATTGCGGTGGCTCGCGTGCTGGCGGAGACAACGACGCTCAACGAGTGGGTATCGCCGCTCCTGGAGGCGATCGTGGTGAGCACAGGCTGGGATCTCGCCGAGCTGTGGACCGTCGATGCCGAGGCGCACCTGCTGCGTTGGGGAGGCAACTGGCACACCCCGGGGCTCGAGGTCGGCGCGTTCGAGACGATCAGTCAAGACCTGACCTTCGCGTCCGGGGCTGACGTGCCTGGCCGCGTGTGGGCGACCGTCGAACCGGTGTGGATGCCGGACACCCTTGCGGACCTGCACCCCGCTCGGGCGGCCGCGGCGCGACAACTCGGTCTGCGGGCCGCGCTGGGATTCCCGGTCCGTGGCACGAGCAGCGTGACGGCCATCGTCGTGTGCTTCAGTCGGAGCGTGCGGCCACCCGATGACGACCTGCTCGCCGTCATGGAGGACATCAGCAGCCGCCTCGGGCAGTTCATCGAGCAACAGCGAGCCCAGGAGGCGCTGCACGCGGCCGAAACGCACGTGCGGCAACTCCAACGGCTGGAAGCCGTCGGCCGCTTGGCCGGCGGGGTCGCCCACGACTTCAACAACCTGCTCACGGTCATCTTGGGTCGTGGGGCCATCCTCTTGAGCCGGCTCCCCGCCGACCACCCCCTTCGCCGCGACATCGAACTCATGAAGAAGACCGCAGAGCGGGCCGCGGCGCTGACGAAACAGCTGCTGGCCTTCAGCCGAAAGCAGATGCTCGCGCCCAAGGTTCTGGACCTCAACACCGTCGTGTCCGGCATCACGACCATGCTCCAGCGGTTGATTGGGGAGGATATCGAGCTGGTCTTCCGGGCGGGCTCCGGGCTGGGCCGCGTGAAGGCCGACCCCGGCCAGATCGAGCAGGTCATCGCGAACCTCGTGGTGAATGCGCGGGACGCGATGCCGGACGGCGGCCACCTCACCATCGAAACGGCCAATGTGGAGCTCGGCGAGCACTATGCCAGGCAGCACGTCGGGGTGCAGGCGGGCTCCTACGTCATGCTGGGGGTGAGTGATACGGGCACCGGCATGGATCGGGAGACGCAAGCGCGCATTTTCGAGCCGTTCTTCACGACGAAGGAGCCCGGGAAGGGCACCGGGCTGGGCTTGTCGACGGTCTACGGCATCGTGAAGCAGAGCGGCGGGAACATCTGGGTCTACAGCGAGCCCGGCACGGGCACGACGTTCAAGGTGTACTTGCCCCTCGTCCACGACGCGGAGGATACGGCGGAGCTAGCGCAGGTCCGGCCGGGCCGCGGGACCGAAACCATTCTCGTGGTGGAAGACGAAGACGACGTCCGCGCACTCGCGTGTGAGGTCCTTGCAACCTACGGGTATGAGGTCCTTCAAGCGCGGACGCCGGCCGAGGCCCTCCTGATCGCGGAGCGGCACGCGGGATCTGTTCAACTGCTCCTGACGGACGTCGTGATGCCCGGGATGAGTGGCCGGATACTGGCGGAGCGACTGGCGCCGCTGCGACCGGAGATGAAGGTCCTGTACATGTCAGGGTATACGGATGATGCGATCGTTCATCATGGGACACTGGATGCTGGCACGCCCTTCATCCAAAAGCCCTTTCTACCGGATGCCCTCGCCGGGAGTGTCCGGCGGGTATTGGATAGTGCGGGGATCGCAGTAGAGTAACAGATGACTGGCCGTGCCACGCACCAGGGGGTCCCCACGACGATGGCGCGCTGGCGCCTCGGGCATGCGGACCGCTGGGTCTCCGGAGAAGGAGAATGGCAGAAATGGAAACAATCCTGCTCGTGGATGATGAGCCCGATGTCTGCCACCTCGCCCGTGACATTCTCGAGGCGAAAGGGTACCGTATCTTGGAAGCTGGAGGGGCCGATGAGGCGCGGCGGATTGCCCAGAGCCACGCGGAGCCGATTCACCTGTTGCTGACCGATGTCATGATGCCCGGCATGAGCGGCCACGAGTTAGCGGCACAGCTTCGGCCTGAGCGACCCGACATGAAGGTGCTGTACATGTCCGGCTTCGCGTTGGTTCGCGCTCAGCACGAGATGCTAGAGCGAGGAGTCGGTTTGGAACCCGGCAGCCCGATCCTCCCCAAACCTTTCAGCGTAGAAGGCCTCACCCAAAAGGTGTGTGAGGTCCTCGCGTCTCGTACCCCGTCTCGTTCCGCCTTTGCCCGACCGCCCGCTCGAGGGGGGTCCGACAGCCGGCCTGACCCGTGGTGGCCCTGAGCTGACGCCTTGCGTTGCCCCGTCTGCACTTCGGCGGTCTGCGAATCGAGGACCCATCGCTCCACTCACCTTCGTCCCAGCATTCCCCCGAGGGGTTCCGCCTGGGGACCGGATCGCCTAAGCGAGCGGCCAAGCATGGTGTGGGTGCGTCCTACGCGCTGACGTTCTCGATCGCATACCTTGCGGACGCGCTCGAATTCGTATGCGAGCGGCACGCCGCTGTCGGAGCCTCACCCATCGCCCCTGCCTGCCCCCAGCATCTCCCGCTCCCGACGCTCCACCAGACTGAGGGCACCGCCATGGGCACTGCCCGACTTCCGCGTGTGGGCCGCGTCGTCCGCGGTCACTGCCCTGACGGAGGCTGTTGAGGTGGACCGGGGCCTCGCGAAGGAACGACTCGATGATGCGGAAGAGGAACGCGGTGTCCCCGTCAGCGGAGCGTCATGAACGCCATGACGTTCACCGTGGCCGGGCGCCTGTGCCACCCGACTCAGGAGCAGGCGGTGCGGTCTCGGAGACTGCGGGTATCGGTTGGAAGGGCCCGTCGTCGGCCGGCGGCAGCCACTTGTGGAGCGTCGTCGCCAGCTCTTTGGGCTCCACCGGTTTGGAGATGTAGTCGTCCATCCCTGCTGCGAGGCACCGTACGCGATCCGTCTGCATGGCGTTCGCCGTCATGGCGATAATGGGAATGTGGGTACCTGTGTGCGCTTCTCGCTCGCGAATTACCGCCGTCGCTTCGTAGCCATCCATCTCTGGCATCTGGCAGTCCATGAAGAGGCACTGATATGAAATACGGGCAGATGCCTCGACCGCTTCGCGTCCATTCGCCACCACGTCTACACGGCACCCGAGCTTCTCCAGCATGCGCAGCGCGACTTTCTGATTCACCGCGTTGTCCTCGGCGACCAGGACTCTCGCGCGTAACTGGGCCTGCGCTTCCTTCAGGGTATGGCGCGTGATCAGCCGCGTCGGTGACGGCGCAGTCGCCGTGCCGATCACGGCAGTGATACAGTCATAGAGTTGGGATTGGCGGATCGGCTTGAGGAGGAAGGCGCTGAAGCCGGCGTGCTGGGCTTCTCCTGCGCATCCGCGGTAGCTCACCGACGTGAGCAGCACCAGGGGGAGCGTCGCGAGAACGGGATCCGATTTGATGGCGCGAGCCAAGGTCATGCCATCCATGTCCGGCATTTGGTGATCGAGGATGGCCAAATCGTACGGTCGTGCGTCGCGGTGGGCTATCCGCAGGCACTCGAGGGCACGGGAGCCGTTGGCCACGCAGTCCACATGCATGTCCCAGGCGCTGAACTGGGCCACCAGCAGGGCGCGGTTCGTCGCGTTGTCGTCGACGCCCAGTACGCGCAGACGCCGCAGCTCGGTCACGTCGACGCGCGGGGCGGTGGATGGCACGGGCCGCTTGGCCAGTCGCACGGTGAACCAGAACGTGCTCCCTTCCCCATGGGTGCTCTCGACGCCGATCGTCCCCCCCATCATCTCCACGAGCCGCTTGGAGATCGCCAAACCCAGACCGGTCCCACCATAACGGCGCGTGGTCGAACTGTCGGCCTGTGAAAAGGATTGGAACAGCCGCTCACGGGCCTCCGGCGCAATGCCGATGCCCGTATCGGTGACCGCGAAGCGAATGACGGCGTCCTTATCGGTCTCCTCGACGAGGGTGCTATGCACGACGACCTCGCCGCGTTCGGTGAACTTCACGGCGTTGCCGACCAGATTCGTGAGGACTTGCCGGAGACGGCCGGGGTCGCCGCCGACCCACGTCGGGAGGGTCGCATACGGCAGATAGGCCAGTTCCAGCCCCTTTCCGTAGGCGCGTTCAGCGAGCAGCTCCAGCACATTTTCCACTGTGATTCGGAGCTCGAAGTCGATCTCCTCCAGGTCAATCTTGCCCGCCTCGATCTTGGAAAAGTCCAGAATATCGTTGATGATGGTCAGGAGCGCTTCCCCGGACCGGCGGACCGTCTCGGCGAACTCTCGTTGCTCAGTGGTCAGCTCGGTGTCCAACAGCAGCCCGGTCATGCCGATCACGCCGTTCATCGGCGTGCGGATCTCGTGGCTCATGGTCGCGAGAAAGGCGCTCTTGGCGCGATTGGCCTCCTCGGCGGCGGTACGAGCTTCCCTGGCGGCATGCATGGCCCGCGTCATTTCAGCTTCGGCCTCTTTGAGCTCCGTGATGTCGGTGTACACGGCGACGGTGCCAATCTCCTTGATCTGGCGCTCACTGATCTGGAGCCAGCGGCCGTCGCTCAACTGTTGCACGTAGGGTCCAGTGGGGTGGTGGTACCGGACGAGGCGCTCTGCGATCCACGCGTCGACACGTCCCGTGGCGTCCGGCATCCGGCCGCTCTCGGCGGCTGTCCGGATGATCTGTTCAAACGTCATCCCCACTAACCCGTCCGCGAGGGTGGCAAATGCGAGTTCGCGATACCGACTGTTGCAGAGTACGAGCCGGTCGTCCCTGTCGTACAGTGAGAAGGCTTCGGAGATACTCTCGATCGCTTCGAGCAGGCGAGCCCGGCTCAGACGCTCGGAGTGCGCCGCGGTTTCCAGGCGGCTATCGACGACGGTGATGAAGATGGCGAGCCCGGTGATGAGAACCGTGGCCATACTGACCCAGGCCCCCAAGAACGTCGGGTCTAGCCCGGCACCAACCACGTGAGGACCGTGTCCCGGGAACACATACGAGGCGGCCATGCCGGTATAATGCATGCCGGCCACGGCGCAGCCCATCACCAGCGCGGCTCCCACCTTCATCCAGTGGCGGTGTGCGCGGCCGCTCTTCGTGCTGACCAGGAATTTTGTGTAGAGTGCCGTGATCGCGAGCACGACCGCCACGATGACGGACACCACGAAGAGCACCGGATCATAGCGCATCACCGCGTCCATGCGCATCGCTGCCATGCCGGTATAGTGCATCGCGCCGATACCCGCGCCCATGAGCGCGCCGCCGAGGATCAATGTCCTGGGCGAGATCCTCGCCTGGCTGATGACGTACAGCATGATCCCGCTGGCGAGCACGGCCGGGGCCACCGACACCAGCGTGATCCAGACATCGTAATTGACTTGGACGGGCAATCGAAGCGCCAACATGCCGATGAAATGCATCGCCCACACGCCGATGCCCATCGTCACTGCTCCGACGGCCAGCCACGATCGCTTGGCGAGCGGCGTGCCTGCCGCGCCTATCCGTTCCGCGAGCCCCAGCACGGCATAGGCCGCCAGGGACGCGATCACGACCGAAAGCGCGACGAGCATCGGGTCATACGTCCCGGCCAGCGCGAGCCGCGCATCGATACTGCTGTCGAGGAATCCCCAATGCGGTCCGAGTGACTCCATCCATCGCCTCCCTTATGGTCTCGGCGCGCGTGTCGCGACTGCCGGCGTCAGACGTGCTCGAGGGAGATGACGCGCGCGATCATCTCCGTGCTCCATGAGAATTAACGCCGCCCACCGCAAGGGCGTCGCTGTCTCGCAAAGTAGCGAGCTGATTCGCAGGCGCGCAGGGGCTGTCTCCTTCTGGGAATACCGGCCCGCGTGAAGAGCCGCGTGCCGCCGCGGCGCCTCAGGTCTCGACCCCCGCATCGCGCCTGAGCGGTGCCGATGCCTTGACCCGGCACGGCGGGCAAATGGCGTGGGTGAACTGGAGCCCTGAGCGCTTGGCCAGGTAGCTCTCAACCTGCTCCCAATAGTTGCCGTCGCTCCGGACCTGCCCGCACCACGCGCAGATGGGAATGAGCCCCTGCAGCTGGTGGACGTGGGCGAGCGCCTCCTCGAGCGCCCGCACCCGGTCGGCCAGCTGCTGCTGCAAGGTCACGAGGCGCTCACCGACGGCGAGCCGCGCCCTCAGCTCCTCGATCTCGAACGGCTTGGTGATGTAGTCATCCGCGCCGGTTCGGAGGGCGCTCACGACGTCCTCGGTCCGGCCTTTCGACGTCACCAGGATCAGGTAGATCGGGCCGCTTGGCGCGGCCTCGCGCACCTTACGACACACATCCACGCCAGTCAGTCCTGGCATCATCCAGTCCAGGAGGGCGAGCGTGGGGCTGTCCTGGCCGCACAAGACGTCCCATGCTTTCACGCCATCCGCCACTGCCAGCACCTCGTATCCGGACCTTGTGAGGGTGACCTCCAGCAGGCGCCGCGCGAGCGGATCATCATCAGCAACAAGGACCCTCACTGGGAACGCTTCTTCCAGTCCGGCGAATCGAAGAACGCGGTGACTCGTACCATCTCCTGCTCAAGCGTCGCCCAGACTCGAGCGGCATCGTCAAACCTCCCGGTGCCAGCCAATGTCTCCAACTCTTGGGCGAGCGTCCGTGCCCGCTCGGCGGCGAGGACTCCGAGAGAGCCCTTTAGACTGTGTGCCGATCGAGCGGTCTCCGTTTGGTCACGGCTCCGGATCGCCTCCCGGAGTGCGTGGAGGCGCCCCGGGAGGTCGTCCTGGAAGGTCCGGACAAGCTCCCCCAAGAACTCGGCGTCGCCGTCGACGCGCCGGAGAGCGACGTCGAGCTGGATGGGAGATCCGTCGGGAGCGACCGAACGATCGTCGTTCATCGGCGCGGCTCCGGTATGGCCGGTCGTCACGACCAGCCGATACAAGGAATGGGACCCGTCCACCGAGGTCTCGACGACGGGATGTCGCGGGTATACGAGATCACGGGCTGCCCAGGCGAACTCCTCCACGCCAGTTGCAGGCAGCAAGACTCAGACCAAAGAACACCGCATATGATTACAGTTGGTTAGCCTCGTTCCTCGCCTTGGTCAGACAAATACCGGCAGTCGTACTGTCAAATGCGGGAACGGCCAGAGCAGCTTGGGGGCGAGTCTCCCAAAGGAAAATGACGTCATCCACCCAGACCTGATCCGGCCTCGCGGCCAGCGGTGGCGCAAGGAGCCGGGTTCGGTGTTTGCAGGGGCCTGCAATCATCGATATCAAACATCATCACCTTCGAGATCGATTTGATCTGGCCGCATTGAGCGAGGCTGAATTTGAACCAGTGACCGTGGGAGGGACAAGCAGCCGCTGAAGCCCTCAAGATGGGCTATAAGGCCCTGTATGTACGCAACGAGCACATGCATGAACTCACGGACGAGAAGCTACGTGGGCTCATCATCGAAGAGACTGGCGAGGAGCAGGACTCCAGAGTCGTTACGCTCGTCGTCTCCTGCATCAAAGCCATCAAGAAGTATGCAAAGCCGGCGACGGAGCCCGCCGAGGAACCAACGCCTTTGAATCAACAGCCATCTAGAAAGAGCGAAATCCAGCAATGGATTTTCGCGAGTTTCAGGAATCCGGTATGCCGAGCGCATTCGGAGGGACTACGGCAGCATGGACCGGCCCGGTCACTGGCTGAATTGGCTTTCGTACCGCGGAGCGGACGGGCAACTACGATGAGGGCTTTGATCATCGGAGCGGTACTTTCCACGTTGCATTTCTCGCCGTCTAAGGGCGCTCCAACATCACGATTCGATGGAACTTCTGTGGCGTCTGTGGCTACGAACGCTCGCTAAGGAACGCTCGTCGGTCCACGATAGGCCGCGGTGAGGGACGGTGAGGATGGCTCCGGGGTAATCCTAGGAGGCCGCCTGACCAGCTTGCAAGAACGCGCTGTCCGGTTCACCGTGGTGCCTGGGTGGGAGTTCCATCCGACCCCTTCGTTTCTTCGCATGTTCCGCAACTGTCCCAAACTCGAAACGAGGGCAAGGTATGGTACACGTTCAAGATCGATCCACCTGAGGGGGGCCAGGTGAAGCAGTTCGCCGACGACGAAGGCTGGAGCCGCAGCACTCGTCGAGCCTTGGCGGTCACTGTGCTTCTCGGGTTCGTCGCGATGACCTTGGTTCTGGCCTGGCCCCTTCTGTCAGGCCGGCTATACCTCAACGATGATCTCCGCGACCTTCATATCCCAATTCGCCACGTCTATCAGGCGGCGCTTCGCGCCGGCGATTCCTTCCTCTGGGCCCCACAATTCATGACGCGCTTCGACCTCCACGGCGAGGGCCAGGCAGCCATGTACCATCCAATTCATCTTCTCCTGTACCGCACTCTTTCACTGCAATCGGCGCTAAGCACGGAGCTGTTGTTCAGCTATGTGACGATGTTCCCGGGCATGTGCTTTTTCCTATTGCGGCTAGGACTGCCGCTCCCCGCCGCTCTCTTCGGGGGGCTGACGTTCACATTCAGCGGATTCAATCTCCTTCACTTCATGCACCTCAATATCGTGTTCGTCGTTGCCCACATCCCCTGGCTCCTGGCGGCAATCGATGTCGTCCTGCGCACTACGAGTCGCCGAGCGCTCGCGCTGGGTCAACTCGCGGTCTCACTCGCCACCGGCTCCCAACTTCTCGCGGGGCATCCCCAGTTCGTCTGGTATTCGCTCTTAGCCGAACTTGCCTTTGTGGCCTGGCGCCTGAGGAATGGTGGGAGGTGGCGACGTATACCCGTGCTCGGATGGGCCACGATCCTCGGCGTACTCCTAGGAGCCATCCAGGTGCTGCCGACTCTGCACGCGCTGGCAGGATCCGACCGAGGCAGTCCGTCGCGTGACTTTCCGCTCGTATTCTCACTGGAACGCGCGAATCTGATTCAGCTGTGGTCGCCCTATGCTTTGAATGGCCGAGTGAAAGGTGGGAACCCGCACGAGTTCGGGCTGTACGGCGGTTCCGTCTGCACGGTAGCCGTCGTCTGGCTGTTTATGCGGTGGCACCGCCTCGGTCGGTTTCGCTCGCTGTTCACGGGGTCCGCGATTTTTGCGACCACCATGCTCGTCTTTGCCTTGGGTTCTCACGGAGGACTCTATCGCTTGGTCGCTCGCGTGCCTCCGGCCAGTTTCTTCCGTGTCCCATCGCGCCACATACTGCTCGTACACCTCGCTCTTGCTATCATGGCGGCCCTCGCGTTGGCGGACGGGCTCAGATTGAACCGCCGAGACGACCGCATGTCGCTTCGGTCCTTGTGGCCCCTCGGCGTCACTGCCGCACTCAGCGTCGTGACGTTCGGCGTTCACCTGTGGATGCTGAAGGGCCCGGTACGCTATGCTTGGTCGACACACTTAGCCCCGGTTGGCCTGGCGGCGATCGGCACCGGGATGTTCCTGGCCACGTGTGTCATCTTTTCGGCCCTCGCTCGCGGACATCGCTGGGCGCCCGCGGGCCTCATCATCCTGACGGTCATCGACCTATCTGGCTGGGGTTTCAGCTATATCTGGAGTATTCCGCCGCAAACGCTTCAGGCGTTTGCGGACGGATATCCGAAGCCGCCCATGGCGAGCGCGCGAGATCGTCTGTACATCGTCGAACCCTCAGAATACGACGTGAACATGTTCGCTATGAACGGGTACCGAGTAAGCGAGGGGCACTTCTCCTTGAAACCCAGGAAGCGACTGCCCTCCAGTGATTTGATCACGCAACGCCTGTTGGGCGTTCGGTGGATCCTCAAAGAGGGAGTATGGACCGAGGTGTCGCGCCCTCTCCCGCGTGCGCGCATGGTGCGGACGGTGGTGGTCAGCGACAACGTCGCCAGTGACATCCGCCAGATCGACGTCGAGCGGACGGCGGTCTTGGATCGGTCTGTTGCGAGTCTTGGACAAGTCGTGGAGGAAAAGAGCGATACCGAGGCGGCGTCGGCATCCACCGCGAATATTCTGTCCGACAGGCCTGGCCTGATCGAAATCGTCACGTCGACGCCAGAACGACGGCTGCTGGTCCTGTCGGAGAGCTTTGATTCCGGTTGGAAGGCGACGCAGGACGGCCGGCCGATCGAGATTTACCGAGCCTATGGTGACTTACAGGCATGCGTCGTCGATGCGGGTGTCCGGCGGATCGTATTTGAATTCCGGCCCGCGAGCATCCGATGGGGAATGGCGGTATCGGGAGTGGCGTTAGTTGTGGTTGGCCTTTCGATTGTACTGTTTCGGCCGTGGCGACCCGAAGGTTCGTGAAGCCCCGTCCGGCGAGACCAAACTGGTCGGATGCGCTTAGTCGCCAGGACGAAGAGGTCAATCTACAACGATACTTGGAAGCACCTCGCCGGAGTTTAGCCCCACTCGGATGCGGACCGTCACGCCATACTCCCGCTACGGTTCGCTTGGCACCGCCTTGACCTACCTCGGCGAGCCCAGGGAGGGAATCGAAGCCTCCAACAAGTCGCTTCGGCTCGATCCGCAAAACCTGGCCGCATTCTTCCCTTATGTCGAGATCGCGTTTGGGTATCTCATTCTTAGAGACTATGAAGAGTCCATTCTCTGGGCCACGAAATCTGTCCAGATCAAGCAGGACTACCCGATGGGGCACTTCTACCTCGCCTGTGGCCACGCTCGGCTTGGGCACCGTGGAGGACGCTGCGAAGGCACTAACGTCCTATCTGAAAATAATGCCGACGGCATCAGTGGCAAGGTTTAGCGATGGTCCGTTCCGGAAAAAGGAAGATCGGGATCACTTCCTGGAGAGCTTGCGTCTGGCGGGCCTCCCTGAAGGAGCCTGAGATATCGCCGTAGCGCCTGCGGTCGCAGATTGCGCTCCTAGAACTCAACGATCTAGGAACTAGCCTCCCCGCTAACCAGGCCGCCAGCCGCCCTCCCCCTCCCGAAGAAAGGGCCGGTGAGCGTTAGCAGACTCTTGCGCCGGGCCCGACGCGGTCCCTCCGAATAGCCTTCGTGCCCCGGAATGCGCTGGAGTGTGCCCGAGTTGGGCACAAATCTGGGCACAAACTCAGATCCGGCGCCCGACGCCCGCCTATGTCATCTCCTGCAGCGCCTCGAGGATCGCGCCATTCGGCTGCGCCAGCTCTTCGAGAATCGAGAAGTGGTCGTGCTTCGGGACCGGGAGATAGCGGCCGCGCAGTCCGTGCGCCTGCCACGCCGCGGCGTACTCCTGCGACTGGCGCACGAGCTCGGGCAGCTCGCCGAGGCCGACCGTCACCACGAGCGGCGCCGCGTTCCTCGGCAGGTGGCGCATCGCGCTGTTGCGCTCCGTCTCCGCAGGATCCAGGCCGAGCTTCTCGTTCAAATAGTTCAGACGGATCGGCTCGAGGTCGTAGATGCCGCTGATCGCGACGCCGCCGGCGAGACGCGACTCGGTCATCGCCATCGCGGTGAGGTGACCGCCCGCGGAGTGCCCGGACACGTAGACGCGCGCAGAATGGCCGCCGAGCTCTTTCGCGTGGTCGATTACCCAGACCACCGCGCGCCGGACTTCATCCACAATCTGGTCCATGCGCGCGGCCGGCGCCAGCGTGTACTCGATCAGCGCCAGGTTGAACCCGGCGACGCGGAGACCCTCGCCGAGGAACGCGTACGGCTCCTTGTCGTTCATCTGCCAGTAGCCGCCGTGGATGTAGGCGAGCGTCGGCGCGCCCGGCGTGCCGCAGGGGAAGACGTCGAGTCGGTGACGGGCGCCGTCGCCGTAGCGAAGATCGAGCCGAGCGCCCGGCGTCGTACGCATGGCGTCGCTGCGTCGTGTCCAGTCTGCGAGGTAGGCGTCGCGTTTCGTCTGGCCCACGGCGGCGGTGTTGTTGTACGCCGCGTCGAGTTCGGCCCGCACCATCCCACGGTAGAGCATGGAATTCCTTTCTGCTGTCAAGGCATCACCGCCTGGGCGGTCCCAGACGCGTCGGCGATTGTCTTCGGGAAACAGGTATTCTATGTGGCGCCGTCGCCCGGCCGACGGCGCCGCCGAAGTAGCGGGCCACCACGCGCACCGCCATGTCGATGGCGGCCGTCGGTCTGTCACACATCCGCATCAGCCACGGTGTGAGCAGTCGCCTTGATGTACTTCCTTGGACACCCACCGGCACGGGTCACCGACGTCACATGCTCAGCACCCGCCGAACCGTGGCGACTGCGCGTTCGACATCGGCGTCGGTCGTCTGCCAGTTGCTCACGGACACGCGCATGCAGCGTTTGCCGCGCCAGGTCGTGCCGCCGAAGAAGGCCTCCCCGGTTTCGCGAATCGCGGCAATCACCGCGTCAGTACGGCGGTCGTGATCAGCGTCGGTTGCGCCAGGGCTCGTGTCGAAAAACCGCACCAGTCCTTGGTTGACTTGAGGCTCCCAGGCCATCTCGGCGCCGGCTAAGGCGCCAATACGGGTGACGAGCGTGCGGGCGTGGCGACAGCTCCGGTCAATGAGATTGGCTATCCCGCGCCGGCCGAGCTGGCGAATGGCCGCGTACGTGGCGACACCGCGCCCGCGTCGTGACCACTCCGGATTCCAGTCAATTTGGTCACGGGCGTCTTCGACATAGATCGTGTAGCTGGCTCGGTGTGACATCGATGCTCGATGCGGCTCGGGGTCGGCCACAAACGCGTAACCGCAGTCATAGGGCACGTTGAGCCACTTGTGACCATCAGTCGTCCACGAATCAGCCTCGGCAACGCCCCTCAGCAGATGGCACAGCGTGGGGCTCGTAGCGGCCCACAGGCCGAAGGCACCATCCACGTGTACCCATGCGCCGTGTGAACGAGCGAGCGGAATCAGTTCACCGAACTCGTCATAGGCGCCGATGTTGAGATCGCCGGCCTGCAACACGACGATCGTCGGCCCATCGGCGTGCGCCTCTAATGCCACGCGGAGTGCATCCAGGGGCAGTCGGCCATCATCGTCAGGGGCCACATCGACCACGGATTCGGCTCCGAACCCGAGAAGCCGTACGGCGCGCTCGATGGAACCATGCCGCTCGCTGCTGCTCAGGATGCGGATTGGCGGAGCGCCGTGTAAGCCTTTACGCTCGACATCCCACCCGCGTTTGGCGAGCAGAGCGTGGCGCGCGGCCGCGAGGCATGTCACATGCGCCATCTGAGACCCGGTCACAAATGCAAAACTGGCGGTCGCCGGCAAGCCTAGCAATTCCTTGAGCCAGCTGCCGCATAGTTCTTCAATCACCGCTTCGGCGGGCCCACACGCATAGATTGCCGCGTTCTGATCCCATGTCGACGTGAGCCAATCCGCAGCAAGCGCAGCCGGCACGGCTCCGCCGATCACCCAGCCGAAGAAGCGACCGCCTGCGCTCCCCAGCACGCCGCCAGCCACGTCGGCGACGAGTTCGTCAAGCACCTGAGCGGCTTCGACACCATCGTCGAGAAGCGTGCGGGCCAAGCGCGCGCGCAACTCGGTCAGTGTTGCCGGAGCAGCAACAGGCGCGTGTTCAAGATCTCCGAGATACGTCAACGCGTGGGCCAGGGCACGCTCAAGGACCGGGCGATAAGGTGACGCCGTTTCCATCGTGTCTCCTCCACCAACGCCGGAGAAATACTCTGACCCGACTGTCCCCGGCGACAATCGAGACCCTACATCGTCATGACTGTGTACGACCTCGCCTTCGGCTGGTGCTGACTCATGCCCCCGAACTCCAGCGCCCCGAAGCTCCCGCCCACCCAGAATCAACCCCATCGCAAGAGCGTCGATCGGCGAGCACAGACAGCGCGCTCTCATAGTCGCCCCAACGGTCCCGAAGAACGCCAACAACGGTCGGCCCCAACGCCACGCGTACTTGCATCGCGCCGTCGACGATCGCAAAGACCCTTCCCAAAAAGCGAGCCCCAGACTCTTCGTGCGTCAAGAGAGGCGGGAATGTGATCAACATCCCCCAAGACCAGAGGCCATGCTCCCGAGCAATAGAGCTCCAGCGGACAGGACGGTCGCCATCAGGGCCAAGCCCGGCCCTGGATCGTGAAGCGCCCGGACGGACCTGCATTCGTCCCATCGCGCGAGGGGAGCGTTCTCGGCGTCCGAGAGGTCGTGCGACAGGACGTCCATGCACGGGCCAACGTTGGTATTAGAGTCGAAGATCTTGAAACCATTTAGTGCCATCTTCGTTATATTCCTCTCGGGAACGGCACCGCTCAGCATCACCGCTTGGGTGGCCTCAGACGCGTCGCCGATTGTCGTCGGGGAACGGATATTCCATGTGGCGCGCCGTCGCCCGCCCGACCGCTTCGCCGAAGCAGCGGGCCACCACGCGCAGCGCCATGTCGATGCCGGCCGAGATCCCGGCCGACGTCAACACGTGGCCATCCTCCACGACATGAAGCTTGTCTTCCACTGTGACCCCTGGAAAGGACTGGCGCATCCGGTCGAGCGAGCGCCAGTGGGTGGTCGCTCGCCGACCGTCGAGGAGTCCGGCCTGTCCAAGCAGCATGGCGCCCGTGCAGACCGACGTGAGCGTCTCGACCTGCTTCGCGCGCTCCGAGATCCACGTGAGCAAGCGCTGGTTACTGATCTCCTTGCGCGTTCCCCAGCCGCCGGGCACCACCAGGATGTCGAGCGGCGGACAGGTGTCGAGCGTGACGTCGGGGATGACCCGCAGGCCTCCGGTTGCCACTACCGGCTCGCCGCTCTCGGCGACCAGAAGGACCTCGAAGGGCGAGGACTCCTCGCGGCGTCGCTCCTCGTCGAGGCGGGTCACAGAGAACACTTCGTACGGTCCGCAGAAGTCCAGCACCTCGACGGCGGGAAAGATCACGATTCCGACGCGGTTGTTTGGCATCTTCTCTCCAGTCCGGCCAGCTCAGGCGATTCGGAACCGATGACGGTACTCAGCTGGATTCACGCGAACCGTGCGCAGAAACGCCCGCCGCATGATCTCCGCGCTGTTGAAGCCAGACTCGGTGGCGATGACCTCCACACCGGACGAGGACTCCTCAAGGCGCCTGCGGGCTGCTTCGACCCTCGCGCGCTCGACAAACCGAGCCGGCGTCATGCCGACTTCGCGCGTGAACACGCGGGCGAAATTACGAGCGCTCATCGCTGCCCGCCGGGCAAGCGCCGCCACCGAGAGGTCGGCGCCAGGGTGCTCACCGATCCACGCTTGGAGATCGCGGAGCGGCTGGCGATCGGCAGCCTGGGCCATCAGGGGGACACTGAACTGCGACTGGCCACCGGGGCGCTTCAGGAACATCACGAGCTCCCGGGCCACGGCCAAGGCGACCTCGCGTCCATGGTCCTCCTCCACCAGCGCGAGCGCGAGATCCATCCCGGCCGTGACGCCGGCCGAAGTGTAGATGCGCCCGTCGCGGACGAAGATCGGGTCAGCATCGACCGCGACGCGGGGATACCGCTCGGCAAGGTGTCGGCAGGCGCTCCAGTGCGTCGTCGCGCGACGACCATCGAGGAGGCCAGCCTCGGCGAGGAGGAACGCGCCGGTACACACCGAGGCGAGGCGGCGCACCCGTGGGGCGATCCGGCGGAGCCACCGAACCAGCGCGCGATCGCTCGGTACGCGGCGTGCGCCAATGCCTCCCGCCACCAGCAGCGTATCGATGCCACCCCGTACCTCCATGAACGAGTGGTGGACGACGAGTTCCAGCCCGGAGGAGCTACGCAGGGGACCGCGGCGCGCCGCCAGAAGTTCCACCGTGTATGCGGGCTCACGACGCCCACTTCGATCCGTCAGCCAGCGCGCGGTCCGGGCAAACACCTCGAGCGGCCCGGTGACGTCCAGGATCTGAACGTCCGGGTATACGACCATCGAAACCCGCCGCGTCCCCCACGACACGCTGCGAGGATGCCGTGAATCCGCCATGGCCGCAATGCCAAAGATCCCACTGTTTCTGCCACGCGCATGGGTCCCGCGTAGGCGCTACGACCTTACAAGCTAGGTCGACAGCTCCTGGTCCCCTCGACGGTCCATTGCCTGCGTCGGGAATCGCGGGGATGGGAGGAGGACATGGACTTCGTCACGCTGGTCGGCGGGGGCGTGTGGGGTGAGCCCGGTTTGACTGCTGTTCTTCGGACCGCCCACTTGATTGGGCGGCCTCTTTCACAACCAGGGGGTGAAGCGAACCGTCATGAGCTGGAAGCTGACTGTGTCGCTGCCCCCGACGCCTGACCCTCGGTTGGAGCGAGCGCCCAACGACGTTGCCGTTGGGTGCCCTCGTCGCTCCGCCCCTCGGCGTCCGCTCAACCGGACCGTCATGCACACGATGCTCTCGCTGGCGATGACATTTCATGGGTAGCTGGTTCAGTCCGAAAACGGAGAAGCGCACGAGCCCGATCGAGGGGGCGCGGGTTCTTCGCAAGTCACGCAATCTCAGCCGGCGAAGACGTCGTCACGCCGGGCGCGCTTCCTGGCGGACGCTCAAGTAATTCCCCGCGAAGATGAGCAGCGCCCCGAGCATAGTCCAGGCGTCGATGCGCTCGCCGTAGATCACGAGGGCGGCCAGGGCGATGCACGGCAGGCGCAGGAAATCCATGGGCAGCACGAAGCTCGCGTCGCCGAGCGACAACGCCTTGCCCATCGCGTAGTGCGCGGTCAGCCCCGTCACGCCCATGGCGGCGATCCAGGGCGCGTCGCTCCATACCGGCCAAACCCAGACGAACAGCGAGCCCACGAGCCCCACGGGGAGCTGCAGGAGGCTCATGTAGAACACCAGGGCGGTGACCCGGTCCGTGCGCAAGAGCGCCTTGGCGATCATGATGGCGCCGGCATAGCAGAAGGTGCCCGACAGGACGATCAGCGCGGCCGGGCCGAACGCGCGCGCGCCCGGGTGCACGATGGCGAGCACGCCGGCGATGCCGCCCGCGATCGCCGCCCATCGATGCGGCGCGATGCGCTCCCGCAGGAAGACGGCGGCGAGCAAGGCGACCCAGACCGGCGTGGTGAACTCGATCGCCGTCACCACGGCCAGCGGAGCCAGCGTGATGCCCCATACCCAGGCGTACTGGCCGCAGAAGTGGATCAGGTTCCTGATCACGTGCAGGCGCAGCCGGTGCGTGGCATAGGCGGCGGCGCCGAGGCGGGGCCAGAGGGCGAGGAGAATGACGAGGGCCCCGAGGCTCCGCAGGAGCAGGATCTCGACGGTGGCCAAGTGGTCGGTGAGCTGGCGCGCCGCGACCATCATCAGCACGAAGGAGGCGATGGACAGCGCCATCCACGCCGAGGCGAGGAGGGCCGGCCTACCGGCGGCGCTCGTGGCCGAGATCGCGTCCAAAGGCCCAGTATGACTGGGCCGCAGGCTGGGGTGAACTACAATCGCCGCCACGATCGAGGAGCCGACGGCCTATCGCGTTTCGGACCCGGTCTGTACGCCCTCTTCGCCGAGCCCTCGCGGTATCAGGTTGGGCTCGCCGAGCCCGCCTTCGCGCGGGCACAGGCCGAGTTCGGCGTCATCCCGATGCCCGCCGCCGGAGAGATCGCGCGCGAGGCCCCGGCTCGGGCTCCTGGACATGGCGGCCACCCGAGCGGGTCTCGCTGTGCAATCGGCTCCTGGGGCGGCCCATGTTCGCGTCGGCACCTGATGTCATGTTGATCGGGTCCAAGGATGGGGCGATCGCCTCCGGAGGCCATGGACCTCAGGGAAACCCGCGGCGATTCAGACGACGTCTACCTCGAAGGTGAGGCGAGTCGATTTTGGTGATTGCGGGCCTGTGCTTTGAACCAACGGTCGTGTCGCGCTCGACAGGACGCCGGCGCAGTGGGTGTGAGGTCGCCGGAGCAGGAGGAAATCGACGGCATGAAGCCCTTAATGGAGAAATGGGACTGATCGAAGTGTTTGAGCGACAATGTATTACGTGGCTTTGCCGGGGCGAACAGAGAGACCGTTCATTGTTCATCGGCGGCTTCTCGGCCGCCGGCGACCACGAAGGCGGCCTGCTCAGCGGTCGTCGAGCGACAGGAGCGCGTCGGTCAGGGCAACGCGACGTTCCGTGTCGTCGGCGAGCGCGAGCACCACGATCGTCAGATCTTCGGCCGGCACCCGCACGAGCATCGATCGCGTACCCGGCCAGCCACCTCCATGGCGATAGGCAACATGGCCACGTACCGATCGGACACCCATACCCCAGGCGTAGTCCACGGCCGTGCCGTCGTCGAGCCATCCGGGCGTCTGCAGAAGGTCGCTGATA
>WNFG01001030.1_pt1 | contig 35922 bp, 25 predicted proteins | sample 5400431 | NCBI WGS metagenome assembly WNFG01 (sample SAMN13153346, study PRJNA577476) | soil metagenome | isolation source: 120 cm saprolite under Douglas fir tree site 2 hole 3 replicate 2 | place: USA:California | collected 2015-04-18
ATTGTATAAAATCCCACAGTTTGCTCGGATTCGTTGTATGCATCCACGATCGCTTCCGCGATGAGCGCATCAAGATGGGCTTCATTCCAGCGAAGATTCTTGCGGGGGGTGTTTCTACGCGAGCTGCGTTTCTTAGAATCGCGCATGTGCAATCCCGGTGTCCTCCCTCATTCGGCGATCTGGTTCGTCATATCTGCGCGTGGATCGTCCATAGGTTATTACGAGCGAAAAGCGCATCACCGCATATTCTGCAAATCATCTTCCAACCTTTTCCATCGCAACTCCAACCGCGTTGAGATGAGTGCGGGCGGTTTTGAAGTGTGAGTTCTCCATGGCCAAATATTCTGAGGTTAAATCAATCCAATGCCGCGAGTCGATTTATCCCCATATACAAGAGATTGGCGCAGCGAACAGGTTATCGCCGAATGGGACGGTGTCCTCAGAGTCGTAGAGGACCAAGCCCAGCTTGAAGTTATGCCCAGAGGCTTCTGACAATTTCCGCAGTCCGCGAAAGTCGCCCGCGTTAACTGTCGCGCCAGCCTTGATCTCAAGGCCCACGATGGCCCCGCTCTCACTTTCCACAACGATGTCCACCTCATCTTGGTCCTTGTCTCGGTAGTAGTGGAGTGTGCAAGTTTCATCAAGCCAGAACGCCTGCTTCATGATCTCGGAGAAGAGGAACGTCTCAAGGAGTGCGCCAAAGATTGAACGGTCCTTTGCGACGCGCTCCTCGGTCGCCCCTACAGTGACCGCGAGCAAGCCTGAGTCAATGAAGTGAAGCTTGGGCGTTTTCACCAATCGTTTGAGCTGATTCCGAAACCAGGGTTCTACACGATGCACGAGGAACAGTTGTTCGAGGATGGCTATGTATTTTCTCGTGGTCTTGTCATCGAGCCCGATATGACCGCCGAGCTGCGAGAAGTTGGTCAGTTGGCCAGAGTGATGAGCGAGAACTTGGAGCAAACGCGGCATCCGAGCGAGTTTGTCCAGATCAGCGATGTCTCGGACGTCCCGTTCTACAATCGCTTTGATGTAATCGCGTGCCCAGGCCCGGCGACGCTTTTGATCTTTCCTCCGAAGCATCTCCGGATAACCGCCAACCAGCACTGTACCTACAAGATCATCGCCGATGATTATTTCAAACGGCTTGGCGATCTTACCCGCCAACGCATTTTCCAGGAACGTAGGAGGCTTGCCCAGGATTTCGGAGCGACCGAGTGGCAGCAGAGTGATGATTTCCATTCGCCCTGCAAGGCTTTCAGACACTTGGGGCAGCGCCAGCACGTTGGCTGAGCCGGTCAGTAGGAAACGTCCTGGACGACGGTCCGCGTCAACAGACTTCTTGATGGCGCGCAGAAGTTCCGGGGCTCGTTGAACCTCATCCACAATGGCCATGTCCAAGCCGCGCACGAACCCTCTGGGGTCATTGCGAACGGATTCCAGTACCGTATCGTCGTCCAGCGTAATGTAGCTTCGATTCCTGCTGGCGAACTCGCGGACCAGCGTCGTCTTACCGCATTGACGCGGGCCGTTGACCATTACGACAGGCGTGTCCTTGAGGGCGGTTGTCACGCGGTCTGCCGCAAATCTTGGGAATAGTTTTGGAGTTGGAGAAGTCAACGGGAATCAATCCTTCGTCCATTTCGGTCTTATACGGCGTCTGCCTCGGAGTATACGGTCGTCCAACTCGGAATACAAGGCCGTCCAGTTCGGAATCTAATCACGACGGACCCACCTTAATCCAGACGCGCAAGGGCGCTGTGCAACCAAAGCGTTTCCATACGAGAGGGCCTCAATCAGGTTAAGAAAGTACCGAAGCGTTCTAAGCCTGAGACCCTCTTTCCGAGGTGATTAGAACGACAGGGCGAACACCAATGGCCGCCCAGGACTTCGCTTTGCAGGTGAAAGAATTCCACGAGCTCGCACACCTGATAGGCATTTCGAGCTGTCAGCAGGACGTGATATCCCCTGCTTTTCAGTTCGCCGATTATCGGGAGAAAAAAAGGAATGTGAGGCGAATTGTCAAAGTCGATCCAGATCTTCTTGGATTTGGCCGTCCTGGCGTTGGCGCATCCCACTTGCTGATCGATCGTCAGCGCTTTTTCCACTATGGGCAGAGGCGAAGACATAATTGATACACTCCGTAGAATCTTGTCGGACAAGTGCCAATTGTGAAATTTTAGCAGACCATATGTTTTTTCAAGTCTGACTTTCCGAACGGAATACCTCGATTGATTACCAATCCGCATCGCCCGGCGGAAACAAGTTCCAAATTGTCTGATCTGGGCGGACCACGTCCCGTATTGCAGCCGAAATCGCCGGCAGTGATCTTTACGACGCAATTAGGAACTTCCCGAAATAGTACGCACCGGACGGGCTGACCGCTGAGAACTTTATCTCCAAAGAGTAGAGAAGATTTTCCCACACGCAAAAAGTTCACATATCAAATCACGCACAACCCCTGCAATATGATGAGGTCACATTGCAACGGCATTGGTAAAATATGTGCATATTCAATGTCTAAAATTGTCGCCCTTTTGTGCCATTTGCATGCATTCTGGCCCGTCGCGAGGTCAGAAACGGACGCAAGCCGGACTCGAATTGCGCGACTGAGAAGCTCATGAATTCCAAAACGGCGGGAATCCATCGCACGGGATCCGATCCTAGTGCTTCGTTATCCGAGTCTCGGCACCTGCTGCTCGGGAGCATGGTGTCGCGGTGGGCTGAGCGCACACCCGATTCGCCCGCGGTTTCCCAAGGCGACGCGCTCTGGACATATGCGGAACTGGTCGCGAGCGCCCGCGCACTTGCGTGTTCCCTACCCCCGGGTGAAGTGGTCGCGGTAACTGGGCAGCAAAGCTTCGGGATGGTAGCGGGCATTCTCGCAGTGTTGTCAAGCCGCAGCGTTTTGCTAACTATAGATCCTAATCTGCCGGAACGCCGACAGCAGTTGTTTGTCGAGCAAGCCGGTGCTCGGCGGCTGTTGGTTGCCGGCGAAATGCCGACTTGGATGCGTCAGTACCAATGGGACGACGTGATCACGGTGGGTCCCAATCAAGTCATCAATTCCGGCCACGCGGCCGTTCCACCCGAACCATTACCAGATGATCCGGCGTACATTTTTTTTACCTCTGGCTCGACGGGCGTCCCAAAGGGAGTGCGCGGCTGCCATAAAGGCCTGAGCCACTTCCTGGCGTGGCAATCCGATGCGTTTCAAGTTGGCTCCGGTGACCGTGTCGCGCAATTGACCAATTTGTCTTTCGATCCCTTGTTGCGGTCCATGTTTTTGGCATTAGTCAGCGGTGGAGTTTTGTGCCTGCCGCAGAAATCGACCACACTGGCTCCTGAAAGTGTGTTGCACTGGATGGAACAATCGGGGGTCACACTGTTGCACGTTGTTCCAAGCCTCGCAATTACTTGGCTGGGGAGCGTGCCGGCGGGTTGCACTATGCCGGATTTGAGGTTGGTGTTTTTTGCCGGGGAACCGCTGCACGAGTCGCTCGTGCGGCGCTGGCGCTCGAAGTTCCCGTCGAGTGTGATTGTGAATCTTTACGGTCCAACGGAAACAACGATGGCCAAATTTTTTTACACGGTGCCGCTCGAACCCGATCCAGGTATCCAGCCAGTGGGGCTGCCGTTGCCGGAGACCGAGGGTTTGCTGCTCGATGAACAAGGCGCGTTGTGCAGCGCAGGCGAAATCGGAGAAATCGTGGTGCGCACGCCCTTCCGGTCGCTTGGGTATATCAACGCGCCAGAGGAGCAACAGCGGCGTTTCATTCGCAATCCTTTCCGCGACGATCCAACGGATTTGCTCTATCGCACCGGTGATCGTGGCCGCTACCGAGCCGATGGAGCGCTCGAAATCCTGGGACGACTGGACTTTCAAGTCAAGATACAAGGCGTCCGCGTCGAGCCCGACGAGGTCAGCGCCATCATCCTGCAACATCCCGGCGTGCAGTCCTGCGTCGTGATTGCGCAGCCGGACGCTTCTCAAAAATTGATTTTGGCCGCGTACGTTGTCGGCCCCGGTCTTTCTTCGGAGGAGTTGCGTGGGTTCCTGGGCGGAGAATTGCCGGCGGCGATGGTCCCGTCCTCGTTCGTGTTTCTCGATCGCTTACCGCTGAACCCAAATGGAAAAGTAGACCGCAGCGCGTTACCCGCGCTCGGCCTGACGCGCTCGTTTGTTGCGCCGCGCACGCAACTGGAACAGAAGTTGGCGGGCCTGTGGCAAGAGATACTCGGCTTGGAGAAGGTAGGGCTGGAAGACAACTTTTTCGAGTTGGGCGGCAATTCGATAGGGCTGGCGCAGGTGCATGGAAAACTGCGGACGTTGATCAATCAGGACGTTCCCATCACCCACCTTTTCCAGTATCCCACCGTCCGAGCGCTCGCCGATCACTTGAGCCGCAAGGCGCCGAGGGCATCTTCCCATATGAATGCCCGCCAGCGGGCCGCGCGGCAAATCGCGGCGCGGGCGGGGCAATCTGTAATGGAAGAGGACTGAGCTTTGAGAAAATATCACTTGAACCAGAGGTCATTCATTCCAGTATGAGCGATCAAATCGAACGACGAGAGAATCTCTCGAACGAAGAATTCATGAAGGAGTACGTCTACGCCAATCGGCCCGTCATCGTGACGGATGCCCTTCGCCAGTGGAAAGCCGTCGGGCGCTGGACCCCCGAATTCTTCAAGGGGGAATTCGCCGATATGAACTTGGCGCTCAACAAAGTTGCCTGGAGCAAGGAGAATGGCGGAGCCGACTTGACCATGGCGAGATTCGTCGACACCGTTCTTGCCTTCACCGACGAGAATCCCGCGCCCTATCTCCGCAACCAAAACCTTTGCGAACTCTTTCCTTCCTTGATGCAGAACGCATCGCCGATGCCGGGGTACTGTTCTCCGAATTGGCTGCCCGAGTCCTATTCCGTGAAAAGTTTACAGCGGGTCTTTCATGAGCACTCGGAAATTCAATTTTGCTTCGGAGGCACTGGCGGCGCGTTTCCGGTGCTTCATTACGATGTTCTCACGTCCCACGCCTATTTGTTTCAGATTTACGGGCGGAAAACATTTATTGTATTCAGCCCGGATCAAGAACCGTACCTGTATCTGAGGCCGCGGAACTTTTCGCAAGTCGTTGAGAAACCGGACCTGGATAAATTCCCGTTGTTCAAGAAAGCCAAGGCAACTACTTGTGTTCTTGAGCCCGGAGAGTTCGTGTTCGTGCCGATCCAATGGTGGCACACGGCAAAAATACTCACTCCGTGTATTACGCTATCCTTGAATGTTGTGAACGACTCCAACTGGAAGCCTCTGACCGAGTGGGTTTGTAGCGGTCGAGAGACGATCTTGCGGCTTCCCAGCCGGCTTTATCTGAATGCTGTCGGATCGCGGCGGGATCAGAGGGTTCGGAGGTCGGCATGAGGGGTTCGGGAAACAAGAAGTCGATCGGCGACATCGCGATCATCGGCATGGCCGGGCGTTTCCCCGGCGCGCGCGATGTGCGGGCGTTTTGGCAAAACCTGAAGAACGGCATCGAGTCCGTCTCATTCTTCACGGATGCGGAACTGGCGGCAGCAGGCGTCGCCCCGGAATTGCTGGCCGACCCGAATTACGTCAAGGCGCGGGCCATGTTGGAGGATGTCGAGGCGTTCGACGCGGAATTGTTCGGCTACAGCCCGCGCGATGCGGAGATGATGGATCCGCAACACCGGCTGTTCCTCGAGACGGCCTGGGCAGCGCTCGAAGACGCAGGGTACGATTCGTGGCGTTACGGGGGAGCCATTGGCACGTTCGGCGGACTTTATTTCGATACCTATCTACTTGCTAATCTATGCGCCGACCCGCGGAAGACCGAAAGCCTGCTGAATCACAGCGAGCCCGGAAGCTACCAGATGTACCTGGGAAACGACAAAGACTATCTAACCTCGCGAGTAGCCTACAAACTGAATCTGCGCGGACCGGCCATCACGGTTCAGACGGCGTGCTCCACCTCGCTCGTGGCGGTTTGCCAAGCTTGCCAGAGTTTACTTTATTATCAGTGTGACATGGCTCTGGCGGGGGGCGTGGCGGTCATCGTGCCCCAGCAGAAAGGGTACTTGTATCAAGACGGCGGGATGCAGTCGCGGGACGGGCACTGCAAACCGTTTGACGCGCAGGCACAAGGCACGCTGTTTGGCAACGGGGTAGGGTTAGTGGTGTTGAAGCGGCTGGACGAGGCCGTCGCGGATGGCGACCATATTTATGCGGTCATCAAAGGTTCGGCAATCAACAATGACGGCGCCGTTAAAGTCAGCTACACCGCGCCTAGCATCGACGGCCAATCAGAAGTGATCGTTCTGGCGCAGACCATCGCCGGGGTCAGCGCCGACACCATCAATTATGTTGAGGCCCACGGTACCGGAACTCCGTTAGGCGACCCGATCGAAGTGGCGGCGCTGACACAGGCGTTCCGAGAGAGCACTGACAAGCGCGGGTTCTGCGGCATTGGGTCACTGAAGAGCAACGTGGGGCATTTGGATGCCGCAGCGGGCGTCGCGGGTTTCGAATGACGCGCCGCGCAGGGCGGGGGTCAGTGCATTTGGAGTAGGCGGCACCAACGCGCACGTGGTGCTGGAGGAAGCGCCGGCCATCGAACCATCCGGGTCTTCGCGCGGGACGCACTTGCTGAAGCTTTCCGCGAAAACGCCTGCCGCATTGGATCGGGCGACGGCCCAGTTGGCGGCGCATCTAAAAACACATCTCGAGCTGAATCTTGCCGATGTGGCCTATACCCTGGAGGTGGGCCGCCGTATATTGCCGCAGAGGCGCGTGGTGGTTTGCCACGACACACTGGACGCCGCAGCGCAGCTGGAAAAGCCCGACCCGAAACGTGTCTTCATCGGAAGGCAGGTGCGAGAAGACGCCCCGGTCGTATTCATGTTCCCCGGCCAGGGCTCGCAGTATGTCGGAATGGGCGCCAACCTCTACCACTCTGAGCATGTCTTCCGCGAAGTGGTGGATCGCTGCGCTGAATTCCTCCAGCCGATGCTGCAAACTGACTTGCGCCTGATTCTGTTTCCTGTCGAAGGACTGGAAAAAGACGCCGAACAGTTGCTGGTTCAAACTCGGTTCACGCAACCTGCGCTGTTTGTTATTGAGTACGCTTTGGCGACGCTGTGGATTTCCTGGGGCATCAAGCCGGTGGCAATGATTGGCCACAGCGTAGGCGAATATGTCGCCGCGTGCTTGGCCGGAGTTTTTTCTCTCGAGGATGGGCTCACGCTGATTGCGGAACGTGCACGCCTCGTGCAGCAACAGCCAGGCGGCGCAATGCTCGCCGTCGGGCTGCCTGAAAATGAAGTATTGCAATGGCTCGACGGGACAGGAACCGGAGAGATGGCCATCGCGGCGATCAACTCGCCGGGCATGTGCGTGGTCGCGGGCCCGCACGAAGACATTGCGGAGTTGGAAACAAAGCTATCCTCTCGGGAAGTTACGTTCCGGCATCTTCGTACCTCACACGCGTTCCATTCCCCGATGATGGAGCCCGTGCTCGCGCCATTCACCGAAGTGGTGCGGCAGATTTCCCTTCACGCGCCGCAAATCCCGTACGTTTCCAATGTGACCGCTCAATGGATAACCGAGACAGACGCAACTGATCCGCATTACTGGGCCAGCCACGTGCGCCAGGCCGTGCGATTCGCAGAAGGCATCGCGCACTTCGTGCAAGATCCAGCCACGGTACTGCTGGAAGTCGGACCCGGCCAAACGTTGAGCACGCTGGCGCGGCAACATCCGGATTGGAAGCGCGAGCAGGCCGTGCTGAGTTCGTTGGTAAGAGGAGAGGAAGCGGATTCGATCATCGCGGCGTGCGGGCGACTCTGGCTGGCAGGTACGAGCGTCGATGCAGAAGCATTTTTCGCCAACGAACGCCGGAAACGAGTGTCGTTACCGACATACTCATTCGAGCGCACACGCCACTGGGTCGAATCGAATGGAGTGACTTGGACCGCGACTGCGGCGACAACTCCGGCTTTGGACCTCCGCGCCACGGAGCGCACTTCGGCGTCAGGCGCAACGACGCCAGCGAAGCGAACGGATGAACTCAAGACGATGTTGAAGGAGTTATCCGGAAAGGATTACAGCGACGCGGACGACAACGTCTCGTTTGTGGAGTTGGGCTTCGAGTCGCTGTTTCTCACACAGCTCAGCCTGGCAATTACGAAACGGTTCGGCGTCCAAGTCGCGTTCCGTCAATTGCTCGGCGATATCAATACATTGGCTTTGCTGGCGGCTCATCTGGACATAGCCGCACCGCCCGCAATTGTTGAACCGGTGGCGCCTGTACTGGCGGCCACCGAGCCACAAACAGCGCCGTTGACGGAAGCGCAGCGCGAGCTGTGGCTCGCGACGGCCATCGGCGACGCGGCGTCGTGCGTGTTCAACCAGTCCTCCACGTTGCGATTGCGTGGACCTTTGCAACAGCGAGTTCTGGAGAGCGCATTTCAGGAATTAGTTCAGCGGCACGATGGATTGCGCGCGACGTTTTCTGAAAATGGCGATTCTCAAACCGTCGCGCCACGATTGGCGATCGACCTTCCCTTCTCTGATCTGACTGGACGCGCGACGCAGTTAGACGCGCTGCTCGCCGATGAAGCTTCGCGGCCATTCGATTTAGCGCACGGACCGCTCGTACGCGCGCGATTGGTAAGACTCGATCAGAACAATCACATCATGTTGTTCACGGTTCACCACATCGTTTGTGACGGCAGGTCGCTGGCCATATTGTCGAACGACTTGGGCGAATTATATTCGGCGAAGTGTGCCGGACGGGCGGCGCTGCTGGTGCCGGCGCAATCGTTAATGGCGTATGCGGTGGAAGAATATCGTCAAACGGAAAGCCCTGAACGGCGTGCGGCCGAGTCCTACTGGATTGAGCAGTATGCTGACCAACCACCTGCACTGGAGTTGCCTCCGGACTTTCCACGTCCGGCGCAGAAGTCTTTTCACGGGGGGCTGGCGAAATTTGAATTGCCACCCGCGCTTTGTAGCGGGTTAAATCGTGCCGGCGCGCGGCAAGGATGCACCTTCTTCACGATTCTGCTTGCGGCATACTACGTGCTCCTGTACCGGCTTACAGGTCAGGAGGACATCGTCGTTGGCGTGCCGTTTGCCACGCCGGGAACGGAGGGGAGCGAGTCGCTGGTCGGACATACCGTTAATTTTCTGGCGGTGCGTGACCACCTTTCTGGAAATTCGTCATGGGGCGACCACCTCCAAGCGGTGAAACGCCTGGTAATTGAGGCGGTGGAGCACCGGCATTTCACCTACGGCAGCCTGATCCAGAAACTGGCCTTGGCCAGAGACAACAGCCGCATCCCGCTCGTCGCCGCGTCGTTCAATCTGGCGCGCAGGGATAATCCTCTGCGGTTCACGGACCTCCAGGTCACGAAAGAACTCAATCCGCACAGTTTCACAAATCTTGATATTACCTTTGATTTTAATCAAGACGGCGACACTTTGACGCTGGACTGCGTCTACAATACCGATCTGTTTGACGCTGCGACGATCAACCGCTGGTTTGGGCACTTCGAAACGCTTTTGAACGCCATCGCGGAAAGCCCGACAGAAGTGCTGGGAAAACTACCTGTCCTTGGGGAGATCGAGCGCAGAGAACAAATCGTCGACTGGAACAACACAGCTGTAGAAATTCCCAAACACGCCGCTCTCTACCGGTGGTTCGAGTCACAAGTGGAAAAAACCCCTGAAGCCCGCGCCCTAACATTCGAGCGCGAACATTTGACTTACGGAGAACTCAATCACCGCGCAAACCAACTTGCGTGGCATTTGAAGAAATTGGGCGTGGGACCACACACGTTGGTCGGGCTTTATGTCGAACGATCTCTTGAGATGGTCGTGGGCCTCCTTGGGATTCTTAAGGCCGGAGGCGCCTATGTGCCCCTGGATCCTTCTTTCCCAGTGAACCGCCTCGCGTACATGGTATCGGACAGCGGGATGGACGTGCTGATCACTCATCGCAACCTTGAAAAGAATTTACCGGTCCAGCCGGCATCGGTCGTTCGCTTGGATTCCGATTGGGGGGAGATTGCAAAGCAAGGCATCGATGATCTCAAATCTGAGGATGCAGGACCGGGGGACCTTGCCTACGTGCTTTACACATCGGGTTCAACCGGCAAACCGAAGGGCGTGGAAATTCCTCACTCGGCAGTCACGAATTTTCTCTCTTCAATGCAACGCGAGCCCGGTTTCACGGCCACAGATTCGCTGTTGGCGGTAACAACCCTCTCCTTCGACATTGCCGGCCTCGAGATTTATCTTCCCCTAATCAGTGGCGGAAGTGTGGTGATCGCGAGGTACGATGACTCCCACGATCCCGCGCGATTAATGAAATTAATACGCAACTCCCATTGCAGCATGCTGCAAGCTACACCAGCCACTTGGCGGGCGCTTATCGATGCGGGCTGGAGCGGTTCGCCAACCCTGACCGTTCTGTGCGGCGGCGAATCCCTGCCTCGTGATTTGGCGAAAGACCTCCTTCCACGTTGCAGGGAGCTGTGGAATATGTACGGTCCGACAGAAACTACTATCTGGTCGACCGTCCATCGGGTTACTTCCACCGACGGCCCAATTCCAATCGGCCGGCCGATCGCCAATACGAAAACATTTGTGCTGGATGCGTACCGCAATCTCGCTCCAGCGGGCGCCGTTGGCGAGCTTTACATCGGTGGCGCGGGCTTGGCGCGCGGGTACTTGGGTCGTCCCGAGCTGACACAGGAACGTTTTATCCAAAGCCCTTTTGACACGCGTGCGCGGCTGTACCGCACCGGCGATATAGCGCGATGGTTGCCCGGCGGAATTCTGGAATGCCTTGGCCGGGTGGATAGCCAGGTCAAGATCCGCGGGTTCCGTATCGAGTTGGGCGAAATCGAGGCGGTTCTCAGCTTGCATCCTGGGATCCGCCAATGCGCAGCGATTGCACGTGAGGACCTGCCCGGTAACGCACGGCTTGTCGCCTATTTTGAAGCGCAGCCGGGCCAAACGCTGAACGTCACCGACTTGCGTGCCAGCCTGGAGAAGAACCTTCCGGCGTACATGATCCCTTCGGTCTTCGTGGTAATGGAAAAACTCCCGCTCACGAACAACGGCAAGATTGATCGCAAATCATTGCCGGCTCCGGAGCAGTCGGTCCTGATCAGGTCCGAGTTCGTCGCTCCAGAGTATCCGTCCGAGCAGATGCTGGCCCGGATTTGGACCAAAGTCCTGAAAGTGAAGCGCGTTGGGCGCCACGACAACTTCTTCGAATTGGGAGGTCATTCGCTGCTGGCGGTGCGGCTAGTCGTTGAGATCGAGAAGCTCACGAAAATCCGCCTGCCGCTCGCGATGTTGTTGCAGGCCCCCACCATTGCGGGGCTCGCGGACTTACTTCGCCGGGAGAACTGGACACCATCGTGGTCTTGCCTAGTTCCGATCCAGTCGGCTGGGTCCAAACCCCCTCTATTTCTAATGCATGCTCACGGCGGCAACGTCCTCGAATACTATCCGCTGGCAAACCTGCTTGGTCCAGATCAGCCCGTGTATGCCCTTCAGGCCAGAGGGCTGAACGGCCACATTGTGAAGGACTCGACGCTGGAAGATATGGCTGCAGCGTATATCACCGAACTTCGAAGTCTTCAGCCCGAGGGTCCGTACTTTTTGGGGGGCTTTTGTTTTGGAGGACTGCTGGCTTTGGAGGTTGCGCAGCAACTCACTGCCGCGGGGCAAGCTGTGGCATTGCTGGCCATGATCCAATCGGTGCATCCCGAAGCCTGGCGTTTTAAGCCCGGCACCTCGGTCTTCCAGCGCGCATGGTATCGGGCGACCAAGCGAATCAGCCTCGAATTAGATAACTTGCTTTTTGGCAATAAGGGCTACATCGTGGATAAGCTTCGTTACGTATCGGGTGTCGCGCGTGCGCGCATCGCCATCGCTGTAGGTAGCCTGACTGGCCGCGAACACCCGGATCCCACGCAGTTGCCCATGCAGTACATCCTGGAGACTCTTGGCAAGGTACATGAAAAAGCCCTCAAAACCTGGGTTCCGCGTCCCTACGGGGGCCGGGTTGTCCTCTTTCGTGCCAGCAAACAGCTGTCCGGAATGGCTGCCGACCAGTACCTGGGCTGGAAACATGTTTTCAATGGGAATCTGGAAGTCCGCGAAATACCAGGTCATCAGCAAAATCTTTTGCTGGAGCCCAATGTCCTGCGCCTTGCTACCGAATTCACCAACATCTTGTAATTTGAGTTGAGGGACATTCGCTTGTCGCGGTCCAGATGTTACTAGCGGTTCAAGAGCTGGCAAGAAGAATTGTGCCATAGTCGACCATTTCTTATTCCTCTCCTAAGGAACTCATAGGCTAAGTTGCTGATGTTGCTGAAAGCGGTATGACTTGGAAGCCGAGAAGGGCAGCGTGTTTGCGGAGTTTCATCTCTGCTCGTCGCCGGGCGTGTTCCTCAGACTGGTGGAAAACGGTCTCGGCACGGCGCGTTGACCAAGTAGACTTCCAAACCTCTTGCTTCCAGAATTTGAAACAGCGGAATCCAGTACACGCCGGGGGACTCCATCGCCACCGTGCGAATCCGGCACTGCACGAGCCAATCCGCCAGAGCATGCAGATCGCAGGTGAAGGTGCTGAACATGCGTACTGATTCTTCGTCACGATCAGGGGGAACAGCCACGTAGATTTCTTCTGCCCCGATGTCAACCCCCGCAGCATCGCGCTCCAGTACAACGGCTCTGCACTCTCGTTTCTCTCGTCTCTTCGCCATCATTTTCTCCTTGCGTGGAGAACGCGGCCCGAGGCGCGAAACCTTGCAGTCTCCTAATCGAGATCGCTGTCGTTGCCAACAGACGTCATCACTGACCTGTCCGCTACCTCGGACCCACGCTTTTCGACGGGCTTCGGAAAGCACCATTGAGGACTTCGGGCCGTAGCTTGCCGCATTCTCACGCACCCCTATCATCGCTCATTTCAAGTTCCTTCCGTCCCTGTCTGGGCGGGGCCCAGTCAATCGCTTTTCGGAATTTCCCGGTGATATTTCAGTTTGAAATTATATTTCCCGATCTGTGAGGGCGGCATTCCCTCGTCGGCTTAGGAATGCAGACGCCGAACGCTGCTGTCGGAGTAGATGGTATTTGAATCTTCCAAAGGATGAGCTTGACTTCAGATTCGATATTTTCTCTAGTTAGGCAATAGTCCAGCTTCAGCTTTCACCCGGGTCGAAGAGAAAGTTCGCTGACGCATAGCCTCCCGACGCGCCTTAACGGAGCGAAGCCGACCATCCGAGAAAAAAGATGTTCAGCGGTACGGAGAGCGGTACGGAATGTCTAAACAAAGCGTGGCGAAAACGTGGTTAGGTCCACCGCAATGAAATGGTAGGCCCGTGCGGACTCGAACCGCAGACCTCTACTGTGTCAATCTTGCCGGGATAGGTTTTACAACAACTTAGAAGACTGCGGGGACTGCCAAACTACGCGGAAGTCGGATAAGACATCACACTCTGTGGGTTGGAATGTGGGTTGGCAAAAAGCTTCAATGCTCCGGTTGAGAGGGCAGGGTCTCTTATCTTCGACTCGTCTCCTGGCCACTCGCAGTCCCCTTCCGCGCAAAGCGTGTCACTTCCACCTGACAAAACAGGATGTCAGTGAGCTGAATCGAACCCTCTGCTCTTATGAAAGAAGTTCCTTGTCTCTAGCCCACGTCGGCAAGTGTAATTCTCGCGAGGGAAAGTGCGGTTTTGCAGTTGGATTTTAACGCGAATCAATCAAGAGGATCTGACCGCCTCAAAATCGCCCACATTCATGAGACGCAAAGACCAGGAGTCCGAGATTACTCATTGCAAAAAATGGTCGGGGCGAGTGGATTTGAACCACCGACATCCTGGTCACGAACCAGCAAGTAAAAAATCCCTAAGCCATCGTCCTGGCCTCACTTACGGGATTTAGAACGACCAAAAGGCCCCCTCAAATTCACAACCATTCGCAACCAGGCAGCAACAGCCTGGCCTCAGAACCAACTAAAAGACAAGAAATGAAAAATGAGACTGGTTGCGGGGGGCTACAACCATCCGAATTGTTTAGTGCTGCCTTTTAGGTTGGAACTGATACGACTCGCAGCTTATAGACGACGTGCGAAGTCAAAGGTCATAGGTTGGCGATTGCTTCCGTGTAGCCGACGAACTGGACACGATCCCGCCAACCGACACCTCTGGAGATTGTTTCGAGGGATCAAGCTGCGGCGGTGAGCGGCGGGCGCTGATAGCCGCCCATCGCCATTTCGAGATGCTGCACCGCAGCCAGCGCGACGTCCTCGCGCCACGGCCGCGCCACCGCCTGAACGCCGATCGGCAGCCCTTCCACCGATGAGCCGCAGCGGACCACCGCGCCTGGCCAGCCCGTCAGGTTGTGGGCGATCATGTAACTGAAAGCTGGCAACACATCAGGATGGAAGCTGGTTCCATGCTCGATCGCCGGCAGAGCGTTGACGGGCGACAGAATCAGGTCGTACTTCTTCAGGAACGACAGCATCGCGCTCCGATACAGGTCCACTTGCACCCACAACGATTGAAGCACACCGGCGGGCTGGTGCACTGCCGCAAGTGCAAGCCCGGCTTCCATCAGCGGATGCAGGCGTTTGGTTCCGGCCATGGCGAGCGCGGTCCGCAGACCTTCCCCGCCGTCCGCGTTGGCGATCCCGAGAAAAATTTCCATGCATTGCTCGATCCCGGTGGGAACCGCTTCTTCGACAGTCGCGCCCGCGTCTGCCAGGGCCTTGGCGGCATTCATGATCGTCGCACCAACGTCGGCGCGAGCGGGCATGATGCCGTTGGTGGCATGTACCGCGACACGCATCCCTTTCACCGCAACTGTCTTCCAGTCGCGCAAGGGAACGTCGACGATTCCGGGGTCGATCCAATCCGGGCCGGAGACCACCGGCAGCGCGGCGGCCAGATCCTCGACGCTGCGCGCCATTGGCCCGGACGCGCAAAATCGTGCGACCCAGCCAAGTGCGGGCGGGAAGTACCCGGTCATTGGCGCGCGTCCGGTGGTGCAGCGGATGCCGGCGATTCCGGAAAAATGACATGGTAGGCGTATGCTGCCGCCGAGATCAGCCCCGATCTCGATGGGACTCATTCCCACCGCAATCGCCGCCGCTCCGCCACCTCCGCTTCCGCCGGGCGTCCGCGCCAGGTTATACGGATTCTTGCTCTGGCCGTGAACCAAGTTGTCAGATTCGAACGCGAACGACAATTCCGGAAGATTGGTCATCCCGATTGGGATCGCGCCGGCTGCTCGCATGCGAGCGATGACCGTCGCGTCGTGTTCCGGGACGAACGCTGCGCGGCCAAGCGTACCGCCGGTGGAGGGTACTCCGGCCAGCTCCCATGCATCCTTCACCGTCATCGGTACACCGTGAAAAGGTCCAGCGCAATCGCCGCGCGCGAGGGCTTCATCGGCCGCGCGAGCTTCGCGCCGCGCCGATTCGGCGAGCACGCGAACCACTGCGTTCAGCGGCGGATTCACGCGCTGGATGTGGTCGAGATGCGCATCCACCACTTCCCGGCTGGACACGTCTTTTCTACGAATCGCGGCGGCGATGGAGGTTGCGGAACGGAAGGTAAGGTCGCTCATTGCCTGTCAAGTATAGTGCGTGGACGCCGACGGGTTGAGCTGCCCTCTATATGTGCTGGCTCCGCACAGAGCAGCTCAGGTTACTCGATCAGAGGTGGGTTGGGAACGTATGACGCGTATCCGGAAACTATCTCACGCTGATCCAGTGGTTCCCACGTCCGGGTCTGAGAATCAAATCTGAAGTCGCTTTAGCGAAAAAATTCGATCTTCGCCTCGCGGAACCAAACGAAATTCATCGGTGCGACCGAAATCGGCCCGTTGATGCCGAAGATTGCGATCTGGAACTTGTCGCCCGCCTTAACAGAATCGGCGAGCACTACGCGATTGGGCATGTTGAAGCCTTGGATTGTGGCCGGGCTGGGGTAGCCGGCGCGGCGCGGTATCTGCCCATTAACCCAGACTTCCGCGTAATCGTCCACGTACGCCGTCATCACCGCCGTGGCACCAGACGTGTCAAAGTCCCCGATTTTTGCCGGTATAGTCAGGTTCACGCGGTACCAGATGAAGGATACTTTGCCGCCGCCACGCCGGTCGGCCAACCCCTTGGCGTCGATTATCGGCCACGACGAATCATCGAAGCCGCGCTCGCCGGCGTGGGGCTGGATATCGTACGACGTCTTATACCCGGGCATGGCGTTCGCGATCGCCGGTCCTTCGACGATCTTCGCCTCCATACTTTTCCACTGCGCGCTGAACGCCGCTGATCCTTCCGTTGTCATCAGATCGACCACGTGCGCGGGTACAAGTGATGGCGGCATTTGAGGTGGCGGCGCAGGCGCGGCCGCAGGAGGAACTGGCGCCTGCCCGGTTGCTATCGTCGGAATCATCATGGGAGCAGCGGCCAGCGCGACACACATCACGAGCCGGATGAGATCTTGCTTGCGCATATTTCCCCCTCTAGTTATCCGGGTTCCCCGTTTTGCAACCCGACCGCGAGCATACTCCCAATCGCCTGCATTGAGACGGATTTTTCATCCTTTCCATCCCGGGCGATCCGAGCGACGCCGCGCCAAGAATGGTGCCCGCTGCAATTGCGTCTCGCGCCCGAAGTCTTAGTGCAAGTCCAATTCTGGGAAGCTCCATGAGGCGCGTACATCAGATTGTGGCCGAACGACGGGGCAACCGGAAGTAATCCGTAGCTGTTGCGATGGGGTTATGGACCGACGGGCATGAACCTCTGCAGCCTGCGGCCTTCATCTTCGGCAACATAGACGTTGCCTTTGGAATCGACGGCGGCGCGAATGGCATCGAAGAGTTGGCCCTGGAAGAAAAGCCCCGTGCCGTGGCCGATAGTCGACAGGACCTTCCCTGTCGCGTGATCCAAGATATCGATTTCCCTCTGGTTCTGATTCACGACGTATATGAACCGCTGCTTGGGGTCGCGAGAAAACTCGACCGAAACCGCTGAAGTCCCCTCACCAATCTTTTGCACCAAGGTACAAGGCGGGAAAGTTCGCCACAACGTGAGGCAATACTTCCGCAAGTCTTCATTATCCAAGGTGTATTTTTCCCATGGGATATCGATGTTCTTCTTAAAGTTACCCATCTTGTCGAACACCTGTAGCCGATTTGCGAGCCGATCGCACACATACACCAACCCGTCGTTGGACAGCCTCATACAATGCGGTAACTCCTCGATGCCCTTTTCCGCTTCCGTGTGGTGTAGCCGCCACTGGCGCAAGAATTCCCCATTCTTATCTAACACCGCAATTCGGGTGTTACCACCACCATGGCCATCGGCAACGTAAACATCGCCGTTTTGCGGATCAACATCGACAGCCGAGGGCCCAAAAAATTGCGCTGCATTTGAATTTAGAGGCTTTCCTTTCGCGGTACCATCGGAGGAATCGAAAACGCCCGACCTCCCAATCTGGAAGAGGAGTTTTCCGTCGCGCGAATATTTCTGCACGAAGCCGGAACGCGCAGCGGCAATCCACACGTTCATGTCCTTATCCACCAGGCAGTCGTGCAGGTAATCTCCAAGAACCTTTGCATCCCCCCAGGAATTGACCACATTACCTTGGGGATCGAACTCCATGACTGGAGGAGCCTTGATCCGAGCCTTGGCTCCATCGGACCGATCTCTTCCCGTCAACATTGCCTCCGTTACCCCCTCCTGCCGGTGCAAGACGAACACATGGTCCTGTGCATCGATACATGCCCCACCCAACGGCCCGACCACCCAGTTGTCCGGAAGCTTGGCCCAAAACGGATCGACCTCGTACTTAGGCACAGCACTTTGCGCCTGCAGCGGCGGGGGACAATAGATCGCGGAGGCGATCAGCCACGCGACACATGTCCCGGCGATGATGCGATACCGTGTTTTCCCGCGCATATTCGACCTCACTTTCCAAATCGATTCCAATGAAAGAACTTGTTTTCTCGCGCGTTGACTTGACCGGTATGTGTACCAGTTCGAGGGAGAGTATATCTCGAAGCAGGGTCAGCTGCGTCGCACTTCGGGTTCTCCTGTCGCACCGCCAACCCAGGGGATTGCCATATGTGGAACTCAGCCGTCACAGCTCATCGGTGGATAGGTTGTGCCTGGATCACGGCTCATCCTTCCACTACTGATAGGGAGCGGCATGTGATGGACTCAATGCAGTCTAGCCGAGGAAGATATGGAAAACGGGCAAACCGGAAATTACGTGCCGAGTGCATCGACTGGAGTTCCCAAGTGAAACCGAATTCTCGCGCGGCTAGCGAAGGCAACTGCAAACTCGGATGGTTGCAGGGTTGGCGGAAGGTCTTGAAAGACAAGAAATTTTAGTTGCGGAGGCCTGATTTGAAGTAATGACGCATGAAACGAAGTAGATCGCCTGCCCACCAGGCATGCGTGCTGCCCAAGGTGCCCGGGATTCCCTCCGTGCCGAGTTGACCTTTAAACGACCGACCTCCTGGTGTTCCGCCAAGAGGTCTTTGACAGTTTCGTGTGTCGTAAGTTGCTGGTTATAAGAGGCATGATCGAGGCGAATGGGTTTGTGAGCCACCTTCCTCCTGGTTTCGAAGCAGTCTTGTAAATCTCTAAGCCTTCTTCCTGGCGGCACTTACGGAAGTTAGAGGAACAAGACCCCACCCAATATGTCGCAACTCTCGCAACCAAAACCCGCTGCAATCGCTTCAAGGAAAGACGCATGAAGTTGCTGAATTTGAGGGGGATAAAATGGTCGGGGCGAGTGGATTTGAACCACCGGCCTCCTGGTCCTGAACCAGGTGCCAGAGCTTGTTGAAGTCTGTAGAACTTTGTGGATTCTAAGTGATTCTTGTTGAATTGTTTGCGACCTGCTTGTTGAAGTTGATTGAATCTTATTGAAACGTGGTGCTTTCAAAGTTACAAAATCGCCCTCAATTCGAAAGTCACCTAGGTATTACCCGTTGTTCTTGAATTATTGAGAGCCAATTGGTTCTTTTCTCCAAACCAACTGTCCATCGGGTTTCTCGCGAACTACTTCACGCGGCTTCCGGTGAAAGAACCAAAGTCAAAAAACCCAAATGTCATGCAGCGTAACAAATGGGCACACGCCACGCTCAAAACATTCTTGCACATTATTAAGCGTGTGCCTCCCGAAGGTTACATTCATAAATGACTCGACACGCCGCCTGCGCCACCCACACTTCGTCCATACGTCACAGACCGTAAGCTTACATTTGAGCCGTCTGTATGCGATTTGAGCCATCCCAAACCAATAATCACTACAAATTTACTACAGTGATGTGCTGTAAGATTAGGGACCTGAAATTGCCAGGCTGTGGGATGAACTACTGCTAGACATGGCAGCGCTAGCCATCGCCACCAATGAATTGACTGACCCGAAAACCACCCCGCTATCTCTCTCTTGTAATTCTTTTCAGTTCCGTGACCCATTTTCCAAAATTGTGAGAAATGCTCCGATTGCGCCACCAGGCGAGCCACTCAAGAGCCTGATACAGTTCCAATTCCATAAGCTCTTTACAAAAACCCTCCCAGTCCCGTGAAGCCTCCGTTTCAGCTTCATATTGATCGAAGTAAGCGCGCCACATCGTCTGCCTTTGTTCGTCCGTCCACTTTCCCGAAGTGAAGCTGACCAGATCAATGAGTCCTGGCCCAAGAGCGGCAGTTTCCCAATCAATCACTGCGATCATCTGCTCGCGATTCCGTCTGCGCAACATGATGTTCCTCCCGAAATACTGGCCGTGGATTACGGTCCGCGGCAGCGCGCTCAGCCATTCGATGCGGCCCATGTAGTGTTCGAGCGCCTGACCGATCAACCGGCGATCCTCCAATTCCAAACCAGGGAGCATTTGCTCAACGCGTTCCGCGCAGCGCCGATAATGCTCCTCGTTGTACACAGGAAGGAAGCTTGTCAAGGAGTGCGCCAAACTTCGGCAAGCTGCATGAAAGCGGGCAGCCCATTGCGCAGCGGGAATCCAACGCGCAAAGTTCCGGCACTCACGCAGCCGTGAGGTTCCGGTGTCCTCCAGGAAAAGCCAGTAAATTCCGCGCTCGGGCTCCCAACGAACAGCGTAGAGTCGCGGAGTTCCGAGACGTTGCAGTCGAGAGAGTATGGCTTGATACATTTGGAGTTCGCGGTGACCCGAAACCAGGCTGGGTTCGCGCACCTTTCGCGCGATTTCCGTCTGGTGGGCGGGATCCAAGTCCTTGAGGAATACGCGGATGGATTCGCCGCCATCCAGCTCGACGTGTAAGCGCTCCGAGTGAAAACTCTCTGTAGCCTCACATCCCTCGCGGTCTAACTTTCGGACACAAACTCTCTGCCCGCGTGAACGGGAAAGAGCGACTTCCAGAGTTTTTGCCATCAGGCTGGTGCTGGAGTCACCTCTGCCCTCTTGTCGGGCAAACATTTGCTTCGGCACGCGCAGTTCGGCACCGACTTGCTCCAGCTTGGGCGTATCCTCCCATGGCGCCTCCTGTATGGCCTTGGCCATAAATGTCCTATACAGATCCATGTGCTCCATAGAGAGTTCCCACCGCGGGTCAAGCTTTTCGCTCTCCCAATCGAATGCACACAGCCGCCTCAGAATTTTCCCCGCAACCGCCACTTTCCTGAGATTGTCAATATCCAAATCTTGCCAGCAATCTTTTACAACCGAATGGTAGATATCGAGATCAACGTAGGCGAGATCGACCGCCGGGGTGCCCCAGCAACTCATTTCCCAGTCGTAAGGAAGAAAAACTGATCCGTTGGCATCCGTTCGAATCACGATGTTTTTCGGTTTGAAATCCCCGTGAATAAGCGTCCGCGGCACAATGTCACACCATTTTTCGATTTGCTTCCAGCGCGAGTCAAGAAAATTGCACTGGGATATGACCGCCTCGAGAATGACCGAAGCCGGAGCTGGCAGGTCGAGATTCTCCAAAATATCCAGGAACCTTGTACGCGCCGAGCGCAGGTGATCAAGGTAATGGTCAAGTCCGCGGTACGGAAGCTGCGGTGCAGGAGTGACACGCAACGATGACTTGTGCAAGAGACCCAGCCAGCGTGCCGCTAGCTGAGAATGATCCTTACGATCCCGCGAATACTTTTCACCTTCGACGTACTCGAGAAAAAGCCAATCGTATTCACCACTTCCCCGGACAAAGCCGTGATAAGCCGGAGAACTGACCGGCAGGTACGGGAGAATCTGCTCGTAGATGGTGCGCTCATGCGCCGCCGTCGCCCGCCGGCAATACTTGGCCACAATGGGAGCCGATGCGGGCCCAACGCGGGGCAGGAGGTAAATCGTTGACTTGACTCGTTCTTTGAGAATGGAAATTTCTCCCCGCACCGCCGCCCCTGCTGCCAATTGGTGCCAAGCCTGGACTGCCGGATGCCGGGAACCGCTGGTCTGCAAGCGTTCGAATGCAATTGGCTCAACCACGGACATTGCTCCCGGCCCATTCGATAATCGCACGCAAGAGCCCTTCAGAAGCAGAGGCAGCGGACACTGAAGATGTTGTGGCAACCAACTTTCCACCTTGGATCTGCAGCAGCGTGCCGCACCACTTGAGCGTGCTTGCCCGGTGAGCCACGATGAAGACAGTACGGTTTCGAATCAGGCGTTCAAGCGCTTCGAGAATGGCCGCTTCCGTTTTCACGTCCACGGCGCTGGTGGGCTCATCGAGAATGAGAATTGGCGCGTTTCTCAGGAAGGCCCGGGCGAGCGAAATGCGCTGGCGCTCACCACCGGAAAGACGCATGCCTCGTTCGCCGACCAGCGTCTGGTACTTTTCAGGAAGTCTCGAGATGAATTCATGCGCATTCGCAGCCATCGCCGCTGCCTGAATTTCTTCCCGGCTGGCGCCCGGGCGAGCGTAGGCGATGTTCTCCCCTACCGAACTCGAGAAGAGCACAGGCTCCTGTGGGACAAGGGAGAACTGTTTCCGCAGATCGGCGAGCCGGTATTCCCGCAAGTCCACGCCATCGAGAAGGATTTTTCCGTCGGTCGGATCGTAAAAGCGCAGCATCAGGCTTACCAGCGTCGTCTTGCCGGCACCCGTCGGCCCCACAATGCCCGCACACATCCCCGGATTCAGCTCAAAGGAGAGGCGATCCAGGGCCGGCCTGTCCGGCGCGTATGCGAAGGAAACATCGACAAAAGCAATCTTTCCCTCAGCGCAAGACAGGGGACGCGGATTTGCTTTCTCTCCGACCTCGGGAAGCTCATCGAGCAAAGCGAAGGCCCGCTCAACGCTGGCCAATTGGGACTGTAAGGCCGCTGACTTCCTGCCCATGGTCTTCAATGGCTCGTAGAGTTGCGCAACGTATCCCATCATGAGGAGGAGCTCGCCCAGGGTGATGACGTTTGACTGAACTTGACGGATGCCGACAAACAACACGGTTGCAGTTCCGGCGGCAGTGATCAGTCCAACAAGGGAGTTGAACTTGCCCTCACCCAAGGCCAGGCGGAGCCGGGCGCGCATCCCATCCGCGCTTTGACGGATGAAGCGGTGCCTTTCGTCTTCTTCCCGCCCGAAAGCCTTTACCACTCGCAGCGCACCCAGCACTTCCTGGACAATCCCCATAGCGGATCTTTCCAGAGCTTTCACCTCGCGCGATCCACGGCGCAATCCGCGGCGATAGAACTTTGAAATCGAGAAAAGGAGGGGAGAAATCACCAGGGCGACCAGCGCCAACTGCCAGTCAATTTTCGTTGTGACGTACAGCATCCCGAGCAGTGTGAAGGCGGAGTTCATGAAGGGAATCAAATGTTCGACAACGATTGACTGAACGGCAACGGCATCGTATTGAACGTTGTAGAGCGATTCCGCCGTTCCTTTGACGTCGTGATAAGAAAGAGACAATTTTTGCATCTGCCGAAATATCTCGGAGCGGAAGTCGAGGAGGAGTTTCTCTCCGGTGTAGGTCTGTAGCAGCGATACAGCCAACGCCTGAATCTGATTGAGAATCGTCACGGTAATCAGCAGCCCGACGGCGAGAAACAGCGCTGAGGACGGAGAGAGCCTGAAACCTGGCGGCAGAAACGGCTGAATCAAATGAGGCAGAGGCTTGGAGCCAAGCCCGCTATCCACGGCGATCTTCAACGGCAAGGGCACTAACAACGTCAGAGGGCTCGCTAGTAAGCCGAGCAGGAAAAGAGCGGCAAAGTGCGACCAGTACGGCCGGGCCCAGCGAAAAAGCCGGCCATAGAGAAGAAAATCGCGATTATTGCGGATTGACGTCATGGGCGCTTGAAGCCCAGTTCGATTAGCGCGCAATGGATTGCGCTGACCGCCACGGCACCACTCCGAAGTGTGAGCGCTCCGAACACCGCCCCCAGCGCCCCGAGAATGGCTGCCGGGCGTGTGGCTCGATCGATCGCCGCTCCAACCGATGGGAGCATGAACAGAAGAGTCGTCCCCAGTGCGTGGATGGAGAACCACGGCCTGGAACGGACACGTAGCATGTGTTTGCTTGGGCCATAGTTCTCGGCGACCGTGCAGACACGTACGCCGCCGAACAAACTGCCGCGCACCTCGAGATCCCAATCGTCGTAGTCACCCCCGCGGCGCACAATCGCCCCGCGAGCGCGCAGCGCCGATTCCAAGGCTCGGAGGACCTCGGTTGCATCCACCCATTGTTCACTCCAACGCTGAAACATCCTCGGCCAGGGAAACATTCGCGCTGGAAAGCACCGGACTCCCCAGCCAGTTAGGGAATAAATAAGGCGGCCCCAGAAGCGAGCGAGTGGCTGCATCAGATAGAGACCTGCCGTCAGGACACGCAGGCGAAAACGATCAAAACGGCCCTTCGCTGAGGCGCAAAAACGGAAGCGCGACACTGCACTTACGGCTGGAATCAGAGACAATCCAAATCCCGCTACAGCCAGCGGGATGACTCTCAGCAGCGGCCTCCAGAGGATGCTGATGGCCCCCAGAACTACCAAAGCGAGATTCGTCAGTTGCCACTCGGGCATCAGTGGCAGGGAGTTCAAAAGGCTCTGTGCGGGCTGGTAAAGCCGCGCGTAGCCTGCAGTTCCCCAGGTTCCCTGATAAATCCGCCCCCGCGACATTGAGGTCGCGCGAAATAATCCATCCGTATAAATGTGGCCCAGCCAATTCATTTGGCCATTGGAATTATATTTTTCCGGCCACTTTCTCTCGAGCATGGCCTCCGCTCTGCCGTAGCTCACTTGCTGTTTTAAGTAGGCGCGCACGGTCCCCCGATAGTGATGCCAGATCATGGCCGCCGGACTGAACCCGAGCCTCCCGCCACGCTCGCGTATTCTCCAGCACACGTCCACATCGTCACCAGCTTGACGGAATTGCGAATCAAACCCGTTAATGGCCTCCAGCCAATTCCTCCGGAAGGCCATGTTACATCCGGGGATGTGTTCTGCCTCGTTGTCTGATATGAGCACTTGAGCCGGTCCGCCAGGAGACCCAGCGACGCAACTCGCGGTCGGTCCATCATCCAAAAACGGGATGTTCGGGCCCCCCACGCCCGCGTAATCTGTTTTGAGGAATGCGGCGGCCAGGTAGGTTAGCCAATCCGGATCGGGCCGGGCGTCATCGTCAATGTAGGCGACGATTTCTCCTGTAGCCGATTGCCAGCCCAAATTTCGAGCAGCACTCAAACCTCGGTTTTCCGTGCGGATCAACTGGGCGCGAAACTCTTGCGCGATGTCCCCGGCGCCGTCCGTAGAACCATCATCAATCACGATGGTTTCATAGTTGGGATATCGGATTTTCTCGATCCCCTCGAGACACCCACGAATCGTACGGCTTCCGTTGAAGGTGCACACAACCACAGATATCCTCGGCCAAGCCGCTCTGGACTCGAACGGAACTTCCTTGAATGCCTTACCCACGACGCTGAGGGCCCGTTTTGGTTTTCTTTCACGGCTGATAATACCGAAATCCCAATCGGTGACGTCCTCGCCTCCCCTGTACCACTCATCGGTCCAGGAATAGACAAATGCTCCGGCGCAGCCGGCAGCGAAAGATGCTCGTATCTGCCAATCCAGGCAGGTAGCTTGCACCTCTTCTCCGTTCCTGCGGCTGTCCATGCCGACTTCCGTGACGAGCAGTGGGCGGTTGCCAGCGATATTCTGGAGGCGCGAGAGATAGGCCTCATAATTGTTCCGGGATTCAAGAAAAACGTTGAAGCAAACCAGATCGAAAAAAGACAGGTCCAAGTACTCCGACGATGGATAGTTCGCGTAGGAAATGAGGGCCTCCGGATCCCCTTCCTTCACATCCTGGCGCAATTGATTCAAAAATCGTTCGACGGCACGTGCTCCGTGCCATCGCACGATGGTTGCCGGGATCTCATTAGCAACCACATATCCGAGGACGGCAGGGTGGCCCGCGCACCTGCGCGCTCCGCCACTAACATGCGCCCTGATCTCCCGGACAATTTTTTTGTCCTGCAAGAACGTGTAGTGCCGTTCCCCTTGCAGCCCAACCAAGACCCTGAGGTTATGCCGGTGGGCAATGTCGAGAAGCCAGCGAGGCGGTGCGGTGTAGGTTCGCACCGCATTTATGCCGCTTACCGACATCTGAGAGAAGTCTTGTTCGACCATCCTAGGTGAAGGAAACGCATCACCATTCATACCTGGCCGGAATGTTCCGTAGGTCACACCGCGAACATAGAGCTTCTCCTGGCCCAGCCAGAGAAATTTACCTCCTAAGGTAACGCGCGCATTGCTGGAAGCCCTTTTCGATGCGGGGATGAAATCCCGGATAATCACCGGCGCAGGAACCGGCAACTCCACAGAGGTGTCGGCCGGAATTGCCTTCATAGCCATATTCGCGCTCCTGCTGAATCGGCAGGTGGTTCGACGAGGCTATCTACGATTTGCGGGGAAGGATTGCCATGTTGTCCAGCCGCCAAGGCGCCGGCGCAAAACGGAAGGTGAAGTACACCCGTGGAGTGGTTACCCAAGACGATCAGGTCGCGGCTCGCCCGAGAAAATAAATTCGCCGCATCACTTCCGGCACTGCCCGCCCCGCCAGTTACGAGAACTCGAATCGGACGATGGAGCGATTGGTCTCGCATGCGAGATTTGTCCGAAGAAACTTTCATAAGCGTCCATCGTCACCTATGATTGAAATTGCGAATTGCCATAAAGCTGACTGTCACCAACCGGTTGAGTGCCAAAAGTCTTAAGAATGCCGGGTGTCCGAATTGTTCTGAAACCCCCTCCTTGCCAAGACTCAAAAACTGTACTTCACCGAAAGCTGGAGCGTTCTTGCCAGGCTAGCCGAATCTGCTTGGCCAAAGAGCGATGAACTCGCCACTCCGACAATGCTGCTGACATTTGTGCGATTGATTGCATTGAACGCGTCAACGCCGAGCTCCATAGTCCGCCTTGCGTTGTGGTGTTCCCGCGCAAAAACATTTTCCAGGCTGAACACCTTCGACAGCCGCAGGTCGAATTGCACAGTTCCGGGCTGGCGACCGGTGTTGCGCGTCACTCCGGGAGGCCGGTCGTTCGCCACTCCGTCGCCATTCTCATCGAACCCCGTCGTGATGTTGTACGGCGCTCCAGTAGCCGCCGAGAAAAGAGAACCCATTCGGGTACCGAACGGCAACAGTACGATTCCCGCGAAGTTGACGCGATGCCTGCGGTCAAAATCTGCCGGGGCTATCTCCGCGCGCAAATCGTAGTTGTCAGCCGGCGGTAAAAAAGTTCCGTATTGGCTGGACGTGTCGTTGATGTACTTGGAAAAAATATATTGCCCATAAGCTTTGAAGCGCTTTCCCAACCCTCCGCGGAAGGTCAAGGTCAAGGCATGCCCGCGGAGGAAAGCCGTCGACTGGATTTCATTGATTTCAAAGAAATTCGGATTCGGACGCACTCCGCCGCCCGACGGAAACGGAGCATTGACGTCCCGTAGCCGGAAGAGATGCACGCCATGCAAGAACGAGTACTCCAACGAGAGCCAATTACCGCCCCATATCTCTTGTTCGACTGCTGCACTCGTTTGGATCAGGTATGGAGATTGAGCGCCGGATGCCACTCGCGTGGTACTGATAGGCTGAGATACAAGTTGACCACCCAAGAACGGATCAGGGTAAGAAGGATTGGAGATGTCGATCTCACGGACGCGCACACCATCCAATAGAAGGGCGTCTTGTGTGGTTGTGCGAGGCAAATTGTCGTAGAAGATGCCCGTCCCCGCGCGTACCACCGTCTTCTTCCGATTACCGGGAGAGTAGGCCAGCGCAAGCCGGGGAGCGAGGTCCTTGCGGTCGTCAAGGGTGTTTTGCCAGTCGTAGCGCAGACCAAACGTTACGCTAAGGTTTGGCAAGGCTCGTAACTCGTCCTCCACAAATCCGCTGGTCTGCTGTGCGAGGAAAGAAACAGCTGGGTTGCCTTGATTCACTGAGTAAAGAATTGGAGCGCCAAGGTGTTGCTGAATAACAGCTCTGTACTGGTCGAGGCTGCCAAACTCAAAGGTACCGCCGAAGTTTGTCGCGTCGGTGACGTTGTTCCACTCGCTCCGAGCCGTACCACCAAAAGAGAAGGTGTGCTTTCCGTGGACGTAGGTCGCTGTTTCCTGGGCGTCAAACGCACGCCTTTCCTTGCTAGAGTATGATTGGGAGGGTCCGCCGGTAAATTCGCCATCCACGACGATCTCTGGCCCGTTGGCGGGATTGCCGGATCGTTCCTTCTGATTCTTGAAAACAATAATCAACTGGCTGCGAAATCGTGGAGAAAGGATTGCACTTTCGATGAGTTGGACACGGTGCGTTTGATGCCCCGTGGCGGTGCCCTGTTCGGGCAAAATTAGTCCGCCCACTCCCTCGTTGTGGCTCGATTGGTCGGTAAAAGCATAGTTCACGGAGAGCGTTTGCATCGTCGTCAGAGACCAATGTGCCCGCCCGAAGAGATGATCGCGTCGTTGAGGGGCAGGCACGTTGGTGATGAGAGGGCCAGTCAGCGTGACCGTATCTGGGGCATTTACAACTGCGCTTTGGTCGTCCAACAAACGCTCACCCGCGACGAAAAAGGTGCCGGTCTTTCCGGGCAGCGGCCCGCCCAGGCTACCCTCTACGAACCTCCTGTTCAGGTCCGGATTGGTACCGGCGAAGGCGTTTCGCCCATCGAAAACAGAATTCCTCGCAAACAGTGCGAGAGTGCCCTCATAGCGATGTTTGCGTCCGTGCTTCGTGGCGATTTCGGCTCTTGCATTGCCAGGATGCTGAAATTCCGCGGAATAGGGGTTGCGGTTGATTTTCAGCGTTCGGATAGCCGTGCTGGGCATGTCGAGGTCTCCCCCGTCCACGCCGTCGACGACCACCGAGGTTCCCTCGTTGCCTTGTGCTGCCGGAGAAATGAATGTGTCAATGAACGGCTGAAGGTAATCGACTTCGAGAGGCAGCCCGCCGAAAAAAGTCTCGTCGATTCTCATCGAGTCGGGATTGCTCTCCGGGGATAGCCGGTCATCGGGCGTGTCGGCGTGAACGGTTATCTCCTCCTCGACGGTCTGCAGTTTCAGCTTGATCTTTAAGGGGTTCAACTTTTCCGTCCCGACTTGAATGCTCGTGTTGTATGGCTCGAACCCGCTTGCCTCAATCCGAACGAGGTACGTTCCCGATGCCAGATCGGTGAAGCTGAATCTGCCATCTTCCGCCGTTTCCACCTCTTGTTTCTTGTTCGTCTGTTGATTGACTAGAGTCACTTTCACTCCGGCCAGCTCTCCGCCACTGGCCGCAACTTTGCCAGTTAAGCTACCGTTCTCTTGTCCCAGAAGGAGGTGCGGAAACATCACAAGTGCGAGAATCAGGCACAATGTGGGACGCGAAGCAGCATTGAAAACTTCGCGGAGATGTTCAACAAGAGGAGCTGTCTTCCCGAATCTAGATGGCAGGGTTACCGCAAACACCGCTTCCGGCGGGAATTCGGGCACTCCCTGGTTGGCGATTTCCAGCCCAGATTCGCGGCCATGTAACGCAAAACGGTGACACATGCCCCCGTGGCGAATGCAGGTATGCGAAACGGGCGGCACCGGCGACCGATGTCGCGGATTCCGGCCAGCGGGTAACAAACCGACATGTGGGTAGTCAGTCTGCTGACGCATTCTGACCAGTACCTCCGTGCGCCCCCAGAGTCACTCGGCCCGGGCGCGCCCGGGCGGGAACGTCAGACCGACTAGCGTGCCATTTCCAGGCCGTTTCAATAATTTCATCCAACGAAGAGTGGTGTGGCTCCCATCTCAGAAGCTGCCTTGCTTTCGTGCCGTCGGCCACTAGACATTGGGGATCGCCGGCACGGCGCTTCGCCTCACGAACGGGAACACGACAGCCACTCGTCCGTTCCACAGCAGCAATGACCTCACGCACGGAGTGACCTTTTCCCGTTCCCAGATTGAGGGCTGTGCTCTCGCCTCCGCCTAAGATGTTGGCGAGCGCAAGATAGTGCGCCTCCGCCAAGTCCGTCACATGGATGTAATCTCGGATTGCAGTCCCGTCAGGCGTTGGATAATCTGACCCGTAAATCTCTACAAAAGGAATTTGACCCAGCGCCGCCAGGATCGCGCGTGGTATTAGGTGCGGTTCAGGATCGTGCTCCTCCCCAATCTCACCTTCTGGGTCTGCACCCGCAGCATTGAAATACCGCAAAGCCATCCATCGCAGGCCATAAGACTGGCCGTACCAGTTGAGCGCCCGCTCCACGAAGAGCTTCGACTCTCCATAGGGATTGACGGGCGACTGGTATCGACCATCGCATCAAGCAAATTGAGCGTATTCACCACGTTGTTGCGGAAGTATTTGCGAGGATTACGCATGGATTCGCCAACATAAGCATGCGCAGCAAAATGGATAACCGCTTGAATTTCGTAGGCTCCTATCACCTCTCGGAGTAATTTGAAGTCTGCCAGGTCACCCTGCACAAAGGGTCCCCACTTTGCGGCGCAGCGATGACCTGTGTTCAGGCTGTCCAGCGTGATCGGCTCAAATCCGGCTCGTGCCAGCAACTTAGCGGTATGGCTTCCGATGTACCCTGCACCGCCTGTGACCAGTGTTTTCACTTTTCTTCTTCCCAAAAAGGAACAACCACCTGGGAGGGCGGGTGGGTGGGTCCTTGTGAACATCCCATGAACTTTTCATGAGTGTTCCATTACAATGCCGCCTACCATAGGGGCGCGGAACGGCCACGTCAATTACCGATAGGGCTAACCCTAGCGGCTAGAACTGCAAACTGGTTTTGACCTGTCTAATTACCCAAGCGAAGTGAAGGCATGCATGCTTCAGATTACGTATCGGAGGCCGATGCGGTAATGCTGCTTGGACGAGCGGTCTATCCAACGGACTTGAACGAGCGTGGGGATTTGTGTGGGCGTCCGAGCGAGCCGGAGCTGGCCTTGAAGGAGCGCGGATTGCCTGGGCACGTGACTCGCAAGCAGGCAGAATCCGCCGTCGGAGATATTATTTACGCGTCCCTTGAAGGTCACTGGGTTCTTCTTGGTGTGATACGAACCCAACTCGCTACCCTCAAATTCTCCGTTGACAGGGTAGCGGGGTTTGCCTCGTTTTATCCGCGATTGTAAACCCATATTTACTCCCGCCGATAATACAATCATGAATGTTAACGGGTTATCACAAACTGATAGAAACTAAATACGAGTGAGTGGAAAATAGCGCCTCACGCTGCGGTACTTTCCGAAATCTCCAGGATTTTGGCCAGGATGCCAGATCGGTCACAAGCCCCGGTCTTGAACATGATTGATCTTAAGAAGCTCTTCGCGGTATTGGGACTGATGTCCATTCGGGAGGCGATCTGCTTTGTCGCGTGTCCCTGCATCAGAAGTTTAAGGGCTTCGGTTTCCCGTTGCGTCAGGCGGAATTTCCGAGCGACCAGTCTGAGATGGGGCGACGCGCGGTGGTTCCTCTCCAGCAGAATGGCCAAGCTCGGCCCTGCGCCGTTTGCAATGTGAGATTTTAGGGTGAACACTCGGAGTTGATATTGCCTCTTGCCAGAAGTAACTTCACTGGGGAATCTAGCGTGCGAATTGCTGTCTTGCTTCGGAAGCAGGGACTTGATCCGTCCCATAAGGAATTCGTCAAACCGTTTATTGCTGCGCGGGATTTCCGGGTATGAAAGAATGCAAACAGCCTCTTCGTCTAAGTAAAGAGGCCGGAGGAAGGCGCCCAGCAACAAAAGACCTGCGGAATGGGAATTTGCTCTTTCATACGGTTCAGGTATGGGCGCAATCGTCCTCCCGGTTGCCCCGGGCAAATATTTTGACAAGCCATTACCATTCGCCGCGGAGGTGCGCGGGAGCTCCCTTCGAGGATGGTCTCCGGTCCCGTGGTCAAGCTTACCTCTGAATAATTTTTTCATGGCCAGACTCCGAAAGGTGGCGCCTTGCAATTAAAAAATGCCCGGTAGGTTGGGTGACTTGGCTGACAAAGAAAACTCACCGTCTACACGAATCGGCTGGCGGGGACGAACGAATACTATAGCAAATGGCCTCAAGCTCAACAAGAGCTAGAATACAGGATATAGGCGCAGGGGATCCCTGTAGAGCGTTTCCAGGGGGGCTTCCTGAGCTTGCATTTTCCTGACCCTATGACTTCAATAGATCCTAAATGCTTTCCTATCTTGATTAAATGCAACGATGACGCCGGGCACGACACTTAGGAACGGTGCAACAACGCTTGCGGTTGATAATTAAAAGGCGTGTGCGCGCCGCCCGCGTTGCCTCGCTTCAGGTGATTGTGGATCGCCCGAATACGGCGTGATCTACGTGTGTTCACCGCAGCCGCTTGATGTTTCTCACGGGTCCCATCATAAATCGACTTTGACGCTGATGCCTACTGCGAATATGGCAAAGAATTCTTCCAAGTCAAAATGAATCCACGAGACAAAGCAGCGGGCTACCGAGAACGCTGTCAGGATCCCCAACTAGACCACCTGGGTTGTGTCCAGAGGACTTAATGGAACATCTTACTATTCATGTTTAGCATGCGCGACAGCTTTATCTCGTTGTAGGCGAAATTGCAGCCCCATTCGCGCTTACCGGAAGGGATTTCGGCATGGCTCCACGAATATATAAATGCGATCTTTCGTTCCCTGATGTTGCCTGCAAGGTTCACAAACCACTCCCAATCAAGGATGCGCAGAGATGGGCGGTGGCAATTTCACCTACCGCCCACCGATAACACCTCAAGCTCCGCCGCCTTTGAAGCGGAGCCATCCACTTATTCCTCCAATCGCCCACGGGGGAGTAAGCGGCCAATGACGAGGAGATCCGCTCGATTGAGGCCTTGCCGAAGTTCAACTTCCATGGCGCGGCCATCCGATGTTTTCATACCGTGCAACTCCTGAATGGCTCTTGCAAATATTGCTTTGCGGCGGCTCTTGAATCTGTGCCAGCCAGCATTCGGGAGGTTCGGAACTCGTATCAAATTCAACAGCTCGATCGAATGGTCCTGTCCTATCCCGCGTCCGATCAGAATGGGCTCCAAGTAGAGTCTCAGGACGAAGGCCAACTCGCTTCTTAACTTGAGCATTTCCTTCGGTCGGCTGACCACCCGGCGGGCAAGAAGCTGCCGACTGAAGGGATCGGAAAAAGATGCCCGAAAGGTGGTCTGTTCCAATCGGTGGCGAGTTTTGTCGATCAATTCAAACCCGTCAATCAGGGTGAAGCCATAACCCTTCACCCCTGCTCTTTTCAGTTCCTCCACGGCATCAAGCTCCAGGTAATAGGCCTTCATCTTGAGGTTGATCGCTTTGCGCTTCAGGTGTGCGAGGTCCCGGCCTCCGAAGGATTCCCATCCCAACAGACGAGCCAGACTGCGAACTGGGACGTAGCAGTAACAAGAGACTGCGCCGTTTCCAAAGCGCGAATATTGGCAGCCTTGATCTACCCATAGGCATTCCATTGCCCCCAATATGCGGCCCTCTTCCGCTGTCAGGATTCCCCTCTCTTCATCTCTTGGAAAGAGCCGTCCCCGAATCAGGGGAACCTCCGTGACACGCCCCCCCAAGACCCGGAATTTGGCCATGACGCGGTCGCTCTTGGCCTTGTTCGTGGACAGGGTGAAAAAGTCGGGACCGATGAACGTGGCCCATGGAAGCGTCTTGGCGGAGTAAGGAAGCTTCATCGGGCCCGACTCACGAACCAGGTCTCCTTTTCTCATGATGGGCTCCAGTTCAGTGAAAAGATCCGCAACAGAACGACTGCTGCACCTCTGGTTTGGGGACGCACTGTGGGAGGATGCAAGGCTGACGTTTTCTCTTGGTTGAACTTCGCCGCCTGGATCCGATGCGGGTGCCACCGCGTTATCAGCCTCCGAGGGCAACCCACCCTTGGCAGTTGAGAGGCGTGTTTGCAGGAGCACAGTAAAATACTTCGCCGGATCGCTCACCGTGCCCGAGTGCATCCGGTAGCGCAACTCACCGTACTCTTCCTCAACAACGCCCTCACCCAATTTCTTGATAGCTTTCCGGTAGAACGGGACGCTTTGCGCCGAATTCGTGAGCCCCAGAATTCGTTCGATCAAAGCCGCCGTATGCGGCGATTCGGCCTGGCCCATGCTAAGAAGGGTTCGGACCGAACAGGTGTGGCGATGTCCTGCGAAGCATCATTGCCTCTCTAATGATTCTTTAGACTTCTCTAAACATCTACAGGCTCTTCCGGTCGTCAGAACGACTGCACCGGAATCCCATATTTTTGCACCGGAGTCCCATATCTTTGCACCCGCATCCCATATTTGTGCACCGGAATCCCGCACCCATGCCCCCGAAAACAACGGCTCGATCAAGGGCTTTAGAGCACCGTTCTCCTGAAAAGGGTAGAAAAATATCCCTGGTGGCGTCAATCCGATCATGCATCGCTTTCTAAACATCGTGGTGCTGCCGAGTTGGTTAGAATGCCGTTAAGACCCGGCTTCGATAGGGCTTTTTCATTAAAGAACGAACACTCGAAATGCGTCCTCTTGCCGGAACGGCCCGACACCCCAAGTTAAACGGGGTGTCGGAGCGGTTGTCGCAATCTTAATGTAAACAGGAGCAGCACAAATGTCTCCAAAACCAATCGTTTTCGAAAGCTGTCATGGGCCGAAAGACCAAACCCGCAGGGTCGGGGCGTGGGCGGGAGCGACCCCGGTCTGGGCGCCAGTGGGCCGCCCAGACCTACTCGCTAGCTGTCGCTGCTCGGAGGTCGCTCCCGCCCACGCTTTAGTCGTTTCCAGCCGGGCAAAACCCCGGAGAAAACGTATAGACGATGTCGTCGTGCATCCCGAAGGAAATTAAGCCTGTTCGCGAGCGCGTTCATTGGGTCCTCCAGTACTTTATCCTTGATCCGCATCTTCCTGCAGCGAATTACAAAACCGAGAAATACGGCCTCACGATTACGCAGAGGTTGAGAGTTGGTATGCGGCGTATGTATCGGCAAGAGCACACGGGCCAAGGCTCTATCACAATCCATCAATTCCGATGAGCGTGTTCTCATAATCGAAGACACCTCTAAAATTCAGATCGAGCAGGGTAATCTAGTCGGACCAGAAGCACGTTGCTCCCATACCAATCTGCCGGAAGTTTTAAATCGGAATTTGCTGAAAGCCACCCGGCGACTTTGGCATGAATCGATCATCCTGGGCGAAGTCAGAGGCGGTGATGCATCAGGCCTCGACGCAGATTACTATGGGAGTGTCAGCACCATTCAATTAAGCTCTGTGTCCGAGGCCATCTCTCGTTTCACTACCTTCCTGCTCGTGTCCGGGATTGATCTGCGATCCGGCGGAATATAGCGGATCACTCAACATCGTCGCTAAATTCGAGCCCGGGTATGGCAAAAGTGTCGTTGCAGCGGGGCCAAGGCTTTCTGCACCGCCCTCTATAAATGTCTAAGAGGATGCGCGGTCATACAAACACGGCAAGATTCTCGATGGCCATAAAGAGGCTCTATGAAAACCCCAATGTCTTCTCTAAGCGATACTTTCGCATTTGTACCCTCAACACCCGAGCCGTTTGTTTCGGCCCAGGAGGCGGCGCAGTTCCTCAGCGTCAAGCGCCGCTATCTATTGGAGCTTGCCCGCAGAGGCATTGCAGGAGCCTATCCACTTGGCACGGGAAGCAAACGGAAAGTCTGGGTCTTTCGCCTATCGGAGCTCGCCGCCGCTATTGAGCGAGATGAGAACCCGATCCTAAATTCGCGGAAACCGTGTGCGATCGAATCTGGCAGTCCCCGCTGAAAAGAGGAATATGGCTTATCAGCGAGGATCACTCAAGAAAGTTCGCCGCAAGGAAGGAGAAACCTGGGTGCTCAGATACCGGGTTCCGAGTGCGGAGGGGAGGCGCGTCGAACACAACACGCCCATTGGGCTTGTCCAGAAATTTCCAAAGGATGAGGACGCATGGCGTGAGGTGGACCGGCTCGGAATCCTGATCCGAATCAACGATGCCCCTTCTTCGAGCCGCACCAGGTTCAACTCCCTAGCGGACCATTACCTCAAGGCCGATTTCGGTGCGGATGCTGTTCGCCCGAAGTCGGAAAACTCGACGAGCATCATGGAACATATCGTGCGCGACTATCTCATTGCCCGCTGGGGCAATGAAATCGCAGAGGACATCAAACCACTAGAAATTCAGCGTTGGCTTAAATCGCTGAATACCGAATCGAAACTTGCATGGACGACGATTGCGAAGATGCGGGGGATCATGAGCCGCATCTACAAGGTCGGCATACTGCACGAGCGGGTCACGAAAAACCCTGTGCTGCCTGTCGAAACACGTTGCAAAACAAACTACCGGGCTATCGTCCTCACCCCCACCGAGACGTTCAACATTCTGAAATCATTGACCAACAGTCTTCATCACACG
>WNFG01000410.1_pt1 | contig 35884 bp, 33 predicted proteins | sample 5400431 | NCBI WGS metagenome assembly WNFG01 (sample SAMN13153346, study PRJNA577476) | soil metagenome | isolation source: 120 cm saprolite under Douglas fir tree site 2 hole 3 replicate 2 | place: USA:California | collected 2015-04-18
AGGAGACCGACATGAATCCGTTCGCAGCACTCGCAGTCAAGACCATTGGCGCCGGCACGGCCGCCACCCTGCTCAGCCTCGGCCTCGCCGGCGGCCTGGCGCAGGCAGCCTCGCCGAGCCCCAACCCAACGCAGTCCACGGCGGGCAACACCGCCAAGCCCGACCCGCACCGCGACCGCCGTGGGATCGCCCTCGCGGTCTTCGAGTCGGAGGCCGACGTGCTTCACATCACGCCGGCGCAGCTTCGTGAGGACTTGAAGCAGGGCCAGAAGGTGTCCGACCTCGCCAAGGACCGAGGCATGAACAAGGATCAGTTCGCCGCCCGGCTCGCCGCCACCGTCAAGCCGCGGCTCGAGACTCTCGTGGACAAGAAAGCGATCACCCAGGCGCAGGCCGACAAGGTGCTCGACCGCATCTCGAAGGGCTACGTCCCGTTCTGGAACGGCATCCACCACCGCACCAAGTAGCAAGCCCTTCCTCCCTACCCGGCAGCGCCCCTTCGGGCGCTGCCGGCCTCCCCACATGGTGGGGAGGCGAGAACTTTTTCTTATTTGCCGACCAGGCGTGACCGGACTTTGTTGTCGACCGCGATCTGCTTCCACTTGCGCCGCTCCTCGCTGCGCAGACGCGCATCGCTGCGGGCGGCCACGGCGCGCAGCTCGCGCTGAAGCTTGCGGAAGCTCTCCAGGCGCGCGGGATCGAGTTCGCCTCTGCCGATCGCGGCCTTGATGGCGCAGCCCGGTTCGCTGCGATGCTCGCAATCGTTGAAGCGACACTCGCGCGCTACCTGCTCTACGTCGTCGAAAAGGTTCCCGAGAGCGTCTTCGCCCTTCCAGAGTTGAGCCTCACGCAGCCCGGGCGTGTCGATGATCATGCCGCCATCGGGGAGCTGGATCAGCTCTCGGTGGCTCGTCATGTGGCGGCCCTCACCGGACCGGTGGACGCTCCGGGTTTTCATCACCTCGGTGCCGGCCATGCGGTTGATGAGGGTCGACTTGCCGGAGCCCGACGGACCGAGGAGGACGCCGGTGCGCGCCGGCTGCAGCTGGTCGGCGAGCGCATCAACACCTTCGCCGGTGATCGCGCTAGTGACCAGCACCGGTGTGCCCATGGCCGCGGCCTCCAGCTCCCCGCGCAGATCGTCGGGTGATTCAGCGATGTCGGACTTGGTCAGGACGACGACCGGGGCCGCCCCGCTCTGCCAGGCCATGGTCAGGTAGCGCTCTATGCGCCTCGCGTTGACGTCATGAGCCGACGCGACCACGAACGCGACGTCGACGTTGGCCGCCAGCACCTGCTCCTTGGTCTCGATCCAGGCGACCTTGCGCGAGAAAGCCGTCTTGCGCTCGACCCAGCCGTGGATCGCCGCGATCGGCTCGCGGTGGCGCAGGGCGACCCAATCGCCGACCGCAGGCAGCTGGCCGCCATCGTTCCGCAGGTGCCGACCGGCGGCCGCGCGCAGCGCCCCTTCGCCATCGTGCAGCAGGTATTCAGCGCCGAAGTCCGCAATCACGCGGGCCGGCGCGTAACCCTGGTGGGCAAACAGCGCGAAACGTTCCTGAAACCAGTCGTCCCAGCCCAACTGCGAAAGCTGGGAACCGAATTGAAGCGGCAAGTCGAAGTCCTCCGGAAGAGCGAATGGGCGGATATCGGTCCGCCCGGTCGGAGGATTGCTAGAGAGCAGCTCCGAGGAAGGCGGCCGACGGCCGGAAACCGGTCATGTCATTTACAACCATCGAACTACCTCCTCGTTTTGATACGCAATGCCGAAGCCTATCACGACTCGCGCGAATTTTTGTCACCGGCTTTTGAAGTCTGGCTTGCGCTTTTCCTTGAATGCTGCGATGCCCTCATCGGCGTCGTCGGACACGAAGATGCGCCCGATCGCCTCACGCTCGAGCGCCAGCCCGAGGTCGAGCGGGCCGCCCTTGCCCTGCGTGATCGCGAGCTTCGCGTGGCCGATCGCCACGCCCGGTCCGGCCGCGAGCTTCGCCGCATACTCGATCGCGCCTGCGCGGCACGCGGCCGCGTCGGGAAAAAGCCGGTCGACGATGCCGATCTCTTTTGCCTCGGAGGGCTTGAGGGTGGTGGCATTGACGATGAGGTCCAGTCCCTTCGACTGACCGACCAGTCGTGGCAGTCGCTGCGTGCCGCCCGATCCCGGGAAGAGCCCGAGGTTCACCTCCGGCAGGCCGATCTGATAGGAGCCCTCGGCGGCGAAACGCAGGTCGCACGCCAGCGCCAGCTCGAGTCCGCCGCCGAGGCAGTGACCCGAGATCGCGGCGATGAACACGAGCGGCGTGTTCTCCATCTTTCGAAATGCCTCGTGGGCGAGGAGCGCGAGCATGAAGCGCGAGCGAGGCGTCCCCGCGGCGAACACCGATACGTCCGCGCCCGCCGAGAAGAATTTCTCGGAAGCGCTGGTCACTACGATCGCGGACTTGATGTCCAGGTCGATGCGCGCATCGTCGATCGCTCCAGCGAACTCGCGCAGGAATGCGTAGTCATAGGTGTTGGCAGGGGGGCGGTCGAGCACGATGACGCCGACGTGGCCTTCCTTCTCCAGTCTCACCGACATGGGCATGCCCTCCGAACCCCCGCAGCCGACGACGCCGATAATTATCGAAGCAAGCAGAAGCAAGCGAAGAGGGGTGCCCCAATGGCGACGATGATCATCGAAGGCGAGAGGACGCGCGCTGCGTCCGGGAAGACATACGAAGTCCGCAACCCGGCGACCGGCGAAGTCGTCGACGAGGTGCCCGCCGGCGGAGCGGCAGACGTCGACAAGGCCGCCCAGGCCGCGGCCAAGGCGTTCTCGACCTGGTCGAAGCTCGCCCCTGCCAAGCGGGCCGAGATCCTCCACAAGGCGGCGAGGCACATGCTCGGCAAGGTCGAGGAGATCGCCCCGATCCTGACCAAGGAGCAGGGCAAGACGCTGCTCGAGTCGAGGCTCGAAGCGCAGCGATTCGGCGAGAACATCGCGTGGTTCGCCGACCTCGCGGACAAGATCCATGGCGAGCACGTGTCGCTTCCGGACACCACCACGTACGGGCTCGTCATCCGCAGGCCGATCGGAGTCACCGGGGCGATCGTGCCCTGGAACTTCCCGCTCACGCTCGCGGCCAACAAGGTGGCGCCGTCGATCGCCGCCGGCAACACGGTCGTGCTCAAGCCGGCCAGCACCACGCCATTGGCGACGCTTGCATGCATCGAAGCGTTGATCGAAGGCGGGCTGCCGGAAGGTGTCGTCAACGTCGTCCTCGGCACCGCGACGGGGGAGGCCATCGTCGACCACCCGCTCATCCGCAAGATCGCGCTGACCGGCTCCACCCCGACCGGCAAGAAGGTGATGGCGCGGGCAGCGGCGGGTTTGAAGAAGATCACGCTCGAGCTCGGCGGCAGCGACCCCTGCATCGTGCTCGACGATGCCGACCTCGAGGCTGCCGCGCGCGCTATCTCCGTCGGCCGTTTCTTCAATTGCGGCCAGGCCTGCCTCGCGGTCAAGCGCCTCTACGTCCAGGACGGCGTTTACGACGCTTTGATGGAGAAGCTGGTCGCGCGCGCAGCCAAGCTCAAGCCCGGCAACGGTCTCGAGAAGGACAGCCGCATGGGCCCCATGCACACCGAGACGCAGCGGGCCGAGGTCGAGGCCCAGGTCAAGGACGCCATCGACCGCGGCGCGAAGGTCGTGTTCGGCGGCGGGCGGCCGGCGGGCCCCGGCTACGACAAGGGTTGGTTCATCGAGCCGACCATTCTCGAGAACGTTCCCGACGGCGCGCGCATGTGGACCGAAGAGGTCTTCGGCCCGGCTCTGCCGGTGCGCAGGATCAAGGACCTCGACGAGGGCCTGAGGCTGGCGAACGACTCGCCGTTCGGGCTCGGCTCATCGATCTGGACCGCGAGCATGGCCGCCGCGCGCCGCGCGGTCGACGAGCTGGAGGCCGGCTACACATGGGTCAACGCCCTGCAGATCGCCCACGACGAGCTGCCCTTCGGGGGCACGAAGCAGTCCGGCTTCGGCAAGGAGCACGGGCTGGAGGCCTTCCACCAGTACACCGAGCAGAAGTCGGTGGTTTATGGCGGTGTGTGAGTTATGAGAGGGAACCGGCTCGGTTCCCTCTCATCGGGGCGCTCAACGGCCGGCCTTCAGCGTTTCTGACCTTGGATCGTTATCGCGGCCGGATTCGCGCCCCTGCTCGCCTTCCCGGGATGGGATTGACCTAAATGTGCTGGCGCAGCAGCAATGTCGGAGGGCGGGGTGCATGGTTGGGGACGGCCGGAATAATCCGGCCTGCTGGCGACCTCGGTTCGTTGAATAGCGCCTAGCCGCGCGCAGTACTAGAAGCCGTGAGATCCGGTGTCGGCGCGATCGGCGTGCTGGTCGTGCTCGTGGGCGCGGTGTTCGCCGGCCAGGGGCTTGGGTACATACCCGGCAGCTTCATGAGCGGTGACATCCACTGGTTCTGGATCGGGGGCGCCATGGTCGCAATAGGGCTCGCGGTGCTTGCAGTTACGTTCCTTCGCCCGCCCAAACGGGCTTAGCGAGCGTCCCCACCCGGCCGCGCTCGCTGCGCGAGCGGAGCCGGCCTCCCCACACGGTGGGGAGGCGAGTCAGGCCGTACGGCCGTTCAGGCGGTCCCATTGCGACTGGCACTCGACGCAGCGGGTCGCTGACGGCTGGTACTTGAGGCGGTCGGCCGGTATGCGGTGGCCGCAGCTCTCGCAGATCCCGTAGGCGCCCTCCCGAACCCGCTCCAGCGCCCGCTCGACCTGCTCTCGGTTCTCATCCAGGAGGTGGACGAGGATGTCGCTGGTCTGGCGGTCGGACAGGGCCTGGGCCAGGTCGGTGTCCTCCGGGATCGAGGTGATCACCCCTCCCACGACGTCGGCCAGGGGCCGGTGCAGGCCAGCTTCCTCGCCGCATGCGTTGGCCAGCTGCTCCAGCTGCCGCCGGCTCGCTTCGAGCATCTCCTCCGGCGCGATGTCAGGACTCTTGCGTTTCGGCATTTGCAATCCCCCTTCCTCTGTAATACCGCGCCCGGCTACGGTCGGATTCGCTCAAACAACGCAGGGATCGGTCGGTCTACCCGTCGCTCACAATTAGTCGCCTGTGAATACGACCGCGCGGAGACTGACGATCGCAATCATGGCCGTGGCACTCGTGGCGTGCCAGCCCGGCCCGAACACTCACCCTGTGCCCAGCGTAGCCCAGATCGGGTCGAGCCTCCACTGCACCGGCGGCGACCACGGATTCGAGGACGCGCAGGCCGGGTGGGGCTTTTGCTACCCCCAGTTCTGGCGGTACAACGAACGCGCGCAGGCGAGCGCCACCCCTCCCGGCCTCGACCTGACTCTCAACATCACCGTTTGCGCATCCAACGTCGCCGAGCTCCCATGCTCATCAAGGGCGCCCGGCGTCTCCCCGCCCCCCGACGTAGGGCGCTTCGCTTTCATGATCATCTCGACCTACGAGCGTGGCGATTCGGCAAGCCTGGCGTCCTGGATCCAGACCAACTTGATCCGGCCGATACCAAGCCCGACCCCTGGCTCGTCTCCGACCCCCGTGCCAACCTCGTCGCCAACACCGCCGGCGACCCTGCAGCCGATCGACTGGGGCAACGCGACCGAGGCGGCGGTGATGGCGGATGGCAAGCGCATCGCCCTTACGCCTCACCACGTGGTCATCCTCGAGTTGCGTTCCGGGCAAGATCTCCTCGATCTCGAGACGCCCATGTCAAACCGACTGGGCACGTGGAAGTTCGTCTACTAAGGGCGCTTGAACAGCGTCTGCATCTTGATCGCCAGGCCCATGTCGCCCCTGATCTTGAGCTTGCCCTGCATGAAGGCCGAGGTCCCGTCCATCGCGCCGGTCATGATCTTCACCCAGTCGTTGCCGTCTGCCTGAAGCGTGAGGCTCGGGGCGTCGGGGGGGTCACCCTTTCCGGATTCGGCTATGCCGTCGTGGATCTTCACCCACCACTTGCCGGCGTGCTCGCCGCTGAGCTCGAACACGATGGTGGCCTTGGTGCTGCCGGCCTTCTCCGGGATGAGGTACTTGGGCAGGGCCTCGACGATCTGGTCGGGTGAGAGCTGGACTTCAGACATGCGCTCCTCCTGAGCAATAGCAGCAGCCGATACATGCAGTTTACCCGCGTCGGCGACAATGCCGGGACAGTGGTAGAGATCGCGCTGAGCGAAGTGGCAGTGGGCGTCTTCGAGCTCCGCCTGCCGATCCCGTTCGAGGATGGTCTCGTCAACGTTTTCCTGTTCGCGGACGGCGAAGACGTCGACCTGCTCGACTGCGGGATGAACTCCGACGAGTCGGTCCAGGCGATCCGCACCGCCTTGTCACAGGTCGGCGCCAAGAGGATCCGGCGGCTCGTCGTCACCCATATCCATCCCGACCACTACGGCGCCGCCGGGGTGTTTGCGGGGGATGGGGGAGCCGACCTCTACCTGCACCGGCTCGAGGTCCCGCTCGTCAATCCGCGCTACGTGGAGCTCGAGCACCTGGTTAGGGAGGTGCACGCGTACCTGCTCGTCAACGGCGTGCCGGCCCACGAGGCGGAGGTGCTCAGCAACTCGCAGCGCGCGCTGAGCCAGGTCGTCACGCCTGCCGAGCCGGCGGTGCAGCTAGACGGCGCCGAACGGCTCGAAATGGGCCGGCGGCACCTGCGCGTGGAATGGACGCCGGGCCATTCGCCTGGTCACGTCTGCCTCTACGACCGCGACGAGAAGCTGTTGTTCGCCGGCGACCACATGCTCCCCGAGCTGTCGCCGAACATCGGCCTCCACCCGCAGAGCACGCCCGATCCCCTGCACGAATACCTCGACGGCCTTCAGCGCCTGGCCGCTTACGAACCGCGATTGATCCTTCCCGCGCACGGCCGACCTTTCCAAGACGCGGCGAGCCGGGTCGCGACGCTGGCCGCGCATCACCGTCGAAGGCTCGACCGGATACTCGAGATCGTGTCGGATGGTAGTGAGCACACCGCATGGCACGTGGCGCTGACGCTCTGGGGGCCGCGCGAGATGCTCTACGAGAAGCGACTCGCGCTCCAGGAGGGACTTGCGCATCTGCAGGCCCTCGCCGTGGAGGGCCGCCTGGAGAAGCTGGTCACGCCCTCCGCAGTGCGATGGCGGAGCGCTTGATCCCGAGCGGGAAGAGCTCCGCGGGATAGCACCCGACGCCGACGACCCCGGGTCCGGCGTGCGCCCCGACGACCGGCCCGAGCGGCTGGATCATCAACGTGTCTGCGATCGGCTCCAGCTCACGTCCGACGCGTTCTGCATCTGCCGGCGCATCGGCGTGGCCGACGATGATGCACACGCCCTTGCCGGTGTCGACCTCTCGCGTCAGCTCGACGACGCGATTCAACGCGCGGTCGAACGTGCGCACGCGCTCGAGCGGCGTCACGAGACCATCGCGGATGCAAAGCACAGGCTTCACCTGTAGCACAGACCCGAGGAGCGCGCTCGCGCGACCAATCCTGCCGCCGCGCCGCAGGAACTCGAGGGTTGCAACAGAGAAGTAGGTATGGACGTGCGGCCTCATCGCCAGCACACGGCTTTCGATGGTGGCCGCGTCCAGGTCCTGCGCGGCCAGCGCCGAGGCCACCAGGGTGACCAGTCCCAACGACATCGACACGACCTCCGAGTCGATGACGTGCACGCGCTTGGGGTCGGTCATGTCCGCGGCCTGCCGCGCCGATGCGACGGTGCCGCTCAACTTCTCGGAGATATGGACCGAGACGATCGCGTCGTGGTCCTCCAGCAGCGCTGTGTACGTCTCAGCGAAACGGCCGGCGGATGGCTGCGATGTGGTGGGATGTGTGGTCGCCGACGGGAGCTTGCGGTAGAAGTCCTCCGCCGTGATGTCGACGCCGTCGAGCAGCGAGCGCCCGTCGAAGTGAAGCGTCAACGGCACCACCGTTATCGCCCTGGTCGCGACGAGCGTGGCCGGAAGATCGGCCGTGGAATCGGTGACGATCGCGACCGAGCCGTTGCTCAACTGAAATGGTCCTCTTCCATATGCGTACCCTCCTGCCGGTGGAAGAAGCGACGCTCGAGCGGCCGGATCGCCACCAGCGTCACCAGCACCAGCACCGTGGTGAAGGCTGCGATGGTGAAGTAGCCGAACCCGACAACCATGCCGATCGCCGCCACCACCCAGATGGTGGCCGCGGTGGTCAGGCCGCGCACGTCGGTGCCATGCCTGAGGATGGCGCCGGCGCCGAGGAAGCCCACGCCGGTGACGATTTGCGCGGCGATGCGTGTCGGATCCGTGCGGGTGCCGAAGATCGACTCCAGGCCGACGGCCGTGAACAGACAAGCTCCCACGCCGACCAGGGCCATGGTCCGAATCCCTGCCGGGTGGCCGCGCCACTCGCGCTCAGACCCGATCGCGATGGCGAGGATGAGGGTGACGACGATGCGAAGGGCGAAATCCAGATCGCCGCTTAGTGGCAGCGGCGTCAGCCCCGGCCCGGGCGGCCGCCGGGTTCGTCCTTGGCCTTGGGCTCGTCGGGGAGCTCGGGAAGATCGAGGCTGTTGACGAAATCGCGAAACACGGCAAGGCGCTCGTCGTCGATGGGCGTTTCCAACTTGTCCTTATCGCTCGCCGATTCGTCGGCCTCGGGGATGATGCCGGCCGCTTCCATGACCTCGGTCGCCACGAAGATCGGACATTCCATGCGCACCGCAAGCGCGATGGCGTCGGACGGCCGGGCGTCGAAGTCGAGGTCTTTCCCGTTTTGCTTGACGTACAGCCGTGCGTAAAAGACCTGGTCGGCGAGGCGGGTCACGACGATGCGCTTGACGCTTACGCCGAGGTCACCGAACGCGCTGGCCATCAGGTCGTGAGTGAGCGGACGGCCGAGCGGGTTGCCGGAGATCTTGGTCGCGATCGCCTGGGCCTCGAACGATCCGATCCAGATCGGGAGGTACCGGTCCGCCTCCTTCTCCTTCAGGATCACCAGGTGCTGGGCGGTCGGCATGTGGATCCTGATGCTGTCGACCGACACCTCGATGAGGTTCTTCATCCTCGGCACCATTCTACCTCTGGGGCTTCGCGCTACCCCCTGATTTGAACTTGGGTGCCTGCTATGAGGTCCGTAGAATCCAAACGTGGCGAAGGGGAAGCGCGGGCGCCTGGTCTTGATCGACGCCCACAGCCTCATCTACCGGGCGTTCTTTGCGCTGCCGCCGATGAGCACCTCGGATGGGCAGGTGACGAACGCCGTCTACGGCTTCACGTCCATGCTCGCCATCGTCCTCGCCTCGCGCCCGGAGTTCGCGGCGGCCGCCTTCGACCTGGCAGCGCCCACCTTCCGCTCCAAGGAATACGAGGAGTACAAGGCCGGGCGGCGCGCCATGCCGGAGGACCTGCGCCCCCAGATCGAGAAGGTGCGCGAGGTGCTGGAGGCGTTCTCGATCCCGATCTACAGCCTTGCCGGTTACGAGGCGGACGACGTCATCGGCACGCTGGCTCGCATCGCCGAGGAGCGCGGCCACGCGGTGACGATCGTTTCGGGCGACCTCGACTGCCTACAGCTGGTCACCGATTCAGTGGAGGCGCTGGTGCCTCGGCGCGGGATCACGGACACGTTCGTCTACGGACCCGACCAGGTCCGCCAGCGATACGGCTTCGAGCCTCCTCAGCTGATCGACTTCAAGGCACTCCGTGGCGACACCTCCGACAACATCCCCGGCGTGCCGGGGGTCGGCGACAAGACCGCGGGTAAGCTGGTCCAGGACTTCGGCTCGGTGGAGGCGCTCCTCGAGAGGGTCGAAGAGCTGCCTGAGGGTCGCCTGAAGAACTCCCTCAAGGAGCACGCCGACAAGATCCGCCTCGGCAAGCGGATGGTGACGATCGTCCGCGACGTCCCCGTCGAGCTCGACCTCGAGCGCTCGCGTTGGACGCGATACGACTACGACAGGGTGCGCACCGTCTTCGACCGGTTCGAGTTCCGGCAGCTGCTGAGCCGGTTCCCGCCGCCCGACCAGGTCCCCGTGCAGCCGACCCTCACGTTCGAGCCGGCGCCCCGATCCGATGGGCTTCGGGTGGTCGATGATCCGGCCGAGGCCGCGCGCCTGGTTGCGCGCGCGTCCGAGGTCGGCGTCTTCACTTTCACCGAGACGGCGGGCCGCGGAGCGCGGACGTGCGGTCTCGGGGTGGCTACCGGGACTGAAACCTTTTACGTGGTGCGGCCTGATGCGATGGACGCGGTCGCGAGCACGCTGAGCGAGGGCAAGCCGATCAGCGGGCACGACGCCAAGGAGACGGAGCTCGCGCTGCGTGCCCTCGGCGGTGGGACCCGCGAGTGGGCGTTCAGCACGTTCCTGGCCGCGTACCTGCTCGGGGCCGGTTCGCGCGATCCCCGGCTGGAAGACCTCGCGCGCGAGTTCCTCGACGTGACGCTGACCAGCACCGAGAAATTGCTCGGGACGGGGCGCAGTGCTCGCAAGCCCGCCGACGTCCCGGTCGAAGAGGCCGCCGAATTTGCTGCGCGCCGCGCCGAGGCGATCCTCAATCTGCGGCCGCGCCTCGAAGCCGAGATGCGGAACCTGGGCGTCGACTACCTGTTCCACGAGATCGAGCTGCCGCTGGCAGGCGTGCTCGCGGACATGGAGTCGGAGGGCGTCGCCATCGACGTCCCTTACCTCAAGGAAATGCAAGTAGAGATGGCGGCGCAACTCTTTTCAATTGAAACCGAGGTCGAGCAGGTGGCCGGCCAGAAGTTCAACCTTTCGGCGCCTCAGCAGCTGGCGAAGGTTCTCTTCGAAGACCTGCGGCTTCCGGTCGGCAAGCGGACGAAGACGGGCTACTCAACCGACGCCGACACGCTCGAGGCGCTGCGCGATAAGCACCCGATCGTCGGCCTGATTCTCGAGCATCGCCAGCTGTCGAAGCTCAAGTCCACCTACGTCGACGCGCTGCCGCAGCTGGTCGATCCGCTCACCGGCCGCGTGCACACGTCATTCGGCCAGGCCAGCACGGCGACCGGCCGCCTCTCTTCATCCAATCCCAACCTCATGAACATCCCCATCCGCACCGAGCTGGGCCAGCGCATCCGCCATGCGTTCAAGGCGAGCCGGCCCGGCCACGTTATGGTGTCGGCCGACTACTCGCAGATCGAGCTGCGCATCGCCGCGCATCTCAGTAGCGACCCGGAGCTGCTCGGCGCCTTCAAAGCGGGGCAGGACATCCACACCGCCACGGCGGCCGCCGTGTTCAAGATCCCCATCGAGTCGGTGGACCCCAACCAGAGGCGCCTGGCGAAAGTGGCGAACTTCGGCTCCATCTACGGCCAGGGCGAGTACGGTCTTTCCCAGCAGCTCGGCATCACCGGAGACGTCGCGCGCGAGTTCCTCGGTCAGTACTGGTCGACATATTCGGTCTTGCGCGAGTACCTCGACGAGGTGAGGCGCAAGGCGCGCGAAGTGGGCTTCGTCGTGAGCGCCACTGGCCGGCGCCGCGCGATCCCCGATCTTCGATCGCCCAACTTCCAGCTGCGCAGCGCGGCCGAGCGCATGGCCATCAACTTTCCGATGCAGTCGCTCGCCGCGGACATCATCAAGATCGCGATGGTGCGACTGCAGCGCGAGATCGAGGCGGACCACATCGAGGGCCGCATGCTCCTGCAAGTCCACGACGAGCTGCTGTTCGAAGTTCCGGAGGGTGAGGTGAGCCGGTTCGCGGAGACCGTTCCGCGCATCATGACCGGCGCTTACGAGCTCGAGACTGGCATTGAGGTGGAGGCCAAGGTGGGGCCCAACTGGGCGGACATGAAGAAGCTCGCCGTGGTTCGCGTCTGACGCATGCCTGAACTACCTGAGGTCGAGACCATCGTTGCCGACCTCCGGCCGCACCTGGCCGGGCGCACGATCGTGCGCTGCGAGCTGCGCTTTCCGTCGATCGTCAGGTACCCCGAGCCGGAGGCGTTCGCAGACTCCATCACCGGACTTCGCATCGAGGCCGTGGGCCGGCGCGGCAAGTTCATACTCATCGCGCTCGGCGGCGGACGCCTGCTCGTCGTGCACCTCGGCATGAGCGGCCAGCTGCGACTGGTCGGCGCCGATACCGAGATCGCCAATCACACGCACGTGATCCTCGATCTTGAGGGGGGTCCGCCGGCAACCGGCTTCGCCGGGCCCGGCGGCTCAAGGGGGGACGCCCCCCCTCAGACAATCGGGCGGCAGCTGCGCTACATCGACCCGCGCAGGTTCGGTCGCCTCCTGCTCGGCACGGAGGACGAGCTCATCGCATCGGGCACCCTGCCCAGGCTCGGACCTGAGCCCATCGATCCCGCCTTCGACGCCGACGAGCTCTACCGACGCTTTCGCCGGCGGCGCGCGCCGCTGAAAGCGCTCCTGCTCGACCAGGCCATGGTCGCGGGCGTCGGCAACATCTACGCCGACGAATCGCTGCACCGCGCAAAGCTCCGCCCCGACCGCGCCGCGGGAAGCCTCAGTCGCAAATCCGTGCGGAGGCTTCACGAGTCGCTCCGCGATTCGCTCGAGGTCGCGATCAAAAACCGCGGCAGCTCGGTCGACACGTATCGCGACGCGTGGGGCGAGGTCGGCGGCCAGCAGGAAATGCTTCTCGTCTACGGCCGCGGCGGCGAACCGTGCTTCACCTGCGGCCGTCCGCTGTCGATTGTCCGCATCGCGGGCCGCTCGACCGTCTTCTGTCGCCGTTGCCAGCACTGAGCCGTTGCAAGCGCTGAGAGCGCGGCTCGTCGCCGCGGCGTTGCTCGCGGTCGCCTACGTCGCCCTGACCATGGCGATCGCGGGCGGAGAGTTCAACACCCTTGACCGGCAGGTGCTGCAAGCGATGTCGAGCGTGTGGAGCGAACCCCTGCACCCACTGTTCCAGGCGATCGCCGAGCTCGGCGGCCTGGAGCTGACGACGATCCTCATGATCGGACTCGCAGTCTTTCTCTTCCGTCGCGGATTCGGCGCCGACGCCTGGGCGGTGCTCGCGTTTGTCGCGGCGCAAGGACTCGAGGTGCTCTACAAGGCGAACCTCCAACACCTGGGCCCGCCGCGGTCCGTGTCTCACGCGGACGGGCCGAGCATCACAGAGCTCGTGTCGCAATCCGGACCGCTCGCGAACAGCTTTCCGAGCGGGCACATGGTGCGGGCCGTGATCGCCTACGGACTGATCGCGTTCGTCGTCAATCGCCTGGCGCCATGGCCGCTTGCGCGTGCGCTCGCGTTCCCGATTGCGACCGCGATCATCGTCCTGCTCGCGTTCGACCGCCTGTACCTGGATGTGCACTGGGAGTCGGATGTGCTCGGCGGGCTCCTGCTCGGCGCGATCGGACTGATTGCCGGGACCATCTGGCTCGACAGACCTGTAGCGGGCCGATGAAAAGCGGATCGACGGATCTGCGCCGCCCATTTCTGCCGCTGGCGGTGTCAGCTCCTGCGGTCCTCGCTCATGCATGCCGAATGCATTCGCTGCGGTCCTCGTCGCTTCCTTGCCAGCGACAGCCTGTACGACGCAGCTCTCGCCGACCGTTTCCATCAGCCCGCTGGGCGAGAATTAGGTGATGAAGACGGACCGCCCTGTGATGATCATGGTCACGACCGGAGGTCGCAACGACGCCGAGCGTCTGGGCGAAGGCCTGGTCGTGGAGCACCTCGCCGGCTGCTGCACGGTGATCCCCATGGTCCACTCCTTCTATTACTGGGACGGCCAGCTCAAGCGCGAGCACGAGTCGCTCCTGCTCGTCAAGACCGTCGAGTCGCGCTCCCAGGCTGTCCAGGAGTACGTGCGCAAGAACCACGCCTATGAGCTGCCGGAGATCCTCCAGGTGGAGATTGACGACGGCATGCCCAGGTATCTGCAGTGGCTGGCCGACCAGGTGAAAGACCGCCCGCGCTCATAGCCCCTTAAGGCGGGAGCGACCCGTTAAGTGAACACTTAGACTGCTGCGGGGTGGCTACCGCAGTCGACGATCGTGGCGGGCGTCGTTCAGGTGGCAAGCGCCGCCGGCGCAAGCGCGCCCCGGATGCGGAGGCCGAAGCCCAGAACGCGCTCGTCGAGAGCGCTCCTACCACTGGGCTTGACGATCTCGAGGCCCTCGCCACCGCCGTCGCCGTGATGGCCACCCCCGAGCCGGCCGCGCCTCCGATCATGGAGGCGAACGGCCACGAGCCCGACCTGGCGCCCGCGGTCCTCCTGCCCGACACCGAAGCGCCCCCTAAGGAGGAGTTCACCGATCTCCTCGGCCAGGCGGTGGGGCTCCGGCTCGACTCGGTTTCGCGCGAGTACGGCCGCGGTGACGACATGCACGTCACGGCCCTGAAGGACATCTCGATACAGATCGGCCCGTGCGAGTTCGTGTCGATCGTCGGCCCGTCCGGGTGCGGCAAGACCACGCTGCTCTCCCTCATGGGCGGCCTCGACAAGCCCACGTCCGGCCACGTCTACGCGGCCGGTCTTCCCGTCGACGAGCTGTCCGACGGCGACCTCGCCAACTACCGGCTGCAGCGGGTGAGCACCATCTTCCAGACCTTCAACCTCATCGCGTCGATGACGGCCGAGGAGAATGTCGCGCTTCCGCTCACTCTCGCTGGGATCGAGCTGGAGGAACGGACCAAGAGGGCCCGGCACCTTCTCGACCTGGTCGGCCTCGCGAACCGCGGCCGGACCCGGGTCAACCGGCTGTCCGGTGGCGAGCAGCAGAAGGTGGCCGTGGCCCGGGCGCTGGCAAATCGGCCCGGGCTGATCCTCGCCGACGAGCCGACGGGGAGCCTGGACTCGGCGGCCGGCGAAGTCATCCTTGGGCTCCTCGAAGACCTCAACCGGCGGGGGGCCACAGTCGTCCTCGTGACCCATGACCCCGAGGTGGCCCGGCGCGCGGGGCGGGTGATCCGGATGATCGACGGCCGCGCGATCGAGGTGCAGTCGGGCAAGGACACGGTCCGCAACCAGGACCCGGTCACGCCGCCAGATCGGCTCCACTGGCGGGACACGCTCAAGGTCGGATTGAGGGGAACGGCCCGGCGCCCGCTGCGCACGTCGCTGACAACCATCGGCGTGGCGATCGGGATCGCGGCGATGACACTCATCGCGGCCCTTGCCGGCGGGCTCCAGGAGGCCCTGACCTCGCCGACCCTGGCGCAGAGCCAGCTCCACCAGGTCGCGGTCTACCCCTCCGGCGACGTCACCCCGGGATTCAGCTCGGGCACGCTGACGACCCTCGGCAGGCTGCCGCACGCGCGGGCGGCATGGGGCCAGGTCGCCATGAACGGGACGTTCGCCGTCGAGGGCGTGTCCGGCGCGCAGGCGGCGCCCCCGAGCGGGGCCCTGGTCTCGCTTCCGCCGCGGAGCGCCTCGGCGGGGATGAGGGTGCTCACCGGCCGGCTGCCGACCTCGGACTCTGCCACGGAGGTCCTGTTGACCGACCGGACGGCCCTGGCTCTCGGCTTCAGGGTCGCCGCCGACGCGCCGGGTTCCACGATCGACTTCAATGCCACGTCGGGCACCCTCGTGGTGTCTGGGCCACCGGCCAACCCGGTTTCCCAGCAGCTGATCCTTCCGCTCCAGGTCGTCGGAGTCGTCTCCACCCAGTACATGCCCGCCGGCGCGCCCGGCGGCCTGGTGCCGTATGCGGTGGCCAAGGACTACTGGACGCGGCTCGCCCAGCTCAACGGGTGGAAGGTGGGTGAGTTCGCCACCATCACGCTGCTGGCCGATTCGGGCGCCGCGGTTGGCGCGCTCCGCGATCGCGTCGAGGCCCTCGGCTTCCAGGCCCAGACGTTCGGCGACCTGTTCCGCGGATTCGAGGACCTGCTGAGCCGCCTCCGCATCGCCCTCCTGGCTCTGGCCGTGGTGGCGCTGCTGCTGGCCTGCCTGGGGATCGCCAACACGATGTCCAGCGCGGTGCTCGAGCGGACCAAGGAGATCGGCGTGCTCAAGGCCGTCGGGGCGCGATCGCGTGACGTGCTCCTTCTGTTTGTGGCGGAGGCGGCTGCAATCGGCCTCGCCGGCGGCATCATCGGCACAGTGGCCGCGGTGGCGCTGGCCCAGCTGGGCAACTCGGCGGTCGACCGCCTGGTCCAGAGCGTCGCCGGCGCCGGCATCAACCTGTTCCGGACGGACTTCGGGATCGCCGTCGCGGCCCTGTTCCTCGCCGTGATCCTCAGCACGGTCAGCGGCCTGGTGCCCGCGCTGCGCGCGGCGGCCCAGGACCCCAGCCGCGCGCTTCGCCACGAGTAGCTAACGATGAGAGCGTCCATGTACCCGCTGGTCGATGCGGCCGCGGCCGCGGCCCTCGTCCTCGAGCACACGCCCGTGCTCGGCATCGAGCAACGCCCCCTCGACTCATGCGCCGGCCGGGTGCTCGCCGAGGACGTCGTCGCGCCGTCCGCGCTGCCGGCGTTTCGGTCCAGCGCGGTCGATGGATTCGCCCTGCGCTCCACCGACGCCGGCCAGACGCTTCGAGTGATCGGCGAGTCCGCCGCCGGCCGGCCCTACGAGGGCAGTGTCGGGCCGGGGACTGCCGCGCGCATCCTGACCGGCGGCGCGCTGCCCGAGGGTGCGGACTGCGTTGTGATGGTCGAGGACGTCAGCCTGGACGGCGACCTGGTCACGGTGCCGTCTCACCTGCGCGCGGGAACGAACTATCACAACATCGGTGACGACGTGCGCGCCGGCGATCCCGTCCTGACCGCGGGCACGCAGCTCGGAGCTGCCGAGATCGGAATCGCGGCGGCGATCGGCCGGGCGCTGCTGCCCGTGCGGCGGCGGCCGCGGGTGGCCTTGATGTCCACTGGTGACGAGCTGGTCGAGGTCGGCAAGGCGCCGGGCCGCGGACAGATCACCGACTCCAACCGCTGGGCGCTTTACGCGGCGCTTCTCGAGGCGGGCGCCGAGGTACACAGCCTCGGGATCGCGCCAGACGAACCCGGCGAGCTGCGGCGGCTGGTCGAGGAATGGTTGGACGATGCCGACGTGCTCGTCACGTCGGGCGGGGTGTCGGTGGGGACGCACGACCTGGTCAAGCCCCTGCTCGAGTCGCTCGGCACCGTCCACGTCGGGAGGGTGAAGCTAAAGCCGGGCAAGCCGTTCACTTTCGCGACACTGCCCGCCGGCAAGTTGGCATTCGGGCTGCCCGGATTCCCGGTCTCGTCGCTGGTGACCTTCGAGGTCTTCGTGCGGCCCGCTCTTCGCAAGCTCCAGGGCTTTGCGCGCCTGCAGCGGCCGACCCTGCCGGTTCGCCTTGCGTATGACGCCCGAGCGACTGCCGACCGCACCGAGTACCAGCGCGTGACCCTGAGGCGCGAGGGTGCGGAGCTCGTGGCGGACTCGACGGGGTCCCAGTCCTCATCGCGCCTGATGTCGCTCGCGGGGGCCCACGCGCTCGTCCGGATTGCGCCGGGCGGCGACGGCGTCAAGGCCGGCACGGTCGTGGAGGCGATGATCCTCGCCCTCCCCTAGAAGGGCCGTTCTCGAACGTCCGTTCGCCTTAGAATTAGATGTCCGATGCCCTCCCGCTTTCGTGTCGACGCACCCTTCAAGCCCGCCGGGGACCAGCCGGAAGCCATCGAGCAGCTGGTGCAGGGCGTGCAGTCCGGGCTGACCCAGCAGGTCCTGCTCGGGGTGACCGGCAGCGGCAAGACGAACGTCATGGCCTGGGCGGTCGAGCAGCTTCAGCGGCCAGTGCTCGTCCTCAGCCCGAACAAGACGCTGGCGGCACAGCTGTGCGCGGAGTTCCGGCGGCTGCTGCCGGATAACGCGGTCGAGTACTTCGTCAGCTACTACGACTACTACCAGCCCGAGGCTTACATCGCGCGCACGGACACATACATAGAGAAGGACTCGAGCCGCAACGACGAGATCGACCGCATGCGACATTCGACCACCTCTTCGTTGATCACGCGGCGTGACGTGCTCGTCGTGGCCAGCATCAGCTGCATCTACGGCATCGGCTCGGTCGAGGACTACATGGGCGAGGCGCTCAAGGTCGAGAAGGGCCAGTCCATCCGCCGTGAGGTGTTCCTGCGCAAGCTCACGGAGATGCTGTACGAGCGCAACGACTACGACCTCGCACGCCTGCGCTTTCGTGTTCGCGGCGACGTGGTCGACCTGGTGCCGGCCAACGAGGAGAAGGTCTATCGCGTCGAGTTCTTCGGCGACGAGATCGAGCGGATCCAGGAGCTGGACGCCGTGACCGGCGAGATCCTCGGCGCGCGCAACGAGTTCACCGTGTTTCCCGCGTCCCACTACGTGACGCCGGCCGACAAGCTTCGGCTTGCGATGGGGGACATCGAGGCGGAGCTCGAAGAGCGGTGCAAATGGTTCGAGGAGCACGGCCGCTTGCTCGAAGCGCAGCGCCTGCGTCAACGCACGAACTTCGACCTCGAGATGCTTCGCGAAACCGGAACCTGCGCGGGCATCGAGAACTACTCCCTGCACCTCACGCGCAGGCAGCCCGGCGAGGCTCCCTATACGCTGATGGACTTCCTGCCGGACGACACGGTCATCTTCGTCGACGAGTCTCACGTGGCCGTGCCTCAAATCGGCGGCATGCTCGGCGGCGACCGCTCGCGCAAGGCCGCGCTGGTCGAGTACGGCTTCCGGCTGCCAAGCGCTTTCGACAACCGGCCGCTCAGCTTCGAGGAGTGGGAGGAACGGGCACAGAACGTGGTCTATGTCTCGGCCACGCCCGGGCCGTATGAGATGCGCCGCTCGCAGAGAACCGTGGAGATGGTCGTCCGCCCGACCGGCCTGGTCGACCCGACCGTCGAGGTCAGGCCGACCAACGGCCAGATCGACGACCTGCTCGCCGAGGTCAAGAGGCGGGCGGAGCTGGGCCATCGGTCGCTGGTCACCACGCTGACGAAGCGATTTGCGGAAGACCTCGCGGACTACCTGCGCGAGTACGGCGTCAAGGTCCGCTACCTGCACTCCGAGCTCGACGCGATGGAGCGCATCGACGTACTGCGGGACCTTCGCACCGGCGCGGTGGACGTGGTCGTGGGTATCAATCTCCTGCGCGAGGGGCTGGACCTGCCGGAGGTTGCGTTCATCGGCATCCTCGACGCCGACAAGGAGGGCTACCTCCGCGCCTACCGGTCGTTCATCCAGATCATCGGCCGCGCCGCGCGCAACGTGGAGGGCCACGTCGTCATGTACGCGGACAAGATCACCGAATCCATGCGCCAGGCTCTCGACGAGACGGAGCGCCGGCGCAACCGGCAGATCGCGTACAACGCCGAGCGCGGCATCACCCCCGAGTCGGTGAAGAAGGCGATCTATGCCCTGGACATCCAGGACAAGGACATCCAGGCCGACGCCGTGGAGCTGATGATCGGAGCCGGTGTGCCCCGCGAGGACCTGCTCGCCATCGTGCGTGACCTGGAGAAGGAGATGCGGAGGCTGTCGAAGGAGCTGCAGTTTGAGGATGCCGCGCGCGTTCGCGACCGGATCATCGCGCTGCGCAAGCGGCTGTCGGGCGAGGAATCGGGCAAGGAGGACGACGCCGACGTGGCGCTCGCGATCGCCGCGGCGCCGAAGCAGCGGACCACGGTTAGAAATTGGAGGAAAACGCGACGGGGCCCGTGAGCAACGTGCGCCGCGCCCACACAATCTTGTCGGCGAAGCCCGATGGTTGGATGGAGGCGCTTGGCGCGCGCGTAGCCGAATCCGAGCTTGGCCGCGTCGTGCTCGAGCTCGAGGTGGGTACGCAGCACATGCAGAGCAATGGCGTCGTGCAGGGCGGCGTGATGACCCAGATCGCGGACGCGGCGATGGGGATGTCGCTGGCCACGCTGCAGGAAGACGGGCAGTGGAACACGACCATCGAGCTCAAGATCAACTTCCTGCGCCCGGTGGTCGAGGGGCGCCTGCGCGCCGTGGGCCGGGTAGTCGAGATGAAGCAGACGCTGCTGTTCAGCGAGGCTGACGTCCTGGATGACAAGGGCCGGCTTGTCGCTCGGGCGTCCTCGACGTGCATGCCCGTGCCGGCGGGGCCAAAGCCGTGAGTGACACGACACAGGCGGCGCCATCCCGCGCCTGGGCGTGGCTCGGCTTGAGGCTCGTCGAGACCGGGGAAGGCACCGCGGTCGTGGAGATGACCACGACTGAAGACATGGCCAACCACTCCGGTTTCGTGCACGGCGGCATGATCAGCACGCTGGCGGATTCCGCCATGGGTCGTTCGCTGCGTACCATGGAGCCAGGCGTCGTCCGCGCGATGAGCTTCGACCTCAAGCTCAACTTCATTTCTGCCGCGAAGGTGGGCGAGACGCTGCGCGCGACCGGTCACGTCATCCACGCCGGGCGTCGCACCGCGGTGGCCGAATGCTCGGTCGCCGGCCAGGACGGGCGGCTCGTCGCCACGGCCAGCGCAACGTTTGCGGTGACACGAGAAAAGGAATGATTCAAGGTCCGAATGCCGACTGACCAGATAACGATTCGAGGCGCGCGGGAGCACAACCTCAAGAACGTCACGCTGTCGATCCCACGCGACAAGCTGGTCGTGTTCACCGGCCTGTCGGGGTCGGGCAAGTCGTCGCTCGCCTTCGACACGATCTACGCCGAAGGGCAGCGCCGGTACGTTGAGTCGCTGTCCGCGTACGCGCGGCAGTTTCTCGGCCAGATGGAAAAGCCGGACGTCGACGTCATCGAAGGACTGTCGCCGGCGATCTCGATCGACCAGAAGGGGACCTCTAAGAATCCCCGCTCGACCGTGGGCACGGTCACCGAGGTGTACGACTACCTCCGGCTGCTCTACGCGCGGGTCGGCGTGCCGCACTGCCCGGTGTGCGGCCGTGAGGTCCGGCGCCAGACCGTCGAGCAGATGGCGGACCACGTCGAGAAGCTGCCCAAAGGAATGCGCGTGATGGTCCTGGGCCCCGTCGTCAAGGGCCGCAAAGGCGAGTACAAGTCGCTGATCGACGACGTCCGCAAGTCGGGCTTCGTGCGCGTGCGCGTGGACGGCAGCCTGTACGAGCTGGGCGAGAAGATCCCGCTGGACAAGAACAAGAAGCACGACATCCAGGTCGTCGTCGACCGCATCGTGGTCGGTCCAGAGCAGCGAACTCGACTCGTGGATTCGATTGAGACCGCGGCAAGGCTGGGCGGAGGGTCGGTGATCATCGTGCCAAATGAAGGTGACGAGATCCAGATGTCGCAGGACTTCGCGTGCCCTTACGACGGGACCAGCGTGCCAGAGCCGGAGCCGCGCAACTTCTCGTTCAACAGCCCGCACGGAGCGTGTCCGGTCTGCACCGGTATCGGCTTTCAGCTGGTGGTCGACGGCGACCTGGTCGTTCCCGACCCATCCCTGTCCCTGCGCGAGGGCGCGATCGCGGCCTGGAGCCGCTCGCAGTTCTTCTATCCCGAGCTCCTCGAGACAGTGAGCAAGTACTTCGGAATCGATATGGACAAGCCGTGGTCGAAGGTGAGCAAGCAGCACCGCGACGTCCTCCTCAACGGGACCGGCGACAAGAAGATCCGATTTGGATACAAGAACCAGTACGGGCACGAGCGTTGGTACGAAGCGCCTTTCGAGGGCGTCGTCGCGAACCTGCAGCGCCGCTACGAGGAGACACAGTCCGACTTCCTGAAGGCCGAGCTGGAGCGGTACATGTCAGACAAGCCATGCCCGACCTGCAAGGGCCAGCGGCTAAAGCCCGAATCCCTCGCGGTCACGGTCGCCGACCAAAACATCGCCGAGGTCTGCGCGCTTTCGGTGAGCGCGGCCATCGGCTTCTTCGACGGGCTGTCGCTTACCGAACGTGAACAGCTGATCGCGCGCGGAATCTTGAAGGAGATCCGGGAGCGGCTGCAGTTCATGATCGACGTCGGGCTCGAGTACCTGAACGTCGACCGGGCCGCGAACACGCTGTCGGGAGGCGAGTCGCAGCGAATCCGGCTCGCGACCCAGATCGGATCCAAGCTGATGGGGGTCCTCTACATCCTGGATGAGCCGTCGATCGGCCTGCACCAGCGCGACAACCGAAGACTCATCAACACCCTGCTGCGCCTGCGCGACCTCGGCAACACGCTCATCGTGGTCGAGCACGACGAGGAGACGATTCGATCCGCCGACTACATGGTCGACATCGGGCCGGCCGCGGGTGAGCACGGAGGCGAGATCATCGCGGCGGGCACGGTCGAGCAGGTGATCAACAATCCGAACTCGATCACGGGCGCCTACCTGCGTGGCGACCGCGAGATCCCGATGCCGGAGCATCGGCGACTCGGCAGTGGCAAGAAGCTCGTTGTCCGCGGCGCCCGAGCCAACAACCTGAAGGACATCGACGTCGCGATACCGCTGGGCACATTCGTCTCGGTGTCAGGCGTCAGCGGGTCAGGCAAGTCGTCGCTGGTGACCGACATCCTCAGCCGGAAGGTGGCGCAGTACTTCTACAAGGCCAAGGACAAACCCGGGCCGCACAGAGCCGTCGAAGGTCTCGAACATCTGGACAAGGCCATCGACATCGACCAGTCGCCGATCGGGCGCACGCCGCGTTCCAACCCGGCCACTTACACAGGGATGTTCACCTACATGCGCGAGCTGTTCGCGAGCCTGCCCGAAGCGAAGATGCGCGGTTACAAACCAGGACGTTTCAGCTTCAACGTGAAGGGCGGGCGATGTGAGGCGTGCGAGGGCGACGGGATCATCCAGATCGAGATGCACTTCCTGCCCGACGTGTACGTCCCGTGTGAGGTGTGCCACGGGACTCGCTACTCGCGTGAGGTGCAGGAGGTCAAGTTTCGCGGCCATTCGATCGCGAACGTCCTTGAGCTCACGGTCGACGAGGCGCTCGAGGTGTTCGAGAACGTGCCGAGGATCAAGGTCAAGCTGCGCACGCTGCACGACGTCGGTCTCGGCTACATCCGGTTGGGGCAGCCCGCGACTCAGCTGTCGGGTGGCGAGGCGCAGCGGGTCAAGCTGTCGGCCGAGCTGTCGCGCCGCGACACCGGCCGGACGCTGTACCTTCTCGACGAACCGACCACCGGTCTCCATTACGCGGACGTCGAGCGCCTTCTGCAAGTCCTGCACCGGCTGGTGGACCACGGCAACACGGTGGTCGTCATCGAGCACAATCTGGACGTGCTCAAGACCGCCGACTGGCTCATCGATCTTGGTCCCGAGGGCGGTGACAAGGGCGGCTTCGTGATCGCCGAGGGCACGCCTGAAGACCTCGCAATGGAGCCTGCGTCGGCGACCGGCCAGTACCTTCGCCGGATCCTGGAGAAGAAGGGACGCTTGAACGGGGCTGTCAAGGCCAGGCGCCTGGCCAGGACCCCGACCCGCAGCCGTGTCGCCGTCTAGCGACATATCGTGTCCCGTCCCCGACGCTCCTTGCATCTTCGCGTCCTAGGCGGCCGGGCGCCGTCTCACCCCACGGAAGCTGACGATTCCGTGGGGACCCCGAGAGGGGCGCTAAAGCCTGCGTCAAGGGGCTCGGCGCCGCGTCGTCACGCATCGAAAGATGCGCTCCTCCTTGCGCCACCCTTTCCTTGGCTCCGGCCGCCGATGCCGCGAATAAGCTGCGGACCGCGGGCACGAGACACGACCACCTGAGCGAGTCCCAACCGCCTGGATACGGGGCGCTGATGCGCGTGCCCGGCTTCGCGCGCCTCTACACCGGGCTTCTTCTCGGGCGCATGGGCGGGTCGATGATGTTCGTGGCGCTGGTCCTCTTCGTGCTGCAGCGTTATCACTCGCCGCAGCTCGCCGGCTTGACCGCGTTCATGGCCGCACTGCCAGGGATCGTCGTCTCCCCAGTCGCCGGCGCGCTTCTCGACCGCTATGGCCGCGCCCGGCTGGTCGTCCTTGACTATGCCGTGGCAGCGCTCGCCTTAGGTCTTATCGCGACGCTGTCCGCCGTTCACCTGCTGCCATCCCCTGTGCTCCTGGTCATCGTGGCGATCGCGTCTCTCACCAACCCTCTCAGCTGGGCCGGCGCCCGCTCGCTGTTTCCGATCCTGGCACCGCGGAACATGTGGGAGAGGGCCAACGGACTGGACAGCAGCGGGCATGTCATCGCCACGCTGCTGGCATCGCCGCTGGCCGGAGCGCTCGTGGGCCTGGTCGGTGGAGAGTGGGCGCTGGTTGTAGCTGGAGGGGTCTACGTCGCGGCGGCCGCGGTCATGGTGCGGTTGCCGGATCCGCCCAGCAAAGCCGTCGTGGTTGGTTCGGTGCTGCACAACGCATGGCTCGGGCTGAAGTACATGGTTCGGAACCCGACCCTTCGCGGCCTCGCCTTGACCCTCAGCACCTACAACATCGGCAACGGCATTTTGATCATCGCGGTGCCTGTGCTCGTGCTGACCAGACTGCACTCCGGCCCGACCACGGTCGGCCTGCTGTGGGGAATCATGGGCGGGGCGGGTCTTGTTTCCGCGCTCGTTGCCGGCCGCATCTCGAGCCAGGGCCGCGAGCGCCAGCTGATCGTCGTCGCGATTCTCATCGGCGCCGCAGCGACCGCGATGCTGCCATTCGCGAACAATCTCGTGGTGGCGGCCGTTGCCATCGTGGTCCTCGGGCTGGCCACCGGGCCTTTCGACATCGGGCTCTTCACGCTCCGCCAGCGGCGGACCGACCCAGCGTGGTTCGGACGCGCATTCGCGGTGTCGATGTCGCTCAACTCGCTGGGGAACCCGATCGGCTCGGCGCTGGCCGGTCCACTGATTGCGGTCTCGGTGAACGTGGCGTTGTGGGCGGCTGCCGCCGCCTGTCTTGTCGCCGCGATTCTCCCGCTGCTGCTGATCCCGGCCGGCGACGAGGGCGTTCCAGCTCCGTCTAGTGGAAGAGCAGTCCGCTCGCGATGAGGCTCATGAAGCCGCCGAGGATGTTGAGCACGATGCCTACGACTCCGCCGATCATCTGCCCTCGAGTGATTGCTTGAAATCCCCTGATTAGGCCAAAAATCGGCAGGATGATGAAGTAATAGGTTCCGCCGCTTGACACAAGGCCGGTCACGAGCGGGAGCCCGATCGAGGCCACGCCGAGGATGATCGACCACATTGCGATGCCGGTGAACTGGGATGCCATGTTGATCCCGGCCGGCTGGACTGGATAGCCGGCCGGGGGGACGTAGCCCGGCGGGATGTAGCCTTGCGGCGCCTGGGCCGTGGGGGGTATGTCTGAGTAGCTCGGGGACGCCGGCGGCTGGTAGGGAGGGGGCGTGTACTGGGGTGGTCCGGACGGCGGCGTTCCAGGCGGCGGCGGGGGGATGTCAGCCATGCGCGGAATGGTAACCGTGGGAAGCCCCGCGTGACTCCCTCTTACGAACTTGTGGGAAGGGGCCCCGAGGTGGTCCTGATCCCTGGCACCTTCGCCGATCGCCGGACCTGGTCGCGCGTGGTGGGCAGGCTTTCGGCCCGGTTTCGCTGCCTCCTGCTCGACCCGCGCGGCACCAACGAGACCCCCGATCCGGGCATGCCGTTCACGACGGACGACCTCGCCGACGACGTCGCCGCCGCGATGGACGCGGCGAAGTTCGAGCGTGCGCACCTGGTCGGGCACTCGTTGGGAGCGTCGGTTGCCGTTATCCTCGCCGCCCGGCGGCCCGATCGCGTGCGGCGCCTGGTCGCCTGCTCGCCGGCGGCGGCGCCGGATGCGTACCTCAACGCGGTCTTCGAGATGTGGACGGCGCTCGCCGAGTCCAGGCTGCCGGATCACATCGTGCACCTCGGCCTGGTGCTGAACGCGTTCGGCCGGCGCGCCTTCGAGAACGGAACGGTGAGGGCGATAGTCGATGAGATGGACCGCCATCCGATCGACCGCGCCACCGTCAGGCGCTACATCGAGTGCGATCGCGAGCTGGACCTGAACCCGGTCATGCGCAACGTGGACGCTTCGACGCTCGTGATCGTCGGGTCGCAGGATGCGCTCACCGGCGTGGACCAGGCCCGGGTCGTCGCCAGTTCCATTCCGGGCGCGAGGCTGGAGGTGATCGATGGTGCTGGGCACGGCCCGCACCTCGAGGCGCCCATGGCCTTCTCCCGGATCGTCACCGCGTTTCTGACCAGTTAACCTTCCGGTCCATGGTGAGGCTGGTCACCGGGGGCACGGGCTTCATCGGCCGCCACCTCCTGCGCGAGCTGGCCAAGCGCGACGGCGCGACGTACGTCGTGGTGCGCGAGGCCTCGCGCCCGCGGCTCGAACGATTGATCGCATCGCTTGGCGCCGAGGACCGCATGCGCCCGATGGCCGGGGACATCACGGCTACCGGACTTGGACTGGCGGCCGCGGACGTCGCCGCCCTTCAGGGCGCGGACATCTATCACCTCGCGGCGGTCTACGACCTCGAGGCGCCGGCGGAGGCAAACGAACGTGCGAACGTCGTCGGCACCCGCAACGTGGTTGCGCTGGCGGAGCAGCTTGGCGCGCGGCTCCACCACATGAGCTCGATCGCGGTCGCCGGCGGGAAGTGGAAAGGGAAGTTCACCGAGGACATGTTCGAGGAGGGCCAGGCCCTAGACCATCCGTATTACAAGACGAAGTACGAGGCCGAGGGAATGGTCCGCGCCTCCGGCGTACGCCATCGCATTTTCCGGCCGGGCCTCGTCATCGGATCGTCCGAGACGGGGGCGGCGGACCGCATCGACGGGCCCTATTACGCGTTCAAGCTCATCCAGCGGCTCCGCAGCGCCATCCCTCCATGGGTACCGCTCGTGGGCCTCGAGGGCGGGGAGATCAACATCGTCCCGGTCGACTTCGTCGCGCGCGCGCTGGACGTGATCGGCCACAAGCCCGATCTCGACGGTCAGACATTCCACCTCACCGACCCGGGCGCGCGCAGCCTCGGCGAAGTCACCAACGAGTTCTGCCGCGCCGCGCACGCGCCCCAGTTCACGCTTCGGGTCGCCAGTCGCGCGGCTTCGATGCTCCCGCGAGAGATGACGGGCATGCTCCAGCACTGGCGCGTGGCACAGACGTTGAAGCGCCGCCTGCTGGAGGGCGTCCGCATCCCCGAGCCTGCCCTTCAGTACGTGACCAATCGCGCCAGGTTCACATGCGACAACGCGCAGGCCGCGCTGGCGGGCAGCGGCGTCGAGTGTCCTCCCCTGCATACCTATGCGTGGAAGATCTGGGACTACTGGGAGCGCCACCTCGACCCCGAGGCTCCGACCGAGCGCAACCTCCGCGCCGTCCTTCACGACCGCGTCGTCCTGGTGACCGGCGCCTCCAGCGGCATCGGCCGCGCCACCGCCGGGCTCATCGCGCGCCACGGCGGGAAGGTGGTGCTCGTTTCACGCACCAAAGAAAAGCTGGACGCACTCAAGGAGGAGATCGTCTCGGGAGGGGGCAGCGCATTCGTCTACCCGACCGACCTCTCCGACCTCGAGCAATGCGACGCGATGATCAACCGCGTGCTCGCGGACCACGGCCGCGTCGACATCCTGGTCAACAACGCCGGACGCTCCATTCGGCGGTCGATCGAAGCCTCGTACGACCGGTTTCACGATTTCCAGCGCACCATGCAGCTCAACTACTTCGGCGCCGTGAAGCTGATGCTGGCGGTCCTGCCCGGGATGCGGCAGCGACGCAGCGGCCACATCATCAACATCTCGAGCATCGGCACGCAGGCCTACCCGCCGCGGTTCGGGGCTTACGTGGCTTCGAAGTCGGCGCTCGCTGCGCTCGGCAGGTGCATCGGGCCCGAGGTGGCCGATGACGGCGTCGCGATCACGAACATCCATATGCCGCTCGTGCGCACGCCGATGATCGCCCCCACCGGCATGTACAAGAACTTCCCGACCAGCTCCCCTGAGGAGGCGGCCGAGATGGTGGCTTCGGCGATCCTCACCCGCCAGCCGGAGGTTTCAACGCGGCTGGGCAAGCTGGGCGAGACCGTGAACACGATCGCGCCTGGGCTGCTCCAGTTCGTGATGACGGGCGCGTATCACGTTTTCCCGGAGACGGCCGGAAAGGACGCACAGAAGGAGCTGCCGGCCGAGGAGGAGATCTCGGTCGAGGCGGCCGCCATGGCCTACCTGATGCGCGGTATCCATTTCTAAGGAGCGGGTTAACGCCCGGCCGCGCCTCCAAAAAGCAGGGCAATCCACGCGATGATCAGCCCAAACAAAAGGATGACAACGAGCACGCTGATGGCCAGGTGCACGTAGGAGATGATCAGGCCGGCCAGCGCGAGGCCGGCGCCGCCTTCACCCGTCTTGCGGATCTGGGACCGGGCCATGTGGCCGGTGACGATCGAGGTGATGATCAGCGCGAACCCGCCGATGCCGATGAAGTGCCCCAGCGGAGCGGCGATCGCGGTGACCAGGCTCACCACCGCGAGCGTGTTCGTCTGGCCCGGACCGGCGGTGACCATCGATCCCGGCGTTCCCATTGGCACGCTGCTCGAGGGAGTGGTCTGCTGGCCGACGATCTGGGTCGGGGCGGCGATTGAAGTTGGCGCGCCGGGCGGCGGCGGAAGCTCGCTCGAAGGTGTGCTCATGACAGGGCGAAGTCTAAATTATGAGAGGTCAGGCACTCGGTCCACAGCCGTGAGGCGCCCAACTGACAGGGCCTTGCTCAGGGAGCCTTGTGTCGCGGTGCCGGTTGTCTGGAGTTGCGCGAGTCGAGAACCATGGCCCGCGCCAGCGCAAGAAAAGCCTGCTCTGCAGCACTCAACCGCCGGCCTCGCCGGCGGGCTACCTGGAATCTGCGCTTGATAGCGAAGCCACGGACGCGACACTGTGCCAGCCGCCCGCTGGAGATTTCGTGAACGACTGCGCAGGCTGAGATAAACGCAACGCCGAGTCCACCCGCCACCGCTCCCTTGACAGCTTCGGTGTTTCCGAGGACGAGACTTGGTCCGATGTCGAGGCCGGCCTTGGCCAACGCCTGCCGTGTGACGTCATCGGTGGCTGAACCTTCCTCCCGTACGATCAGGGCTTCCTGATCAAGGTCCTTCACACCGATCTGGCGACCGGCCCAGCGGTGACCAGGCGGCACGACAAGTAGAAGTTCATCCTCGACGTACGGCTCGAGCTCAAGCTCTGGATCGGCCAGAGGCTCACCGAGTAGTCCCAGGTGCAGCTCGCCTTCACGAATGCGTTCGGCGATTGTGGCCGTGTTGGCTATCTCGACGGCTACGGCGACCGCCGGATAGCGCCGCCGGAAGGAACTGAGCAGAGCGGGTAACAGGTACGCGCCCGGCGTAGTGCTGGCTCCAATGCTCAGCCGCCCGGCCCTGACACCCTTGACGTCGTCGACGGCTTCTTCCAGTTCCAGGGTGATGGCCAGCAGGCGCTTGGCGTAGCCGTGAACCATCTGGCCGGCGTCTGTTAGCCGGACTCCTCTTCCAATCCGCTCGAAGAGGGGCACGCCGAAGTACCGTTCCAGGTCCCTGACGTGGACGGAAAGGGCTGGCTGACTGATGTGGAGAATCTCCGCGGCCTTCGAATAATGCTGCTGGTCGGCCACCGTGGCGAACACCCGCACCTTGTGCAGGTCGAGCCACTCAGCCCGGCTGGTTCGAGCGACCACAAGGCTACAGTCTATAACAAGCGGTTATTGGTTCGAGCAAATCCTTGTATTGGACATATTGATTCGGCAGTGGTGACATTTCCGTGATGGAAGCCTTTATCAGCGTCGAAGAACTGCGCGACCTCATGGAGCAGGGAAAGCCGGTGACGGTCGTAGATGTCCGCACGACTGCGGACCGGGGCGACTGGTGGATACCAGGCAGCCGGCACGTTGACGCCTACGTCGCCCTCAAAGCAGGGGAGGAGGGCCTCCTCTGCAGCGTCGATCTGCCAGTCGAGACACCCGTGGTCACGGTCTGCGGCGTCGGCAAGACCGCTGCCCTGGCGACCCAGCACCTTCGGGCTCGAGGCCTGCACGCACTAACCCTGGCGGGCGGCATGCGGGCATGGAGCCTGGCCTGGAACATCGCCGAGGTCGAGCTGCCTGGCGCGCCGGCCCGGATCGTGCAGATTCGCCGCACGGGTAAGGGCTGCCTCTCCTACCTGGTCGGCTCGGAGGGAGAAGCCGTTGCCATCGACCCGTCGGTCGACTCCAAGGTGTATATCGCGGAGGCGGCGCGTCGGCGTTGGCGGATTACGCAAGTCTTGGAAACCCACGTCCACGCCGATCACCTGTCCCGAGCTCGGCAGCTGGCGGAACTGACGGGAGCCACTCTGCTGCTGCCGGCTCAGAACCGCGTGCAATTCGGTCATGGGCCGGTCTACGAGGGAGATGAGATGAACGTCGGCGCCACCAGCCTGACCGCATTACGAACTCCCGGGCACACATCGGAAAGCACCTGCTACGTCGTTGATGGCGCGGTCTTCACCGGCGACACGCTCTTCCTGGCGGCCGTTGGCCGGCCCGACCTGGGTGGCGCATCCGGCGATGCGAGCGGCCGCGCCACTGAGCTTTTTCGTTCGCTCAGGCGCCTCCTCGCGCTGCCCGCGACGACTATCGTCCTGCCTGGTCACGCGAGCCAGCCAATTGCCTTCGATCGGATTCCGGTTGCCGCCGATCTAGCGCAGGTTGGGATACGGCTGGAGTCTCTCGTCCGCGACGAAGCGGATTTCGTTGCCAACGTTCTCCAGCGGCTGCCGGCTCCGCCTCCCAATCACACCACCATCGTCGGCATCAACGAGTCGGGAAGCTGGCCGGAAGGAGACTTGGCCGATCTGGAGGCTGGCGGCAACCGCTGCGCCGTGGCCTGAGCGCGATCGTCAACGTCAAGCCGCTCAGCAAGACTCAGCTGGGTCTCCGGGCGAACCTCGCCCAGTTCCTCCTCTTGGTCGCGGTCAATGCCTTTGTTGGGGGCATGGTCGGACTCGAGCGCTCGGTCCTACCCGTCCTCGCCGAGCGGGACTTCGGCCTCGCCAGCCGCACCGCGATCCTTTCGTTCCTCATCAGCTTCGGCCTCGTCAAGGCTGCCTCGAACTACGCTGCCGGCCGGCTGGCGGACCGGATTGGGCGCAAGCAGGTGCTCATCCTGGGGTGGATGGCTGCGCTGCCCGTGCCTCTGCTCATCATCCTGGCGCCCTCATGGGGTTGGGTCGTCGTCGCCAATGTATTCCTAGGCGTGAATCAAGGCCTGGCCTGGTCGACAACGGTGAACATGAAGATCGACCTTGTCGGTCCGGCGCGGCGCGGCCTCGCCATGGGTCTCAACGAGGCGGCGGGCTACGGAGCGGTTGCGGTGGCAGCGCTGGCGGCCGGCTACCTGGCTGCTACCTATGGCCCACGCCCAGCGCCCTACCTGCTTGGCGTGGTTTTCGCGCTTGCTGGCCTGGCGCTCTCGATCCTTTTCATAAAGGAGACGCGCGCCCACGTGAGGCTCGAAGCCGAGCAGAGCGGTAACGCTGCGCCCTCTCTAAGCGGAGCAGCGCAGTTCATCCAGACGAGCTTCCGCGACCCCAATCTTTCGAGTGCTTGCCAAGCCGGGTTGGTCAACAACCTCAACGACGCCATGGCGTGGGGATTGCTGCCCCTTTTCTTCCTGGCCGCCGGTCTGCCACTCACTCAGGTCGGGATCCTCAGCGCTGCCTATCCTGCGGTCTGGGGTGTCGGCCAGCTCGCCACTGGTTGGGCCAGCGACCGGCTTGGCCGCAAGTGGCTGATCGCGGGCGGGATGACGGTGCAGGCGGTCGCAATCGCGTTAATCGCGATCAGCCACTCTTTCAATTTGTGGCTGGGGGAAGCCGTCTTGTTAGGAGTTGGTACAGCGATGGTCTATCCGACCCTGCTTGCGGCCGTGGGAGACGCGTCTCATCCTACCAATCGCGCCAGCGCCATCGGCGTCTACCGGTTCTGGAGGGACGCCGGATACGCAGTCGGCGCCTTGATCGCCGGACTTATCGCTGACGCGATCAGCTCCACCGCGGCCATCGAGGTCATCGCGGCTCTGACCGCCGTTTCCGCTGGCGTGGTCGTCGTCCGAATGCAGGAAGTGGGGGGCCGCACGGTTGTGACCGGCGCCGTTGTTGGAAGCCAGATGTGGGAGGAATAGCAATGAATACAGCAGCAGAGCGGCTATCGGCGAACGATATTGACTCGCTCGACCCCTACGCGTTCTTCGCGTTGCTTGGAAAGCGCGTGATCCACCCCGGCGGGCGCCCGTCAACGGAGCAGCTCATCCGGTTGGGAGCTTTCGCACCAGGCCAGAAGGTTGTGGATGTCGGATGCGGCGTGGGCACGACCGCGATCGAGCTTGCCAAACGGTACGGGAGCAAGGTCACGGCTGTCGACATCTCTCCCCTCATGCTCGAGCGCGCAACTAACAACGTTCGGCGGGCCGGGCTCGAAACTGAGATCACAGTGGAGAGCGGAGACATCCTGCGACTGCGCTATCAGGAGGGCAGTTTCGACCGCGTCATCGCCGAGGCGGTGACTATGTTCGTCGACCGATCAGCCGCGGCCCTCGAACTGGTTCGAGTCTGCCGTCCAGGCGGCATGGTGCTGGCGACTGAGTTTCTGTGGAGAAGCCAGCCGAGCAAGGCGGCGCAAGACGCATTCTTAGTCCAGGTGTGTCCCGGCATGCAGTTCGACGACCTCGCGAGCTGGACCCGAATCTACGAAGCCGCTGGCCTGGCGGATGTGAGGGTCGTCTCAGGCCCATTCGAGCTGATGACCGCCAAGGGCTTCCTGCACGATGAGGGGATCGCCGGCTCCGCGGGTTTCTTGGCTCGAACTCTATCCCGGCCGGCCCATGTGCGAAAGATGGCCTGGATCTATCCGCGCGTGAAGAAAGCGGTTCCTTACCTCGGCTACATCGTCGTGGCCGGTACCAAGCCCTGATTGGTACGAGAGCTCGAAGACAATCACCAAGGAGAAGACGATGGCCGAGATACTTGAGTTGGTCGACCTGGAAGCGCTCCGCAAAGAGGTGCGCGAGAAATACCGCGAGGTCGCGGAAGATCCAACCGCTGAATACCACTTCCATACCGGACGATCCCACGCAATTCGCCTCGGGTACCCGTCGACGCCGCTTGATCAGCTTCCCGAAGACGCCTGCGAAGCATTTGCGGGCGTAGGCAATCCCTTCTATTGGGGCGGGCCTAAGCCCGGGGAGAGGGTGGTCGATCTCGGCTCCGGAGCCGGAATGGACTCGTTCCTGGCAGCGCTTTGGGTGGGGGGCCAAGGACACGTGATCGGAGTCGATATGACTCCTGAGATGCTGGATCGTAGCCGGTCAACGGCAACCAGGTTGGGATTGGACAATGTCGAGTTTCGCGAAGGTCTGATCGAAGATTTGCCCGTCGACGATGGGTGGGCGGATGTCGTGATTTCTAATGGCGTGATCAACCTCTGCCCGGACAAGATCGGCGTCTATCGGCAGATCTTCCGGGTGCTCAAGCCGGGAGGCCGGATGACCGTGGCTGATATCTGTCTGGAGCGCCCAGTACCCGAGGAAGCCCTTCGCGACATCGATCTCTGGACTGGTTGAATCGCAGGTGCCCTGCCGTGCGCAGGGTGGGAGACGGTGATCGGCGGCGCAGGACTCGTCGATGTCGAGCTCGCCAATCCCATTGACACATTTGCGGGCGCTCGCGGAGAGGACAGCGCTCGGGAATTCGGCACTCTCGGTTACTCAATTCGAGCGCGCAAGCAACTATGAGCGCGAGGGTAGGCGGAGGGTGAGCGACTGCTGCACGCCGAATTAATACATGCCTCGCATGAATGCGGGCCTTCCGTCGTGCACGAATCCACTCACCTCTTGCGCGTGCATTCCCGACCGCATCATCCCGTCGCCGCGCACGAACTTCAGGGCATCTCGAAGCAGGTAGCCACCGGCGGTCCCTACCTACAATCGATTAGGTGGCGATCACCCAGGAAGAGGCGATCAAACGGAGGCTTCGCGCGGTCCCCGACGGACCGGGCGTCTACCTGTTCCGTGACAACCGGGCCCAGGTCATCTACGTCGGCAAGGCGCTGCGCCTTCGCGACCGCCTGCGCTCGTACTTCACGACGGGATACGGGGAGACCGCGCGCGTCGCCGAGCTCGTCCGCAAGGTCTATGACTTCGAGTTCGTCACCACCGCGAACGAGGTCGAGGCGCTCGTCCTGGAGTGCAACCTCATCAAGAACTACCGGCCTCGCTTCAACATCCGGCTCAAGGACGACAAGAACTATCTCTACCTGAAGTTGCCCGTCACCGAGGAGTACCCGCGAGTCCACTACTCACGGCGGGTGCTGAAGGACGGCGCCCTGTACTACGGCCCGTACACGTCGGCTCAGTCGCTGCGCGGCACCGTCAAGTCGATCCGCCAGCTGCTGCCGTTCCGCACCTGCTCGGACGAGATCTTCAAGCAGGGCAAGGTGTGCCTCGACTTTCACATCAAGCGCTGTCCAGGACCGTGTGAGCGGCGCATCAGCCCCGAGGATTACAAGGCGCGTATCCACGAGGTGTCGCTCTTCATGGAAGGGAAGTCGGACGTGCTCGTCCACGAGTTGAAGGACCGGATGGAATCGTCGGCGGGCAAGCTCGACTTCGAGAACGCGGCCCGTTATCGGGATCAACTGCAGTCGATCGAGAGGATCGCGGATCGGCAGAAGGTGCTCACCCGCGGTCGCGACGACCAGGACCTCGTCGCTTACGCGCGCAGCGGTGACCAGGTGTTCGTCGAGGTCGCCTACGTGCGCCAGGGCAAGATGGTCGGCCATGACGGCCATGCGCTCGACGGCGCCGGTGACGCCGTCGAGGGCGAGCTGCTGCGCGGCTTTCTGCTGCAGTACTACGCCAGCGCGACGCACATCCCTCGCGCAGTTATTCTCCCGGGCGCAGTGGAGGAACCGGTACTGCTCACCGGCTGGCTGTCGGAGCGACGCGGTGGGCCCGTCACCATCGAGGTGCCGCAGCGCGGGCGCAAGCGGGCGCTGGTCACGCAGCTGGCCGACACCGCGGCGCAGGAGCTCGAACAGCTGCGGATCCAGGCGGATTACGACCGCAGCCGCACGGAGCCGATGCTCGCCGCGCTCGCGGAGGCGCTCGACCTGGAGACGCCGCCGAAGCGGATCGAGTGCTACGACATCTCCAACATCCAGGGAGACTCGGCGGTCGGCGCGATGGTCGTCTTCGAGGACGGGCGCCCGAGGAACGACCACTACCGCCATTTCAAGATCAAGTTCGTTCCCGGCCCGAACGACTTCGCCATGCTGCAGGAGGTGCTGCGCCGGCGCCTGGAGCGGCTCGAGTCTGCGCAGCGTCGCGAGGAGGCCGACGTGGTCGGTGATCGCTCCTTCACGAGCCGCCCCGACCTCATCCTTATCGATGGCGGCAAAGGACAGCTAAGCGCCGCGCTCGAGGTGCTCGAGTCGGCCGGCTACGCGGACATCCCGACCTTCGCGTTGGCCAAGGAGCGCGAGGAGATCTTCGCGCCGGGCCGCTCGGAGCCGATCGTGCAGGAGAGGAACTCGCCGGGAATGTTCCTGGTGCAGCGCATCCGGGACGAGGCGCATCGATTTGCGATCACGCATCACCGCAAGGTGCGTTCTCGCAAGGCGCTTACCTCGCCGCTCGACTCCGTCGAGGGCATTGGGCCCGCGCGGAAGCGCGTCTTGCTTCGACACTTCGGCTCGGTGCAGGCGATTCGCGACGCCGCGGTGGAGGAGATCGTCGCGCTCGGCGTCCCTGAGCGCCTTGCCAAGAGGCTGAAAGAGACCCTGTGAAGCTAGCGTCCCACTTCCGAAGTTCCTTGGATCTTCGCGGCCTAGACGGGCGGGCGCCGACTCACCCCACGGAATCTGGCGATTCCGCGGGGACCCCGAGTGAGGCGCTAAAGCCTGCGTCAAGGGGCCCGGCGCCGCGTCGTCACGCATCTAGCGATGCGCTCCTAGCTGCGCCACCCTTTCCTTGGCTCCGCCCGCCGATGCCGCGAAATATCTGGCGGACCTCGGAAGCGGGACGCTAGAGTCCCGTCCGTGACTCTGGTCATAGTCGG
>WNFG01000449.1_pt1 | contig 35794 bp, 31 predicted proteins | sample 5400431 | NCBI WGS metagenome assembly WNFG01 (sample SAMN13153346, study PRJNA577476) | soil metagenome | isolation source: 120 cm saprolite under Douglas fir tree site 2 hole 3 replicate 2 | place: USA:California | collected 2015-04-18
CCGTCCCAAGGCCGGCGTGCGCGTTTCGCCCCACTTTTACAATCGGGAGGACGAATGCGACTTTACTCTCGCGCAAATGGAAGCCATCCTCAAATCAGGCGCGTGGGAAAAGCATGCCGGAGCGTTCACCCATGCTTGAGAAGAAGGAATACGCCTCCGAGCGCGTGGAAATGATTGAAAAACAGTTGCGCCGGCGCGGCATACAAGATCCCGAAGTGCTTGCGGCCATGGCTGCGGTCCCGCGGCACGAATTTGTTGCTGAAGAGCTGCGTGCCCACGCCTATGATGATCTCCCCTTACCGATCGGGGGCGGCCAAACCATTTCACAACCTTACATCGTGGCGGCTATGACCGCCGCGTTGCATCTGCGGCCAACCGACCGCGTTCTGGAAATTGGCACCGGCTGCGGCTATCACGCGGCAGTCCTCTCGCGGTTGGCGAAGGAAGTTTTCACCATCGAGCGGCGGCCGGAGCTTGCTTCCGCCGCGTCCGCCAAGCTGGCGCGGCTCGGTTATGCCAACGCGCATGTTCATTGCGGTGACGGCACGCTCGGCCTTCCGGAACTCGCTCCTTTCGACGCCATTCTCGTTGCCGCCGCCGCGCCTGCGGTTCCCAAGCCGCTCCTGGCGCAGCTTGCCGAAAGCGGCCGCCTGATTCTCCCGGTGGGGGAGGCGGAACATCAGGAATTGCAGCTCATCGAAAAGCACGGTGACACCTTCCTTACAAAGAGGCTGGAAGGCTGCCGTTTTGTGCCCCTCGTCGGCTACCATGGCTGGCAGGAACCTTCCTGATGATGACCTCAAGGGTCCCCGACCTCTCCATCATCATTCCTTCGTACAATGAGGAATCGCGCCTTCCCGCCACGCTCGATCGCATTGCCGCCTACCTTTCGGACTGCGGGCGGGAAGCCGAAGTTCTCGTCGTGGACGACGGCTCGAAGGACGGCACCGCCGCGGTGGCGGAATATTTTCGCATCAAGATCCCCACGCTGCGCGTGATTTCGAACGGCGTCAACCACGGCAAGGGCTACAGCGTGCGCTACGGCATGCAGGAAGCCCGCGGCCGCATCGCCCTTTTCACCGACGCCGATCTTTCCGCCCCCATCGAGGAAGCCGACAAACTCATCGATGCTCTGGACACCTATGATGTGGCGATTGGCTCCCGGGCCATGGACCGCACCCTGATTAGCGTTCGCGAGTCTCCCTTCCGCGAATTCGCCGGTATCATTTTCAACAAGATTGTGCGCATTATCTTGTGGCTGCCGTTTGTCGATACCCAGTGCGGTTTCAAAGCATTCCGGCGCGAACCTTGCGCCATCATCTTCGAGCAACAGACTATTGAGCGGTTCGGCTTCGACCCGGAGTTGCTGTACTTGGCGCGGCATCATGGATTGCGAGCGGTGGAAATCCCCGTGCGCTGGGGGCATTCGCCGGCCACCAAAGTGAGCATGCTGCGCGACAGCATTCAGATGTTCATCGATGTGTTCACCATCCGCTGGAATTCGTTACGCGGCCGTTATCCGCGCAAGGGCCTGATTCGCCCGCTATCTACTTTGTAATACAAAGTACTTGACAACTCTCTCGCTTTCCGCTAGTCTATCCTCCATGGCCTTCTCCGGTCCGCTTCGCTCTACGCATCGCGAGCCCATCCCCATCGACGCTCGCGCCTGGGGCGGTGTGGCGATGGGCGTTACCGCGCTGGTCGCCGCCTTCGCCGCCTCCCGGCAGACCACCCCTCTTGCTTGGCTGGCTGTCTGGCTGGTCGAGGCCTTCGTCGCCGTGGCCATTGCCGCGCCCGCCGCGGCCACCAAAGCACATCGCGCCAACTCCGCTCTCTTCTCCGGGCCTGGGCGCAAATTCCTTCTGAGTTTTGCGCCGCCCATTGTCGTTGGCGGCTTGCTCACTTTCGCCCTGTATCATGCCGGCATCTTCGCGGCTCTGCCGGGCGTTTGGCTCTTGTTGTATGGCACTGCCATTGTGACCGGCGGAGCATTTTCCGTTCGTGTCGTGCCGGTGATGGGCCTGTGCCTGATGTTGCTCGGCGGCGCTGCGCTGTTCGCCCCCGCCGTCTGGGGAGATGCCTTGATGGCCGCAGGCTTTGGGGTCGTACAGATCGGCTTTGGCTGGTGGATCGCCAGGCATTATGGAGGCTAACAGGAATTCTCATGGCTAAGTCGTCTACAGCGCGTCAAGAACGTCAGCAGCGATCCCGCGAGGCCGGCGCCCCGCTCGAAGCCATCCGCAATCCGGCCCGCGAGGCCGCGCCCGCGGACCTGGACCGCCTGATTCACGAGCGCATCCGCCTGGGTATCGTCAGCGCTTTGGCGGTGAACCGCTCACTTACATTCAATGAATTGAAGGCGCTGCTGAAAACGTCCGACGGCAACCTCAGCGTTCATGCCCGCAAGCTGGAAGAGGCCGATTACATCGTGTGCTCGAAATCTTTCGACGGGCGCCTGCCGAAAACGGAATACCGCCTGGCGGCCGCGGGGCGACGGGCGCTGGAGCGCTACTTGAATCACATGGAAGCGCTGATTCGCGCAACGCGCGAAGCCTAAACGGCAAAATTTTTTGGCTCTCCACTTTGTATTGCAGAGTAGTTTGTATCACTTCCTCCGCGGCGGAGAAAGAACATGCACATGCAACCTCTGACAGTCAGTCAAATTCCCACGCCCAAGCCGGCTATCGTCCAGGCACCCCGCCTCCACGTCGCCATCATCTCCGACGGCAATGGGCGCTGGGCCGCTTCGCGAGGCTTGCCGCGTTCCGCCGGCCATCGCGCGGGCGCCGAAACGGCGCGCCGCATCATCGAGTCTGCACCACGCATCGGCGTTCACACCCTCACGCTTTTCGCGCTTTCTTCCGCGAATTGGAAGCGTCCCGCCGCGGAGGTCCATGCTATCTTGCGGCTGCTTCACGAATACCTTCTTACAGAAACGACGCACTGCATCGACGAGGGCGTACGGCTTAGCATCATCGGCCGCCGCGACCGCCTGCCCGCCACGCTCCGCCAGGCCATCGTCGATTCGGAAGCTGCCACCGCCAAAGCCACGCGTCTCCACCTTCGGCTTGCGGTGGATTATTCCGCCCGTGAAGCCATCTATCACGCCGCCTGCCGCTTTTACAAAGTCACCGAGCTCTCTCCGGAGTCCTTCAGCGACGTGCTCGCGGAAGTCCACCGCGGGGGCTCCACTGAAGTTGATTTGCTGATTCGCACCGGCGGCGAACAGCGCCTTTCCGATTTTCTCCTGTGGGAGTGTGCCTTCGCGGAATTCGTGTTTCTGCAAAAACGCTGGCCGGACTTTACCCCCGCCGATCTGGAAGCTGCCGTTAAGGAATTCAACCGCCGCGAACGCACCCGGGGTGCCCTGCCGGACGCGATTGCCGGTTAAAGTTGGATCAGCCGAAGAGGAGTGTGCTCTCAAGGCGGAACGACGCGAGTAGTGTCAGGGATCCTCCCGGCCTAATCTGTCAGTGATGTGCGAGGTCTGTACCATTCTTGTGCTGCCCCCCTATACACCCCCCCCAGCAATTTGTATGAATGTAAAAACAAAGGAGTTACAAGAATTGCATTTTGCAAGTGATTGATTCTAAAGGGTGCGATTGTTGGTTGTTTCCGGCCTGGCAGAGCGGGAGCGGCTGCCCTAGAAAGAAAAGCGGGAGCAAGCTCCCGCACTCCACACGTAGTTTCATACGGAAACAAGTATAGCAGGGAATAATAGAAAGTCAAGCGAAAGTTGGGAAACAGCCGGGCTTGCGGACGGTGGCGGCGAGTTGGACGAAAATGGGGACAAAGTAGGCTCTCCGGCACAACTGCTGCCTCCCCTGACGTTCGGGCCTCGCCGGTCGTCTATACCCCAGGAGCCAGGAATGGGAACTATAGGACTTGCGCTGCCTTGGAAGGCTAGAATCTCTTTCACGCTGCGCGAACGGGGGACCCGGGTGGAACCTTCCGAGCAGTTTGCTGGCGGCCTCAGTCCGGCCGCCGTGGATGGCCTGAGCGAGGATGCCGCACTGGCTGCTGCCTGCCGGTCCGGGGACCTGCGCGCTTACGAGCGGCTGTGTGCGCTGCATGGTGCGCGCATGAAGAACCTGGCGCGGAATGTTCTGGGCAACGCCGTTGACGCCGAAGAAGCCGTCCAGGATACCTTCTTGAAAGTGCAGCGCGGCATCGCCAGCTTTCGCGGCCAGTCGACCTTTGTCACTTGGACGTATCGCATCCTGATTAACACCTGCTACGACGCGCGGCGCAACGAGCTGCGCGACTACTCGGACAGCCTTTCGTTCTGGCCGCGCATCGAGCGCGCGCTCGCCGAAGATGCGGTTCGCAATGCCCACCGCGCCGAGCGCAAGAGTTGGTTCTCCTTGCTCCTCCCGGGCTTTACGCTTGTGTGGCAAACGGCTCTGGCGGGTGCTTTCGTTTTGGTGCTGACGATCTCTGGTGGCTGGCTCTATCTTCACCGCTCGGTTGCCCCGGCGGAAAACGACACATCATTCTTGAAGAGCGGCGCCCTGAAGGAAGTGGAAAGCGCGGAAGCGGCCTATGAGCGAGCGATCGACAAACTCGCCGTGCAAGCCCAGCCGCAGCTCGAAAATCCCGCGACGCCGCTGCTGGCCAACTATCACGAGAAATTGCTGGTATTGGATAGCGCCATTGCAGAACTGCGCGCGCAGACGGGCATGAATCCTTCTAACGCGCAACTGCGCTACCAGTTGCTGGCCATGTATCAGGAAAAGCAGCAGACGCTCGAGGAAGTCTTGGAGGCGAAACCGCAATGATTCGCAATCAACGCATTTTCGGGAGAGCGCTGTTGCGTCTAGCAACCATCGCGGGACTGCTCTCCGCGATCCCGCTCTTCCCGGCGAAGCACGCACACGCCGCAACTCCCGCACAGGATCAGGTATCAAGGGATTTTCACCAGACGGTGACGCTCGGCGCCGGCCAGTCCGTGCGCGTCGAACACAAGTTCGGCAGCGTCACCCTGAAGTCCTCCTTTGGCGTCATCGAAGCCTCGAACATCCCCAGGGGCATTCACGCCATCACCGGGAACGGGGCCATCTCCCTCGCCGATATTGGCGGAGATTCGTTCGCCAAGACGAGTTTTGGAAGCGTCATGACCGACCGCATCAGCGGCAATCTGACCGTGGAAAACAGCAACGGTTCCGTTACCGCAAGAAACGTAAAGGGCGACGCCGAAATAAATACATCCTTCGCTGCCGTCACCTTGGAATCCATCGGCGGCCGCATCTCCGTGGACAATCAGAACGGCGCGATCTCCGTGACCGCCATGCGGCCCTCCAGCGGCTGCCGCGATATTTCGCTCAAGACCTCGTTTTCCTCCATGCGCGTGCGCATTCCGGAGGGTCTGGGCTACAACCTCACGGCCAGGACTTCTTTCGGCCGCATTTCCTCCGACTTGCCAGTCACTTCAACAGGCAGCACCGGGGGCGACACCCTGAACGGCACCATCGGTTCGGGCGGGTGCCAGCTTCAGCTCACCGATTCCAACGGAAACATCGAAATCGCCAAAGCGCCGTGATCTGATTCTGCTGGGCGCTATTTTGGGGCCTGCCGCGCGCGTTCCATCTCGAACGCTTTCTTCAGCACGCGCGTCGCAGTGGTTGTGAGATGAAATCGGGAGAGTTCCTCTTCGCGCGCGAAGGCCACGTCGGTTACGTCGCTCCCCGCCCGGGGTTCGCCGCGCAGCCGTTCGCAAAGATAATCCGCGATCACAAAATGAAATCGCGGTCTTCGCTTGGCCTCTCCGCCACTCAGCCCGTTCTCCAGGAAAACCCGGTCGAACACCTCAATCAGCTCCAGCACGCGAACCTCGATTCCTGTTTCTTCGAGCAATTCGCGAGCCACGCCTTCTTGCAGGCTTTCGCCCAGCTCCAAGGTCCCGCCCGGAATGGACCATTCCCCCCGCAACGGTTCGCTGCCGCGGCGGATCAACAGCGCCCGGCCCTCCTCAATAATTACGCCCCCGATGCCAACCACCGGCCGTTCGGGGTACTCTCTTGAAGACTTCATTCCAATGGTCCTTCTGCCCGCGGGGCCATGGCGTCCAAAGCAGTGCCAGCGTGCGCGAGAGTTGACTTCCTGCCTCGCGGTATATAATAACCTGCACGGTGGCGGGCGTGGTTCTTGTACCCCCACTTTGCACAAACTGTTCGGAGGGTGGAGCCGTGATTCGTTGCCCTGAATGTTCCGCCGAAATCGACGTCGACGAAGACGAAGTCGAGGAAGGCGAGATCTTGAGCTGTCCCGAGTGCGAATCCGAACTCGAAGTTTCGCAGACGCATCCGGTCCACCTGAACCTCATCGCCGATGACGCGGACGAAGAGGACGACGAAGACGAGGAAGAGGACAAGCCCGGGGAAAATGGCGATCTCATCGACGACGAGGAAGACGAGGAAGAAGACGAGGAGTAGCGCACGCGTCCCACTTCACCTAGCATCCACCTATGCTCGTGCCGCCATCTAAATTCACAAGGAGCAATATCATTCCGCGCCCGCAGTGCATCGCGATTGTCTGCATGGCGGCACTTATATCCTCCTTCAGCGTGGCGTTCGCGCAGGCTCAGGAACCTGCTCCGACCCCCGCTGCTTCTTCTCCCGCCACGGCGCCGCCGGCTTCCAATCCTGGCAAACCGGGCAAGAAAAAATACAGCCATGCCAATGATTTTCTGATTCGCGGAACGGTCTTTACCGACAAAGCGCTCTCCTTTCCCGGCGTGCAGTTGCGCATCCGCAAGGCGGGAGAGAAGAAATTCCGCTGGGAAAGCCACACCAATTCCCGCGGCGAATTTGCAGTCCGTGTGCCCCAGGGCTCAGACTATGAGATGGTGGTTAGTGTCAAGGGTTTCGCGGAGCAAACGCGCGCCATCGATGCGAAAACCGGCGGCAACGAGGAGAGCCTGGTGTTCCGCATGCTCCCTGCTGCGGGAGGCAAGGGATGAACATGCGGCGGCGCATTTGCGGTCTGGCGGTGCTTCTTTCCCTGTTTGCTGCCGTTGGTGTGGCTCAGGACAAGAAGCGCGAAGCCCAGCTCCGCACCGTCCGCGGCGTGGTGGCGGACAAGTCCGATACTCCTCTTTCCGGCAGCGTCGTCTTTCTGAAAAACGTGCGTACCAATTCCGTCCGCAGCAGTTACACCGATGACACTGGCAGTTACCGCTTCAGCGGCTTGGATCCCAATGCCGATTACGAATTGCACGCCGAGAAGGAAGGCGCCAAGTCGCAGACCCGTACGGTTTCCAACTTCGACAGCCGCAAGGACATCGTTCTGAATCTCAAAATCGACAAGAAAAAGAGCTGAGTTTTACTGCTGTTTTGTTGCTGGCCACTATCCAAATTTATCCGGTTATTAAATCGGTTCTCCATGCACCCAAATTGCAGGGTAGCGGCATGTGAACTCGGATACACTGACATATGCCGAGCGGAAAGGCAGTTCCGGACACCGGGGGAGACAGATTGCAAACAAGAAAGACCCATATGTTTATTGCGCTGTTTCTTGCGGCTGCCGCGGACGCGGCAAGTTGTGTCGCCCAGGACAAGCCGGACGCTCCGACACCGAAGCAGAGCGACGCGCCTTCCACGCAGTCTTCTTCAACGGAGAAACCGCAGGCTACCGACAAGAGCAAGGAAGCTCAGGAGAAAGACAGCCAGAGCCAAGCCAGCGGCACATCCAAGGACCGGCTGTTCTTTACATTGCCAAACTTTCTGACGCTGGAAAACGCGAACCAGGTTCCGCCTCTCACCGCGGGCCAAAAATTCAAGGTCGTGACGCGGAGTTCTTTCGACTATGTGCAGTATCCCTGGTACGGATTTCTCGCCGGCATTAGCCAGGCGGAAAACAGCGAGCCCGGCTATGGCCAGGGTGCCGCTGGATACGGAAAGCGTTTCGGAGCGTCCATGGCCGATGGCACCATCGAGAACTTTTTGACCAGCGCGGTATTTCCTTCCTTGCTTCGCCAGGATCCTCGCTTCTTCCAGTCGGGCAAGGGGAGTTTCTGGCACCGCACGGGGTATGCAATTACGCGCGTTGTCGTCACGCGCACCGATTCCGGACATTCGCAGGTGAACTACTCGGAGATTTTCGGTAGTGCTCTTGCGGCAGGGATTTCCACGTATAGCTATCATCCGCATGCGGACAAAACTCTGCGGAATAGCGGCAGCGTCTGGGGCTCGCAAGTGGGCTATGACACCATCACCTACGTCGTGAAGGAATTCTGGCCCGACATTCGCCGCAAAATACGCAAGAAGAAATAGGCGCATTTTTCGCCGGGCGATTCCGATCCTTTGCTCGTCGATCCCTACGATCCAGTTTCGAGATGTGAACAGGCGGTTTTGCGAATCTTACTCCATCGATGGCGCCAGCACCTGAATGGCCCGCGGTACAGCTTCGATTTCCACGGGCGTCGGCCCGATGATCTCGCCATCGCCGTGAAAGAGGCAGCTTCGCCCCGTCGTCAAGCGCACACGCTGGATACGCCAGCGCTTCAATCGGCATGTTCGAAGTTCACCGCTGCCTATCAGGCGCGGCAACACCGCCATTACTTCAAACAAATTTAGATTTTCAAGCAAAACTACTTCGAGCAACCCATCGCCGATGTCTGCTCCAGGAGCCAAGCGCACGCCCGCCCCGTAGGTCGGGGTATTGAGCACACTCGCAAGCAGAGCTTGGGCTTCGATGGCGCCGAAAGGGCTTCCCGGGAATTCCAGCTGTACATCGACGTGCTCGTATCCCGCGAGCGCGCGCAGTGCCGACGCGACATACCGGAATCTGCCGGGCAAATTACGAAACAACCCATTCGCATACTGCACCGCCTCGGCATCGAGTCCGATGCCGCCGCCACCCGCATACAAGCGAGTTCGTCCTTCAGCGGTGCGAACTCTCGCAAGATCGACAAAGCGCGGATGGCCACGCAGGAGGGCTTCCGCTGCTTTGACGGGATCGTCCGGCAGCCCCAGCGCGGCCGCGAAATCATTTCCTCCTCCGATGGGAAGGACACCCAGGAGAACGTCAGCTCCGAAGGCTGCGTTCGCCAACGCCTGAAATGTTCCGTCCCCACCCATCGCAAAAAACGCACGCCGTCCCTGCGAAATAGCGTTTCGCGCGAACGACTCGAGTTCCGCCGCACTGTTCGTCATCACGAATTGCGCCTGGACTTGGTTCGATTCGAAGAGTTTCTGGATGTGTCCTAGATAAGCGCGGGCCCGCCCTCCGCCGGCCTTGGGGTTGACGAACACCATGACGCGGGATTCACGCAGAATGCCAAGAACTTCCGCGCGATCACTCATGCTTCGCGTCTCTTCATATCAGGAAACAAAGAGATGGAGTTGGGTGCGCTGCTCTCCACATCGCCCTCTCAGGGTTTTTTCGCACGGTTTATCCGCGCAGATGCGAGTTGAGCATACTACCTCTAGTCGTGAGGAACATTGTGGCGGAAGGAAATCAGCGGCTCCAGCGCGGGATTACTACTTCGGATCCGGAACGACGAGAACCACCAAAGTTGGTGCCGGCGGGGGGAATCGAACCCACGGCCTAGGGATTATGAGACCCTCGCTCTACCACTGAGCTACGCCGGCATGAGGCAATTCTTTATGCTACGGACTCGTCTGCGAACGTGTCAAGGCATTGCCCCAGCAGACAGACGACGGACTTTCACGCAACACACTAACGAACAGTCCTAATCAAGTTTAGTCGTATTCGCTGGACGGAGCGCGAAGTAACTCGTTTACAGCGTTGCACGGGAAGGCTCAGAAGATCTCTCGCGCGACTTTGAGGCCCAGCCAGTACCATATCTTTTGGTACCACAGTACTGTTGACCCGTACAGGGCCAAAACCTATCCTGCACGGGATCGAACACTGTCCCACCTATCAGGGTAGGCGAAAGCTTATCGAAATGATGGGACAGGAGGATGTGTATAGATTCGATACAGACTCGTCGCCCAAGCTGCTTGACATTGGTGTCTTAAGAGATACACTGTCTCCAGGGTTCTTTCATCCCTCGGAGGCACAATGTCACGCAAACTCACTGCGGCTGTTTTCCTTGCTATGCTGGTACTGGCGGGGGCTATGGGTCTCAAGACGGTGGTTACCGCGCACGGGAACGGCTCAGCCGCTCTCAGCGCAAACGGCGTACCAATTCCCACGCCCTTCTAGTTAGACCCGCACAAAAGTAAGTCGCAGCGGGAACTGGGCGCCTGAAAAGAGCCGAGATGCTTGGTCCCGCGGATTGGGTTATTTGGTTCTTGGCAACGCTTTTCGAAGCGGCCGTGGTGGTGTGCTCACTACACAAAAACGCTTTTCGGCGCTATTTCTTCCTCAATCTGTACATGCTTTTTAGCGTTCTCGTCAGCGTTGGACAGTTTCGTGTGTTCATACATTACGGGCGCTCCTCCGTGGAGTACCGTTATTTCTACTTCTATTCGCAAGCCTTGCTCGTAATCAGCCTCTATTTCGCCTTGATCAGTCTTTATTCTCTTGTGTTTCATGAGTTGAAGGTCGAGCAATATGTCCGCCTCGGCGCCGTGCTCCTCTTGGCCGGAACCGCCTGGTTTTCCTACGCTGCGGTCAATCAGTCATCGGCACGCATGGTTACGCACTTTGCTTTTGAACTCTCTCAGAATCTCTACTTCGTCGGCTTGGTCCTCACTTACGTGCTTTGGGGCGCTATCCTGAAGCTACGGGAGACCCGCGCGCTTCTCGTTCAAGTTGTTCTCTCTCTTGGTGTGTATTTCAGCGCCCATGCCGCCAGTTACGCGATATCCAATCTTAGGCCTGACCTGTTTTTCCGGATGGGTTATCTGTTACCGGTCATCGGCTGTTTGTTGCCGTTGGCCTGGGCTTACGCCATCTGGCGAGTCCCCGAGGAGGCGCGCATCGAACCCGCGCGTCTGGCGGTGGCCCACCGATGATCGCCGCCGTCATTTTCGTGATCTCGGCAGCGGCGCTGCTTCAGTTCTTCTTCTTCTATTGCCGCTCGCTCATTGCCGCGTCGGCCAAGCAGGTTCTCTCGGCTGAGGTAAAGGACGTCACGGGCATCGAGAGGACGGCTTCCGGTGATGATTTCAAGCGCGTCATGCAGCTTCTACAGCTGTGTCCGGAACGGCCAGAAGACCGCACTGGCGTCCAGGCCATTGGCGCGTATTTCAGCCTTTTGAATATCCTGCGCTCCACGGTCGCTCGCATTGCTCCTTCCCTGCGGGCCTGGACGGAATTGGAACGTGGGCACTGCGCCTATTTCGCCGCCGTCGCTCTGGAGCGCCGCATCTCCTTCAGCCGGGACATGCTGGCGCAGCAAATGGACGCTTGAACTTCGCTTCCCTGTTTTACGGCTTCTGACCCTTTATCTCTTTAGCCACACTCATGTTGCTTTGTCTGCATGACATTTCCCGCCCATGCTATTCTTGGAAAGTTCCCTCCTCACCGGAGTGGAAGCGTCCGCAGCGCAAAACTAACCGGTGACTAAAACTTGCTTGCAGTGTGGCGCGGTATTGCCGTCCAGCGTGCGCGCCTGTAATTTCTGTGATTCATCTTTTTCCGTCGGTCCTTCTATCTGGGATGATCCCCCGCATAATTCAGCGAGGGAGCATCTCGCCGTGGGCGCAGATTCTGGCGGCGCCCGGATCGATCTCATTAACCAAACCCCATTCGTTTCGCATCCGCCGCAGCAAGGCGCGGCGTGGAGGGGCGAACTCGCCCAACGCCTCGATGCTTATCGCACGCGGCGTCGAAAGCTCGCTCCAAACGCCGCGCAATCCCGATTCGCCTTCGATGACCATTCCTGCAAGACGCCGGCGCATTCTTCCGTCGTCGTTGCGGAACCTCCGGCTTCCACTGAGGAAGATTTTTCCTTTACCATCGCCATCGGCCGCCCTTCCAAGAAACTGCTTCCCGAAGATTCGCGCATGGAGATCGACGTCTCTCTGCCGCCGGATTCGCAAACAATCCCGCTCACACAGCCCGCTGAAGAAGCAAGAAAATCCCTGCCCGGTATTCATCCGGTAGCCTCCATTGACGAGCGCCGCCTTGCCGCGCTGATCGATTTATGCTGTTTGTTATTTGCGTATGGCGGATTCCTGATGCTCTTCGGCTCGCTGGGCGGGCAATTTACGCTGAGCAAATTGAGCGCCGCTGTTTACGTTACGACATTCGCCATCGTCTACGTGCAATACTTCGCCCTCTTCACCATCTTCGGCGGGACTACTCCGGGCATGATGATGCGCGGTTTGCAGGTCGTCAGCTTTTCCGGCGAAGCGCCTACGCCCCGGCAGATGTTTCTGCGCAGCGCGGGTTACATTCTTTCCGCGGGAACTTTTTTCTTGGGTTTCCTCTGGACCATGTGGGACGAAGACGAACTCACCTGGCATGACCGCCTCTCGCGCACTCATCTGAGCGCGGCCCAGACTTTTGCCGATCTCGAGAATTCAAGCGTCGCCCATAGCCAGTAGTTTCTCGAAGAAATTCTGCGCAAGCCCTTGACCTTGCAGAGGGTTATACCGACCGGCATTCACCAGCGATGCGCATAATCGCTTCTAGACTGATCTCCACGTCCCTCTCAGTTGTGGCCCAGGAGGACACGCTGATTCGCATCGCGGTCTTTCCTTGCCAGACTGTTCCGCCGCACCAGCAGGTTCCGTCCTCCTGGACGCGCCGTATCACTTCTCGTGTCACTTCGGGGCAGCCAAAGGAAACCAGCACCTGGTTGATCACCACATCGTTCAGCACTTCAAAGCCGCCTTCTCGCAGTCCCTGCGCAAATCGCTGGGCGTGGGCGCAAGTTCGATCGATGAGCGCGCACAATCCTGACCTCCCCAGCGATTTCAGCGCCGCCCACAACTCCACGCCCCGTGCGCGCCTCGACGCTTCGGGAGTGTGGTGCATTGGCTCGCGGCGCGAACCGGGTTCGAGATACGCCGCCGTAATACCCATCGACGCACGAAGCGCAGCACCATCTCTGACCAACACCAAGCCGCTGTCATAGCCGACATTGGGCCACTTATGCGCGTCCGTGGCCCACGAATCAGCCTGTTCGAACCCTTGCGTCAAATGTTCATATTTCCTGGAGATCCGAGCCCACAATCCGAACGCGCCGTCCACGTGCACCCAGGCGCCCTGTTCTCTTGCCGTTTTACAAATTTTCTCGGCGGGATCGAACGCTCCTGTGTTTACGTTCCCGGCCTGAATGCACACTATCGTCCGCTCCGACAGGCGCGGCAACTTATCGGCACGCATTCGTCCCTGGCCGTCTGCTTCCACGATGGCTACGCGTTTCCTTCCAAATCCTGCCAGACTCAACGCCTTCAGAATCGACGCATGCGCTTCCGCGCCGACGACTACTTCAATCGGGGGTGCGCCAAACATCCCATCAGCCGCCACATCCCATCCCGCGCGCGCCAAAAGCTCCTGGCGGGCCGTGACGAGCGCCGTGAAATTCGCCATGGTGGCGCAGGTAACCAGGCCCCCCGCACAGTCCGGAGGCAATCCCAGCGCCTCGCAAACCCAGCGAAGGACTACTTCTTCCATCTCCGCCGCGATGGGGGACATCGCGCGCAACGCCGCATTCTGATTCCACACCGCCGCCAGCCAATTCGCAGCCATCGCGGCCGGGATCATTCCGCCGATCACGAAGCCGAAGTAGCGTCCCCCGGTCGTCGCCACCGTTGCTGCGGAGCCGATTTGATCGAGTCTCTCAATTACCTCGCCGGGGTCACTCGGCGATGGAGGAAAGGGCTCGTGAAGTTCGGCTAGCGCCACCAGAGGACCTTCGCAAGGACTCACTCTTTGTTCGGAAACGTTGCGGACATATTTTCGCGCCTTGTTTGCGGCAAGCTCCAGAACATCGCCCCCCAGGGATTGCTCTTTCTTCATGGCCTTATTCGCCATCAGGTTTTTCCTTTCCCTTCCGTTCCGCTGGCGCCTCTCGGGGCAAAGACACCCACAGGCAGCGGACTTTGTCTTAGCCCATGCCAATACCTTATTCAGTTTTCGGGGGAATGAAAGAGCCGAATTGTCCGGTTACTTCTTCACAACTGCTTCATCGGAAGCGATTTTGCCGTCCCGGATAAAGATGATGCGGTGCGCATGCTGCGCAATGTCGTGTTCGTGGGTCACGAGGATAATCGTGTTTCCCTGCCGGTATAGATTCTCGAAAAGCGCCATGATCTCTTCGCCGGTTTTCGAATCGAGGTTCCCGGTGGGTTCATCCGCCAGCACGATCGACGGGGAATTCACCAGGGCTCGCGCAATCGCCACGCGCTGCCGCTGGCCGCCGGAAAGTTCGTTCGGTTTGTGGTGCATGCGGTCCACCAAGTCGACGCGTTCGAGCGCCTTCTTCGCTTTCTCGATGCGTTCTTCGGATGGGGTACCGTTGTAGATCAGCGGCAATTCGACGTTGTGCAGGGCGGTCGCGCGGGGCAACAGGTTGAAGGTCTGAAACACGAAGCCAATTTCTTTGTTGCGGATGTAAGCGAGCTCATCATCATCCAGGTCGCTCACCAGCCGCCCCGCCAGCCAGTACTTCCCGGCGCTCGGCGAATCAAGGCAGCCGATCAGATTCATTAACGTGGATTTCCCCGACCCGGACGGCCCCATAATGGCCACGTATTCGCCCTTGCGGATTTCCACGTCCACGCCACTCAGGGCGTGCACTTTTTCCGCGCCCATTTCGTAGACCTTGGTCAGCGCTTCGGTCTTGATCACTACGCCGGAGTTGACCAGGTCTTCCCGGTACGTATCCGTGGCTGCTGTCTCGACAGGCATTCAAATCTCCCTTGTCCGGTGGCCGCGCGTTAGCTTTGCTGATCGTCCTGCTTCTTCGGCGCGCTGTTGTCGACCTTGATCTGCGACTCCGGCTTCAGGGTGCGCAGCGCCTTGTAGCTGCCAACAACGATCTCGTCACCGGCTTTCAATCCTTTTGTGACTTCAATATCAGTAACGCCGGCAATGCCGGTCTCGACGGACAGGAACACCGCCTTATTTCCGTTGACCACGAACACGCCTTGCACTTCATCCTTCTTGGGATCGCCGGGGGCCGGAGGCGGCGGCGCTGCCAGGGTCACGCTCGAACTGCCCTGCTTCTTGGCATTCCTGGCTGCTTCCTCCAGATCCTTGCGCGTGCGCACGGCCAGCGCCTGAATTGGAATCGCCACGACGTTTTTCCGCTCGGCCGTCTTGATCTTGGCGGTCGTCGATAAACCAGGCCGCAGATTCTCCGGCGGATTCGCCAGGGTCACGACCACCTTGAAGTCTTTCGCTTCCTGCGTGCTGGTGGTGGTCTGCGTGGTGGTGAGTCCGGAACTGCGGAGCACAGCCTGCGATCCAATCTCCGTCACTTTGCCTTTGAAAATTTTTCCGGGCACCGCGTCGATTGTCACGTCGGCTTCCTGGCCCATTTTCACGTTGACGATGTCCGTCTCGTCGACCTTCACTTCCGCGGTCACCACCGACATATCCGAAAGAGTCATCAGGAAGCTGCCATTCGAATTCTGAATTCCGGGCACGACGTAATCGCCCACGCGCTCCGGCAGATAGCTCACGATCCCGTTGATCGGAGAGGTGTAGGTAGTCTTCTGCAAGACATCCTTCAGGCGCATGCCCACCGCACGGCCTTGATTCACCTGCGAGCGCGTCTGATCCAATTGGGCTTTCAGAGACAGCACGCGCGCACGCGCCGATTCGACAGCAGCCACCGCACCATCATAGGTTGTCTTCCGCTGATCGAAATCCTGTTTGGGTATCAGACCATCCTTAAATAGGCCCTGCCCACGGTCGTAGTCCAGCTTGGCCTTTTCCAGGTTGGCTTGTTGCATAATCAGGTCCGATTGCGCGGCTCGATAACTGGCCTCTGCGGCTTCCACACCGGACTCCGCCGAAGTGACGGCCGCTGACTGCGCCTGCACGTCCGCAGTCGCCTGCACATTTTCCTGGAGAAGCAGTTTGTCACCCTTCTTGACGTGGTCGCCTTCCTTGACCAGGATGGCGGTGATTCTGCCGAATCCCTGGGCAGTTACGTTGGTATAGGTCGTCGGCTTGATCTCGCCTGAAGCGGTCACCAGCGATACCAAGCTCTCCTGATTTGCCACTTTGGCCGTTTGAACGGTGACCACGCCCTTGTTCGCCTGGTTCACACTGAACAAGACTATTCCGCCGAGCACCACCACAGCGCCCGCACCAATCGCCACTTTATGCCACGTCTTCATTCGATTCCCCTTCGAATTGCCACGCAGCCGGCGTGCTCCCTCGTCTCCGCCACGGACTTCGTTTTAAGCGATCCCAAAAGCGATTGGTTCCGTGGGGACACCGATGCCCGTTCGGTTGCCTGTACCCTAGATACGCCCATTCAGGTCGAAATGTTTCGCGGGAGGTTCGCTCCACTTTCGCGGTGCAGTCTTCAAGGCACGGGACTTACTGGAACCCGTATCCTCGGCATTTCCGCCGACGCCAACCGCACCCTCTCTAAAGGTGTAGCCGACTCCGCATGCCCATTTTATGTTCAAAACACCCGAAAGGAAAGAACTACCGTTCCGTCCCGGCGGAACCCTCGCTTACAATCGACCCGCTCACTTTGACGGAAGAAGACGTTAAATGGTTGGTCAGGCTGAAAACGGACGTTTTTCCGCAAAATCCTAACAGGTGGAAACCTGGCAAATGCGCTAGTAGTACGCCGGAGAATGTGACCGTCCCAGGGATCGCGTGCAAGGTAAAAACAGATGAGGGAAAAGCTGTGCCGCTGTGCGGATCGCAGCCGAATGATGGATGGATTCAGGGCCATAGTCACCAGCAAGAGACCAGTCAAAAAAACCCGGAGTTCGTGATAAGCTAACAAAAGCCCTCACCGGAGAGGTGGCAGAGCGGCTGAATGCGGCGGTTTGCTAAACCCACCTGCCCTGTTTGCACTCGCTGATTTTCACATGTTTTCAGTAATTTACGCTGCTCTCAGTTGCGCCGCAATGTCCACATTTGCAGGTTATAGTGCACCAAGAGTGCACCAAGAGTGCACCGAAGAATTCGTCATCGCTATGCTTCCTACGACCGGAGTTCTGAATAACTTCCGGACAGTCCAGGGCGTGTCAGATACGGGCGTACCAGGCGTAGCCATACTCTGCATCGACGCAGCCGAGGCCTTTGCCAAATCGCCGGTCAGATATCCGACGGCCCAGTTCTCGTTCTCTGAATCAAAATCCGCTGTCCATATAACCCTTGGCTCGCCAAATCTGTAGTCCAATTGTGTTCAGTGGCGTAGACGTAGGTCCGCAGACATAACAGTTCTTGACACTCCGGTAAACAGGGCGTATGTTCACGCCAACATGGCTTGACGACACGGAAGTTTCAGTTGCAGTAGTTCCTGCCCACGCAGATGCCAGCGCATGGAAGCCGAGCATGTCCCCTGGAACCGACTTCTACTTTGACACGCCTGAGCGGATACGCCAGCTCAGCGACGAGGAATTTGAACGATTCTGGAAGAGTGCTGTTGCCGCTCATCATTTCCTATTCCTGCCAGGTCGATTCAGCAAGGATGGGCCACGATATGTCGAAGACAACGTAGTCGATTGGAGAGTCCAATTAGAGGATCAAAGCCGTGGAAATGTGATGCTCATACCCAAGATGCCGCGAAGCTTTTTGGATTGGGCAGCTGTTCTGACTGAAGAGTTCATCATTCGTCAGTGTAGGTGGATCGCAGCTGGAATCCTGGCTGATATGTGCCTCCAACGCTCAGCCTACGCTCAACTCTGGGAAAGCATTGGCGAGTATGAAGTATGGCAGAGCCAGCTTGCTTGCGTCTGTATCCAGGAGCACTTCCGAACGCAACCACTGAACGGGAACAATGAAAAATTATCACGAAGTGTTTCGGCAGCTATAAGAACTAGCTCGCTGCACGATCTACCTGCGCCGCCGAACCGCGAAGAGGTTCTTGCGTTTAGAAAGGACTTCATGGGTCGGATAGCTACGGGTGTGATTACTCCACTACGACCGGGAGACATTATAGAAAGAGGTTTGATGCTCTTTGACAACCGGCGCGAATGCACCGACTCCGACGCAGTCAATGATATGCTTGCGCGCTTTGGATCCAAGCTTCGCTTTGGCTCAAGTGAAACCATGCGAGAAGATAAGCCGTATGCGTTCATGCTCGGTTATTCGGTGACGACAAGCTGGCTTCATATAGAACCTGGCGAATGTGACGACCCGGAGCATCTTATTGGCGCTGAGTTCATTGGTTTCACGCTCGCGTGCTCACCTGCCTTTAACCCACGTTGGGAAGGATGGACCCCAAGCTAGTAGGTTGCGGTCTAACGCGTAGCGTTATAGGAAGACACATTGCCTGAGACAGTCTCCATCGCACTCGAACTAGAGGATCTCAAATGCGAGATCTGTGCCGGGCAGGAATGGGCCTCGTTGTACGACGAGAGCCTGTATTCTCTGGGGCACGTTCTCAGCCGCAAGGCCGACGACCTCGACCCGGTACGCGTCGACGTTGAGGTAAAATCCCTTAACCGCGAACTTGATGTCTCAAATCATGTATACAGGCTCTTCGCGGTTCTTAACACAAGCTGTCCGAGCTGCCGGAACCATCCCCCACGCCTCCAACAGATTGCAAACTTCCCGCTCGAAGCGATTCCTGACTTGGCATCCTGCCCCGGTTGTCATCGGGAAGCAGAGCTGACGATCCATAACGTCACCCTGGATCAGATAGATGAGTTCACTGATCGGGTCGTTGTTGCTGGCGTTGTCTCATGTCCATCATGTCGAAAGGCCAACTTTCCATTAAGGAGGCGCATAATTGTCGCAATCCGGGAGCTGCTTAAAATATTTAATCTGAACCATTCTCCTATCACTAATCGCGCAGCTCTCGCGGCCGCGCATGAGACAGTCAATATCCCTCGGCCGATCAGGCTCTTCTACTCATACGTGCCGGGAGACTATGGGTCCTTGCCTGGGCTCGTTGATCGGAATGCTCCTGAACTTGAACCAGTCCTTCAAAGTGCGCGGCAAGCGCTTGGATGCACTTTTGCCGAGGTGCTGAAACGAAATTATGCCACTGGAGTGCGTGACCTGGCGGCAGCGATTTACGAGGCAGTTCGCTGCACTGTGCCTTTGCAATACGACTATGAACCGGCTAACCCAGGTGAGGTATACCAAGAAGTTCGGCTCGCTAGAGAAGTGCTGGAGAGTAAAATTGGAACGTGCCTGGATCTGGCCTTACTTTACGCCGCGCTACTTGAGCGGGCGCATCTGGCCCCAGCCATTTTCTTTGTCGACAGGAATGGCGAGTGGCATGCTATTGGGGGATTCTTTGACAACAGATTAGAATCATCTACGATGCAAGTTGTTTCCGATATTCAGCTTATTGCGAAGATGGTTAATACCGGGTCTCTGATTCTGGTGGAAACCACCGGCCTATGCCCGATGAAGGGTAAAAAGAAGACATACATCGAGGCAGTCGAACAAGGGGCACTCATCTTCACAAACGCTCACGCATTGGCGGTGGTAGACGTCCTTGCCGCAAGGAATAATGGCCTCAAACCACCCGAGTGAGTTCGCTTCAATGTTCACGTACATCTTTGAGGAGGATGGTCGATGCAGGTCAACACATTGAAGATCTCCGGTCCGAAGGGCTCGCTTGAGGAGTTGCGAAAGGCGTTGCTCGCGGAACCGCAGGCGGCCCAGTTCGTTGTCACCGATGCGACCCCCGAGCCTCAGGCCCCAACCCCAGGCGCAGTTCGAGTCCGGCAGCCTTGGGAACTGAGCGAGGCTATCTGGATGTTCTCAATCGAATTGCCCACCGGCGTGATCGCAGCCATGATCGCAGCCACAGCCTATGACTGGTTGCGTGCGTGGCTTAAGAGTCGAGCGGACACGGCCCAGGTTCGTGTTCAAGAGCTACCTGCGTCCTCTGCACCAAGCGTAAAGGGAAAGAAAAGGGGCGCTGCCGGGAGGAGGACAAAAACGAAGCAGAAGAACTGATCGAAATCGTGTCGGTAGCGATGGCGGCGACGTTCCAGTTTGTGCCCGGGTGACGAGCTAACAGGAAGTTATTCAAGGCCCGCCGGCTTGTTCCTTGCCGACAAACTTCGAATGTCGCAATCTATCACTTCCAGGCGATAATCCCAACTTCTTGTTGGCGACCTCAAGACACAGATCCCGATAGTGGCCAAAGAAATGTTTCGAAAGCTAAAAGTCGCGATAGTGCTCATCGTGAACTCCCGCTTGCGCCGACCGTCGTTACCCTCAGGCCGTCTACTGGCGAACACAAAGCGAAATAATAGTACCATGGCCGATGGGTGAAGCTTAGCTAGAGAATGCGCTGTCACTCTGAGCGGGACCGAATGGTCGCACGCTCGATTAATGTCTTGATCTCTTTCCCTGGAATCCGGACCAGTCGGCCAAGCTTTACGTATGTAATCTTCCCTTTGGATACAAGCAGCAACGATTGTAGTACCGCTCGATGAATTGCTCGATCCCCGCGCCCAGGTGCTCCATATCACTGTAGTCGTTGGCGTAGATTTCTTCGCGCTTCAGCGTCTTTAGAAAACTTTCGCAACTGGCGTTGTCATACGGATTCCCCAGCCGATTCAAGTTATTTACTTGTGTCTTCAATAGGATGTATATACCTTTGTGACGGCCTCTCCGTTCCTAGGCTAACTCCTTATCGTAGGTTTTGACGACCCGTCAGGTGACGCGGCATCTAAAGGAGGCCAGCATGTCAGTCCAGCCCACAGTTCATGTAGGTCACGGCTCCGTCGCTCTGGCTCAGGGGGACTATCTGGAGTATTTCCTAGCACCCGGGGGAATCGCTCAGGGCGCATTCGCTTGTGAACACCGGAGACCGATTCTCCCAATCAACGGCCCTGGAAACCATAACTGGATTCTTACAACCACGGGCCCGCCGGGTCCCAACGTATTTCTCATCGATCAAGGGCCCGGTGTCTATGACGCTTATGTCGTGACCATGCTGTTTGCACAGGCGCAAGCCTACAAACTTCGCATCGCTTGGCAGCCCGCAAACTCAGTGCTGCAAGATATCGACTTCCTGTCTGACTCTACGAGCGATGTCTACCATCAGCCGCTTATGGTAGCGCGAGTGTAAAACATGCTCACAAAGCGTTTTTTGGTCGTGCTTCTCCTTGTCTTTGTCTTCGACACGCCAACATTTGCCGATAGTTGCAGGCAAACATCGGCGAGTCTTTCGCAGTACGTGAACTGCAAAGTCTCTGCGATGGCAGCTCTGGAAATACAGCAAACGGATCTCTCAAAACAATCGGAGGCAAACTCCGCCGCGACCAACTCGACGACACTAGCAGACCTTAGCACTGGGCCCGACTTTGCGGCTTCCAGCCTCACGTTTCCTGGCCTCGCGAGCAAGTCGAGTATTCCGAACAGCACGGACTATTCCGCGGCCGTTTCCATGTACGCGCTCTATTCCTTTCTTCGAACGAAGAATCCATTTGACTCCGATTTCTACAACGACGATACAAGTAAATGGCGTAGATTCTCTTTCAACTTTGCCGACTCGTATCCCGCCGCCAAGACTTCGACGATTAGCAGTGGGTCGCGCACGTACGGATCTACCTTCCTACTTCATGGTAGCCGGGACACCGGTGACCCCAGCAACAAACAAAAATTTGTCAATCTCAATCAACAGATCGGCGCCGCTTCGAGTGCTTTTGCGACAACCTACCATGAAATACTGAATTATCTGCTTAAGTATTCTCCTCAGAAGGATTTCGGCCAGTTCAGTGACGCAATGGAGAATCCAGACTTTTTTAGGATGCTCATGAACAAGTTAGGCTCGGAAGATGAAAGACAAATTGAACGAATTATCCAAGACAACATCGCATCACAAGTCGGCCTCCTCAAGGCAATCAATCGCGTGGTCAAGCACATCAGACAGGCACCGCAGCTGAGTACAATTTTCACATCGCGAATTAGCAACGGAAGCTCGCCAAACCTCTACCGCTTCGGCTTCGTGTATGACACTGGAGTGGTCGGACAGCTTAATTCCACCACAAATCTGAGCTACGATTTCATGAATGTCCAACAAGCTGGATCAAAAAACCGCAACATATTCAGGCTTGTTCAACAATTTCAATATGTCGCCTTATCAGCACACGGTGTGCCGAAACGAAACCTTGTGACCGTCACAGTTTCGGGGGAAGGTGATTGGGGATCCCCCGGCGCACCGGTTTACAAGGCTAACGCGAAGCTCACGCTATCAGCCATGGCGGGAGTTGATTTGCCTTTGTCTTTCGCCTATACCAGCCTGATACCAAGCACAGGAGAATCAGACGTGAAGTTTCAGGCTGCTTTCACCTTCGACTTTTCCAAGATTTCGCGTGCGTTCGCGCATTAATGCGTTGTCCCCGTAGGTGGGGGGATTTGCGCGATTAAACATATACCGATTCCGGGAAGTGAGTCCAGTGTGAATGTCAACGAAATTATCTGGTACTTCGATTTGGCGCCCGGAACTTGAGACGAATCTTCTGATTTCGGAATAGGATCACTGGAATGTCGTTGGAACACATAGCTCGCCTGGCTTGCCGCCTGCTGCCTGGCCGCGCCTTCACGGCCCGGCGCCGTCTTGTCGAGCTGTTCCAGAGTGACGCCGTGCTCGCCCCAGGCGTCCGGCCCCCATTCGAATTGCCATTGCGGATCGCCGTATTCGGCCCGCGCTGGGCAAAACCCGTGCTGCGGGCGGCGAAAGGCTATTCCAAAGACACGTTCGTCATCAATCAGACCGAGGTCGTTGAAGATCTATGCTCTGATCCGCCCGCGCACATCCTCGTGATCGATACGGATGATCTTGCCGTTGTCCAGTCCGGCTACCTGCGCTCGGCTGTTTCTTCCGACGGACTGCCTGCTCTGGTCATCGCCACTGGCTCACCCTGGGCAGCCCTCGGCACCGTCGCGCGTCTCCCTTGGGGCGTGGCCTTCCTCATCACGCCCCGCGCCAACTTTCGCAGATTCTTCGCGCGGCTGATCGACTCGATCGCCGATGACCGGCCCCTGGACCGCGCGGTTCTCCGCGCCGCGCGCAGCGTTTTGCATAAACGTGGTGCAACAATCCTCTTCACCGACCGATACGTCAACCAAGCTCTGCGGATGGCAGACGCTCTTGAGATGCTCCAGCAGGAATTCGAGCTTCGGGGCCTGTCAGCCCCGGAACTGGTTCCTAAGCTCCAGGTCCTTGCCGCAGCAAAGCACAACATGGCAGGCTCTTACTCGCACGCGTCATGGGCTCCCTCCGCCGACATCGTGATCATGCACGCGGTTTTCCGGCAGGGCCGCAAACGGGCACTAGATCCCGGCACAACGCTACAAGCCGGGCAGCACTATTTCGTGCAGGTCCATGTAGGCAATCCCCTGCCCAGCAGCATCGTCCGGATGGGCTCGCCCGAAATCGGCTCGCCCGAAACCGGGGTCAGGGTTGGTCCGTCTGAGGCGCAGCTTCTGGAAGTCGTCATCCAGCCTAAAGACTTCCGCCTTCGCTCATCCAACCGCCGTTTTCTGTTTCTACAGCCATACGGCGCTTCCACCCGAGTCCGTTTCGGCTTGACCGCGCCCGAAAAAACCGGCCAGGCTAAAATGCGTATCGCGGTCTTCTGCGGAAACCAGATGCTCCAGGCCTTCGACATTCAAGCGCACGTGGCCGACCGCGAGTACACTTCTGACGCTCCAAGTGCGGGCGCTACGGCCGAGGTCGAATTTTCACAAGTTGAGGATCTCGCAAAACTGAATCTGCCATCCCGCATCCTGACCATCTCCGTGAACCGAGAAAACTCCAGCCACACCCTCCTGGTCAAAGGCGTGGACAACGCCTCCGGAGTCGATCTTTCCGATTCCACGGTACGAAAGCATCTCCGCGAGTACCGCAGGATCCTCCGTAAGGCGACGTTCGACAAGGATGGAAAAGCGCGCTTCCCCTCCTCGCCCGCCGATCAGCCGAACCACGATTCGAGAAAGTTTATTTATTCGCTCGCGGACCTCGGCCGCAAAATGTATAAGGCGCTGTACGATCCTGACGACACCGAGCGGGTCGCGGTGTTCGAGAAGATTCGCGCCTCGCAAAACGAAGTGATCTCCATCGTGCGCCACGATTTCGGCTTTGCGTGGCCATGGCCCATCCTGTATGACTTCCCGCTGCCGGAAGATATCTTCCCCTTCACCCCGGATGTTTGTTACGGGTACACCGCGGATGGGTTGCCCTGCGGTCACAACGGCGAGAAGCGTATCTGCTGCGTCCGCGGTTTCTGGGGTTACCGCCTCCAGATCGAAGAGCTGCACGGAGGCCGCATCAAACGTTCCCGCACGGATAAGGTCGACGGCTTTCCGAAACGACTGCTTGGTTACGTAGGAAGTACCGGAACAGAATACGAAAAGAAGATGAAAACAGCCTTGGCAGCGCTGGGAGATGAACTCCAACCGGTGGGCTTCCTTGACACTCTCTGGGATCCCAACCGGCGCCCAGCCTTGGTGCTGATACTTGGACACATGGAAATCGCCGATAAGCAACAGGAGCCAACCGGGCCGCGCATCGTTCTGGCTACCGATCCCACCGATCCCGACCACCGCGCCACTCACTGGCTGCGCGACGGCGAGGTGATGGACAAGGTCTTGGAATCCACATGGCCGCAACCCCAGTCGATCGTCATGTTGCTTTCCTGCGAATCCGCTGGTACCAGCCCGGCGACGTTATCGAACCTAGTGCTCAGTCTCTTGAAGGCGCACGCCGCCGCGGTAATCGGCACAGAGTGCGAGGCCTTTACGCAACTGCTCGCGCGATTCGGACAGGAACTGGCCGAGAGCATGATCTGCGACCACCAGTCTCTGGGTGAGGCGATCACCTCAACTCGGCGTCGGCTACTCCATCAGGGCATTCCGCTGGCCTTCGTCATCAATTCCATGGGAGTGGCCGACCTCAAAATCAACATACCGAAAGAAGAGACGACATGATTCTCAAAGCCTGTCTCGCAACCTTGCTCTTATCCCTGACGCTGCTCTTATCCCTGACGCTGCTCTTACCCCTGACGCTCGCAGCCGCCGACACCCTGGTTTCGCTCGACCGCGGCACCAGCTATGAAATGTCCCGGCCAAAGGACTGTGATTGTTGGTCCGCCCGGTTCTTCGTCACCAAGGACAAAGGGTTCGAAGAAAAGACCGTTACAGCCACGCTCCTCGGTGTCTCGATTGGCACGCAAAGCTCGCCCGAACTGGCCAGCTGGTTCGAAAACCCCACGCCCTATCAAGTGGCAGGCCGACTTGCGGCCTTCGATATCGCAACCAGGAAGGGCGTAGTAATGCCGCATGCAGTCTTCGATCTCATTCTGCTGTTTCGCTCAGGGGACGCCCAGCAGCGGCAGACCGTTCAAATGACCATCCCCGCCGCCGTATTGCGCCAGCCGCTGTCCTTACAGGTCATCCGCGTGATCCCTTTCCTCGGGTTCACCGAGCACGGCTTCACCCCTTCTCTCGTGCTCGCGTCAAGCGAGAAGAGTCGGTCCCCGGCGTCCGTCGGCATCACCATGCAGGAACGATTTTCCGATGCCCAGAAGGAATATGACGGCCAGCTTGTCTTTGATTCAAAAACTCCTATACCCCAGGATGGTTCCACCCCATTCACGTACAAACTCGACGGAGAATTCCCCCTAGGAGTCGCCAAGACCAATCTGATCGTGACGTCCCGCCAGCTCGAAACTCCGTTGACCGTCCCTGTAGAAGTACGCACTAGGCGCGTTAAAGCCGTACTCTGGACTGTCATCATCGTTGGCCTAGTGCTCGGCTTCGTGATGCGGACGCTTCTCAAGCAACAGGTGCAGTACAGCGAGCTGAAACAGCAGGCCGTCGACACGTTGCAGGAGTTGAAGCAATCCTACGACAAAGCAGTCGACGAAGTGTTCCACGATCGCCTTGCCCATGCTGCAAGTGACCTCGACGATGTCCTGCAACACGTCACCCGCCGGGGGCAGCGCTCGCTGGTGGACGCCATCAACACCGCCCGTAGGGAACTGGCAGACGCCCAGGCGGACCTGCAGCAAAGACTCGCGACGGCGAAAACCGCGGTCCAGGACTTCACCACCCTCACGACAACCGGCTGGCGAGTCTCGGCGGCTATCGCCTCCAGTCTGCGGCAGGCATCCGGTCCGGTCACTGCCATGAACCTCGCGCTGAGCAGCAATAATCCCGCGCACGCCACCGAGCTCCTTGACAAAGAGACCGCGCGATTGCGCGAGTTCCTCAAGAACGCGGTTCCGTCCTGGCGGGTGGAGTTCAATGACCTGTTGCGGCAGATGGAAATCATGGGTCGCGTCTTGATCGACCCGGCGCGTAGCACCCTGCAAATGCAGCTCAAAGCAATGCAAAACAGTCTCGAGCAGATGTCCGACCCCGGACCGGAAACCCAACTGGCCGGCTTTCTGGCGGCGGTGAGAGTCATGGACGACCTCACCGCCCGCGCCGCCGTGGTGCTGGCCTCATCCGCGGGCGCGGTCAAGAATGCTTGGGCGGTCATTAACGGTCAGCTTAAAGGCGCTGATCTGACCGACCCGGACCGCTGGTCCGCAACCGAGAAAGCAACCAACGACTATGTGGACCAGCTTTCAAAAGCGCCGCCGCACTTGACCGATGATATGCACATTGATATCGCCACCGCCGCAGGCGATTTGCAGCAGTCCTGGACCAGCGCCCTGCTCGCGCAGCTTGGCGAAGACGACCAGCTGACCACTCGTGATTTGCTTGGCAATGGCCAATATTTGACCGCGGCCCAGAAAATCGTGGAACTGAGCCGTCTGGAAGCGCAGAAGAAGCCGACCGATAAAGTGGCGGGCCGCCCATTTCGGGCGCCACAGCGCGATGCGAGCCTCTTCGAGAGCGTCGTTCCCTCCAATTTGCGCGCAGACGTTACGGCAGCGCCCGAAAACTGGGCCCCCACCTCGCAGCAGGAAACCGCCCGCGCGGGGCCCCTTGCCTTCCGCCGAAGCCGCCATCTTACGTTCCTTGAACTTGTCGCTGCGAAATTCATTCAGTGGATCATCGCCGCCATCGGCCTGGCGATTGTCGGATACCTCTTGTTCACGGACAAATTCGTCGGCACCGGCGCCGAACTCCTCACTGCCTTCTTTTGGGGCTTCACCACCGATATCGGCTTGGATGCGTTGGTTAGTGCTGCGAAGACTAAGGCAGGGGGCTGAGCTAAAGGTTGTTTCGGATCAAACCTCCGAACCCAGATGTTCGCAGCTTGTTCGCGGCTGTTTCAAAATGCGGGGCAGGTCACAGTGACCCGCCCCACGCATTGTCCCAATCTTTCCGGAAAGGGCCAAAGTTGAAGTTTGCTTGCTGATTCATCAGGAATGGGCAGACTGTCTAGATGCCGATTGCAATTTGATTCGCGACAGGCGTGTATATATCTATCTCCGTCGGTGGCGTGACAATGCTCACGACGAGAGCGAAGCGAAATCGCACGGCTGCAACCCAACGACCAGCGCCGCGCTCTACAGGAATGCTTTCCGCAATACCGAAATGCCGCCGCCATCCTGAAAGACAAGTGACTTCGGCCGGATCCGTCCAGCGTCCTCAAATAAAACAGTAAAACCCCGGGAGAACTGGCGGCTATGCCGCATACCGGGTGGATTGTCGGCTTGAACGAAGCCAACCGGAAGTAACCCGCCTATGCGAACGCAAATTGAAGGCTCAACGACCCCGCGGTGAATCCAGTGGTGCAGTGTAATGTGGCGGACGCCGACTAGCTTCGCAGCTTGGCGGACAGAGTAAGTTCGCACGCTTACGACACCAGCGAAACTGTTGGTATAACGTCAGGCGGAATGCCTGGGACAGATTTGGGACAAAACGCTTGCTCCGGGTCTAGAGGGGCTAAATCATGCAGAATCAGCGAACCGAGATGACTATCTCCATTCTCATAACCCGAAGGTCGTCAGTTCAAAGTGTGACCCTCGCAACCGTTCGCCACATAGTCATGCGGCCAGTGAGAAGCTAAACTCCGTGGTACGCGTGGTGCAAACCGGGCCCCCAGCACCATCCGAAGGTCGGCCGAGCAGATTCCAATTCCGCGCACCACAGTCGTGATGGTATTTCGAACAATGATTCCGTAGACTGCACAAACGCCGTCTTACTGCTATTGGACAACTGTGATACTCGTAACTGGGTGGATTTCATTCCATTTTGCGTGAAAGGTGTCCTGCACATAACTTCCCGAGATGCGAACTCGCGAACCAACTTGAGGAAGCTGGACTTTGTCGGTGTAGCCTTGACACGCAGCCGTGGCATCCTTTTGCGTTGCAGGAAACCGACATACGATCTCGAACACGAGGTTACCGCCCTCATTACTCATGTTGCCAGCATCCAACAGATTCTCAAATTCGGGGTCCACCTTGAGCCATCCGTGGGCATCTCCGTCCTGCTCATGACGAACCCCATCCAGCTGCCTAATATTTTCTGACGCTGTTGCATCTACGATCGTTCCTGTCACCTCAATACACTGCTGTTTCACAATTAGGCGGTAAGTATGGTGGACACGCTTCCACAGGTTGGGTTCGCATGAGCCTGCCGGTGGGGGAAGTGGTGAAACCGGGTTCTCTGTCGGGACCGGGTTTTCTGGCACCGGCGAAACGGTGATATTGCTCGAGATTACCCAGCCAATCTGGTCGTCCTCCGTCCTAACATGATAGAAGCCGCTGTCTAGACTCGCATCTACCAGCACCACCCTCTCACTCTTTTCCAGATGCGCCAGGATCGGACTCGATCTTGACGGGTCACGGCGAAGAACGACACTTCGCTTGGTGATTCCCTGTTGGGCTAAGTTGCTGACACTTGTCGCAACGTACAGGTGGTCTGGTTCCAAGGCCTTATAATCGCTGGCCAAGGTCCTCTTCTGCGAAGGCGCCGCCTCGCTGTTGTGCGCTTGTTTTTCCGAAACTACGGCCAGATTGCTTAAAACGATCGGATCGTCGGGGTGGACGTTCAGCACCTTTCTCAAAGCCGACTCGGCAGCCGGATAGTGCCCTTGACGATACTCTGCACTCGCTAGCAGAACATAGTGAGTGAGGACATTTCCCTCCGGCGTCTTGAGTGACTCCGAAATATACTGGCTGGCCTCCACATACCGGCCGTCGTAAAGCGCCGCCAGTCCCCTCTGATAGGGATCCCGAACGGATCTTGTCCATGCTTCGATGGCCGATTTGAGTTCTTCTACCGAGAAGCCGAATTCCTTGGCCTTCTTCGCCAAGAACTCCTCCCTGGAGGGATCAGCATCACTAGGCTTTTGCGATGGGGATCGGGAAGAGTTTTGGGCAACTGGGGGGTGATATGCGCCCTCGACCAGGTTGGGGTGCGGTGCAGCGCGACTCGGTTCGGCTACCGACACCAACTCTTTCCGGTTACGTTGCGTTGCGAAAGGAAGATACCGTTTACTCGACAATGAACTGCGAGGAGCTGCTCCAGATTCGGATTTTGGCGCAAGCTGGGAGGCTTCTTCTTCCTCAATCAAGCAGCCGATAGCAGACTCAGTCGCAGCGATGGACTTGAGCCGGAGATCACCCGGAGGTAAGACAATGATTTTTACTGGCTCAACACTGGAATCACGAAGATACGTGCGGCCATTTTGCAACTCGCATGGCTTTAGGATGACCCAGCCTATAACGTGGAAGATAACTGGGAAGCCTACCGTAACATTTTTTGGAACAGTGAAGGTAAACTCCCCCTGGCTACCCGTTTCCGAAGAACCCGCACCTTCGATTCGCACAGTTGCGTGCGAAAGTCCGGCTCCACCCACCTTCTGAATTCTTCCGGGGAATGAGGGTTTCTTTTGCTGACCCACTGTTGTCACAAAGAAACTGGCCACGACGACAGCGAGGCCCGCTCCCGATCTGGCAAAGGACGACATCTCAAAACTCCGTTGAAGTTAGGACAAGGATCACAATGTTACGTATTTCCGGCCAGCCTAAGATCAGTCAAGGTGAGAAAGCGCCTTTCCCGAGCTTCCGTGCTACCGTAGCTTTAGTTGCTCGACGATTGTTGTCCGACACTCAGCGACCTTTCTGCAGCCGGAGCGTAACAGGTCCGGGGAGCATCTGGTAATCGTCGTAGACCAATTCCACTCCCCGGTAAACTTTCAATCGGACTCTTTCACCTTCTGTCCCGCTCACGTTGAGCTTAAATCTTCCGAGTTCGTCCGGTGACGTCTCACCTTCCTGGCCATCCACCAGAATCTTGATTGTCTTCCCCGTTGCCGGAGGTGGAACGATTGACCCGGTCAGAACAGTGATCGGATGTGCTCTCTCGAGCTCCACATCGAGGACACTGCCTTCCAGTTTGGGCGTTAGCCACTTTTCTTCATATCCATCAACGTGCGGCAAGACTCTAATCGGCGTTCCCCTGAATCTTGCCGATATGCCTTTGAAATTCGCCTCTCCGTCTGGACCGATGTTTGCGTGGGGAAGACCGGGCAGATCGAGGGTGATTTGTCCAGAAGTAAGCAAGGGGCTGTCCTTGCTGTGAGCGCGGACAGCGAGATCAAAGGTCTCAGGCGCAGGCGGCACCAGCTTGAATCCACCCAACACCACAAGGCAGAACAGGACCACAGGGCCACCAAGTTCCAGAACATTACCGAGATGCTTATGACTGAACCGAGCATAGCTCTTCATCGCGCCGAAGAGGAAAGCTGCGCAGGAAAGTGCCCAGGGAATCAGCAGAAGATAGAAGACCTGACCCTGAATGCCACTTTCGACTAGCTTCGGGACTCGGTAAACATAGAACAACGTGAAACCTGCGGCGAACATCAGGCCAAGCAGCGCGATGATGGCGTAGTTCTTTGCCGAAAGCGGCTGGGCAGAATTGACTCTGTTCATTACCGCCTGCTTTCCTTCCGGCTGTCAGTCCTGTTCACAGCTTGCTCTTCTCACGGATCTTTGCGGCTTGCTCTTCAAACGCCTTGGCCTCCGTGTCATGTCCCAACTTGCGAAGAGTACGGGCTAAGCTTTCAGCAACATCTGCAACGTGTGGGTGATTCGGACCCAGTGCCTTTTCATCGATGGCCAATGCACGCTCGTGCAGCGGCTCGGCTTCGCCATACTGTCCGAGGTGATAGTAGACAGTCGCTAGGCCGTTGAGCGTGGTCGCAACATCAGGGTGGTCTGGCCCCAATGCCTTTTCACGGATAGCCAAGGCGCGCTTGTACTGCGGCTCCGCCATGTTGTACTTGCCCTGGTCATCGTAGAGCCGTGCCAACCCGTTGAGGCTCGACGCAACGGCTGCGTGGTCTGTCCCCAATACTTTTTCGCGGATGGCCAAGGCACGCTTGTACAGCGGCTCCGCCTTGTTGTACTTCCCTTGATCATCGTAAACCCGTGCCAACCCGTTGAGACTGTCCGCAACGGCTGGGTGGTCTGTCCCCAATGCTTTTTCACGGATGGCCAAAGCGCGCTTGAACAACGGCTCCGCCTTGTTGTAGTTTCCTTGATCCTCGTATAGCCATGCCAACCCGTTCAGGCTGTTGGCAAAGGCTGGGTGGTTTTTCCCCAATTCCTTCTCCTGGACCTCCAAGGCACGCTTGAACAGTAGCTCTGCTTCGCTGTACTTGCCCTGGCAATCGTAGAGCCATGCCAAATCGCTGAGGATGGTCGCAACGTCCGGATGGTTTGGCCCTAAGGTCTTTTCATCGATGGCCAAGGCGCGCTGGAGCAGGGGCTCGGCCTCGCTGTACTTGCCCAGGTTAAAGTAGAGCCCTGCCAAGTTGTTGAGTTCGGTCGCAAGGTTCGGATGCTCTTGCCCCAATATCTTTTCATCGATCGCCAAGGCGCGCTTAAAAAGGGGCTCCGCCTCACTATATTTGCCTTGGAGAGTGTAGAACCATGCCAAGTTGTTGAGTTCGGTCGCAACGTTGCGATGGCTTGGCCCCAGTGCCTTTTCATCGATGGCCAGGGCGCGCTCGTAGAGGGGCTCCGCCTCGCTGTACCTGCCATGGTCCTCGAAGAGCGTTGCCAGGTTGTTGAGCATGATCGCAACGTCCGCGTTGTCTGGCCCGAATTCCTTCTCAGCGATGGCCAAGCTGCGCTTGAACAGTGGCTCCGCCTCGCCAAATCGCGCTTCGGCAACCAAGACCGATGCCAGGTTGTTGAGCACGATCACAACCTCCCGGTGGTCTGGCCCGACTTCCTCCTCAGCGATGGCCAAGCTGCGCTTGAAGAGTGGCTCCGCCTCGCTAAATCGCGCTTCGGCAACCAAGACCGATGCCAGATTGTTTTGGATGATCGGATCGTCGGGGTGGGCGGCGAGCACCTTCCTCAAGGCGGATTCGGCTGCAGGATAGTGCCCTTGCCAATACTCGGCAATTGCTAGCGGGACAGAACGGCGACTGGAAATATCCTCACACACTATGAGTGACTCCGAAACATACTGGGTGGCCTCTGCATACCGGCCGGCGTAGAGCGCCGCTAAGCCCTTCTGATACGGATCCTCAACTGACTTTGTCCAAGCTTCGATGGCCGATTCAAGTTCTTGTACCGAGAAGCCTAATTCCTTTGCCTTTCTTGCCAAGAACCCCTCACTGGCTGGATCGGCGTCATTAGCCTCTTGCCAGAATGACCGGGAGGAGCTCCGGGCTGCTGGGGGATGATATGCGGCTTCGACCAAGCGGGGGTAAGATGCACCGGGTTCCAGGTCTATTCCCGACACGAACTCTTTCCGGCCACTCCGCGTTCCGAAAGGCGGATATCCTTCCTTCGGCAACGAACTACGACGGCCGGCACTGGGTTTGAATTTTAGCGTAAGCTGAGAGACTTTTTCTTCGATCAGACACTCGATAATTGAGTCAGGTGCGGGAAACTTGAGCCGGGGATCGCCCGGAGGTAAAACAAAGATCCCAATTGGCTCAGCTGCGGGATCACGAAGATAAGTACGGCCATTCTTCAACTCGCAAGGCTTCAGGATGACCCAGTTTGTAACGTGGAACACGGCCGGGAAGCCTATCTTGAGACTTCCTGAAAGGGGAAAGGTGAACTCTCCGGAGTCACTAGTTTCCGTGGAACCCGCACCTTCAATGCGCACAGTTGCATGCGGGAGCCCTGCTCCACCCACCTTCTGAACGCTTCCGGAAAAGGTGGGTATCTGCTGGCCCATCACGGCTGCCATGCAGAAACAAGCCACTGCAACAGCAAAGCCCCCTCGCAATCCCTGTAAACGCAACATCCCACAACTCCAGTGAAGTTAGGACACGCTTCGTGTGTCGCATAATTCCGGCCAGCCTATGCTCAGTTAAGGCGACAAAGCCGTTTCCTGGGCTCCCCCCTTAATCGCATCTCCTACTGTGGCAGATGAAAAAGAGTATAGCGCTCTAAGTGCGGCTAACCATAGCTAATTGTGGTTATCAGAGAGGAACCTAACGTCCGAAGTAACTTTATTCCATATCAACAATATATCAGAAGCACATCAGAAGTAATTGTAGCGGCTGGATGACCCAAGACGACACGATTGTTTCCCCTTGAGAAGGCCCTGCCACGAAGAGAACCGTGTTGTGGAAACGAGCATCTAGCGAATCTTCTCTCCATTTGCAGTCGCCGTGAGAAGAATCGCCGAGTCAGTGACGCCGACAAGCATTTCGACGTGCTCGAACTGCGCTTCGCAGGCGGGATTGTGCGAGTTGGCGAGAGTTAGACCCGCCGGAAGTTTCGTGCAAAATCTGATTAATTCCTCGTGAAGGAAATCTGACTGCCTGAGAATTGATCTCTTAGGCTCCCAAGAAGTACTGACACTCTTCCTTCGAACCAACATCTCACGACGTTGTGCTGTGCCGCTAAACTTGAAAAGTTCCAAGGAATCTTCAAGCCCAAATGACGTAACCAAGAACTGCTGTGCGGTTTGCTTCGAGGCGGCGGTTTTCCCAACCGCTAGGTGCAAAGTTCAGTCGGAGCCGGGATTGATTTCGCAGGACTTACGCCGCCAGCTTCCTCGCGAAGCACACGCTTTCGCAGTTATAGTGCACCAAAAGCACACCAAGCAAATCTTGAGAACTGTGCTAAGCTATTGAAAACACACCGCGGAGAGGTGCCAGAGTGGTTTAATGGGTCGGTTTGCTAAAACCTACCTGCCCTGTTTGCACTCGCTAATTTTCACATGTTTTCAGTGATTTACGATGCTCTCAGTTGCACCGCAATGTCCACATTTGCAGGTTATAGTGCACCAAGAGTGCACCAACAATTCGTCATCGCTATACGTCCTCGAAGCGGACTTCTGGGGAGTCAGCCGTTTTCACTTTTCCGGTTAGCGCGTTAATCAGGAGCTATCCGACCTCTTAGTTGGCGAGTGTGGCGCTGGCCAGGGTTCTCTCTTGCTGACCAGGAAACAGGCGTCTCACTTTGTCCAGCTTGTTTTCGACGCTCATGAGACAAATAAGCTAACGCTCTGCGACGTGGCAATACGTGAGGCGCGTGTGATTCGAAATCGCTTATTCGGTGCCCTTCGAACTGTCCTGGAATATGTCATCTTCGTGATGGGCGGAACGGCAATACTCGCGATGTTTGCGCGCGGCTTGGGAATCCTTTGGTCGTTTAACCCCGAGTTCGTTCACGCCGGCTTCCGCGCGGCCTTCGTCTCCGGTTTCATGCACTTCTACGCGCTCATAGTTTACGTGCCGCGTGTCGTCGTCTGGGGTTTGGTTGTTCCACAGATATTAAGCTGGGTCTTCGTCGCGGTGCTTTTATATGTCGCCGCCTTGCTGCTTGCAAAAACCTCATCCCCTACGCTCGCTCCCCGCATCGTTCTGGCTGTGATTTCCCTGCTCTGCTCTGGCCGCGTGATTCTCTTCTTCTCTCCTGCGCTTATCCACGATATAGGATCCATTTTCTTCACGATGTTTTTCGCTGGCCTCTTGGGTGCCGTCTATGGTTTCTTTTTGTTTCCGCGCGTTTGCAGCGAGTCCCCGCAAACCTCGCCAATGCTTTTGAGGCATTGGATGATTGTCGGCGCCTGGGTCCTCCTCTTCTCCGCTAACTGGGGCCACGCCGAATATCAGCGACACAAAATTCATTCCATCAACGATCCGCAGCTTCAACTATTTTTTGTAAAATGGACCCCGGCGGAAGGGGACGTTCGAGAAGAACCCATAAACAAATCTGCTCCCTCCGCTCACTCCCTCACAGACCTCGAAATCGAGCAGCTTCGCGCCGCTGGCATGACAGGGATACTTCAAACGTGGGGCCACAGTGGTAACACCTATCCGCCGCCTCCTCCAGGAACCCGCCGATTTGTCATCGTGATGGCGCGCCCCGTTCGCGAGACGATTGACCTGCCTAAACCTGCCGCAGGGGATATTCTTTATCTCCAAACAGAACAGGGATGGAAGGTCTTCCCGTCATCGGCCCAAACCGTCAGCAGGACGGTGCGACTTACCTTTTCAGGCCCGGAATCCCACTTGAACATACCAAGTACGCGTTACTCCGTGGATATCGGATTGGGTCATCCCACTGAGATTCCTTCTTCTATTAATGCGGCCTTCTCTTGGCTTCCCGAGGAATTTCAAGCGCCCTTACCTTCCCTACCCGATCAGCCCCGTTCTTCGTCTGCAGTCCCGCTGGGTCCTGGTTAGTCGCCTAATCGGACAAGTGCCGCCTGGCCTCCTGGGGGCAATTCCACTTGTCCGGTAAGCGCGGTGGTCTCAATGGGTCGACGCAACAGTTGCTCGAAGTCTACTCGCAGGAGTCTGAAAGCCTAAGGTTTTTCTCGGGCGTTGATTTAAGCGCAGTGCCACTTTGTCCAGATCCGACTGGGTGTAGCCGGACAGGTC
>WNFG01002495.1_pt1 | contig 35745 bp, 33 predicted proteins | sample 5400431 | NCBI WGS metagenome assembly WNFG01 (sample SAMN13153346, study PRJNA577476) | soil metagenome | isolation source: 120 cm saprolite under Douglas fir tree site 2 hole 3 replicate 2 | place: USA:California | collected 2015-04-18
GAGGCCATCCGCCGCGGTGACGTGCCGGGAGCACGGCAGGCCATGCGCCGTCACGTGAACATGGTCGCGGATATCGGGCTGCTCAGGTGGTCAGCCGTCGAGCGGGGCGAGGACGGCGCGGGCACGTAGCGCGCCGGGACACGGAGGTGACGGCATGCCGATGGTCGCGGTGGTGGCGCACGCTGGTAAGAGCTTCGGTGGCGGCTTAGGTGAGCTGCGGGAGGTGCTGGCGCGGGAGGGCTTTGCCGATCCATTCTGGTATGAGGTGGCGAAGAGCCGGAAAGCGCCTAAGTACGCCCGCCGTGCGCTGAAGCAGGGCGCTGAGGTGCTGTTCGTCTGGGGCGGCGACGGGACGATACGCAGCCTCGCCCCGTCCTGGCCTCCTACGACGGCGCCGCTGAACTTGAACGCGGCCTCGACATCCTGCTCACCGGCCTGACCGCCACTCTGGTCCTCCCCAGACGAATTGACTGACCCCGCAGACGCAGCCCCACGGCGGGTATCCAGATAGGACAACGGCGGGTATTCGGCGTATTGTCCGAGGTGAATGCCGTTGAATTAGCCGCTGGGTCAAGACCCCACCTTGCTGCTTAAGCAGGAAGGCGCCCCTAATGTTCAGCGTCGATCTCAGTACCCGCGAATGCGACGGCCACGTTGTCGTCGCATTGCGCGGGGAGCTTGACATAGCAGATGCCGTGAGTGTCGCGGCTGCGCTCGCGGCGGTCGCGGCCCGCGACCTGGAGATCATCGTCGATCTGACCGGCCTGGAGTTCATCGATTCCAGCGGCGTGGCAGCGCTGGCGCGCGGGCGCAAGCATGCCCGGCACGCCGGGGGTGACCTGGTGCTAGCCGCGCCGCAGGAGCAGGTGCTGCGGGTCCTTACCCTCACCCGCCTGATCGAGGTCTTCCCCGTCCATGCGAGCGTGGACGAGGCGGCCGGCCGCGCCGGACGCTCCCAGCGGTCAGCCGCGCCAGTGGCGGGGAGTCCCGTCTTACTCGCCGTGACATGATCCCGGCCGGGTTCCCGGTCACGGCAGCCCCCTTGATCATTCTCGGCGTAATCCTCCTCGACCCCTGCCTTGCTGCCGGGCTGCGTCCTGACCCAGGCCTGTCCAAGGACGGCCAGAAGTGAGAGACTCTACAGTCGATAGCACGCGCAGCGCTGGCCACGCACCCGGGGGATCTTGTTGCCGTCTTCCTGAGGGGGTGAGCGGGATGGACGGAGAACTGCTGTCGGCGACGTTCGTCGAACTGACCGACACCATGGTCGCCGGCTTCGACGTGATCGACTTCCTGCACGTGCTGACCGACCGCAGCGTGCAGTTGCTGGGCGCCTCCGCCGCCGGGCTGCTGCTGGCTGATCCGCGCGGTGAGCTGCGCGTGGTGGCCGCCTCCAGCGAAGCTGCCCGGCTGCTTGAGCTGTTCCAGCTGCAGAACGACCAGGGTCCCTGCCTGGACTGCTTCCGGGCTGGCCGGCCCGTCGAGGCTGCGGACCTGGTCGCCGCGGCGACCCGCTGGCCGCGGTTCGTGCCCGCCGCCCAGCAGGCCGGCTTCGCCGCCGTGCAGGCCCTGCCGATGCGGCTGCGCGAGCAGGTCATCGGTGCGCTGAACCTCTTCCGCGCCGCTCCGGGAGCCTTCCCTCCCGCAGACATACGCGTCGGCCAGGCTCTTGCCGACGTCGCCACCATCGGCCTGCTGCACGAGCGCGGCATGCGCCACAGCGACACCCTCAACGAGCAACTGCAGACCGCCCTGAATAGCCGGGGCATCATCGAGCAGGCCAAGGGCAAACTGGCCGAGCGCCTCGGCCTGGACATGGACCAGGCCTTCAACCTCCTGCGAGATCAGGCCAGAGCCTGCAACCGCCGCCTATCCGACCTGGCCCAGGAGTTCATCGACGGCTCAGACACCCTCACCCGGACCGTCAGCAAGTCACAGCCGCGGCTACCTTAGTGGTCTGGCCCGTAAGTTCGTCGGGGGTCAGGTCCAGGCTGTTGGGTCGTTGAGGTAGCGGCCGCAGGCGGTATCGAGGGCTTGCTGGCAGGTGCCGATGGGCAGGCCGGTGGGGAAGACCGACTCGTCGTAGTCGCCAGACCGTTCAGCTGGAAGTTCACCCGCACCGACCTCGACGATCTGCTCCATCGCATCGACGCCCACGACAACACCCAGGCCCGCCCTGGCGGCATAATTTCCACCCCGACGAACTTACGGGCGAGACCACTTCGCACGACCACCGGGCCTCGGGCGTGGGAAGCGGTCCGGGTCGCGGTCGCGGCTTCCCGATCTGCGGAGGCGCGGCACCTGATCTGCTGGCTCACTTATCGCCACAGGGCAGGTCGTTGCTGGCTCGAAGCGTGGCGCGAAGCGTCGGCCCCGCTCCCTGCTGTCAGCCCAGTCGTTCATCGTGGCTCGCGCATCTCGGAGCACGGTAGCAATCCCGTGCGTTTCGATCCAGAGGTCCGAATGAGGGTTCGCGGGCGAACGCCTGGCCCGCGTCGCTGACTAGTCGTGCCTGAGCGGGATCGCCAGGGATGGCACGACGAAGGACGCGAGAAAGATCGGCAGAAACCTCTTTTCGCCGCATCGGAAGGCGACGACTTGGCCCTCGGCCGCGTCGAAGGCCGCAGTTCGGCTCGAGTATCGGCCGTAGCGGAGCTGCAGTGTGTGACGTCCGGGTTCGACTGGCGTCTCGATGGTCTCATGCGCGTCGATCGACGCGACGCCCGTGCCGTCGATCAGGACGTCGAACTTGCCACGACGGATCTGCACGCCGATGAGGTGTCGGGTCAGCTTGACCGTTGCCGGCATCTCGGGGGCTCCCTTCGCTGGGTTTCGTCGGCTGCTGCAAGGTGAAAGGCTCAGCTCCGCGTACCGGTGATGAGCCGTTCTCGGTCGAACATCGCGGCCACCGCCCGCCATCCGAGGGCATCGACGAGCAGCAGCGCGCCGGCGAGCCCGAGCACGAGTCCGAGGGTCGGCACGATGACGTTGAAGGACATCAGCGCGACGATGACGAGCGGGGGAAGGCTGGCGAGCACGCCGAGCTGCTGGGCGGCTCGGACGTCGGCCGACCGCGCGGAGATGGCGATGCCGGCCCAGATCGACCAGCCAGCGAGCAACGGCGTGAAGAGAAGCTGGACGAGCAGGTGGGAGCCCTCGAACACGGCCGAGGCGGCGCCGGGCTGGGCGAAGATCGCCGCGACGCCGAGGAAGATGCCGAAGACCAGATAGGCGATGCCGAGGGTGGGGATGAGCACCGCCAGGGCCTTGCCGACGAGGAACTCCTCGCGGTGGATGGGGGTAATGAGAACCGGCTCGAGGGTGCCTTGCTCACGTTCGCCGACGACGCAGTACGCGGCGAGGACTGATGGCACCATCGCCGGGATCATGAGCATGTACAGCAGCGAAAGCCCGATATGCGAATCGAGCTTGGCGCTGCTGGTCGAGGCGTTGACAAGCAAGAGCTGAATCGTCGGCAGGATCACGAACAGGAGCGGAAAGAACGCCATGGTGAGGATGACGAACCGGTTGCGCCGGTAGTCCCGCAGCTCCTTGCGGAAGATCGCGCCGACCCGGCCCCAGCTGAAGCTCATCGCCGCTTCGCCTCCACGTCTTCGTCGACGAGCTTGAGGTAGACGTCCTCGAGCGAATGGCGGGACTCGGCGATCGAGAGAATGTCCGCCCCCGCATTCACCAGTGCACGGGCAACGGCAGGGGCAGCGGCATCGGGGTCTGAGACGGCCAGCCGATACGGTCCGGACGGTTCTTGCGCCCAGCTATCGACATCAGGCAGCCCGTTGAACACCCGGCCGGGGTCACCGAGCGCCGCCCTGACGCGTACCTCCAGGTAGCGGGTGAACAGCTGTTCGCGGAGCTCGGCGGGCCGGCCCACGACGCGCAAGGTCGTGTTCAGGATCGCCACCCGGTGGCAGAGCCGTTCGGCCTCCTCCAGCCGGTGCGTAGTCAGGAAGATCGTCACCCCGCGCTCGCGCAACGACGCGATCAGGTCGTGGACCTCGCGCGTTGCCACGGGATCAAGCCCGGAGGTGGGTTCGTCGAGGAAGAGCACCGCCGGGTCATTCAGCAGCGCCCGGGCGAGTGCGACCCGCTGCCGCAGACCCTTGGACAGAGAACCGCACAGGTCATTTGCGCGGTCGGTCAGATTGACCGCCTGCAGCGCCCGATCGATGCGGTACCGGGCATCGGCCAGCTGGTAGAGCCCGGCGAAGCATTTGAGGTTCTCGGCGACAGTCAGACGGAGATACAGCCCGGGAGACTCGGGCATGAGCGAGATCCGGGCACGGATCGCCGGCCCGTTCTTCGCGGTCACCGGAATCCCGGCCACGATCGCCGATCCCGAACTTGGCGCAATCAGCGTGCCCAGGGTCCGCACGGTCGTCGTCTTCCCCGCACCGTTCGGACCCAGGAAGCCGAACACCTCGCCGTAGCCGACCTCGAAGGACACGTCGTCAAAGGCGACGCGATCGCCGAAGCGCTTGGTCAGATGCTCGACCACCAGAGCGGGCTTGCCTTCCGGGCCATCGAGGGGCGGCGTATCAGTGACCGGGTCAGCGCCACCAGCCACCTGCGTTGCCGGCTCCGGCGTGATCTCGAGGTGCTGCCGGAACGCACCGGCGCTCCGCAACGAGCGCATCACGTCATGGCCCGGCCGGCTGGGTGCCCGCCGGGGCATCGCCGCGTCGTCGCCCACCGGCCTGCACCTCTCATCGCGGACGTATGGCGCCAGTTCTGTGGCGCACACACAGCAGAACGTTAGCAGGCCGGCTGGTCAGTCTGCTAATTTTCTGGTCATGCAGCCAGGAGCGGCCGCGGACAAGCCGGAGCGGACCTTCATCGACACTGCCCGGCGGGCGCAGATCGTGGCGGCGGCGATCGATACCATCGCCGAGGCCGGCTATGCGGGAGCGTCCTTCGCCCGCATCGCTGAGAGACTGGGGATCAGCCGGGGCCTCATCAGCTACCACTTCGCCGGCAAGGACGACCTCATCAAGCAGGTCGTCCACCAGGCGGCCGAACAGGCCAAGGCCTACATCCGCCCGCGGATCCTCGCCGCGTCAACCGGCCCGGAAATGCTGCGCGCCTACATCGAAGCGAACCTCACATTCATGGGAGAGCACCGCAACAACGTGATCGCCATGATCGAGATCGCCCGCAGCCCGGAGGGGCGACGCATCTTCTACGGCGACACCGACGTGGTCGACGCGGTCGGCCTCCTCGAGCACGGCCTGTCTGGATTCCAGACAGCCGGCCAATTGCGCCCCGACTTCGACCCCCACGTCATGGCAATCGCCATCCGCGCCGCAATCGAGGCCGCGTCGCCCCGGCTGGCCCTGGACCCGGAGTTCGACATCAGCAACTACGCCAGTGAGATCGCCAACGCATTCCACCTGGCGACCCGCATCGAGGACACACCGTGACCGCTGAACGGCGCCGTCAGCTCCACTGCGTCGACGTTCGCCAGGGTGCTCCGCGATCCACACGACGGTGCGGCTGCCACCCCTGTCGTACGCGGTGTCGTACGAGGCCAAGTCGAGACGCGGCCGGGGTGCTGCGTGACCACCTGGCGAAGCCGTGGACACTCGACTCGCTGGCGAACGAGGCCCATGTCTCTCGCTCCCAGCTCGTGCGGGGGTCCGGCCCGGCTGCGGCGCCCCTGCCGGATGAAGGGTATGCCCGGGGTCCGGCGGTTGTCCCCCGGGCTAGCAGAGTCACGCGATCATGGAAGCCGGCACCGCCACCGGAGGCTAGGCGGAACCGTCCGGCAGGCGGCGCACTTCGAGGCGTTCGGCCACCCGGTCTTTAAGGTCGGCCACATGGCTCACGATCCCTACCACGCGGCCGCGATCACGAAGGTCATCGATCACCGCCATCACCTGGTCGAGAGTGTCGGCGTCCAGCGAGCCGAAACCCTCGTCGATGAAGAGCGTATCCAGATCCACTCCTCCGGCCTCGGCCTTCACCACGTCCGCGAGGCCCAGGGCCAGTGCCAGCGAGGTGTAAAACGTCTCCCCGCCGGACAGCGAGCCAGGACCGCGCTCCGCGCCGGTGTGCCGGTCGACCACCGACAGGGTCAGCCCCGCGCGCTGCCGCCTGGTCTCGCCTTCGTCGATGCGCTTGAGCTCGTAGCGGCCCGATGACATGGCCGCGAGCCGGACGTTGGCCGCGGCGACGACCTGCTCGAACCAGTGCCGCAAGACGTATGTGGTCAGTGCGACCCGGCGGTGGCCGTCCATCCCCTTGGCCAGGCCGGCCAGGCGGATGACGGGATCCGTCGCCTCCGCGAGGCGGTCGGCCGACTCCTCGGCGTCCCGCACCTGGTCAAGTCGCTCGCTCAGCCGTGCTGCCCGCTCGGCCGCCCGTTCGCGGGAGCGACGGGCGTCCTGCTCAGCTTCCTGGGCGCGGGCCAGCGCTTGGGCGGCGGCGACGGCCGCCTCGGCGGCAGCAGGCGCCTCGCCGGAATCGAGACCCGCCAGATCGTCGGCCTCGGCCGCCGCTTTCAGTGCGCACAGCGTGGAATTCCAGGAGGCCACCTGGGCGTCGAGGCGCGTCTGAGCATCGGGGGTGGCCACCGCCGACCTGGCTTGCTCCAGGGTCGCGAAGCCGCGCGCCAGCGCTTCCTGCTCGACCGTGGCCCGGGCCCTCTGCTCCGCGGTGACGGCGACCGCGACCCCGTCTAGTGCCGTGGCGAGGGCCTTGTCCTTAACGGCACACGTCAGCAGTGCACGCTGGCGCGCGGCCACCGCGGGATACCCGTGGCTCGCGGCCGCGAGTTCGGCCCGCAGAGCATCCAGATCCGCCTGGGCCTGCTCGGCCCTTTCCCGGGACGCCTCGGCCGCCTTCGCGGCCGTCAGCAGTTCGCGGCCGACCCGCTCCTGCTCGGCTCGCCGGTCGGCCAGTTCCGGTCCGAGACGGGCCGCCTGCGCTGCGGCCTGCTCCGCGCGTTTGAGGCTCTCAGCCAGGGCGGCGGCCTCGTCGGCCAGGTCGTCGGCGGTCCGGCCCTCGGCCACCGCCGCGCACGCCGCCACCTCGCTGGCGACCTCATCACGCTCGGCCTCGGCCTGCCGGCGCCTGGCCTCGGCGGCATCGCGCCGCCGGGCAGCGTCGGCGAGGTCCTGTTCAGTCACCGCGCCGCCGGCGGGCCGCGCTGGGGCCGGGTGCGCCATCGAGCCGCAGACCGGGCACGGGCTGCCGTCGGCCAGTCCCCCGGCGAGTTCTGCTGCCATGCCCCTCAGCCGTGCGTCCACTGCCCTCTGATGCTCGTCCACCAGCCGCTGTTGGTGATCCACCGCGTCGCGTACTGCCGACGTTCGCGCCTCAAGCAGCGGCCCGCGTTCGGAGAGGCGGATAGCCGCCGCTCGCTGCTTCGCGATCACGGCCAGCCGTCCGCGGCTGCCCTCGGCGCAGGCCGCCTCCACTTTCGCCTCCTCCAGCCGGGTGGCCAGGGCGGCGATCCGATCCGGGAGTTCTTCTTTCGCCGTCTCCAGCGAGCCGGCCAGCGCCGATGCTGTGGCGGCGGCTTCGGCGAGAGCATCCAGAGCGGCTTCCCGGCCCGGCAGCCTCGCCTCAGCCTCGACGAGATGCTGGAGCGAGGCCGCCTCGCGCTCGCACTCCTGCGCGCGGGTCGCTGCCTCCGGGCCGCCCCGCCCGGCGAGCATGCCCTCGGCTGGATCGGGCTCCAGGCCGGACAGTACCTGCCGCGCCGTGCCGACTGTGGCCTCGGCCTCGGCCAGAACCGCCAGGAGCGGCCGGACCGGTTCCGCCCGGCGGGCCGCGGCCAGCCGTCCGGCCCGGTGGTCCTGCTCCGCTCGGGTGCTCTCGTGCTCGCCGAGGTTCGCGAGGGCGTGGGTCAGCCGGATCAGGAGGCCGTGCCGCGTCTTCGCCCGCTCGCCCGCCGCGAGGGCGGCCGTCGCCTGGCTCGCGGCCAGGTCCAGCGCCTCCCCGGTGAGCGCGACGGTTTCAGCCAGCTCGTCGCCCACCTGCTTGAGGCGGACCGCGCGGTCGGCCGCCGACAGCACGAGGAGTTCACCGCGCTCGCCGGGATCAAGCCCGGCGGCCTCGGCGGCCGCCGACACGGCGTCCGCGATCGCCCTCGCGGCCTGCACCCGCGCGCGTTCCGCCTCGAAACGGCGACGGTCGAGTTCGGCGGTGATGCGGTCATACAACTGGGTGCCGAACAGCTTGGTGAGGACGGTGCGCCGGTCATCGTCACCGCAGCGCAGGAACTTCGCGAACTCCCCCTGCGGAAGGAGCATGACCTGGGTGAATTGCACGCGGTTGAGCCCGACGAGATCGGTGATCGCCTCGCCGGCCTCGGCCTTGTTCGAGGAAAGGCTGATCCAGCGGTCGCCGTCGCGGCGCTGCAGGTGCACGTGCGACGGCTCGGTGGTGTAACCCCCGCCGCGCCGTTTGGGCCGCTGATGCTCCGGTACCCGCGACACCCGGTACCTGATGCCGCGCAGCGAGAACTCAAGCGTGACCGAGGGCTCCGCGTCAGGCCGCGCGAAGTGCGAGCGCAGCCGGTCGGCGCCGGACCCCTCTCCCGCCAGTCCTCCGTACAGCGCAAAGGTGATGGCATCGAGGATCGTGGTCTTCCCGGCGCCGGTCGGCCCTTCCAGCAGGAACAGCCCGCTGCCGGCGAGCCGCTCGAAGTCGATGCGCTGCGCGGTGGCGTACGGGCCGAACGCCTGCAATTCCAGGGTGTGCAGTCGCATCAGGCCGCCGCCTCGGCGCACTGGGCCGTTTCGGCCACCTCGCGGAGCACCGCCTGCTGAGCCTCGTCGGGCGGGCCGCCGCTGGTGTACTCGACGAACGACCCGCAGATCTGCACCGGGTCGGCCACCTCAGCCAGCCGCGCCAGGTCGGCGTCGCAGCCGGGCAGGCCGCCTTCGGGGGCGAAGTCCAGGACGAGGGTGTGCGGCCATTTCTCGCGCAGCCGCTCCATCGGGGAGGCCGGCCGCACGGTGTCGGTGAGCACGGCCTTGACCCAGGCGCCGGCCAGGTCGGCCAGGTCGCCGCCGGCCCGGGCCAGCAGATCGTCGATCTTCCCGCGCACTTCGCGCAGCGGCCTCGGCACCGGAGCAGGCAGCAGTGTTGTCGCGGCCCGGCCCGCCCCGTCGATCTCGGCCAGCGTGACCGACTTGGCCTGGTACTTCTCGGAGAACGAGAACGCCAGCGGCGACCCGGAGTACCGGACCGTGCTGGCGCTTCCCGGAGCGGGGATCCGCTGCTGGCCGTGCAGGTGGCCGAGCGCCACGTAGGAAAAGCCGTCGAACACGCGGCCCGGCGCGTCGCCAATGCCGCCGACCCGGATGTCCCGTTCGGACTCAGATGCCTGTGCGCCCGTGACGAAGGCGTGTGCGGCGACAACGGTGCGGGCGATGCCGCGGGCGGAGGCGTCCTCGCGGATCAGCCGGACCGCCGCGCTGAGCACAGCAGCATGCGAGCGCTCCGCGCCGAGATCGGCCATGACCGCGTCGGGCAGCAGGTAGGGAATGCCGTACATGGCCACCTCGCCATGCTCGTCGGCGACGATAACCGGCCGCGGGATGTCCGCCACCGACGTGCGCAGGTGGATGCCGGCCGCTTCACTCAGCCTGCTCCCGAACCCCAGGCGGATCGCGGAGTCGTGGTTGCCGCTTGTGATGATCATCGGAATGCGTGCGCGGGCGAAGCTCTCCAGGGTCCGGCTGAGGAGCGCGACGGCATCTGGGGCTGGCACGGCCCGGTCATACACGTCGCCCGCGACCAGGACTGCGTCCGCCCGGTGGGCGACCGCCTGGCCGAGCAGCCAGTCCAGGAAGGCGGCCTGGTGCTCCAGCAGGTTCTCGCCGTGCAGGCTGCGCCCTAGATGCCAGTCCGAGGTGTGGATCAGTCGCATCGCCGCGCCATGGCCTCCGAGGAAGGGTGGTACCGGGCGGATCAAGCCATCCTGATGTCCCCCATGATGGTGGACAGGTCCGGCGAAACCCGCCATCCCGGCTCCGCCCGCGTGTCGCGGGCCAGGGCGCGCCCTACAGCTGCCCGACCGCGGTGACCCGCAGCACCGCCACCCCGGCCTCATCGGAAGCGGCCAGGTCGACCTCCGCGCTGATGCCCCAGTCGTGGTCGCCCGCCGGGTCATCGAAGATCTGCCGGATCACCCAGCGGTCCGGCTGCGTGTCGATGATCAGCATGGCCGGGCCGCGCGCGTCCGGGCCAGTGCCGATCTCGTCGTGGGAGTCGAAGTACGGCTCGACCGCGTCGCCCCACGCGTCGGCGTCCCAGCCGTCCCCGCCGTCGAGCGCGCCGAGTTCGGCGTAGTGGCCCAGCGCGGAGAGCTCGACCCGGCGGAACATGGCGTTGCGCACGAGCACCCGGAACGCGCGGGTGTTGGAGGTGACCGTGGCCGGCCGCGCAGCCGCTGCCGGGACAAGATCGCCGGACGGGTTGCGGAGCCGTTCCCACTCGTCGATGAGGCTGGAGTCGACCTGGCGGACCAGCTCACCGAGCCACTCGATCAGGTCGATGAGCTCCTCGGTCTTGGCGTCTTCCGGCACGGTCTGGCGCAGCGCCTTGTACGCGTCGGCCAGGTACCGCAGGACCAGCCCCTCGGACCTGGACAGCCCATAGAACCCCACATACTCAACGAAAGTCATCGCCCGCTCATACATGTCCCTGACGACGGACTTCGGCGCGACCGCATAGTCGGCGACCCACGGGTGGCCGCGCCGGTAGATGTCGTAGGCCGCGTCAAGCAGATCGGCCAGCGGCCGCGGGTAACTGACCGCCTCAAGCAGTTCCATCCTCTCCTCGTACTCCACCCGGTCGGCCTTCATCTGCGCGACCGCCTCGCCGCGGGCCTTGAACTGCTGGGCGGAGAGCACCTGCCGCGGGTTGTCGAGGGTCGCCTCGATGACAGAAAGGACGTCCAGCGGATAGGCCGGGGACTCCCGGTCCAGCAGTTCGATCGCGGCCAAGGCGAAGGGGGACAGCGGCTGGTTGAGCGCGAAGTCAAACTGCAGGTCCACGGTGAGCCGCACCCCCCGGCCCTCCTCATCGGGTTCCGCGAGCCGCTCCACGACCCCGCCGGCCAGCAGCGCGCGGTAGATCGCGATGGCCTGGTGGATGTGCCGGCGCCGCGCGGCATGGTCCTCGTCGTTGTCGGTCAGCAGGTGCCGCATGGCGGCGAACGCGTCCCCCGGCCGCGCGATCACGTTCAGCAGCATCGCGTGGCTGACCCTGAAACTCGACGTCAGCGGCTCAGGTTCGGCGGCGACCAGCCGCTCGAAGGTGGGCACTCCCCAGGAGACGAATCCCTCGGGCGGCCTCTTGCGGACCACCCGGCGCCGCTTCTTCGGGTCATCGCCGGCCTTGGCCAGGGCGCGCTCGTTCTCCACTACGTGCTCGGGCGCCTGCACCACCACGGTGCCGGTGGTGTCGTAGCCGGCCCGGCCGGCCCGGCCGGCGATCTGGTGGAACTCCCGCGCCTGCAGCAGCCGGGTCTTCGTCCCGTCGTACTTGGACAGGGCGGTGAACACTACGGTGCGGATCGGAACGTTGATGCCCACGCCCAGGGTGTCGGTCCCGCAGATGACCTTCAGCAGGCCGGCCTGGGCCAGCGTCTCGACCAGCCGTCGGTACTTGGGCAGCATGCCCGCGTGGTGGACGCCAATGCCGTGCCGCACCAGGCGGGACAGTGTCTTGCCGAAGCCGGCCGTAAACCGGAAGTTGCCGATCATCTCGGCGATGGCGTCCTTGTCCGCGCGGCTGCTGACGTTGACACTCATCAGCGCCTGGGCCTGCTCCAGCGCCGCCGCCTGAGTGAAGTGCACGACATAGGCCGGCGCCTGGTGAGTGCTGAGCAACTCCTCCAGGGTTTCGTGCAATGGCGTGGTGACGTAGCGGAAGACCAGCGGGACCGGGCGCTCGGCGGAGCGGACCACCGCAGTGGGCCGGCCGGTGCGCCGGGTCAGGTCCGCCTCGAACCGGCTCACATCGCCCAGCGTCGCCGACATCAGGACGAACTGCGCGCGGGTCAGCTCGATCAGCGGCACCTGCCACGCCCAGCCCCGGTCCGGGTCGGCGTAGTAATGGAACTCGTCCATCACCACCTGGCCGACATCGGCGGCGGCGCCGTCCCGCAGAGCGATACTGGCCAGCACCTCCGCCGTGCAGCAGATAATCGGCGCCCCGGCGTTGACGCTGGCGTCCCCGGTCATCATGCCGATCTGGGGCGGGCCGAACGCCTCGCAGAGGGCGAAGAACTTCTCCGACACCAGGGCCTTGATCGGCGCCGTGTAGAAGGTGCGCTGACCATCGGCGAGGGCGGCGAAATGCGCTCCGGCCGCGACCAGGCTCTTCCCGGAGCCGGTCGGGGTGCTCAAGATCACGTTCGCCCCCGACACGATCTCGATGAGCGCTTCCTCCTGGTGCGGGTAGAGGGCCAGCCCCTGCCGCTTCGCCCAGCCGGCGAACGCGTCGAAGACGGCGTCGGGATCCGGCGTCGCGGGCAGCAGGTCGGTGAGCGTCATAGCGATTCCATCGTGCCCTGGCCGGCGGCCGCGCGCGCGGCCAGGCCTGCGGCGCAGGGCTTCACCCGAGGAACAACATGCGCATCGCAACCACGATTCCTACCAGGGCCAGGGCGATCAATGCCTTGACGGCCAGGCCTTTCTCGTAGGAAACGGCACTGCGGACCTCCTCGTGGAAGATCCTGACGATTTCGGGATCGGTCACGACGGACATCCCGGCCAGCGCGGCGGGGGCGGCCACAGGCTCGGCCGGGGGCTTGGGCTGGCCGTTCACACGGATGCCACCACCTTGCCGGTCTTCTCCGTCTTGTCCCACTGCGCCTCGGCGTGCTTGAGATCATTCAGGTACGCGGCGACGCTGATCGCGCACAGCAGCGGCCCGTAACCGCCGATGTACAGGAACGCTGGGGCGAGGATGCGGCCAAGCGGGCGTGACTCGCAGACCTTGCCGAGGTAGGCGACGCCCATGCATGACTCCGACCGCCACCATCGCGACCAGCAGCCATTTGCATGCGAGCAGGACCTGCGTCATATGGCATCACGACCTTGCCGGCTCAACCCGAGAAGAACGCGCGGATCGCGACCATGAGGACACAGACCGCGATGGCCAGCAGGGCCTTGCCCACAAGTGACCTCTCGTACTTGGTCGCGGTATCGATCTCCTCCTCGAAGGATGGGGCCGACGGCGGCGCGCCCGGGAACGCCGCCCGGTGACTGACCACCGGCTGGTCCGGCAGGTCCAGCTGGTCTTCCGGCTGATCCGGCAGGAGCAGGTCCTCCGGCTGATCCGGCAGGAGCAGGTCCTCCGGCTGATCCGGCAGGAGCAGATCCTCCGGCTGATCCGGCAGGAGCAGGTCCTCCGGCAGGAGCAGGTCCTCCAGCTGGTCCGGCTGGTCCTCCGGCTGGTCCGGCTGGTCTTTCTGGTCCGGCTGGGCGGTCATACGGGTGCGGCGACCTTGCCGGTCTTGACCGTCTTGTCCCATTTCATGTCGGCCTTCCTGAACTCCTGAACGTAGGCGGCCGTGGTGATGGCGCACAGCAGGGGCCCGTATCCGCCCACGTAGAGCAGGATCGGGCAGAGCACCTTGCCCACCCGGCGTGGCTCAAGCACCTTGGCCAGGTATGAGACGCCCATGCACCCCATGAGCCAGATATACGTGAACAGGACGATGCCGCGAATCCAGCCCGATGTCAGCTCGATGCCGGCGGCACCAAGGATCTTGTGGCCCATCCAGGACAGCTGCCTCGGCAGCACGGCGGTCGTGAAGATCAGCATGTTGATGATCCCGGGAAACATGACGGCCTGACGCCAGGTGCGCCTCCCGACATCGGGGTCGATGAACAAGGCCAGAGCCGTGATGAAGGTATACGTGACCACGTTCGTTACCCACAGAAGGCGGAAGGCGGCAAAGGCGAGTTTGAAGTTCAGGAAATAGAGGGCGATCAGTGAGCCTGACGCGGCGACCATGAAGACCGGCAGCAGCAAGAGCGAGAACCAGATTATGCCGAAGGTCGGGCTGCCGAGCCGACTGCCCGGCTGTGGCCGGAACCAGACATCCCGGAACATCTTGGTGACCTGGACATTGCCACGAGCCCAGCGCAGGCGCTGCTTCCAGAGCGCGACAATACCTCCGGGCTCCTCGGCCCACACGACCGCGTGCGGCTCAAAGATGACAATCCGCCCGGCGCGCTGAGTCCGGAACGTGGTGACCGTGTCCTCGGCGAGCGTGGTGGTGTCGATCCGCCCGCCGACCGCGATCAGATTCTCCCGGGAGTGCAACTGCGCCCCGCCGGCCAGGCAGGCGATGACGCCGAGCACATCCTGGCACCGGCGGCCCGCAGCCTGGGCAGTGATGTACTCGTAGCCGATGAACCGGGTCATGTAGTTCCCTGGCTGGCTGCCTTCCTTGATATAGCCCGTTACCGAGCCCACCCTGGGGTCGGCCAGGTGGCGGGTCATGTGCCGCAGCGAGTCCGCCACGTAAATGACATCCGCGTCCATGATCAGGACTGCCTGCATCCAGTCGTCGGCGAGGATTATGCCCAGGCCGTGGTTGAGGGTCGCCGCCTTGCCCTCGCCCCCCTTGTCCCTGCGCAGGTGGAAGACATTCCCTGGATACTCGGCGGCCTTGGCCTGGACCACCTGCGGCGTGCTGTCGGTGCTGGCGTCGTCCACCACGAAGATCCGCAACGAATCACGCGGGTACTCCAGCATCATCAGCCGGTCAATCGACGCGCCGATGACCAAGTCCTCGTTCCACGCGGGAACCAGGATCGCCGTGCGCGGGAAATACGGCTCGCACTCCTTGTAGTGCAGCCTGCGGAAGTGGAACGCAACGAGGGTGAACTGATAATTGGCGACCAGCAGCGGAACGGCGCCGATCAGCACGAACGCCACGAGCATCCAATCGAGGCCCACCAGGAGCTCCGCCATCACGGCTCCGCACTGGAAAAGGCCCCGTCGATGATCTGGCGGACCGTCGCGTAGACACCGATGTCGCGGCAGTCGTGGCTGTCAGTACTCGCCGCCAGCGGCACCCCGGCCTGCGCGAACGCCCGGACCGTGCGGGCCGACGGGCACGTCCACTTCTCGTTCACTTCCAGTTGCGCGCCGGCGATGCGGGCCTGCCGCGCGAGGTGAGCGATCGCCTGGTCCGGGACATCGGACTCGGCCAACCCCATCTTGGGCAGGATGCTGAACAGGTGGGCGAGTTGCGGCCGCCCGGCCACCTTCAGGGCGTTGGCCGTCGCCTCGATCAGGCAGTCGATCACCTCCCGCTCGGTGACCTCTCCGCTGGCGATGGCCTGGCGCATCTCCCGGGGATGGACCGGCCCGCGGTCAGCGGGAAACTGATGATCAGCGATCAGAACGAAATCTGCCCCGCCGATGCCGGCCGGCAGGTCCAGCGCCCCGGCCCGGTTCAGGATCTTGGCTTCCACCCCGGCCAGCACATCGAGTCCGGGCACTGGCCGCAGCGCGTCCACGGCGGACAGGAATTCCGGCACCCACGTCGTGCTGCGGCGGACGTGGTCAGCCAGGCAGATCGCGCGCAACCCGCGCTCACGCGCGGCAGCCAGGTTCTCGGCCAGGGTGCTGACCGCGTCGTCGGAGAAAGTCGAGTGAACGTGGTAGTCCTCGTCCAACCGGACACCAACGCTCACGCTGTCACCTTCTCGACCTCGCTCAGACCGATGAAGCGCTCCTCGAGGTAGCGGACCATGGCTATTTCACGGAAGTCGGCATGCTCGGGCAGCGGCCGGCCGCGGAGCGAGTCCAGGGCCATCCGGGGCATGTCAACGCCGCTGGCCACCGTGAGCGGCAACGTTCCCGGCACCCGCGGGTTCACTTCCAGCAGCGCGGGGTTGCCGACCACATCCCGGCGGGCCTGCACGTTCGAGATGTAGGTCAGGCCGGTGGCGGCGACCACGGAACTACCGAACTGCTCAAGCTCCGCGTCGTGGATCGTGCGGCCAGCCACGGAGACGCCGGAATCAACCCTGGACCGCACTCTCGGCACCGACGAGACCACCCGCCCGGTGGCATCGGCGAGCACGTCGATCGAGTATTCCTCACCGGGGAGGTACTCCTGGACGAGGAAGTCGGTGGAGGTATCCAGCGCGGCCAGAGCCTCGCTGGACGCCACGATGGAGATGTCCCGCGAGCCGCTCCCGGTCCTGGGCTTGACGACGACCGGGTAGGTCCACGAGCCGGGGTCGAGGGCGGCGTCGAAGCATTCGGTGCGGGGCACCCGGACATGCCCTTCGCAGCGACGCGCGAGGGCGAGTTTGTCGAGCGTGACGGCCAGTGCCGGGCCGGGCGCGAGCATCAGTTCGATCCCGGCATCGGCGAAATCCGCGCGGGCCCGGTCAAGTGGCCGCATCTCGGAATCGACCGTGGGAATGACAATGTTCACCCCCAGGGCCACGCAACGGGCCAGCAGGGCGCCCGAGAAGCCGGGGTCGAGGCCGGCCGGGATCAGCGTCCTCGCGTCCGCTCGCACCAGGTAGAGCCCGGAGGCCCAGGGATCCATGTCGGCCGCGACGAGATCCACCGTCGGGTCGTTACCCAGGGACTTCATGACGGAGATCGCGGCCGGGCCCCCGGCGCCGGTCACGAGCACCCGTACATGCCGTTCGAACAGATCATGGTCTGACACGTGATACCTCCATAGCGGAATCCGCATCTGCGGTTGCTGCGCTGGCCGACGGTTCAACGTCCGCCCCGTCACCCGGGGTGGCCATCCATGTCCCGCCGGGCACACTGACCGGCTGGCCGGTCACCGCGGACTCGCGGACCACCTCGAAGGCCTCGGCGTACCGCCCTCCGCCGAACCGTGACCAGTAGCGGGCGGTGGACTGGATCAGGTCCGGCTCCAGGTAGGCCCGCACCTCGACCTGGGAGGCAAAGGCGTCGATCGCCCTGAGCTTGCGCTCCAGGTGCTCGTCGATGTTCACGAAGCGGGTGGGCCGGAAGTCGACGGTGGCCGACGGTGACTGGAAGCAGTAGACCCGTCCGATGTCCCGCGCCGCGACCATGGCGGCGCGGTAGGTGTTGCGATGGTCCTGGTGGACGTCGTGAAACGAGTGTGTGTAGATCACGGTCGGCCGCACGGACTCCACGACGCGGCTGATGACGCTGATCGTCGGGTCGCTTTCGGAGATGTTGGTGTCCTGCAGGTCGTCGTGGTAGAGGGTGGCCCCGAGCACCCGGGCGGCCATCGCGGATTCACTGACCCTCGTGGTCTCGGTTCCGCCGCGGGCGCCACGGCTCAGGGTCAGGATCGAGACCTCGTTTCCCATCGAGCGATGAGCAAGCAGGGAGCCGGCCGCGCCGATCTCGACGTCGTCGGGGTGGGCAACGATCGCGAGCACGCTCTGACGGTTGGCGAGCCGGGCGGCGCGTCCCTTGTCCACCAGTGCGGCGACCGTGACGAGCAGTTGATCCGGCTTCACCGGTTTCTGCAGGAACTCGTCGGCCCGGCTGCGCAGCGCGCCGACTGCGTAGTCCAGTGATGCGTTGGCTGTCATCACGGCGACCGGGAGGTCCGGGGCCAGCCGCCGCAGCGCCTCAAGCAACTGCAGGCCGGTCATGCCCGGCATCTCCACGTCGGTCAGCACCAGGTCCCAGGTCTCCGAACTGGCGCGCTTGAGTGCGATGCCGGGGTCGGCCGTGTGCGTGACATCGAAGCCGCCCCGATCACCCAGGACGTGCGTCAGGAAGCGGGCGGTCACGAGATCGTCCTCGACTACGAGGACCCGTCCCGGTCCATCACGTTCGGTGCTGGTCATGCGCCCACTCCTGGTACCCCCGAGCACGGAATGACGCTTTGCTCGCAATGAGCTATCAATTCATTACAGTACGTGATATCTGCTGACGGGGCTACGCGCGGTGGCGCTCTGCGGCCTGGCGGGAGGCATTCTCGACCCCGAGCCGGCGCTCGCGCTGCTCTTCGAGAGCCACGCGCTCTGACATGTCCCAGAGCAGCCACAGATCGCCCCGATACTGCTGGCCAACGAGTACCGGCCAGTAGTCGCACTCGATGGTGCGGCCGTCGGAGCACGCGAACTGCACGTCACGCACCGGCTGCCGGGCCGCGCGGGTCTGCTTCCTCCAGTTGACGAGCTCGGCAGGATCTGCGAAAGTGCGCTCGATCTGAGCCCTGAGCCGCTCTGCGGGACCGCCGATGAGCTGGTCGATCGGATCGGTAAGGCCGAGCACGTCGCACAGGCTCTTGTTGAGCTGGACGATCAAACCGTGCTCGTCCACGAAGAGGACACCGGGGATCGCGGCAGCGATGAGGCTGTTGAGCCGCTCGGTCTGGTCCTCGAGTCTGCGGCGCGTGGCGCGCTCGGCAGCCAGCAGCCGGGTGCTCTGATCTTCTGCCCGCTTGCGGGCAGACACGTTCGTTAGCGCTACCAGGAATCCTGGTGGATGATCATCTCCGTCGGGAAGGGCGGCGACGGCCGCGTGCACCCAGAGCTGCGGGCCCCCACTGGGCCGCAGGCGGCAGTCGATGCGCAGCTCAGCCCCTTGGGCCCGGGCCCGCGCCCATTCCTGCGCCACCCTCCCGGCGTCATCTGTGTGGAGCACCTTCGTCCACGGTCCCCCGGCGAACTCATCCGCTGACCCCCCGCCGAGCACACACCACCGCTCGTTGACGTAGCCGCACACCCCGCCACGGTCGGTCCGGGCGATACCCACCGGGGCCAGCTCCGACAGCAGCCGGAACCGGGCGTCGCTGGCCGCGAGCGCGGCGTTAGCCCGCTGAAGCTCGGTGATGTCCCGCATGAAGCAGCAGAAATACGTCTCGCCGCCGACCACCAACGGCAGGGGGCTCATCTCCACTGCTCGTTCGGTGCCGTCGGCGTGCAGCACGGGCAGGGGCACCGCGCCGACGTACTCCCGTTTACCGGTCCGCAGGAACAGTTTCGCTGACTCTATGAACCGCGCACGGTTCCGCTCCGGGATGAGCAGCGAGCCCATGTCCTCGCCGAGCACGTTCGCCTGCCGCCTGCCGAGCAGTGCCTCCGCCGCCGGGTTGAACCCCACGATGCGCCGCGCCTCATCCGCTATGACGACCGCCTCCGGCGACGCCTCGATGATGGCCCGGGTGACCGCCTCGCGCTCGGCCAGTTCCGCGATGTCGGAGACACGGCGATACCGCCCAGCGATGACCGCCGCCAGCGCCCGGGCGGTCGACCGCGTTTCCGCGGTCCAGTGCGCACTCTCCCCGATCAGCACGAGTGCACACGACGGGCGTCCCACGACCTGCTCCGCGACGACTACCAGCACGCTCTCCGCCCCGTCCGGCGGCGGCCTGCTGCCCGTGCCATCCGGCCGCTGGTCACGTTCGCCGCCCGGGCTGGCCGGTGCCAGGGCCGCCTGGATACATCCGCCGGCGACGGTCAGCTCCGGATGCTCCGCGACCAGCGCGCCAATCTGCGCGAGTACAGTCCGGTCGGCAGCCCCGTGCGGGTGAGCCGCGAGGACGGCCGGCGGCTTCCCACCCCTCGGCCGCAGGGCCAGTGCGGCCCGGCCCCCGAAGGCGCCAGCGAACCGTTCCAGCACGGCAGGCAGGCTCTCGAAGCTCAGGTCGTCGCTCGCTTTCTCGACCGCGAACTCCACCACGGTGTCCGGTGACATAATCGGCCGCCCGGCCTGGACGGCCGAGCGCGTACCTGACTTGGCCGGGGATTCGCTCATATCTCCGCCATAAGATCAACCGTTAGTAGCATATGAGTTACTATACGTGGCTGATTCAAGGCGTCTCGCGGCTGGCCAAGGCGCGGTGCCCCGGTCGGCCGGGTGTCGTGCCCCGGTCGGCCGGGTGTCGTGCCCCGGTCGGGCAGCCGCACTGCCCCGGTCAGCCCGGCAGAACGAGCACCTTGCCGACCACGCCGGACTCAGCTGCCTGGTGAGCGGCAACGATATCGTTCAGCGGGAAGCGATGTTGCGGCAGTTCAGTGAGCGCCCCCGCAGAGAGGGCGGCCGTGATGTCGGCGACCGCCTGGTCAAGAGCGGGCCCGGGAAACCTGTACAGCAGCACGAACCGCAGCACCACGTTGGCGGTCATGCAGGCGCGCACCGGCAGGACCGGATCGGCGGCCGAGGCCGCATACGTGACGATGACGGTGTCCGGCCGGGATAGGGCCAGATCGAGTTGCAGGTTGGCGGCGAGATCCACCTCGACGACGCGGTCGACGTGCTCGGTGACCGACCGGATCTGGCTGGCCGCGTCGGGCTCGGAGTAGATGACAACATGACCGGCGCCCGCTTCTTGGGCCAGCTTCGCCTTGGCCGGGCCGCTGACGGTGGCGATGACCTGCGCCGCCCCGGCCCAGACGGCGAGTTCGATGGCGAAGTGCCCGACCGCCCCGGCACCACCCGCGACAAGCACCGCCTGCCCGGTCACCGACCCGTCGGCGAGCAGGCAGCGGTGCGCCGTGATGGCCGGAACCCCGAGGCTGGCCCCGAGTTCGAAGGAGATGCCGTCCGGCAGCGGAACCGCCTGGCGCTCGGGCACCACCGTCCACTCGGCGGCCGTCCCCCAGCGGCGGCCAGCCGCGGCGAGCCAGACCCACACCCGCTCCCCGACGCGGCCCTGATCCACGCCCGGGCCGACAGCGTCGATCACCCCAGCGCCATCATGGTGAGGAATCTGGAAGCCGTCGATGGGGCGCGGAGTGGACCCGGCACGGGACTTGTAGTCCGTCGGATTGACCGCCGAGACGTGCACCTTGACCCGGACCTCCCCGGGTCCCGGCTCGGGCCGATCTATCTCCACGACCCGCAACACCTCGGCGGCGGGGCCGTGATGGTCGTAGACGGCGGCTTTCACGGTCGCGCCTCCCGCGTTCTCCGGCTCGTGGTCCTGGTCCTGGTCCTGGGGTCGATCCTCTCACCGCGTCCCGTCGAAGTGGTCGATGTGCGCTCGCCCATCGTGACACGGGCGGGGCGAGCTGCCCGCAGCTCGCCCCGCCCGTGATGCTTACCCTGAACAGGCCCGTCGTGTGCCTCAGCCTCGCAACAGCTCAGGCCTTGAGAACAGCCTCAATCTCCAGGTGGATGGTGACCTTGTCGGCCACGACCATGCCGCCGTTCTGCATCGGGGCGCTGAAGTTGACGTTGAAGTCGCGCCGGTTGATCTCGGTGGTGGCGGTGAAGCCTGCCCGGGTGCCGCCGTAGGGGTCCGGCCCGAAGCCGTTGAGCTCAAGCGTGAGGGGCACCTGCTTGGTCACGCCCTTGAGGCTGAGTTCGCCGTCCACGACGTAGTCGTCGCCGTCGGCGCGGACGCCCGTGGAGCGGTAGGTCATGGTGGGGTACGTCTCCACCTCGAAGAAGTCGGCCGACCGGATGTGGTCGTCACGCTGCTCGGCACCGGTCTCGATGGAGGCGAGATCGATCTCGGCGGTCACCGATGAGTCCAGCGGGTTCTCGCCGGTGACGAGCTCACCGGAGAACGTCTTGAACTTGCCGCGGACCTTGCTGACCATCATGTGCCGGACCGCGAAGCCGACCTCGGAGTGGATTGGGTCGATCGTCCAGGTACCGGCTACGTAGCCGGGGACGGTGGTGGTGGTTTCTGAACTGGTCGTCATGGTGATACTCCCGTCATTCATATTTGAGTTCTCAACGAGTGCTGTCGCCCAGCCTAACATGGTCAAGCGCTCAACTATTCCGGGTATCCTGTAAACGTGAACACATCCGGGCCGAGGTGGCTGACCGCCGAGGAGCAGGCCGCCTGGCGTGCCTTCCTCGGCGCCTGCCAGGAGCTCTTCGGCGCCGTGGAGGCACAGCTGCAGCACGAGGAGGGAATGCCGCACACCTACTACGAGATCCTGGTGCGGCTCTCCGAGACGCCGGGCCGGTCGCTGCGGATGAGCCAGCTGGCTGAGGCGTCGGCCTCCAGCAAGAGCCGGGTGTCGCACGCCGTTGCACGGCTGGAGGAACGCGGCTGGGTCCGCCGGGTGGACTGCCCGACCGACCGTCGCGGCCAGATCGCCGAGCTCACGGCGGACGGCTACGCGGCGCTCAGTGCGGCTGCCCCCGGCCATGTTGAGCAGGTCCGTCGCTCGCTTTTCGACGTGCTCACCCCCGAGCAGGTCAGCCACCTGGCCGCGATCAGCGCCGCGATCCTGGCGGCCGGGGACCCAAAACGGCGCGCAGAGTGCGAAGACGCCGAAGCGCCGGCCGACGTGCCAGTGGACTGAAGCAGGCCAGCAGCCGGGGCTCGGGACCGGGGCCCGGGCTCGGGACCGGGACCGGCGGGACGGCCATTAGGATCACCGGTCATGGAACAGCGCATCTTGGGCAGGACCGGCAGGCCAGTCTCGGTGATCGGGCTGGGCACCTGGCAACTGGGGGCCGACTGGGGCCAGGTGGATGAGAAGGACGCGCTGGCCGTGCTGGACGCGGCCGCGGAGTCCGGGGTCACCATCCTCGACACCGCCGATGTCTACGGCGACGGCCGCAGCGAGCGGCTCATCAGCCAGTTCCTGGCCGCCAATCCCGGCCTGCCGGTCACGGTCGCGACCAAGATGGGCCGGCGCGTGGTGCAGGACCCGGCGCTGTACACGCTGGAGAACTTCCGCGATTGGACCGATCGTTCCCGGGCCAACCTCGGCATGGACACGCTCGACCTGGTGCAGTTGCACTGCCCGCCGACCGCGGTCTACTCCACCGACGCCGTCTACGACGCATTGGACACGCTGGTCGTCGAGCAGCGCATTGCCGCCTACGGGGTCAGCGTCGAGACCTGCGATGAGGCGCTGACCGCGATCGCCCGGCCGGGAACGGCCAGCGTGCAGATCATCCTCAATGCGTTCCGCCGCAAGCCGCTTGAGGCGGTGCTGCCCGCGGCGCAGGCCGCGGGGGTCGCGATCATCGCCCGGGTACCGCTGGCCTCGGGCCTGCTGTCCGGCAAGTACTCCCACACGTCCACGTTCGGGGCCGACGACCACCGTTCCTACAACCGGCACGGCGAGGCGTTCGACATCGGCGAGACGTTCTCCGGCGTGGACTACGACACCGGGGTGGACGCGGCGCGGGAGTTCGCCGCGATCGTGCCGGCCGGGGGCAGCACCGCACAGGCCGCGCTCCGCTGGATCATCCAGCAGCCCGGCGTCACCACGGTGATCCCAGGAGCGCGCAATCCGGAGCAGGCACGGCAGAATGCCGCCGCTGCCGGGCTGCCGCCGCTGAGCGACGGCGAGCTCGGCGCGATCGAGGACCTGTATGACCGGCGCATCCGCGCCTTGGTGCACGACCGCTGGTAACCCCGGCTCCCCGCAACTGATAACCCGGGGTCCCCCGCAACCGCCTGGCGGCCAGCAGCGACACGCCGCTGTTCAGCCAGGGTGCGGCTGGCCAGGCCGTACCCTGATCATCAGGGGAGGACACGGCCGCCGGCGACAAGACCATCGGGGGTATACACCGGGCGGGCCGTGTCCGCGGGGGGAAACATGATCGGCCGGAAGACCGGGCTTGCCATCTTCGTGCTACTTCTGTTCGCCGGGAGCCTGTTCGCGGTGCACGCTATCCGGTCTACCGATACCGCGGTCCCGTATGACGGAGTCGGCGCGGTGGGCGCGCTGGTCATCCTGGACCACAACAAGATCACCAGGCCACCCTTCTGCACGGCCGCCGTGGTGAGCAGCCCGGCGGGGAACCTGCTCCTTACGGCGGCGCACTGCCTGGGCCGTGTCCCGGTCAGCGTCATGGGGTTCGTACCTGACTACCAGGGCGGCAGCAGCCATTTCCGGTACGGGCTGTGGCGGGTGGTCCGGCAGACATTCCCCGCGCACTGGTTCCCGGACGGCAACATCCGCCGGGACTTCGCCTTCCTCACCGTGCGCGGTAACGTGCAGGCGAAGGCGGGCGCTGAGACCCTCGGCACCAGTTCGCCGCCCCCCGCGTCGGTCCAGGTGATCGGCTACACATTGGACGGGCATCCCGTCACCTGCAGCGAGCCACCCACCACGATCGCGGTCCGCGGCCAGCGGCAGCTCAAATTCACCTGCGGCGGGTACGAGGCGACGGCCAGCGGTGCGCCGTTCCTGGTCAACGTCAGCGCCAAGACCGGCAACGGCACGATCATCGGGGTGATCGGCGGCTACCAGCAGGGCGGGGACACGCCCTCGATCTCGTATTCCAGCCAGTTCGGGGCGACCATCAAGACCCTGTACAACGCGGTTACCAGGAATGGCTGAATGCTCAGGCCCGTTCGGACCGTTCGGCCCGGTCGGTCATGTGATCCGCCATTAGCGCGGCGATCGCGGCGGGGCCGGTGCCGGGTTCGCCGCGCAGCCCTTCCAGCGCGCCGGCCTGGTCGTCGGCGGCGCGGTTCTGGCTCAGCTTGTGCTTAGCCTCCACCGTGTCGATAGCGAGTTCCACGCCGACGATCGCCCGCAACTGGCTGTTGATGTACTCGGGCGGGGCGTCCGTCACGGCCCACGGCCGCGGCCGTGATCCCTCGTGGCGGCGGGTGAGCCGGGTCACCACGTCACGCAGCCATTCCGGGTCGCGGTGCACGGTGAGCGGGCCGGTGAAGTGCACCGAGACGTAGTTCCAGGTGGGCACCACCCGGCCATGCCGGGCTTTGCTCGGATACCAGGACGGCGACACGTACGCCTGCGGCCCGTGCACGATCGCCAGGACCATGGCGCCAGCCGACACGGACTGCCACTGGGCGTTGGCCAGCGCCAGGTGCCCGAGCAGCCGCCCGTGCTCCACCTCGGACCGGTCCCAGATCACCGGGATGAGGCTGGCAACCGGCTTGCTTCCGTCGAACGTGACCAGGTCGGCCGCGCCCACGGCATCGACGAAGGCGTCGACCTCCGCAGCGTCCTCAGCCGTGAAATGTCGTGGCAAATACACCCCACGAGCCTACGCACTCGGCCGAAGCCCAGTTACGCAGAACGACGTACGTTCCAGCACCGCACCTGGCCCTGGACCCAACGACACCGATTCCGCACCGGGTTCGTCCTGACGACACCAATCCCGCACCGGGCTCGTTCCCGGCCCGTGCCAGCGCCCCGCCCTGAGGCCCGGCGGTCGGCCGCCTCTGGCTGCCGACCGTCCGCGCGATCATGGGGAGCCAGGCGGCTATCCTGGGGGCAACGCGCTGACGGAGACGAGTAGCCCGGGATCGCGCGAGCGGAGAGAGCCGCCGGAAGCTGAGAACGCGGCCTCGCGCCCTCGCGGTGAAGACCCTCCTGAGTGCGGGGAGGAACGGCCGCTGCCCGGTAGCGACCTCATGCCCCGCCGGCCAGCCCCCGTGACCGGGCCGAACGAGGCCGCGGCCGGCTTCCCGGCGGCGGCGAAAGTGCGGTGGCACCGCGAGTTACCCTTCTCGCCCGCACTCCCAAGGGATCGCGCATCCCGACGGAGTGTGATGATCTCTCGCATCATGGCGGCCGACCTGCCATCGCATATCGGCGAGCCGGTGACGATCGCGGGCTGGCTGCACCGCAAACGCCAGCTCAAGTCGGTGACGTTCCTGATCATCCGGGACCGCACCGGTCTCGCCCAGGTTGTGTTGCCCGCTGACGACCCCGCCTCGGCCGGCGCGCCGCCCGAGGAAACCGTGATCGAGGTCAGCGGGACGGCCACCGCCAGCGCCCAGGCACCTGGCGGGGTCGAGATCACCGGGCCGACCGTCACCGCGCTGTCCGGGCCTGCGGCGCCGCCACCTTTTGACCTGTACCGGCCCACGGTCACGGCGGGCCTGCCCGCCATCCTCGACAACGCGCCCACCTCACTGCGGCATCCGCGGCTGCGTGCCCCGTTCGAGATCTCCGCGGCGAGCGTCGCCGGGTTCCGGGCGGCCCTGGACGCCCTCGGCTTCACCGAGATCCACACGCCGAAGATCGTCCAGTCCGCGACGGAGTCGGGCGCTACCGTGTTCGGCCTCGACTATTTCGGCGTGCCCGCCTACCTGTCCCAGTCCCCGCAGTTCTACAAGCAGGCCATGGTCGGCGTGTTCGAGCGGGTCTATGAGGTCGGGCCAGCCTTCCGGGCCGAACCGCACGACACGGCCCGGCACCTGGCCCAGTTCACCAGCCTGGACGCCGAACTCGGCTTCATCGGCGACCATCACGACGTGATGGCTGTCCTCCGGGAGGCGATCGCAGGGATGCTCGCAGCGGTCCGCGCCCGCGCCCACTCCGCCGTGGGTCTGCTGGGTCTGGACCTGCCCGAGGTCCCCGCGCGGATCCCGGAGATCGGATTTACCGAGGCCCAGGAGCTCATCGCCAAGCAGACGCAGCGCGACCCGCGGGGTGAGCCTGACCTCGCCCCGGAGGATGAGCGCTGGCTCTGCGCGTGGGCGCTGGCCACCCACCGCAGCGAGTTCCTGTATGTCACCGGCTACCCGATGACCAAACGCCCCTTCTACACTCATCCCGACCCGGCGCGGCCGGCCTTCTCGAACGGATTCGACCTGCTGTTCCGCGGGCTGGAACTGGTCACCGGCGGACAGCGGCTGCACAGGCACGCCGACTACCTGACGGCCCTCGCCCAGCGCGGCGAGGACCCCGCGCCCTACGCCAGCTACCTCGACGTGTTCGCCCACGGGATGCCACCGCACGGCGGATTCGCCATCGGCCTGGAACGCTGGACCGCCAGGCTCACCGGCGCCGCCAACATCCGGGAGGTCACCCTGTTCCCCCGCGACCTGCACCGGCTCAGCCCATGACGGCGCCATGAACAGCACCATGAAACGGCGCCGTGAAACAATGTCTCCCGCTCGCCTGCGGGGCCCCACCCACCTCCCCATCCCTCTTCACTGCGCCGCCTTCCCTCGTCGCTCGTCCCTCGCTCCTCAGTCCAGGCCGCACGGCGCCCCGCCAGCTCGCTTAAGATGAGCCACCGAAACCGTGATGGGGACGCCGCGTGCCCGGAACCGCCGAGGAGATCGCCCGATGCCTGACGGCTTCTTCATCCGGCCGATGCGCGCCTCCGACGCCGGCCCCGTGCTCGCCATCTACCAGGCCGGGCTCGACATCGGCAATGCCAGCTTCGAGACGCAGGCCCCGTCCTGGGAGGCATTCGACGCCGCGAAACTGCCCGCGCATCGGCTCGTCGCCGCGGCGGACGGCACCGGCGAGCTGCTGGGCTGGGTCGCCGTCTCCCCCGTGTCAGGCCGGTCCGTCTACGCCGGCCGGGTCGAGCACTCCGTCTTCGTGGCCGCCGAGGCCCGCCGCCGCGGAGTCGGCGCGGCCCTGCTCCAGGCGCTGATCGAGTCGACCGAGGCGGCCGGCGTGTGGACCATCGAGTCCGGCATCTTCCCCGAGAACACGGCCAGCCTGGGGCTGCACCAGCAGGCCGGGTTCCGCGTGGTCGGCATCCGCGAGCGGCTTGGCTGCCACTACGGGCGCTGGCGGGACGTCGTCCTGGTGGAACGCCGCAGCCCGGTCGCGGGCACCAGCTAAGCGGATCAGCTGACCAGCGCGGGCCGGCCGGACCGGACTGGCCAGGGGGACGGCTCCGGTGGCGTACGGTCGGATCGTGACGCAGCAGCCTGCCTGGCCCGACCCCGGCCTGCTCCGCAGCGTCACCGCCGAACTGGCGGCCATGCCGCCGCTGGTCTTCCCCGGAGAATGCGACCTGCTCCGGCAGCGCCTGGCGGCCGTGGCGCGCGGCGAGGCGTTCGTGCTTCAGGGCGGCGACTGCGCCGAGACGTTCGCCGGGGCGACCTCCACGGCGGTCCGGGCGAAGCTGGAGACCCTGCTTCAGATGGCCGTCGTGCTCACCTACGCGGCCAGCGTCCCCGTCGTCAAGATCGGCCGGATGGCGGGGCAATTCGCCAAGCCCCGGTCGCGGCCGACCGAGGTCCGCGACGGCGTCGAACTGCCTGCCTACCGAGGCGACGCGATCAACGGTTTCGACTTCACCGCGCAGTCGCGCACCCCGGATCCCGGCCGGCTGCTGCGCGCCTACCACAGTGCGGCGGTCATCATGAACCTGTGCCGTGCCTTCGCCGCCAGCGGCGACGCCGGCCTCAGCCGGGTGCATGCCTGGAACCAGGATTTCGTCCGGGCGAGCCCGGCGGGGCAGCGTTACGAGATGCTGGCCGGTGAGATCGACCGTGCGCTGGCCTTCATGCGGGCGTGTGGGACCGACCCGGAGGAGTTGCGTTCTGTCGAATTGTTCTCAAGCCACGAGGCGCTGCTCCTGGACTACGAGCGTGCCCTGACCCGGGATGGCGCGGGGACCGGCCTGGCCTACGACCTGTCCGCGCACTTCCTGTGGATCGGGGAGCGGACCCGGGCGATCGACGGCCCGCACGTGGAATTCGCCGCCGCCCTGCGCAATCCGCTTGGGGTCAAGCTCGGCCCGCAGGCAACGCCGGCGGACGTGCTCGCGCTGATCGGCCGACTCAACCCGGACGCCGAGCCCGGGCGGCTCACCTTCATCACCCGGATGGGCGCGGGCCACGTCCGCGAGGCGCTGCCGCCCCTGATCCTGGCGGCCGCCGAGGCCGGCGCGCCGGTGGCGTGGGTCTGCGACCCGATGCACGGCAACACGTTCGAGGCACCCGGCGGCTACAAGACCCGCCGGCTCCGCGACGTGCTGGACGAGGTGCAGGGGTTCTTCGAGGTCCACCGCGGCCTCGGCACCCATCCCGGCGGCATCCACATCGAGTTCACCGGCGACAACGTGACCGAGTGCGTGGGCGGCAGCCACGAACTGGCCGAAGGCGACCTGCATCAGCGCTACGAGACCGCCTGCGACCCGCGGCTCAACCGCAGCCAGTCGCTCGATCTCGCCTTCACGGTCGCCGAAAGCTACCGGCGTTCATGATCACGAAGGATTCCCGGACGCATATGACGGCGGGAATCTTTCGTGATCATGGTCGGGGCCGGGGCGGGGCGGCGGCGGGGCGGGGGTTAGGTGGCCGCGAGGGCCTGGTCGAAGTCGGCCCACAGGTCGTCGGGGTGCTCCAGGCCCGCTGACACGCGTATGCTCCCCTCGCCAATCCCGGCCGCACGCAGCCCCGCGGCGTCCATCTGCCGGTGAGACGTGGACGCCGGGTGCAGGACAAGGGTCTCGGCGCCACCGAGGGATGGGGCCAGCGCGGCCAGGCGCAGCCGGCTGACGAATTCCAGGCCCGCCTCCCGCCCGCCAGCCAGGTCGAACGCCAGCATCCCGCCGAACCCGGAAAGAATCCGCTGCGCCACGTCATGATCCGGATGATCACTCAAGCCAGGCCACTGCACTGCTGCGACCATCGGATGGGCCGCCAGCCGCCCGGCCAGGTAGGCCGCGTTCTCGCAGTGCCTGGGCATCCTCAGAGCAAGCGTCTTCAGCCCGCGGATGGCCAGCCAGGAGGCGAACGGGTCGGCCGCGACGCCCAGATCGACCGTGTGCTTCCACAGGGCACGGTGCAGGTCCGCGCTTTCGAAGACGACCACGCCGAGCGTGACGTCGTCGTGGCCGCCGAGGTACTTCGTGGCGGAGTGGATGACGATGTCGGCGCCGTGCTCGATCGGCCTGCACAGCACCGGGGTGGCGAAGGTGTTGTCGACGACAGAGGTCAGTCCGGCGGCGCGGGCGGCGCCGAGCAGGGCGGGCAGGTCGCTGACGGCGACGGTGGGGTTGGCGATGGTTTCCAGGTAGAGCAGCCGCGACCGCGGGCGCACGGCGGCGGTGACTTCCGCCGGATCGCGGCCGGAGACATGGCTGACCTCGATCCCGTGCCGTGCGGCCAGATCCGCGAGCACAGCGAAGGTGCCGCCGTACAGGCAGCGCTGGGCGATCACGTGATCGCCGGGACGGAGCAGGCCGAGCAGCACCGCGTTGATGGCGCCCATGCCGGAACTGGTCGCTATCGCTTCCGCGCCGCCTTCCAGGCTCGCGACCGCGTCTTCCAGGGCCTGGGTGGTCGGGTTCCGGTAACGGCTGTAGGCGTGCCCGCCACCGGGATCGCTCAGGGCCTCGGCGCAGGCCGCAGGGTCATCGAAGGAGAACGTCGAGGTCTGGTAGATCGGCACGCTGACCGGGCGTGAACCGTTCAGGTCCGGCGCGGTGACGTGGATGGCACGGGTTTCGAGGTGCAGGGTCATGACCCTGACTCTGCCTGGTGACCAGACGGGCAGGAATGCCGGGGTCCCCGCTACGGAATCCCGGTTGACCGGACTCACGGCGTTGTTCCGTTTTGCCGTCACGGCCTTCTTGGCCGTTGCTACATTGGCGTCGCTTGCTGTGCAGGAGGGGGACGCATGGTGACCCGGCGACGGTGGCTTGGCTCGCTGGTCCGGCGCCGGCCGTACGCGGCGATCGCGACCGGGGGCCTGCGTCATCGCGGCGGCCGGCAGCGCGCTGATCTTCGGGCCGCACCAGGCGGGCCACCGCCCGCGCGCCCTCGCCGCCGATTGCGGGATCGTGACCTGCACGGCCACCATTCCTCCCCGGGCCAGCACGAGCGCTGCGGCACGCCCTTCGCCGAGCCCGCAGCCGACGCACTCCACGGTGGCGCCGCATGTCACCCGCTCCCCTACCCCGTCCTCCCCCACCCCGTCCGCGAAGCCGGCCGCCGCCGCACTGCCCAGGCCCTCGCCGTCGCCGTCGCCGTCGCACCTGGCCCCGGCCATCACCGTCGCCTACTCCGTCGTACAGCGCTGGAGCGGCGGCCTGCAGGGCCGGTTCACCATCGTCAATCACGGCAGCACGGCCCTCGCCGGGTGGCAGGTCCGCGCGGTGTTCCCGGGCGACCGGATCAACAGCGTCTGGGGCTCCGGCTCGCAGATCAGCGGCGGCACGCTGGTCCTGGATCCGTCCTACCCGCCGACGATTCCCGCGGGAGCCACCCAGTCGATGGACTTCACCGCCCAGGGAAACACGACCAGCCCGGCCACTTGCACGCTCAACGGCGCGCCCTGCGGCTGACCGGCCGGCCGCGGTGCCGCCGACTCTTTCGTCATGGCCAGGCCGGATGTTGGAGCGTTTGTCGGCAAGATCGTCATTGTGCTTGCTACCTTGGCCCTGCCGGCCTTCGGGCCGCTCGGAGCGAGGGGTACGGATGATCACGGGGTCTTGGGGCGTTCCTGCGAGCCGGAACGGATGGTCCGGCGATGCGTAGCAGGCTGCTAGCCGGTGCCAGCCGATGGCTGGGCCCGCTGGCCAGATACCGGGAATACGGTGCGATCGGGAACGGCGGCCTCCTGCTCCTGGCGGGCGGGGCCGGCCTCCTGCTCCTGGCCGGCGGAGCGATGGTCTTCCTGCCACACCAGACGGGGCCCTCCCCACGTGCCCTAACGGACGACTGCGGCTTGGTGACCTGCACCGCGACACTCCCAGCCTCGGCGACCGGCGACGTGAGGCCCCATGCCTCGCCGAGGGTGCAGCCGCGGAGCCCGGCGAGCACCGTGGCGTCCAGCACGATGCCGGCACCGTCGCCCGCCGGGCAGGCCAAATCCGGGCCGCCCGAGTCGCCCGCCCCCACACGGGCCCCGGTCTCCTCCCCCTCGGTCGCGGCGCATGCCCCCGGAGTCTCGGTCACCGTGTCTTATGCCATCGACCGCCGGTTCCAGGGCATCCAGGGCCAGTTCATGATCGTCAATCATGGCTCCGCCCCGGTGACCGGCTGGGAACTCGCCGTCGCCCTGCCCGGTGACGGGAACTTCCGGGTGTGGAACGCGCAAAGCCGCGTCGATGGCGACACCCTGATCATCAATGCGCCGCCCAACGCCCAGGCGCTGGCCCCCGGAGCCGCCCAGCAGGTCATGATCTTCGCCGAGGGAAACAACAGCAACCCCGTGAGTTGCACCTTCGACGGTGCCTCGGTTTGCCAGGCGCAGCAGCAGCCACAGCCGCAGCAGGACCACCACCGCGAGCGTTGGGGCGCGCCCTAGTGGCCGGCACCGGCGAGGCGCCCGGCGCAGGTAGGGTCGTCCCATGACTGACCGGGCTGCCCTCGAAGCTCTCTCGTCCCGCGAGCTGCATGACCGCGCCGTGCGGCGGGCCGTGCACCATCTGGACGTCGGCTTCCTGTGGGAACTGCTCCGCGCCATTCCGGCCAGCGAGGCAGCGGCGGGCCATGCCGACCACGCCGCCGCGGACGTCACCCAGGTGTCGGCGATGATCTCCGATGCACTCGCCTCCGGCGAGGGCGACGAAGCCGAGGCGCTACGCCCGCTCTACCTTGACTACCTGGAAAAGCACGGCGGCTGACGAGCCAGGCCTGGTCCCCTAGCAGGCCAATCACACCAGGATCAGGCACACCTGTTACGGCTGGCGGACTTGGGCCTCGGCCAGGGCGCAGCCTGCGGCATTGACCAGCTCGGTCAGGGTGTCCCAGGGCTCGTCCAGCACTGCGATCCCAATCGACACGGTCATCCGGAACACGAAGCCGGTGTGGCTGCCGGAGTCGATGGCGATCGGCTGCCCGGCGATGTGATCGCGCAGCCGCTCGGCGATCCGGCGGGCCTCGTCCCCGCCAGTCCGCGGGAGCAGCACCGCGAACTCGTCGGCACCGAACCGGCCGATCAGGTCGTGGCCCCGCAGGCTCTCGGTGAGGGTGCCGGCGATAGCACGCAGCACCTGGTCAACAGCCGGATGGCCAGCCGTGTCGCGCACGCTCTTCAAATGGTCGATGTGCACGATGACCAGCGCGAACGGATCGCCGCTGCGGAGCGCGCGGGCGAACTCCACTTCAGCCTCGCGGCGCCACGTCCCCGCGTTGAGCAACCCGGTCTTGGGATCGACGCGAGCCTGCGCGACCAGTTGCGCGCTCATCATGTAACGCCGGTAAAGCAGCACTGACGGCAATGCGAGCGCCATAAGCACCGGGTTGATGGCGACAACCAGCGCGAGCGAGACGGCGAGGCTAAGCTCGATTAGGTCGGCGGTGACCGCATCCTGGTTGCCGACCAATTCCCGGACCCGGGCCCCCGGGTCCGCCAGCTTGATCGCGATGACAATGAGGCCGTCGTTGATGGCCCAGGCCAGGACGCCACAGCCGGCGGCCACGCTGACCCAGGTCAACACGTGGACCCCGGCCCCCGGCGCAGGCCCGGCAGCCGAGGACGGAACCGCATGAAACAGCCAAGCAGCACAGCCGTACCCCAGGCTGATGGTGGCGTTGCTGAACACACGACGGTAGATAACCAGTCCGGGCGTCCGCCATAGCTTGTAAGCCAGCAGCGGGACTGGCGCGGCGAGAGCGTACGCCGGCGGAAGGGTCACGGCGATCGCCAGGTACCAGACGGGCTGCAGATCCCTGACGATGGCGCCGTGAATCTCCTTGACCGCCCGGGTGGACTCGATCGATACGACACCGCAGATCAGCAAAGCGACAAAGACCGCCATCTGGGGAGCCGACCAGCGGGCATGCGCCGCGGCCAGCGGAATGACTATGGCGGCCAGGGTAATGACACCCAGGAGGTAGCCGCGGAGCGGTTCCTTGAGCGCCCAGATCTGCCACCCGCGGATGGCCTTGGCCGTGCTGTACAGGCTGCCTGCCACCGAACCCTGAAGACGGAGGGCAGCCATGGGCACTCCCTTGAGGCACTGGCGGCAATGGATCGCGTGTAACGGGCGGTGAGGAGCTAATGCCGCATCGTCACAGAATCCGCCTTCATCTGTCAAGACCAGGACACATCAACATATTGAAGTCATGACGGACGGTGTGTCCGTGCCAACGATGTCACGCACCTGGCACGGCACTCGACCTCGAGCCAGGAAGGAGGCAGCCATGCGCGGCGAATGGGGCTGACACCCACCGGCCAGCGGCCACACCCACATCCCGACCACCGAAGGAGGCAGCCATGCGCGGCGAATGGGGTTGACACCCACCGGCCAGCGGCCACACCCACATCCCGACCACCGAAGGAGGCAGCCATGCGCGGCGAATGGGGCTGACGAGCACGGACGTTAGGACCGCGCCAACTGAGACGCCGAGAGGCGGCGCCAGCTGATCGCCAGTGCGGCGGCCATCGCAGCGCCGAGGCCGCCGCTGATGGCGATCACTACGGCCGGGCTGACCGCTTCGGCGGCCGCGCCCGCGGCAATGAACCACAGGCCCTGGGATACCTGCATGCCTCCGTTGGCCAGGCCGAAGGCCTGACCCCGGCGCTCAGCCGGGACAGCGGCCACAAAGGCCGCGTTGGCGGCGATCTGATAGGCGGCGCACGTGCCCGAGAGGGCGAAGATCGTTAACGAAGCGATGAGGCCTGGCTGCGCCATGCAGAACACGAGCAGGCCGCAGGAACTCACGGCCAACGGGCCCATCAAGCGCTGTCGCCGGGCCGTCGCCACCCAGCGGGTGAACAGGAGCGCGCCGACAACAGTGCCGAGCGGGATCGCGGCGAACACCAGCCCCGTGCCGACCGCCAGCGGAAGCCAGTGAAAGCGCGCTGCGTACGGCGCGGCGAGACCCATCGGCACCATGTAGAACGCGACAAGCCAGCCGAACAACATGAGCCTGCGCAGCGTCGCGTCGCCAAAGACCAGCCTCGCCCCGGTGAGCATCTCCCCGAACTGCGACCGATCGCTGACAGCCGCACCAGCGGCGTCAATCGCGGCCGGCCTCCTGTGCACCCCGAATCCAAGCAGCAGGGCGGAGACAGCGAAGGTAGCTGCGTCGGCGAGCAGGGCGGCGCGCACGCCCAGGCTTGCCACCACTAATCCGCCGAGTGCGAATCCGGACACCAGGCCGACCTGGAACGTGATCTGGGTGACCGCGGTGCCAAGGACGTACTTCTCCCCCGTCAGGATGTCAGGGACCAGTGCTGACCTCGCCGACTTGAAGGGTGAGTCGAGCAGCGTGACCAGGAACAGGAGGGCGACCATGACCCAGAGCCCCGTGCTGGCCAGGCCCAACATGCTCGTCAGCGCCATCAGGCAGACCAGCACCATGCGAGCCAGATCGCAGATGATCATCACCTGACGCCGTGGTACACGGTCAGCAAGCCCGGACAGACCCAGGCCACCAACGATCCACGGCAGGAAAGTCACGGCGAAGGTGAGCGCGCTCCACAACGCCGAGTGCGTCCGGTCATACACCAGGACCGTCATGGCGACCCGGGCGAGCTGGTCGCCGGCCACGGAGAGCAGTTGTGCCAGCCAGAGCACCCTGAACTCACGCACCGCGAACACATCGCCGAACGTCTCTTTGGCGTGCCCGGCCGGCTGGGCATTCGCCGAGGCGCCATCCACTGCGGCCACGGCGCTGTCTGCCGGACGATCTACCACGATGTCGCTATCCCGTTTCTCGGCTCGGCGTGGCCTGGATGCCGCAACATCATGACCCGGCGAACCCGGCTCGATCAACAGGAAGTATCATCATCGATCTCACGCACCCGCACACGTTCAGCCACCGGCCCAGTCTGAACGATCAGCACTCACCCGGCCAGCGCCCAGCCCACGGGACAAACGTGACCGGCTACGGCACTAGGGCTCGGCGGACGAGCCGGCTAGCGCGCCACGCGGTAGCGGAGGTAGACGACTCTCGAGCTGAAGGTGCGGGTCTCGACGAGTTCGAGATCCACCCGGCGCTCGCGCTGGGGAAAGAACGGAATGCCACCGCCAACCAGCACCGGGTAGACCCTGGCCCGGTACTCGTCGATCAGACCCAGCGCGGCCGCCTCGGCGGCGAGAGTCGCGCCGCCGATCGCGATGTCGCCCTCCGCCGGCTCGGCTCGCAACCGCTCGATCTCCTCCGCCAGGCCGCCGGAGGCCAGGCGGGCATTGCCCTGCACCGCCGACAGCGTGGTG
>WNFG01000563.1_pt1 | contig 35704 bp, 33 predicted proteins | sample 5400431 | NCBI WGS metagenome assembly WNFG01 (sample SAMN13153346, study PRJNA577476) | soil metagenome | isolation source: 120 cm saprolite under Douglas fir tree site 2 hole 3 replicate 2 | place: USA:California | collected 2015-04-18
GCGTCACGGACCTGCTGGAACCACTCGGGGTCGATGGTGGCGGAGCTGCCTATGAACGGGATCATCTGCCCGTTGTTCTGTGTCTTGACTTCCTTCAGATAGGTGCCGGCCGAGCCGAGGGCCTCAGTGAAGATGACGTCAGGGTGCGAGGCGAGCATGGCCTGGACCTCGGTCCGGTATGAGGGCGCGCCGAGGTGGATCGGCTGGTTGATCGCGATGGTCCCGCCCAGTTTCGTGAACGCGTTCGTGGCCGGCTGGACGAAGGCCTGGGAACCGATGTCGTCGCCGAACACCAGCGCTGCCCTCTTGTAGGCGGCGTGACCGGGCCCGAAAAGGGCGCTGCCCACCATGGCGTAGGCGTCATAGACGTCCGCGGGCACAAGCCGGTGGAAATACTTGAGCGGGGTCTTGTTGAACTCCGATTGGCCCGTCATGCAGAACATCGGGATGTGAGCGCGGTCGATGATGGGCACAACCGTCGAAGCCTCGTCAGACGTGCAGCCGATCGCCGCCATCAAGCCCGAGGTGCTGGCGACCATCTGGTTGGCTGCCGGCACGGCGTCGGCCGGCTCTCCGCGGGTGTCGAACTTCGAGCAGCTCAGCATGCGGCCGCCGACGCCGCCGTTATTGTTGATGGAGAGCGCCGCCGGCAGGCACGCAGCGTAGTACGCCGGGCCAAGACCGGCGTCTGCGCCGGTGAAGGGCGCGATGACCCCCACCGTCAGCGCCCCGGTGCCGAGCCCGTTGCCGGTCGGGGTGCTGCCGCCGCACGCGGCCAGTAGCAGTACGGCGCCGACGGCGAATACGAATCGTGACGGCATGAACCTGCTCACAATCGTTCCTCGCTCCCTAGTTGTAAGGCTCACAGAATTAATCCACCGGAGGTGGGGATTGTCGACATTATTAGCGATAATCTAGCCGATGGCAAGGAGCGAGGTTCGGGGGCCCGCGCCGGCGCCCGAGTTAGGCCTCGACGTCTACCGGCGCCTGAGAGAGGGAATCATCGCCGGGCGCTTCCAGCCCAACGAGCGCCTGGTCGAAGCAAACCTGTCCAGGATGCTCAACGCCGGCCGCACCGCCGTCCGCGCCGCCCTCGTCCGGCTCGACCAGGAGGGGCTGGTGACGCGCGAGCACAATCGCGGCGCGCGCGTGCGTCTCGTCTCGGACCAGGAAGCGCTCCAGATCGAGGAAGTCCGCGCCGCCCTCGAACGCCTGCTGGCGCGCCAGGCCGCCGCCAAGTCGACTGCGAGCGACATCCGGGAGCTGAGGCACGTGCTGGTCGACATGCGCAAGCGGTTGAGCAACGGAGACGCGATCGGCTACTCGGAGCTGAACCCAAAGTTCCATCAGCTGATCTGGGCCACCGCGCGCAACCCGACCGCGGGCCGGCTGGTCGGCACGCTCAAGTCGCAGAGCTTGCGGTTCCAGTACCAGACGATGCTGCGGCCAGGCAGGCCCCAACGTTCGCTGCGCGAGCACGAGCTGATCTTCAGCGCCATCGTCGCCCACGATCCGGAGGCCGCCGATGCGGCGATGCGGGACCACCTCGACGAGGTGATCGAGACATTGCGATGGGCGATCGGCCACAAGAGCGGGCCGCCGCAGTGGCTACCCGACTGAGCGCTTCTCCAGGAGCTTGACCGAGGCGTAGAGAGTCCGGAGGTGCGGGACCGGGATGCCGAGCCGGTCGCCCAGCTCCACGACGGACCCGGTCAGCGCGTCGATCTCCATCGGCCGGCCCGCCTCGAGGTCCTGCAGCATCGAGGTCTTGTGGTCGCCCACGCGGGCGGCGCCTTTGATCCGCTGCTCGATGGACACCGAAACCTCGATCCCGAGGCGCCGCGCCACCGCATCGACCTCCTGCATGGCCGACCGAACCACCTCCGCGACCAGCGGCGATTGCGCCATGTCGCCGAGGGTCGCGCGCGTGAGGGCGCTCAGCGGATTGAAGACGGCGTTGCCCAGCAGCTTCAGCCACAGCTCGGCGCGGATGTTCGGCTGGACCGGCGCCTTCAACCCCGCGCTCATGAGCGCCCGAGAGAGCTCGACGCAACGCGGGCTCTGGCTGCCGTCGAGCTCGCCGAGCGAGAATCGCTCGCCCTCGGCGTGGCGCACCACCCCAGGACTCACAAGGCTGGTGGCCGGGTAGACGATGCATCCGATAACCCGGTTGGGATCGATTACCCGCGCGACGACCCCGCCCGGGTCGACGGTCTCCAGGTGGATGCCGTCCAGCTCCCCTCCATGGCGCTGGAAGTACCACCACGGGATCCCGTTCTGGGCGCTGACGACCGCGGTGTCGTGGCCGAGATTGGCTGCCATTCGTTCCGCCACCGAGGGCAGGCTGTGCGCCTTGAGGGTGACAAAAACTGCATTCGCGTCCCGCATCGCCGCGAAGTCGTCGGTCGCCTCCACCGACACCGTCCAGTCACCGCCGCCCTCGATGACGCGAAGACCCGAATCATTCATCGCTTGCAGGTGAGGCCCGCGCGCGATGAGGACGACATTCGCGCCGGCGCGCGCCAGGCGCCCACCCAGGAAGCCGCCGATCGCGCCCGCGCCGAGGACAGCGATTCTCACGCTCGCGTCATCTGTTCGGCTACGAACCGGCGCTGGACCTTGCCCGTGGGCGTGCGCGGGATCGACTCCACGAAATGCAGCCGCTTGGGCACCTTGAAGTCCGCCAGCCGCTCGCGGGAGTAGGCGAGCAGCTCTTTCTCAGTCGCGGGCGCGGTCAGGACGACAGCCGCGGCCACCTCCTCCCCCCAGGTGGGATGCGGGACTCCGAAGGCGACCGCTTCCTTCACTGCCGGGTGGCTTTCGAGCACCTCGTCGATCTCGCGCGGCGCGATCTTTTCGCCGCCGCGATTGATGAGCTCTTTGATGCGGCTGATCAGGCGCAGGTAGCCGGCGGGGTCGAGTGTGCCCTGGTCGCCGGTACGAAACCACCCGTCCACAAACGCGTCGGCGTTGGCCTGCGGGTTGTTCTCGTACCCGTGCATCACATTGCGCCCGCGGATGACGACCTCGCCGGCAACGCCGGTCGGAAGGGACGCGCCATGGTCGTCGAAGATGGCGATCTCGACGCCGGTGCCGGGGCCTACGGACCCCGGGAACCGAGGAGCGGGTGGCAGCGGGTTCGACGACATCTGGTGGCTCGCCTCCGTCATGCCGTACGCCTCGAGGACCGGGACCCCAAAGCGCTGCTCCATCACGGCCATCTGGGCCGGCGACAACGCGGAACTGCACGAGCGCACAAACCGCAGGCGTGAACCAGGTCGGGCGAGTCGCTTGCATGAGCGGCCAGAAGCCCAGAGGGCTGAAGCGTTCGGGTACGACCACCGTGCCGCCCGAGCCGAACGTCGCCAGCGCTGAGGCGACCAGGCCGTGCACATGGAACAGAGGCATGATGCACAGGGACACGTCATCGGGGCGCAGCTCGTACGTGGTGATGATGTTCGCCACCGAGGCGATGAGGTTCTCGTTGAGCAAAGGGACCTTTTTCGGCCGGCTGGTCGTCCCACTCGTGTGCAGCACGAGTCCGATGTCGCTGGACGTGGAGAGGTCCAGCGAATCGAGTCGCTTGCCGGCCCGGGCGCCATTGAGGTGCAGGCGGCCGTCGTCATCGAGGTTCGCTTCGATCACTGTTCCGCCCGCCGGCATCGCCCGTCGGGCCGCCTCCCCCTCGCCTGGCGGAACGAGCAGGAATCGGGCGCCGACGTCCTCCAGGTAGAAGCGGAACTCGTCCTCTTTATATGCGGCGTTCAGCGGGCACGCGGTGGCGACCATGGAGGCGGCGAGAAACAGGAGGATGGCCTCCGGACCGTTTGGGAACACGATGGCGACCCGCTCGCCCCTCCCTATGCCACGGGACGCGAGCGCGCCGGCGGCTTCGTCCGCCAGCGCGCGCAAGCGCCGATAGCTCAGGGAGACTCGGTTGGGGACGACGATCGCCGGGTGGTCGGGGGCGCCGTTCTCGAGCCACGCAAAAGGTGTCGATGGCGCCACGACTTTCAGTCTCGCACAGCCCCGTCTTGCGACACTGACCGCGGCGGACGGTACCGTTACCAGCACCGATGCCACCCACTGCACGCGAGCTGCTCGCTGAGGCCGCCGCCGCGGGCGAGGACCTCGAGACCGTCGCGAGAGCGGTCCTCGAGCGGCTCGCCCAGCTCACGGGCCTGAGCTCCACCTACCTCGCCGAGACAAGGCTCAAGGAAGACGAGCAGTTGATCCTCTTCTCCTACAACTCGAGCCAGATCTTCCACATCCCCGAGGGCGTAACCCTGCCGTGGTCCGAGGCAGTCTGCCGATTCGTCGTAGAAGGCGCTCCCAACTATTCGAAGAACGTGCCGAAGGCGTTTCCGAGGAGCAGCGTGGCCCGTCTGCTGGAGATCCGGACCTTTGTCTCGTACCCGGTATTCGCATCCGATGGCAAGTTCTTCGGCACCCTGTGCGGAGCGAGCAAGGGAGAGGTCGATATCGAGGACCAGATCCTCGACCTGATGCGCGAGTGCGCCCGGCTTTTGGGCCAGCGTGTCCGGCGCTCACCGGCCGGCGGCACGCCACCTGGTCGCTGATCCTCGCGCGGACGTGGCCATCGTCGGGCTTGGCGCGATGGGCGCGCTTTCCGCGTGGCGGCTCGCCGCCCGCGGGGCCAGGGTGATTGGCTTCGAGCGATTCCGCCCCGGCCACGACCGCGGCTCAGCGCACGGCGACACCCGCATTTTCCGGACCGCTTACTTCGAAAGCCCGGAGTACGTTCCGCTGCTCCAGCGCGCCCACGGGCTCTGGCGGGACCTCGAGCACGAGAGTGGCGCCGAACTGCTCACGCTGACCGGCGGGCTCGCGATCGGGCCGCCGGATGGCGAGCTCGTGGCCGGCGTCCTCAACAGCGCTGAACTGGCTCTACCCGCAGCACCGGCTCGAGGCGGGCGACGTCGCGGTGCTCGATGAACAGGCCGGATTCTTGCGGCCAGAGCTCTCGGTCGCAGCCGCGGTCGGGCGAGCCGAGGCGTTGGGCGCGCGGCTGATGACGGAGACCGAGGTCACGGCCATCATCGCAGCGGACGGCCGGGTGGTCGTCGAGACCTCGCGCGGCCGCTTTGCAGCCGAGCGCGCGCTGGTCGCGGCGGGAGCATGGACCTCGAAGCTGCTGCCACAGCTCGGCCTGCCGCTCGCCGTCGAACGCCAGGTGATGGCGTGGCTCGCGGTCGACGATCCGGATTCGTTCTCACCGCAACACTTTCCGATCTTCATCCGCGAGCTCGCCAGCGGCCGTTTTCGTTACGGCTTTCCCACGACGGACGGCCGCAGCATCAAGGTGGCCGTTCACCATGAGGGAACCGGCGCCGACCCGGATTCCATCGACCGCGAGGTCGGAGACGCCGACCTGCTGCCGCTGCGCGAATTCGCACGCGAGAACCTGAGAGGCGTGACGGGCGAGGTGGTCGACGCCCGCGTCTGCATGTACACGAACGCTCCAGACGAACGCTTCATCTGCGCCTCGCCGACCGACCTGCCCGGGGTCACGGTCCTCAGCGCGTGCTCCGGGCACGGCTTCAAGTTTGCTTCGGTGATGGGGGAGCTGATGGCCGACTTCATTCTCGACGGCCACGCGCTGCCGGACATCATCCGCACCTAGGTCGCGACCAATCTCTGGAGCCGCCCGTCCTTTTATATGTGGCCGGCCGGCGATGCTCTGGTTACCCGAGGCGAGTGATGTCAATACCGCAATTGCATGACCGAACAATCTGCCATTTGTACGGTGACCGTTTGGCGCATCACCAACTACGCTCGGGGTGTCTGGCCCGCGCATGTTTTTTTGGAGGACGTTGACGTAGTGACGATGACACAGTGGTGACGATGACGCGTGCCCTAGCAGAACCATCGGTGAGCAGGTTTACAGACCTCGAGGTGGAGGCCAAGTCTGAGGCCACGATCCTCGAGCTGCCCCACTCCAACCAGAGCATCGAGGCCGAGCGCGATCGAATCCTAAGCGAGCTTGCGCGTGAGCTCCACGATCAGCTGGCGCAGCCCTTGAACGGATTGCTGATGCAAACGGAAGTTTTCATCAGGGAGCAGCAAGGCAACCGTGCCGTTGTCCCTCAGTTCGACTACGTCAAGACCTCCGTTCGGGAGGTGCTCAACAACATGCGCCAGATCCTGTGCGACCTGCGTGGTGAGCCCGGGCTTGCCAACGGTCTGGTTCATGCTCTCGCGGAGCGACTGCTGTCAACCTACCAGCTGCGCACCGGGATCAAGGTGAACCTTTGGGTGTCGCGATCGTGGCCCACGTCCCTTCCGCCTGAGACCTCCATCCACCTGTACCGCATCATCCAGGAGGCGCTCACCAACGCCCACAAGCACGGCGGGGCCGGCAGCGTCCAGGTCGCCCTCCAAGCATCGCGGGAACGGCTGGTCGTCAAAATTCGGGACGACGGTCGCGGCATCGCGTGGCTCGACGAAAAGCCGATAGGCATGGGGATGGTGGGAATGCGCGAACGCGCTGCCTTGTCCGGAGGGTTGATGACCATTCGAAGCCGTCGCGCCGCCGGAACCACGATCACGGTCAGTATTCCGAGGGGGGCGCTGCGGTGGTCACCGAAGCACGTGTTGCCCGCGTCCTGATCGCGGACGATCAGACGCTGTTTCGGAGCGGGTTGGCGCGCCTCCTGGACGAGGATCCGCGGATCACGTTGGTCGGCCAGGCGGCAGATGGACTTGACGCAGTCAAGAAAACAGCGGCCCTCAAGCCCGACGTCGTGCTGATGGACCTCAGAATGCCCGGTCTCGATGGTGCTGAGGCGACCCAGCAAATCGTTCGCGACCACCCCGAAGTGAAGGTCTTGATCCTCAGCACCTTCGAGGCGGACACCTATGTCCTGCAGGCGCTGAAGGCGGGTGCAAGCGGATACATCCTCAAGGATGCGGAGCCGTCCGCGGTCGCGTCGAGCATCATGGCCGTGTTGTCGGGAGAGCGAGTGATGGCCGGCGCGGTCGCCAATCGGGTGCTGGACATGCTCACCGGCGCGAGCACGCCGAAGGAGTTCTACGACGGGTTGACCGCTCGCGAGGTCGAGATCCTGAAGCTCATCGCAAGGGGCCAAGCGAACAAACAGATCGCTTTCAACTTGAAGATCAGTGAGAAGACCGTCCGCAATCACATCAGCCACATCTACGAAAAGCTGCAAATTTACGACCGTTCCCAGGCGGTCCTCTACGCGGTGAAGAAGGCACTTGTTGAAATCTGAGGCTGGATTTGACAGGACACCACCCTGATCCCGATCGGACGGCTGAAAGACGCTCTGGCCCTGACCGGAGGATCGGTCAGAAGCCGGTCGCGAGTCGAATTCTGATTGCCGAGAGCGATGCCACGCTCCGCGACCTGTATCGGTCGACGCTTGAAGCGCATGGATGGGAAGTTGAGGTCGCCCACGACGGGCAGTCCGCCCTGGACAAGGCCCTCACGTCGCCACCAGATGTGCTTCTGCTGGACACACTGCCAGACCTGGACGGTGTGACCATTCTCGAGCGCGTGCTCGGAGATGAGCAAACTCAGGATCTGGCGGTGATCGTGTTGACCAACTCGCCGAACGAGCTGGCCATGCCCATCAATCGAGAGCAAAAGGTCCTTGCGACTTTAGTCAAGAACTGGCTGATGCGGGACACACTTTCCGAAACGATCCGGGGACTCTTAGACCGTCGCGCCAACCCGGCGGACCGGCGCCAATCGTCGGCTCCGTCCTAGACGGCTCGCCGATCGCAATTGACCCGGGACGAGGTCCCTCTGCCTTGTGACAGGCGCGCCCGATAATGGGCGCCTCCCAGGTCGCGACTTCCGATGGCGACCATAGGCCGCTGCCGGCCCCGTCCCTAGCATGGGGAGCATGATCGCGCCAGATGTGGAGCTCGGGCCGAACGTCGTCGTGCATCACCCCGACCAGGTGAATCTGTTTGGTTGCAAGGTCGGCGACAACTGCAAAATCGCGTCGTTCGTCGAGATCCAGCGTGGAGTGGTGCTCGGCCGAAACGTGAAGATCGAGCCGTTCGTCTTCATTCCCACGGGCGTCACGATCGAGGACGGTGTGTTTGTCGGGCCTCATGTTTGCTTCTCGAACGACCGCTATCCGTCGGCGGTCGATGACGAAGGGAAACTCCTGGAGGTCGGAGACTGGCAGGTGGTTCCCACGCTCGTCCGCCGGCGTGCGAGCATCGGCGCCAACGCCACGATCATCTGCGGAATCACGATTGGCGAAGGCGCCATGGTGGGGGCCGGTGCCACCGTCACGCACGACGTCCCACCCGATTCGCTGGTGGTTGGAAATCCGGCTCGGCTCGTCGGACCTCGCCCACGATGGTGGAGCCGCCCACCGCGGCGGGCTCGCGAACGCAAGCTCGAGCTCCCTTGAGCATCGATCCACCGATCGCACCCGGAGCCCAGATCTGACGGTAGCGTCCGCGTGTGCACGACTTCGGGCCCGCGGCCGGCGGCAGCTCCAAGCGGCCCGAGCCGCATGCCCTTTACCGGCGCCTTCAACGTGGCAAGCCGAGCTGGACGGTGGGCGTGGGCTTCATCGGGTACGGATACCGGCGAGCACGGCCATGACGCTCGACGCGATGGTCGCCGGCTGGGCGTCCTTCAAGACATATCCGAACGCGCCGGCCCGTAGAGCCTGGATCAGGTAGCTGTCTGCATCAAAGGTCGAAAGAATCAGCACCTTAACGCCGTCCGCAAGGCACTGATCGAGCTGTAACGCTGGCTACCGGCCGGCGCGACGTCCGCAAAGCCGGTCGGACAGCGGCCCGAGACGGTCGCGAGATTCGGTCATCGCTCGCCGAACCGCCGGCCACAACCGTGGCAGCGGTCGCGGGAAGGCGTCGGCGGACAAAGCCTCCGCAGACACCATTTCGATCTCTGCCCGCGAGGCGCAGGGGCCAGGAAGCATGAACGTCCGCCCCGACAGCCCGAGGGCGGACAGCGAGCCGCACGAGACGCGTACCTCGACCGTCGGTTCGGACGGCGCGGCTTCGACGACGATCCGCTGCACGTCTGCGTCGACACGCACCGAGACCCGCCGCGCGTAGGGCCTGACGACCAGCGTCTCGCCCGTTCGGCGGGAGACCACGTTGGATCTGCACACGTCGGCAAGCGACATCCAATCGTGCGGCCGGACGCGGTTGACGAGGTCAGCGGCGGCGTCGAGCACTTCCGGCCCGCCGGCCAGGTCCCGGTGGTGGAAGTAGAGAAGCACGGGAAGGTTCAGGTATGAGCGGAAGACAACGTCCTCCTCATCGCCCAACAGTCGATAGCGAGGGAGGACGGGCAGGCCCGCGATCGTCTGAGCGGGCTCCCATCCGGTGAGGACGGCTTCGGGGTTGTCGGCATCGTGGCTGACTCGCCAGCTCGGCTCCTTGCACAGGGCGTCGAACCCGAGACGAAAGAGCGCGGTCAGCATGAGCCGGCCGCACTCTTCATGTGGCGCGCACATGACCCGCGGGACGCGCAGGCCTGACCGCCGCTCAAGGCGTTCGCAGCGGCGGACGGCTTGCGCGGCGATGGCCAGCGCCGCCGCCTCATTGCGAACGCCGGACAACTCGTGCCGTTCATGGTTGTTGCCGTGGATCGCCAGCGAGATCTGTCCTGTGTGGGCGGCGAAGAGGGCGCGCGCCGCCGGGTGTACGAAGCCATAGTCGATGGGAGTGCTGGCGATGGCGATGTGGTAGCCGCCACGCGCGGCATGCGCCACCAGGCGGCGAAAGTCGATGTGGCCGTAGGTCAGGGAGTGGAGGTTCGGGTCGTCGATGATGAAGCAGGCGCGGGGTGGCGGATCGGACCAGGACCACTCCGTGGAGATCTCGCGCAGAAGGTGCACGAGTGGAAGCAGACCGATGAACGATCCGGATCGGAAACGCGCGCGCAGCGGCTCGTCCACTTCCAGCTCGGCGGGGGCGAGCGCGGCGAGGTAGCGACGCGGCAGCCCGAAGTCCTCGGAAGTGACCCATACCGGGCCGGTTGCCGTGGCCGCGAGCACACGCGCGGGGAAAGATGGACGCAGGACCGGTGCGGCGTCGGCCTCGCCATCCGTTAGGACCCGACCACTCAGGCGTCCATCCAGCAACGTGTCACTCGAGAGCCGGACTTTGCCGCTATGTGGACGTTCGACGTCACCGCGCTCGAACCAGAGAGAGGGACATGGTGGGCGCTGGATTGGCGCTGGCGCGGCCACAAAAACGGCGGCATCGAGGCCTCCGTAGTCGCCTTGCTCACGGCCCTCGAACCGAATGGGAAAGGCGAGCTCGAGGGCATCGAACAGGCGGCGCCGGACGGCGCGCGCCCGTGGAGGGAAGACTCCCACCACTCGCGCCGTCATTCCGGCAACGCGATCGCGTCCTCCGGCGTGGAGACGGCCGGGCGCGGTCCATCGTCCGCCCACTCCGCGATGAGATCGTTGCGGATCGCTCCCCTGCCTAACAGGTCATATTCCCAGGTAGTCGTTCCGGCCGCGTCGGCGATCAGTTCAAAGCCGAGATCCGCGTACAGGTCTCGCACCAGCTCGTTGCGGGCCGTGGGGGCATATGTTCCGCGCACGCTGCGACAACCGCGGGCGGCGGCTTCTCGGCAGAGGTGCTCGATCATCTTGACCTCGACAGTGCGGCCGAGCACTCGGCAGCTCATCACCCAGACATCGATCTCAATCGCCTCACCGTCCTGCCGTCCGAGCAGGACGCTGACCAGGCCGTGGTCGCCGAAGCGGTCCCGCAGCCTGAGGCACAGATGCACGGTGTTCGGATCCCGCACGAGCGCACTCAGCTCAGCGAGTCCGGGGCGCCGCCCGGTCAGGTTGAACTGGTTCGACTTTGCGATCAGCTGTGTGACGCGTGCCATGGTCAGCTCGTCGAAGGGCCTCACACGCGCCGACATCTCGAGGCTGCGGTGGAACTCGGCAAGATTGGCGGTGGCCCCCGCCAGCCGGCTCGCTTCGCGCCGGGCCACATACTGCTCGGTGCGCCGAGTGTCCTCGTCCGTCAGCGTCACCGTCTCGAGGCCGAGGTAGCCCGTCAGCGTCCGGACGTATTCCGCCGGATCCGCCGGCAGCTCCACCACGTCGACCTCGGGTAGCTGAGCGCGCACCAGCGCGCGCTCCACAGGACTGTCGTCGACCAGGACCAGGCCGTCGAGGCCGAGCCCCAGCTCGCCGGCGATGGCGCGCAAGTCGCTCACCTTGTCCTTCCAGCCGGCGACGAAGGCGGCGAAGTCGGACAGCTGCAGGCGCATGTCGGGGTGCTTTTCGAAGGGCAGCCGGGCATCGGAGTCGTTATTCTTGGAGGCGACCGCCAGGAGGATTCCCTTCCTCTTCAGACCGAGGAGGAACGACTGGAAATCGGCGAAGGCCTCTCCGGCCGGGCCGCCGCCCAGGGTGATCCCGCTCAGCCCATCCTCGCCGATGATTCCGCCCCAGAGGGTGCCGTCGAGGTCGAGGACCAGGCATTTCCTGCTCAAGCCAAGCGTCGCCGCAAGGACCGCGGCGGTGTGACGGGCGAGCAGCGGCAGGGCGTCCGGGGCGAGCGCCTGCCTGGTCAGGTACCAGTAGCGGTCGTCGAACCAGACGCGCTTCCCGCACCAGGAAGCCAGCCTCTCGCAATCGACGAACGCGACCTCGGTGGGGGCCTCTCGCATCATGCGGGAGTTGAGCATCTGGACCATCGCGTAACGTGACCCGAGCCTGCCCGCCAGGTGTCCGAGCGGTAGGGCCGGGTGGGTCACGAACGTGTGCTGGATCACGCGCGCGGTCGCACGCTCCCTTGCCAGCGCCCAGAGCGCCCGCCAGCGCTCGAGCTCGGCGCCGATCGCGGCGTCTGGATCGTCGCTCAGCTCAGGCAAGCGGAGCGCCCCCTCGTGGACGGCAAAGATGACCACCTCGGGGTGGAAGGCGTGCAACTCGCTGTCGGAGTCGATCAGGTCCTGGCTGTACTGCTCGTACCTGCTCTCATAGATTTCGACGTCGGCCCCTTCTCGGAACGCCGCCAGGCCGAGCAGGAGCGCCAACTGCGACGTCGTATAGCTGCCCAGCACCGCCACTCGCGCCGTGCGCCTAGCCCTGGGAGCGGCCTCGCGTCTCATGTCCCTGAAGATGAGCGCCGCCGCCTGCCACTGGAGGAATGTCTCTGCGTCGCATGCCGCCTGCCGCAGCCAGCTGTACGCCGCGTCGCGCTGTCCGAGCTGCCGGCAGGCGGCGGCGATCTCCATGGACCGTTCGAACCCGACCCCGCCGCCGGCCGGGATTGCCTTCAGGTCGCGGTCGAGGGCACGCCGGAGATCTTCTCTGGTAGGGTCCAGCGTCGGCGCGAGGAGTCCTGCACCGTCCATGCCATTCGAGCGTGTGCCGGGAGCGCGCGACGCCGCAAGGTGAAAAACGATCCTGCTCTACCGCGTTGTCCCTTGGGAGAGGCCGGAATCCCGATGGGCGTTTGTCCTGGGACCACGACGAAGAAGCTCATCTCGGCTCTTCGGCCTTGTTCATATACTCGAGTCGATGAACGCCCTCCCCTTCGTAGGTGGAGGCGATCTCGGAGCACTGCACCCGACGCTGGTCGAGATAGTGCAGAAGCTGTTCCGGGTGCCGGGTGCTCGGCTTGTGGCCGGCACCCCCTACACCGAGATCCCCGGATGGGATTCGCTCTCGCACATCAACGTCATCTTCGAAGTTGAGAAGAGCTTTGCCGTTCGCTTCGATGACGAGGAGCTGGAGCGGCTGCGGGTCTCGGCCACCTTCGGCGAGCTGCAGGCATTGCTGCGGATGAAGCTGTCCCAGAGCGAGGCGCGCTCCGCTTAGGCGCACATGGAGACTTTGCGCGCGGTCAAGATCCGGCTTCTCCAGGTGGCTGCTCTGTTCCTTCCTGGGGGAAGCAATCTCAGGTTGCGTCTGCACCGCTGGAGGGGGGTGGACATCGGCCAAGGGGTCTTCATCAGCACCGATGTGATCATCGAGACCATGCATCCGGAGCTGGTGTCCGTCGGGAACGACGTTTTCCTCGGTGCGCGGAGCATGATCATCGCCCACTTCAATGACGTGACCCCGACGCTTTTGGCCCGCGGGACCGTCTCAGTCCGGCTCGAAGACCAGGCCTGGGTCGGCCCGGGCGCAATCATCCTGCCGGGCGTGACGATCGGACGTGGGGCGGTGGTGACCGCCGGCAGCGTGGTGTCCGGCAACGTAGAGGAGATGACCATGGTGCAGGGCAATCCGGCCCGGCCGGTGGCGCGCTGTGGAGTGCCCCTCGGTCCGAACGCGTCGGCCGTCGAGTTCTACCGCAACCTGAAGCCGATCCGGGCGTGAAGCTTCTTGTCCTGGCCGCTCCTGACAAACGCTCGAAGCGGATCGAGGGCTTTGCTCCGCTGGAGCCGGGAGAGGTGCACGTCTGGTTGGGCTCGCTGAAACGGCCTGCCGGTCGCAGCCAGCTTTGCGTCCTGCTCGCGCGCTATCTGGGCGTCACGCCACGCAGCATCCGTCTCGGACGGGAGTCGAACGGCAAGCCGATCCTGATAACTCCCGCGCGTGAGCCACCGCTTCGCTTCAGCGTGTCGCACTCAAAAGACCGCGTCCTCTACGCGCTGACTCGAGGAGGCGAGGTCGGGGTCGACGTGGAGCGGTTCCGGCCGGGCCTGGACTGGCGGGGCTTGGCGGACCGGTTCTTCGCCCCCGAAGAAGCACGCCGCCTTCGACGTGCCGGCCCCTCCGGCGGCCGGGCAGGCTTCTACCGGCTGTGGACGCAGAAGGAGGCGATGGCGAAAGCAGATGGCGCCAACCTGCTCTACTGGCTTGGCGCTGACCTCTCCGAGCGGACGACACCGGAATGGAGCGTGTGGTCGTGGCGGCTGCCGGCGGGCGTGGCCTCGGTCGCATGCAGGAGCAGTGAAACACCATGCTGACCTTTCATCATCTTGGCGTCGCCTCGCCCGACCTGGCCGCGGAGGTCGACGCTCTGTCCAGCCTCGGCTACTCGGCGGTGGGCACGCCGTTCACCGATTCGGTGCTGGGCGTCAGGGGCTTGTTCTTGCGTGGCTGCGGCCCGCAGCTCGAGGTGCTCGAGCAGCTACCCGGATCGACCGTCCTCGACGGCTGGCTCGCGAGAGGTGTGCGCATCTACCACCAGGCTTTCCTGGCTGACCCGCTGGAGCCGGAGCTGCAAAAGCTCCAGGCGAGGGGAGCACGGCTCCTCGGTCGGCCGACGCCGGCGGTGGCCTTCGAAGGCCGGCGGGTGTGCTTCGTCATGCTCAGAGGTTCGATCCTCACCGAGCTGGTCGACGCAGGCCCCGCCTTCAGGCCGGCATAGTTTCGAGGCGACCGCCGCAGCTCGCGCAGGTGCCGTCCGCCTGCAGGCGGCAACCGCATTCGCAGACATAGCCGACCAGCCGCGCCGGAGTGCCGACCACCAGACCGTGATCCGGTACATCTCGGGTGACAACCGCGCCCGCTCCCACCATCGCGAAACGTCCGATGTGGACGCCCGGCAGGACGGTACAGCCGCCCCCGATCGAGGCTCCTTCGGCCACCGTCACGCCGCTCACGATCCAATCCGATTCCCGCTTTGGCCTGCCTCCCAGGGTGGTCGCGCGAGGCCGCTTGTCGTTCAACAGGCATGAGTGGGGTCCGACGAAGACGCCCGAACCCAGACGCGCTCCCCGAAACAGGGACACCCGATTTTCGAGCTTGACGCGATCGCCGACCACGACGTCGGCGTCCACGTACACCCCCTTGGCGAGGATGCAGTCACGACCGACCTGAGCGCCTTCCCGGACCTGGGCTTCGTTCCAGACCCTGGTTCCCGCGCCGACGGCGGCACCTGGCGACACCTCTGCGGTCTGGTGAATCGTGACTCCCGGACTTCCCATCTCGGTTCAACCAAAGCAGCGGGCACGCCACTCGGCAATGGGTTCGCCAGCTCCGTCGCGGGACAGCATCGTCCCTGCTTGGGACGAGCGCCCATGCGTGGTGGCACTTGCCGGGTTGACGGGTCGGGGGGTCGTGCGGTGAACTGACTGTGGAGCCGACCTTGCGTCCCGCCCATGTCGCCCTGCTTGCAAGCTTTCTGGCCGCGCTGCTGACGCCAGCCAGCTCCGCGCTGCCCGCCTCCGGCCTGGCGACCACAGACTGGGCTCGTCCGGTGACGGATTCTTACCTCACTGTCAGCGACGGCAAGCTCGTCTTCGAAGGCCAGGAGGTCGTGCTGCGGGGTGAGAATTTCAACAACGAGCCGGCGCTGTCCTGCTGTGGCGGGCCGGACATCGACCTCATCAACGCCAACATCGCCGACTATGAGCAGGCGAGCGGCGTCCTGGGCGAGAACGTGATCCGTTTCGGTCTCGACTACGCGTGGTACGCGGCTGGCAGGGCCAAGTTCTTCGCCGAGGTCGATCGGCATGTCGCCTGGGCGATGGCCAATCATCTCTGGCTGATCCCTGTCATGTACGAGCCGCCCGGAGGCACCGACGGCGGATATGGTGGCCAGGATGGATTCTGGAACTCGGCGCCCAACCAGCAGGCGCTGATCGACTTCTGGGCCGACTTCGCCAGTCATTACCAGGACAACTCCACGATCGCCGGATACGACGTGTTCAACGAGCCCGCGCCGCCCTCAGTCGCCACTTACGACTCCTGGGCGCAAAGGGTCTACGACGCGATCACCGCGGCCGGTCCGAACCATTTCGTCGTCCTCGAGGTGAGCTCAGCCGACTGGGATCTGCCATCGGTCAACGGCGACCGCATCCTCTGGTCGGGTCATTGCTTCGCGCCGGTGGGGGCCGAGGGCTGCAGCTTTCCGGGCGCCGATCCCTCAAATCCGACCAAGCGCCCGTTTCTCGTCGGCGAGGTGGGCGCGCTCCTCTCACAGGGCACCGCGTACGTGCCGGATGATCTCGCGAACTTCAACCAGCTGGGCGTCTCCTGGGTGCACTTCGTGATGCATGAGTCCGGTTTCGGGCTCTACCAGAACTGGGACGCGGGCGACCTCTCCGCCCCCTGGACCGAGATGATCCAGGCTGTCGTTGCGGCCACCGCAGGCACGATCAAGCTGGACTGTGGGATGTGAGCGAGCCCGTCGCTGATCGCTGCTCCGCGCGGGCCTCCACCACGTTCCGAGCCGCCAGCAGCCCGACCAGCATCGCGAACTCCTGAGAGACGCCACCGAAGAAGAGGTACTCGGCGGTCACTCCGATCAGCGCGAGGAAGACGACAAGGGCCAGGCACGTGCTTCCGAGACTCCGCGCCGTCGGATCGGAGACGGCCCGCCGGCTCCTCCACCCGGTCAGGGCGATCGCCAGCAGCATGACCAGCAGGAGCATGAGACCCACGACCCCCGCCCGGAAACCGTCACGCAGGTACTCGTTGTCGACGAAATCGGTCAACGGCGTAGGGACGATGCTCGGGATGATCGTCCCGCTACCCAGCCAGACGTGGTCGGCAAGCGCCGGCAGGAAGAATTCCTGCCAGTGGTCAAGACGAGTCTCAAAGGTCTGCGGGATCACCAGGCCGGCTGACGAGGCCAGACCCTGCTGGGCGATGCGCCCGCTGACGGCCGGCCAGAAAACGACAAGGGCGATGGCGAGGGCTCCGAAGATGACGCCAAGCTCCCGCGGTACGTGACGTCCGTGCCAGAGGACGATCGCGGTCACGAGCGGGAGTATCAACAGCGGCGCCCACGTCAGGCTGACGACCACTTCCGCCAGGTTCACCACCATCACCACGCTCAACCAGGATCTGGAGAAGTCGGGATGGCGCACGGTCGCCAGGGACAGGGCCAGAGTGAAGTTCATGGCTCCGAAAGCCCCGACCGCGCTGTAGTGGCCGAGCGTCGACATCGGCCTGTAGACCGGATCCCAGCTTGGCGTGACGGGAACCGGGTAATACCTGGCCATCAGCTCCTGAATCCCGGCCACGTCGACGAGTTCCGCGATGGCCACTAGACCCACAATGACGCCGGCGAGCATCGCGAGGTTCAGGATCAACCGCTCGCTCCGGCTCGAGAAAGGGGTCCGCGAGAAGACGAGATAGACCAGCAGGAACTGCGCCGGCGCCAGTACGTCGCGGAGCGTTTCCGTGCCCAGGAGACCGGGTTGGTTCGAGACCAAGAGCACGAGGGAGGGCACGACGACCGTGCCGATGGCAAAGCTTCCGACCGCCAGGTCGAGGCTCGTGATCGGTCGCGGCTGCGGGTGGTGAAGGCGGTGCAGGGCAAGGCTCGCGAGGAGAGCGAGGAGCAGGGCTTCGTTTGGGCGCAAGAAGGGCACGATCGTGCCTCGGCCCAGGCCGGTCGTCAGCGGCGTCAATAACATGAACACGCCGCAGCCGGCTGCTGGGCGCCAGAAGGTCAAGGCGAGAAACGCGAGCCCTGCGCCCAGAGCCGGGACGAGCGGGATCAAAGCCATGATCCGCGGCATGATGGCCTCGATCAAGCTCACGCCCTCGGTCAGGCCGACAGCCTTGCAGGCTCCGCCTGCTCGCCGAGCCTGGCGATCGCCAGCGGGTCGACGTGCTTGATCCGGACCACGGCGTAGAGCCCGAAAGTGACCAGCGCCTCAGCGGCGACCACCGCGATCGCCATGCCGACGTGCATGTACCGGGGCACCAGCGCGACCGCCAGAAGTACGTTCAGCACCCCGGCCGAGAACATGAGCGTATTGACCAGACGGTCCAGGCCCACCGCCAGCATCCATTGGACTGCGAGGACGTTGCTCACCACGATCAGCGGCGGCAGGCAGGCCAGGATTCTGAGGACCACGACAGCAGGCTCGAAACCCGGCCCGAGGACCACGCGAACCAGAAACGGGGCGGCAAAGAAGACCAGGATGCCTATGACGCAGCCGGTGCCGCCCATCACGAAGAGGCTCGTCCGGGTCAGCCTGGCCGCCTCAACTCGAGCATGTCCGGCGAGGTGACTGGTCCGAGGGAAGACGGCCTGTGTGATCGGGCTGAGCAGGGTGGCGAAGTTCTTGCTGATACGTTCGGCGCCCATGTAATAGCCAACCACGGTTGAAGATGTGAAGAGCCCGAGGATGAAACCGTTTCCGATCGTATAGAGACTGAGCGCACCTCCGAGCAGGCACATGGTCCAGCCCCAGCGGAGCGTCTGCCACACAAGTCGAGGGGTAGGCATTCGAAAGGGCACCTGGCGGTACGAAAGCGCCATCTCGACGAGGTCGGCGGCAAAGATCAGACCACCCTGGATGGCGAGCACCTTCCAGGTGTCGCCTGGGGACCGCACCAACGCCAGGATGCCGGCCAGGGAGAGAACGCGAGCCGACGCTTCGCATCCCGCCGCGACCCCGATGCGCTCGAGTCCCTGGTAGTACCAGGTCGCGCTGAAGGCCCAGGCAAATGCCCAGAGCATGGTCGGCCAGAGCAGGCTCTGGCTGCGATGGATGGCCGGGACCAGGAAGCTTGCCGGGATGACGATCAGGAGTGAGAGGATGGCCAACGTCACCTTGGCGCCGAGGACGCCGGCGAGAATGGCTGCAAGCCTATCCGGGTCGCCGCGATTGCGAGCCACCTCACGGGTGGCCGAATAGGTGAAGCCGTAGCTCACCACGAAGATCACGTAGGCGGCGGCACCCTGCATGAAGACGAGGAGCCCCCAGTGCTCAGGACCCAGCCTGCGGGCCAGGAAGAAGATCGTCGCCAACGGCAGCAGCCAGCTGCTGGCCTGGATGGCGTAGAGGCCCAGGGCGCTGCGAATGAGCCCGCTCCGCATGAGAGTCGCGCCTCGGGCAACGAGGCCGGCGGTCACGACGCTGAGCTCACCGGGCCGCGGGACCGGCCGGCCGAGGCCATTTCCACCATCGACCTCAACTCGGCGAGGGCCGCCTCTCGCTGGGCCTGTAGCCGGCGCCGGAGGACCTGGCTGCGCTTGGCGAGCTCTTGCCCGTCGCGGTGCGCCTGGCGGATGGTCTGAGCCATCGCGGCCGGTTCGTTTCGACAGAACAGGGCCGCCTCCCCGAATCGAGCCCGGAGTCCTGGGAGATCGGACAAGACGAGAGGACGACCGAGGCCGACCGCCTCAAAGGCCGCTCGATTCATGATGTGCCGATCGGTGCTGAACGCCACCACCACCTCGGCGGTCAGGAGCTCACCGAGGAACTGCGGGTAAGAGAGATATCCAGTGAAGACGGCGTTTTCTGGCGCCTTCGAGCGCACGTTCGGCGCAAGCCGCCGCACATCGCCGGTCAACCGCACCTCCATGTCTGGAAGCAGCGCAGCCGCGGCGAGCGTGAGCGCGACCGGCTCGTTCCGGTCGAAGCTGCCGGCGACCACAACACGCGGGACGCTCGTGCTCCGAAGGGACGGGTCCGCCTGGTCAGCATCGGGCAGGTCATCCGGCAGCAGCAAGGCCGGAACGCCCCATCCGCGGACTCGCCCGTCATCTTCCTCGGTGTGGACCAGAACCGTGTCCGCGCGACGGAAGAGGAGGCGGTGGAGGGGCAGCGTCCAGCCCCATTTCGGCGAGTGAAGGGCGGCGGTGTGGCAGTCAACGACGAGCAGGCAGGGATGGACCAGGCTCCAGACGCACGCCACCAGCGGCGCAACGGTTGGAGGCGAGATCACGACCAGGGCTTCCGGGCGTCGGCGGCGCAACATCCGCCACATCCGTGAAGCGTCGGCGAGATACCGCAACGGGAGGAGGGCGGCCTGCCGCCCTGGCCAGCCGCCATATATAAGGTGGGATTCGCCGCCCAGCGCCGGACCAAGGGCGCGGGTTCGCGGCTGGGACTTGTCCCAGGCCACCACAAGTCGACGTCCGGCGATTGGCTTCACCGGTCTTTTCTGGCGGTACGCCGGGGCAGCAGAATCGCCGCCACGACATCGACACCGGACTGCCGCAGCAGGTCGGCCGTGCGGCGCGCGTCTCGAAAGCGCGTGACGCCCGCCGTCGCCGCGAGGACCGCTCGTTTCGCCGTCCGGCCGAGCATGACGGCGGTGGGACTGGTGTCCGGAGAGGGAACCGCAACCAGAACGAGAGTCCTGGCGGAGTCTCCGTTGTACTCCTCCGTGGCGCTGGCGACGGCCGCGTCGAGGTCGCCGCGATTGTTGGACGGTGCGGCGATGGTCGTAAGTCCGGCGATGTCCCCGCCCGACGTGAGCTGGCGAGGCGCGGGCGCATAGCCGTTGCCGTGAACCACGACGACGCGCTGGCCGGAGTCCAGCGCGACCTCTCCCAGGCCGACTGCGGCCGCCAGGCTGTTGTCACTGGTCGAAGCGGCCGTCACGAGAACCGTCTGTGCACGCGGAGACTGAGCGAGCAGACGGGCGAGTGCCAGCGAGTACGGTTGCGCCGTGGCCGGATGTGGGTCGCGGCGACCTGCTGGGCGAACGGCCAGGGCGAGCGGGGTGTTCGTGGCTCGGGCCAGCGCCTCGCCGTCGTGGATGCGGTCGTCGAAGCGCTGTGCCAGAAGCGCGGCGAGGACGCCGACGACGGCGCCGGCGACGAGCGCAGCGAGCAGGTAGCGGAGGCGGTTCGGGGATTCGGGGCTCGCCGGCGGCAGCGCGCTCTGCGAAATGGTTGCCATGCTCGTCAGCCGGTCCTGCTGCTCGGCCAGGTCCTGCAGGCGGCCGAAGAGGGCCGAATACTGCAGCTGCAGCGTGCTCAGCTGCGCTTGATGAGCGGCCGCGGCCGAACTACCCGTGGGTGAGGACAGGAGCTGCTGCTGTTCGTTGTCCATCGCCGCGCGCACGCTCGCAAGCTGGCTCTCGAGATCGTCTCGAGCGGGCTTGAACAGCCGAACGACCTCGCTTGTGTCCTGTTCGATCATCGCCTGCGCGACCGCGTTGGCCAGCGCCGCCGCCTGTGTGGCGGTCGGCGCCTCCGCGGTCACCCGGAGCGTGCTCGTGCCCCGGTCGGCGCTGACTGTGATCCGACTTGCGAGCGTTTCAGGTGCCGCTCGCTCTTCGTCTGTGCACGCTACGTCCGGAGCTGCGCAGGCCGCCTGCAGCACTGCACGGCTGGAGGCCAGGACGATGAGGTCATGTTGAAGCAGCTCGCCGGCCGCCGCACCTTCATCGAAACCTGGTGCCGTCCGCGAGACGTCCAGGTAAATCATCGCCGAGGCCGCGTATGCCGGCGCCTGCATCGAGAGGATTGCGCCCCCCAGAACAAAGGTGGCGACGATCGCGAGCACCAGCAGCCGCCGCTGCAGCAATGCGTCGCTCAGGGTCAGTGGCGGCCGATCCTCCATCATTCAGGTAACCGCGGGCGGCTCACCTGACATAGGCGGCGTCGAGCAGCCGGACGAGTGCGCCATAGACCTCAGCGTATGTAGGCGCCCGCGCGTGGGAAATGGGCGCAAGGCTTGCGGTCTGGGCTGCAGTCCCGGCCGCTGCATCGAGCCAGGCTCAGCCAGCCAGGCAGAGCACTGCTTGCGGAGCGGCCGTGGCGTCGGCCGGTGAAAGCGTACCTTGCACGGCGCCGGGGAGATCCGCGATCGACGGCGCTTCTCGCCGCGCACGCCACCATCGAGCTACCTCCTGCGGGGGCGCGTTCCAGTAGTCGCTCCTGGAGCTCATGGCCGCGAGAAAAGCGGTGTAGACGTCGCGCGTCGTTCGGTCCGGCAGGTAGTCCGGATGAGTGTTCACGAGAGCCATTCCGCAGTGCCTCTGGATGAAATCCACTTTCTCCAGCCACAACCGTGGGCTGGTCTCCTTCAGCACCGAGGTCAGGGTGTAGTCCTGGACAAGTGTGTACGGCAGCTCCATGAACCGGCCGATCTCGAACGGCCAGAGGCTCATCGTGCCGCCAGGGATCGGCTCGTAAGGATCGGAATCGAAGAAGGAGAGGTCGTATTCGATGTCGAGCACCTGCATCCAGCCAGGGTGACGGTGAGTGCAGGGCGCCCGAAAACCGGAGGCGCCCAACGTCTTGACGTGGCGGTTGATGCGCTCCGCCTGGCGGAGAAATTCGCGGTGGGACTGAAACAGCCGGCCGTCGTGCTTGAGGCCGTGGACGCCAACCTCGAAGCCGTTGTGCCGCAGCTCGGCCACGAGGTCGAGATCCAGCGTATACCGCTCAGGGACGAAGTTGAATGACGATCGGAACCCGTAACTCGCGTCGATGTCCGCCAGCTCGCGCACCCGTGCCTGGCCGATGGCCGTCTCCACGTCGTGGGTGAGCACGAGGGCATATCGCCGGCCGTGGGGCCAGAAGTGAATGAAGGGGACGGCGGCTCGCCCGGTCTGCTGCAGCAGAAGCGCAACCGTCATCCACAGAAACCGGACGTACCGGTCTTCGACTGGCCAGCCGAGGACCGACTGGCTGCGGACAGTCAGGCTCCGCGACCTGCGCAGCATCAGTGTCAGCCAGCGGGGCAGAAACGGTCTCAACGCGTAGTAGACCTGAAGGGCGGAGGACAGGCGCCAGTGGCCGGGCCCGAACTGTCCTTCGCCGAGCGCGGAGAAGAGGAGCCCGTCGATGTCGTCGCTGCCTGCCTGCACGGCTTCCGGCAGCTGTCCGATCGCGGCCTGGGCGGCGGCGGCCCACTCGCCGCCGGTGGGCACCGGCTCGCCGATCAGTCGCCAGAAAGCTGATGGCGTGTTGGCGGAAAACAAGCTCGCGTCAGCGCGATCCGCGACCGCGGGGCCATGTGCCGCGCGAGCGAGCGGCCGTCCCTCGGTCCTGCTCGGCGCCACCCCCAGCGCCTCCAGGTAGCGCCCTGAGGCATTCTCCCAGGCGAGCTCTGCCATGGCCAGCCTCGCCCTCTTTGCCTGCTGCTGCGCCTCGTCAGGATGGCTGAGCAGCCGGCGAATCTGCGCCGCCAGGCCGGACGAATCGCCGGGCTCGAAATAGGCGACCGCGTCGGGAGGAAGATGCTCCTCGATGCCGGCAAGCCGCGAGCACGCGAATGGGATGTCCATGAAGACGAACTCGCAGACCTTGTTTGGAAGCATCAGGTCGCCATAGCCGTCGGAAATGATCGGGACGATTCCCAGGGTTGCCCGGCGGACCCGCTCCACGGCCTGGCGCCAGGGGATGAACCCGGGCGTGAAGGTCACGTGTTCCTGCAAGCCCAGCTGTTCCGTCAGGGCGACGAGGGTGGACCGGTACTCGCCGGCGCCCAGGATCTCAAGCACCAGCTCCGGCCATTCGCACCGGAGCTCTGCCACGGCGCGGATCGCGACCTGGGCTCCGTAGCGCTCGATTAACGTGGTCGGCAAGATCAACACCGGCGTGGAAGGCGGTCGCCGCGCCGGTACGTCATCGAGGGGGTGCGAGTTCGGAACGATCATGACCCTGGCAGGGTCCAGACCGCGCGACGCCATGATGCGTCTAAGTCGGTCGCTGACAGTGATCACACGGTCGGCGGCGTGGGTGGCTTTACACTCGAGCCAGGTCACCAGGCGCACGCGCAGGTCATCGGCGCTGAGGTGCAGGCGCGCGGCCGTCATGTCCGGCATCAGCTCGAGAAGGAAGAAGACCACGGGCATCCGGCGCAGGCGGGGCACGACCGCCGCGAACACGAGGAAGTCGGGGATGTTGTCGACCTGGACGACGTCGTAGCGCCGCCTGCATCCCAGGACGGACACGACGAGAAGCGCCCACATAAAGAAGAGGGAGTACTGAATCGGGTACCACAGCGCGGGCGACCGACGTTCCCGCATGGGGATGCCGTAGACGCGAAGCCCTCGCCGCTGGGGCGGCCGGTGACCGAAGCAAAGACGTGGCGTGGTGCAGACGAGATCGACCTGGACGCCATGGGCGAGCAGCTCGGCGACGTTCCGGCTCACCACCGGATGGCCCCAGAACGGCGGCTGTGTCTGATGGGACGCATACGGATGCTGGCTGACCATCAACACCCGACGAGTGGCGCCCGGCACGGGAAGGTGCTTGCCCTGCGACGCGGGCGGGCTATTGACGGCTGTCAGTTCTTTTCCCGTCCTGCCTAGACCGCCAGCTGCCCTCGAGCCAGCCCGGCGGACGTTTCCACGAGCTGGCCTCGCTGGGCAAGCGACCGGCTGGCCGCTTCGAGCAGGCTGATCACCCGCAAACCCGCATGACCGTCGGAAAGCGGCTGCCCGCCATGCCGGATGCATTCCAGGAAATGGTTGGCCTCCACTCGCAGGCCCTCGGTCAGACTGATCTGCGGCGCCCACATGTCACCGGTCCGGTAATTGATCAAGGATTCAGCCACTCGTTCCGGACCACTGTTGAGCGTGACCCCGCGGTCGTACACCTTGACTTTCTCACTCGGCTCCAGATCGTCGTACACGATCATCTTTCGCTCTCCCGAGACGAGAGTGCGCCGTACCTTGACCGGGGCCAGCCAGTTCACGTGGTGATGCGCGAGCACGTTGCTGTCGAAGAAGCAGGTCAGGTACGCGATGTTGACCGGCTGGCCGGGGATGTGGGCAGCCCCAGTCGCCGCGACAGCGCGCGGCTGCTCGCCCAGGACGTAGTCCATGATCGATAGGTCGTGGACCGCCAGGTCCCACAGGACGTTCACGTCGTGCTGGAAGAGCCCGAGGTTGACCCGGACCGAATCGTAGTAATAGAGCTGCCCGAGGCTGCCATCGTCGACAAGCTGCTTGATGCGCCTCACGGCGTCCGTGTAGATGAATGTGTGGTCGACCATCAACACGAGATTTCGCCGCGCCGCCTCCTCGATGAGCACGGCCGCCTGCTCGGAGCTCGTGGCGATGGGCTTGGCGACCAGCACGTGCTTGCCGGCCTGCAACGCTTCGAGCGCAAGCTCGAAGTGCGTGGACACGGGTGTCATGATCACCACCGCGTCCACCGCGGGGTCGGCGATCAGGGTGTGGCAGTCGGCGGTGGTTGTGATCGCCGGGTAGCGCTCCACTGCCCGCGCCAGCTGGCCTTCGCGCTTGTCGCTCACTGCGCGAACCCGACATGCCGGGATCTCCCAGAAGTTGCGGACCAGGTTCGGTCCCCAGTACCCGTAGCCGATGATGCCGATCTGTATCAGCGGTTCGCTGACGGCCTCGACCGCGGGGGGTGACGCCCGGCGACCGAGCGCAGGAAGCCGCCGTATTCCGTTTGCCTTCCGTGATGTCGTGATGTCGAGTGCTATGGACGACCTCCGGGGCAAGCGTAGGTGGTCGCCGAGCCTGTAGAAATGGGCGTTCGGCGTGGAGCCGTCGCCGAGTACCCTCTCTCGGACCGGCCCACGTCCCAGGCCCTGGGCCAAAGTCCTGGGACATGGCGGCGATGCTTCGGGCTCGGGCCCATGCGGCATTCGGCTGTTTCCCATTTATCGGAGATGGCGCCAGGGGCTAGCCTCGGAGCCAATGCTCACCGCGATAGAAGCGCGGGTCGGAACGACCCGCCGTCAGTGGCTTTTCTATGCGACGGCCAAGCGCGTCATGGACGTCCTGGTGAGCGTCCTCGCGCTGGTCGCCATCATCCCGTTGTGGGTCGTGATCGCCGTAACGATCAAGCTGGATTCCCCGGGTCCCGTCCTCTTCGTGCAGGAGCGCGTCGGCTTCAGGGGCAAGCACTTCCGCTGTTTCAAATTCCGGACCATGCAGATCGACGCCGAGACCCGGCTCGCGCAGATGCGCCGGCGCGGCGAAGTCGAAGGCCCGGTCTACAAGCTCCGCCAGGATCCCAGGGTCACGCGGGTCGGTCGCATCCTGCGGCGCACCAGCATGGACGAGGTCCCCCAGCTGCTCAATGTGCTCAGCGGAGAGATGAGCTTGGTCGGCCCGCGGCCGTGCATCCCCGAGCATGTCGAGCAGTTCAGGCCGGATGACCTGATCCGGCTCAACGCCAAGCCAGGCCTTACCTGCCTGTGGGTCGTCAGGGGCCGCTCGGACTGCACACTCGAAGGATGGATGGCCGCCGATCGCGACTACATCTCTAGACAGTCGCTTGGGCTGGACGCCTTGATCCTCCTGAAGACGATCTTCGTCGTCCTCAGCTGTCGCGGAGCCTACTGACGGCTGCCCTTCGAGCGTCGATCACCATCCCCACCTACAACCGCCGCGCCGTGCTTCTCGAGACGCTGGCCAGCCTGGGGCATCAGTCCGTGGCACGGGAACGCTATGAGGTGATCGTGGCGGTGGACGGGTCGACCGACGGGACCGTCGCCGCGCTGGCCGGAATGCAGCCGGCCTACAAACTGCGCTGGCTCTATCAGGAGAACAGCGGCGCGGTGGTGGCCGCCAACGCCGCGGGCCGCCGCGCGCGCTATGACGTCCTGATCGTTCTCGGAGATGATCAGCTGGCGTCGCCAGATCTGGTCGCCGCCCACCTCGAGGCGCATGAACGACTCGGTCCGGTGCTGGTGCAAGGAGATTATCCGCTCGCCCCGGGCCATGGCCGCTGTGGAGCCTCGCTCGTGTACGAGCGGTCTCGGCGCGCCTCCATGTCGGCGCTCGTCGCCAACAGCTCGGTCTCCTGGCACGTGTGGGGAGGCAACTTCTCCATCCGCCGTGAGACCTGGCTCGCGATCGGTGGCTGGGACGAGACCTTCCGGACATATGGCGGCGAGGACACCGACCTGGGCCTGCGCGTCGCGGCTCTCGGCATCCCCTTCGTCTTCGAGCCGCGAGCACTTGCCTACCACATGCACGCCGTCAGCCCCCGTCGCTACGGGCAGCACGCCTTCAGCGAAGGCCGCGCCGTGGTCCGCGTGGCGCGAAAGCACGGCCTGGACCTGGAGGCGTTTTCCGGCGGGACGCTCCGCGGACCGTTCGACTGGTGCGCAGCGCAGGGCTGGCGCTGGAGCTCGGGAGCGATGGACCGGCTCGGCCGCCTGCTCACGACGGGGCTTGAGACGGCCGATCTGGTCAAAGTGCGGCCGGCGCAGGTGTTCGCGGCTCGACTCGTCCGCCGCTTCTACAGGGTCGGCGGGATGACTCGAGAAATCGGTTCGGGGATCAGAGCGGAGGCGCGCCCGGATGGCGTCTGAGCCCGCGGCCGAAGAACCCGCCGCGGAGCTCCGGCGCTACTACGACACCTATTACGACGTTCACTGGCGGCCCTTCGAACGGCCCGACCAACGCGCGCCCCGCCTGGTCGAGATGCTGGTCCGGGAACACCTGTATCCAGGCGCTCGCTGTCTCGACGTGGGTTGTGGCGACGGCAGGGCCGGGACCGTGGTGACCGGATGCGGCGGCGCCTACATCGGCGTCGACATCTCCCAACGTGCTGTTGCGGCGGCTCGCGGTCGGGCTCTTGACGCTCGGCTGATCACCGGGTCTGACCACCTTCCGTTCGCAGACAACTCCTTCGAGGTCGTTCTGTGCCTCGAAGTGATCGAGCACGTCTTCTTGCCCGATCGCACCATGCTGGAGATCCTGCGTGTCCTGAGTCCCGGAGGGACGCTGATCGTCACCACGCCCAACGTCGCCTACTGGAGACGGCGGCTGGATCTCGCGCTCCTCGGGAGGTGGAACCCGTTCGGATACGCCCTGGCCGTCGAGCGGCCGTGGGCCGATCCACACATCCGTTTCTTCAGCGCCGGCGCCCTCCACCGGCTTCTCACGTGGTGCGGATTCCGGTCGGTTCGGGTCGGCGGGCACTCGGGGAGCCTGCTCGGCGATCTTCCATGGATGGGACGGCGTCTGCGAGCGGGCCGAGACTTGCGGACATCGAACCTCTACCGAGTGCTGGAGACGGCGGCGCCATCGCTGTTTGGCTGCTTTCTTTTTGCCGTCGCCCGCAAGCCAGAAGCCTAAAAGCCCCGCTTCACCCATAGATATGGAAGCAAGGCGATCTCGGCCAGCCCCGGCATGGGATCGTCCCTGCTGAACACGGCTTCGGTGTGAGCGATCCGGAGCGAGTTCACGTAGGACCGCCACGCCAGCTTGCCACCGGCGAGCGTCCCCAGAGCTGTGGGCAGGTCGGTCAGGATACGGACCCAACGGACGCCGGCGCGCGCGCGACACGGTTCGGGGGCGCAGCCGATCTGGTCGGCGAAGAGCAGGTATGGAAAATCCACACCCGCCCGGCCACCGAGCGAGTGATACCCCCAGGTCCGGGCATTGAAGTCGAGGAGCTTGTACTGGCCGTCTCGCGGGTCAAGCTTGTACTCCAGCTCGGCAAGACCGTAGTAGTCCACCGCCCGGAGCAGCCTTTTAGAAAGGCTCTCCAGCAGCGGCACGTCCGTCGTCTCCACATAGGTGCTGGCGCGTCCGAAATCAGGAGGGTGCTGGCGCAGCCTCCGCACCACCATCTGGCCGACGGCGGTGCCACGCTTGAAGAAGACGCAGCAGGCGAACTGCTGCGAACCGTCACCAGGAATGAATTCCTGGACCATCACCTCACCGAGCCCGGCCACGGAAGCAGCGCGCCGAAAAAGCTCCACCAGCTCGTTTCGGGTGCGGGCTTTCCATGCCTTCGCCTTCGTGGCGTAGAGGAAGTGTTCCTTGATCGCCGGTTTGATCGCGAATGGAGGCTCCGCGTCGATGTCCCGAAGGTCAACTTCCGACTTCGGATACCACGTCCGCGGGACGGGAATGTCCAGCTGCTGGGCCAGCCTGTAGGTGTTGCGCTTGTCCCACGCCCACCGCACGGCATCCCACCCGCAGGTCGGCACCCGAAATCGTTCGCGGAGGCGATCCCGATGCCGGGAAAACGCGGCGACCGTCTCCTCCCTGGTGGGGAACAGAACCCAGCCGTCGAGATGGAGTCGGGTGCCGACCTCGAGTATCACGTCCACCGATCGGTCCTGGTCGCGAAGGCTGTCCACTCGCACGGCGCGAGTCGTGTATCGGGAGTGCGGCGAGATCGAGCGCTCGTCGTCGATCACGCACACCGGCAGGCCGCGCCGCCCGAGGCTGCGGACGATCCCAAGACCCTGGTAGTCACCTCCAACGACGACGGCGCCGACGCCGTCGGCGCGATTCACCCCGCGGGCTCCTGAGCGGAGTAGGCGGCGATCTGGCGAGCGGCCACGTCCGCGCCGGAGACAAACCGGCAGATCGGGCCGTAGCTGCCGTCCGCCAGAGCGCCGACGAAGTGAAGACCCGGAACGGACGATTCCAGCCACCGGTTGAGGACCGGGAACCCGCCCCGCTGGCGGATCCGATCCCGGAGCGAGGAAGCGATGAAGGGCAGTTTCTCCACGGCGGGCCTGTAGCCGGTTCCAAGGACCACGTGGTCCACGAGGCGCTTCGTGCCGTCGCTGAGATCGAGATAGACGCCACGCGCGTCCGGGATCGCTTCCACCACCGAGGTGTGCGTGGTCAGGCGGACGTGCCCGACCACCCGCTCCATGAGCCAGCGCGCGCCCGCAGGCCGTACGGCCCGCCTCGTGATCGCGCTTCTGACGCTGGTGGGAAGAAGGCGGAAGGCGAGCGGGAAATGCAGCAGCCAGTTCAGGCCTGGAGGCCCTACGTCACTTGGCGCGTACAGGATCCGTCGTCCGGGACCGCGATAGTCGTGGAGCTTGAGCCATCGCAGGCGCCCTCGCGCAATCAGCTCGACCCGCGCGCCGGCCTCGTTCAACAGCGCCGCCGACTCGATGGCGCTCTGGCCGCCGCCGACCACCGCAACGCTGGCTCCGCTGAATCGACTGAATTCTCGGTGTTCGCGCGTGTGCGACGCGAGTGATGCGGGAAGGCGGCAGGCTAACGCCGGAACGTGCTCGAAGCTGTCGATGCCAACGGCGACCACCGCACGCGACGCGCGAACGCTTCGCCCGTCGGTGAGCTCGACCTGGAACCCACCGTCCTCGCTGTTCAGCAGCTGGACGTGCGTGGGGTCGACCTCCGGGACGGCGTGCTGCTGAAACCAGAGGCCATAGTCGATGAAGAAGGGCAGCGGAATGGGAAGCTGCCGCTGAGCTCCCACGGCGGTCCGGTAGCTGTCCAAGCTGTAGGCTCCGCCAGGAGCTGAGAGGCTCGTGGCGCTCCATGCCGAGCGGAGGTTCATTCCGCGCGGCATGCTCTGCCAGAAGGCCATGGGCTGGCCGAAGATGAGAGCGGGAACGCGCGCCGCTCTCAGGTGGGCAGCCACGGAAAGGCCGTATGGCCCGGCGCCGATGACGACGACCGGATCTTGGTTCATGTGGCCGATGCGGTAAGAGAGAGGTGACGAAAAATCGCTTTCGCACACCACGCTACGGCCGATCACAGGGCGCCGAAATGGGCAACGCGGCACCGGCGGACAGCTCAGTCCCAGACTGGAGGCGATTGTCCCCTTGAGGCTCCACCCGGCGCAGACTTAACCTCAGTCGTAATGCTGCGTGCGGCGAACGGCGACCACCAATCCGGCAAGGCGGATGATCTCTTGCGCCTTACTCCTGGCCGCCTTGCCCGCCGGCTCAACGGCCAGCGGGTGGGACCCCAGCTGTGGGCCAACCGTCACCTGATCGGGTCGATCTCAGCCGGTCTGGCCCGGACTTTGATCACGGGCGGGCAGGGGTCGAGGTACCGTCTGCTCGGGCACATCTGGCTAGAGCTCCAGCGCTTTCTCGCGCCCGGTGTCCTGAACGTCGACCTCGCGGATCTCCGGATGGATACCACCCTGGTCGAGGGAGACGTCACGCGCCACTGCCGTCTGGTTCTCGGCGCCCTATGCAAGCTCCTCGAGTGCCGGAACGTATTCGAAATCGGGACGTACCTCGGACAGACCACCTGGCTTCTGGCTCACAACAATCCCGATGCCCACGTCTTCACGCTCGATCTGCCCACCCTTGACGCCGTCGATCACCTCAAGTACGACGTCACGGACCCCGAGTACTTCGTGGTGTGGGACCGCGGCGCTCGGTTCCGTGGCACCCCAGAGGCGGGCAGGATCACACAACTTTTCGGGGATTCGGCGACGTTCGATTTCTCGCCGTTCCACGGCAAGATCGATCTCGTCTTCATCGACGGAAGCCACAGCATGGACTACGTCAGGTCGGACACCGACGCGGCATTCAGGATGCTGTCCGATCGAGGCACGATCGTCTGGGACGATTACCTCTACTACCCGGGAATCTACAGAGTCGTAAACGAGCTCGCACCGCTCGTGGATCGACCGATCTTCCACATCGTCGGCACGCGTCTGGCCGTCTACAGCCGGGTCGACATTCTCAATGGCGGCTGGCCGGCGCTCAAACACGGCCCGCCTATCCCGCGATAGTGAGAAATCCAGTGGCCGCCTCATCCATACCGGCGGGGCGGGTTCGGACCGCGGGCCTCGACGCTCGTTCGGTGCCCAGTTCGAAGCTGGCAAAGATGATTGCCGTCGGAACGCTTCTGCTGCCGGCCGTCGCCGTGCGCGCGTGGGGGCTGCCTGGTGGGGGGCCGGTGGCGTACGACGAAGGCTGGTCGATCTCGAACGGCCGCTTCCTGGTGGCGGTCCTGACTCAGCCCCAGCGGTGGATGCCGCTTCATGGGCACGGCCACGTGTTCCTCTTCGGTCTCGACTGGAAGGTCGGATACGACCTCGTCCTCGGGGCTCTGATGGCGACCGGCGTAGCGCCTGAGAACCTGACCTGGTTCAGCGCCCTGGCCGGGCTCGTGATGGTGGTGGCGCTGGCGGCGCTGGCTCAAAGACGCTGGGGCGCTCCGGCGGCCGCCCTCGCGGGTGTCTTCGCAGCGGCGGTGCCGCTGAGCCTCGTCTACGAACATCGTGTCCTCTCCGAGGCCGCCTACCTGGCCGGTCTGGCGCTGGTGCTCTTGCTCCTGGACCGCTGGTGGGATGCCCGACCTTCAAGAACGCTCGCCACCCTGACCGTCGTCACCATCGTGGGGACCCTGAGCTTGAACTACCGCCTCCTGCCGATCCTGCTGCCGATCGTCCTGGTGCTCGGCTGGCTGACATGGTGGTACCGGCATCACGATCTGCCGCCGATTGCGCCGATCGGACGCTTGGGGCTCCTGTGCCTGGTTCCCACCGTGGCCATCGTGGGGACCTACCTGCTGCTTGGTGCGGCGGCTGCCGTCGGGCTCCCGCACTTGCCCCCTCTGCTGAGCCGACAGTTCATTCACTCCGGTGCCGGAGCGCCCCTTCCCTTCGCCTTCCCAGATTTTTATCTCCGTACGCTCTGGGAGTTTGGAGGGCCAACGCTCCTTCTCGCGGTGGGACTGGGTTTGGTCGCCTGCCTGTGGAGCTGGAGGAGACTCGATCCCCTGGCCGCGATCGCGATCGGGAGCATGGTCGGCACCCTCCTTTTCTTCAGCGCCGCTCACGACAAGGCGCCGCGGGCGATCGTCGCCTGCGTCCCGTTCGCCGCGCTGGTCATTGCCCGGGGCGTAACGCTGCTCAGGAGCCCCGCGCTGCAGTGGACCGTCGCCCTCACGCTCTGTGCGACGTGTCTCGTGACCGGCTGGACGGAAAGCAGCTTCGCGCGAGAAGCGAGCGGCACCGCGCAGGCCGGCCGATGGCTCGCCGCACACCCAGGTCCGATCGTTACGACTCGCGGCCCGGTATTCGTCGCCTACACCGAACAGAGATGGGACGTCGTCGCCGGGGTCGATCCCGAGCACGGGATCGTCACGCCGGCCGCCGGTTCGACCATCGAGAGCCTGCGCCATGACGCCGCGCGCTGGGTGGTCGTCGACGCCCATGCCCTCCTTATGAGCGCGAGCCCGATCTTCGCGCAACTGCTCGGGTGCGGCCGGCCTGCTGCAGAATTCGACGACCCGGCCGATTGGTCACGCCTGCAGTTCCTCGAGGACGCCGACAGCCTGCATGTGGGCTACGACGCCGTGCTCCTGAAACGCGAGCAGATTCTTCGAGCAAGTCAAGGCAGAGAGGTCATTCGAATCTACGACCTCGACGCTGCCGGCACCGCCTCCTGCAGCTGAAGCTTCAAGCCCAACCTTCAACCCAGTGGCGGATCGAGGTGGCGACGTGCTCCACGTGGTGCAGCGGGAGCTCGGGGTACATCGGCAGGGAGAGGCTGCGTGCTGCCAGGCGCTCGGTGCGGGGGAAAGCGCCCTCGCGATAGCCGAGCGCTTCCAGAACAGGCTGGCGGTGAAGCGGGATCGGATAGTGAATGCCGGTCTCGATGCCGTCCGATGCCAGGGTGGCGCGGAGCTCGTCGCGGCGGTCCAGGTCGATGACGAATAGGTGATAGACGTGGCGTCCATCCTCCTCGGCCGGGGGGAGTCCGATCGGCAGGCCGCCAAGGTGCTTCAGGTACGAGGCCGCGAGCCTGCGCCGGCGGTTGTTCCAGCTGTCGAGGCGCGGAAGCTTGACCCTGAGAATCGCGGCTTGCAGCGTATCCAGGCGATGGTTCATCGGGGTCGCCTCGTGCACGTACTTGACCCGCTGGCCGTAGGACCGCAGGACTCGCGCTTTGTCTGCGAGCGCCGGGGAGTTCGTGACCAGCATTCCACCATCGCCGAAGGCGCCGAGGTTCTTGGAGGGATAGAAGCTGAAAGCGCCAGCGAGGCCGAAGCTGCCCGCCCGTTTGCCATGCCACACGGCCCCGTGCGCCTGACAGGCGTCCTCGATCACCGCGAGACCGTGTGTCGCGGCCAGCGCCACGATCGCGTCGATCTCTCCGATGCGGCCGAAGAGGTGGACTGGGACGAGGGCCCGCGTGCGCGGCGAGATGCAGGCCTCGACAGCCGCTGGATCCATCCCGCCCTGCTCGTCGCAATCGCTTAGGACGGGTCGCGCCCCCACCGCGAGGATCGCCGCGACGGTGGCGATGAAGGTGTTTGCCTGGGTGATGACCTCGTCCCCCGGTCCGATCTCTGCCGCGCGCAGGGCGAGCTCGAGCGCCGAGAGGCCGGAATCGACGCCAACGGCATGGCCGGTCCCGCAGAAGACCGCGAACTCGGCCTCGAAGCGCTCCAGGTCATGCCCCAAAACGAAGTCGCCGCGGCTCAACACGGTCTCGATCGCAGCGATCAGTGCCGGCTGCAGCGCCCGCGTCTGCGCACCAAGATCGACGAACGCGACATGCCTGTTCGGGGTGACGCGAGCAGGCTCGGGCCGGAAACCTGTGAGCACTGTCTCGACGCTACCTCGAGGATGGACCGGGCGCGATGGGGTGTTTGTCCCGCTCGCCTCGGGGACTGTGGGCGCCAATTGACAACATGTCTCATTTTCATCCGCCGGCCCCCGCGATAAAGTCGAATCAATGTCCGGCACCGAGATTGCTACATGTCGATGTCAAGGTGGTATGCGCTCGTGAACGGAAGATTGAGAGCTGGCGGCGCCAGATTCCTGATCCTGGTGCTGCTCGCGCTGATCCTGTTCGACCTGGCCGCCCCGAGTCCCATGAAGCCGGCGCTGGCAGCCACCAACCCGATCGTCACGGAGAACCAGCAGCCTGGTACAGGCGCGTGGCTGATCGGCTCGCAGCAGTCCACTGACGCCACCGGCCAGATCAAGGGCTACGCCTCGGCGACCAGCGTTTATCAGAACCAGAGTATCGCTATCTCCATCACGACCAACCCTGCGCAGACATACACGATCGACTTCTATCGCATCGGTTGGTACGGCGGCGTGGGGGGCCGCTTTCGTCTTCACGTCGGCCCGCTCGACGGCACGACGCAGCCAACGTGCCCGACCGACCCCAACACGGGACTGATCGCCTGTAACTGGACTCCGAGCTACACCCTGACCGTTCCCGGCGATTGGACAACCGGGACTTATGTCGCGCTGCTCACCAACGCGCAGGGGTATCAGAACTACGTGCTCTTCGTGGTCAAGGACGGCCGCGCGGCGCCTCTTCTGTACCAGGAGGCGGTCACGACCTACGAGGCCTACAACAACTACCCGAATGACGGCCTCACCGGCAAGAGCCTCTACACGTACAACAGCTACGGGGCCAACACCGTCGCGGGAGATCCACGTGCGGTCAAGGTATCGTTCGACCGCCCCTACACGGCGAACGGCTCCGGACAGTTCTTCTACTGGGAGGTCTATTTCGTCCGCTGGCTCGAGCGCAACGGCTATGACGTCACGTATACGACCGATGTGGATACGCACGCCAACGGCGGCGCGCTGCTGAACAGCAAAGGATTCCTGTCCGTGGCCCACGACGAGTACTGGTCGAAGGAGATGCTCGACGCCGCCCAGGCCGCACGCGACGCGGGAGTGAACGTCGGTTTCTTCACGGCGGACGCCGCCTTCTGGCAGATCCGATTCGAGACCTCGGCGTCAGGCGCGGCCAATCGGGTCATCGTCTGCTACAAGAACGCCACCATCGATCCCGTGCAGGGGCCGACGACCACCGTCGAATTCCGTGATCCGCCGGTCAATCGACCCGAGCAAACCCTCGAGGGCGTCCAGTTCACGTCGTCGATCGCCTTTGGTGGCACGGTGCCCTACGTCGTGACCAACAGCTCGAGCTGGGTCTACGCGGGCACCGGCTTCCACGATGGCGATTCGGTGCCTGGCATCGTCGGCTACGAGATGGATCGCCTGATGTCGACCTACGCGGGGCCCAACACAACCAACCAGACGCTTCTTTCCCACTCCCCGTTCATGGACTCCGGCGGGCTGGCCGGCTACGCCAATTCGTCCATCTACCAGGCTCCGAGCGGGGCGTGGGTCTTCGCCGCGGGCACGATCTCGTGGAGTCGGGGGCTGGAAAATATCTTTCCCGGGGATCAGAGCGCCGATCCAAGGATCCAGCAGACGACCGCGAACGTCGTGAACGCCTTGATCAACGGCGCGCCGATCGTCCAGAAACTCACCATGTCGGCTCCGGCGAGCACGACCGCCGGGCAGTCCTTCACCGTGAGTGTCACGGCCGCCAACTCCCAGGGCAACCCGGTCGCGACCTATCAGGGGGCCGTCCACTTCA
>WNFG01000421.1_pt1 | contig 35540 bp, 29 predicted proteins | sample 5400431 | NCBI WGS metagenome assembly WNFG01 (sample SAMN13153346, study PRJNA577476) | soil metagenome | isolation source: 120 cm saprolite under Douglas fir tree site 2 hole 3 replicate 2 | place: USA:California | collected 2015-04-18
GCGCGCATGACCGGAGGGGGGTTCGGCGGGTCTACGATAAATCTCGTGGAGAGCCGTTTTGCCGATGCATTTAGAGAAAACATGGCCCGAGGCTACGAAAAAGAAACGGGAATCGTTCCGCAGATTTATATTTGCGCGGCGGCCGAGGGCGCTGGCGCGCTGCCGCAATCCGAAGTTCAAGCGTAGGCGAAAACAAGGATGAATTGGAACGAGTTTCGAGAAACACCACACCGCCGCTGGAACCCGCTGTTGCGGGAATGGGTCTTGGTTTCACCCCATCGGACGCAACGCCCGTGGCTTGGTCGGGAAGCCAGGCGCGCCGCCCCTCCGGCGATCGAATATGATCCGGAATGTTATTTGTGCCCGGGCAATGCGCGGTCCCAGGGGTTGCGGAATCCCGCCTATAAGACGACGTTCGTATTCGACAACGATTTTCCAGCACTGCTGCCGGATGTGCCCGAGGCCAAATCTGAAAAGGACGGGCTGATCGTCGCGCGGACGGAAAGAGGGATCTGCCGGGTGGTGTGTTTCTCTCCGCGGCACAACCTGACGATACCGCGGATGAAGCCCGAAGAAGTCCGCGCCGTTATTGACACTTGGACGGAACAGGATCGCGAACTGAGCGCGCTCCCGTGGGTCCGGCACGTGGAAATTTTCGAAAATCGCGGCGAGCTGATGGGTGCGAGCAACCCGCACCCGCATTGCCAGATTTGGGCGAACAAAGAATTGCCCAACCTTCCGGCGCGCGAACAATCCGCGATGAGCGAATACCGGCAAGTTCATGACACATGCTTGCTGTGCGCGTACCTGCGACTGGAACTCGAGAGTGGGGAGCGGATTGTTTGCGAAAACGAGGGATTCGCGGCGGTGGTGCCTTATTGGGCGGTGTGGCCCTTCGAAACGCTGGTCTTGAGCCGCCGTCATTTCCCGAGCCTCGCGGGGTTAAACGAAAAAGAGAAAAACAGCCTGGCCGACATCCTGCGGCGTCTCACGATTCGATACGACAACCTGTTTGAGACCGCGTTTCCGTATTCGATGGGATTCCACCAGCAGCCGACGGATCAAATGGAGCATCCCGAGTGGCACTTCCATGCTCACTACTTTCCTCCGCTGCTGCGGTCTGCAACCGTGCAGAAGTTCATGGTCGGCTACGAATTATTGGCAGGGCCGCAACGCGACATCACAGCGGAAAGCGCGGCGGCGCGATTGCGGGACATGCCTGAAACGCATTACCTCGACCGTTTCATCCGCGATTTCGAAGATAGCGCCAAAGGAGATGTAAACCAAAAATGAGAATCACCGATGCCAAAGTGATTGTTTGCAGTCCGGGGCGGAATTTCGTAACGCTGAAGGTTACGACGGAAGACGGGATTTACGGCCTGGGGGATGCCACGCTGAACGGCAGAGAACTCGCAGTTGCCAGCTACCTAACGGATCACGTCATTCCACTCCTGATCGGGCGCGATGCACGGCGGATGGAGGACCTCTGGCAATACCTTTATAAGGGCGCGTATTGGCGCCGTGGCCCGGTCACCATGAGCGCGATTTCCGCCGTCGACACGGCGCTCTGGGACATCAAGGGCAAGGCTTTGAACGTGCCCGTCTATCAATTGTTGGGAGGCGCTTCCCGCGGCGGCGTTCTCGTTTACGGACATGCCAGCGGGCGGGATATCGAGGAGACCGTTAAGGCGGTCGCCGACTACCTCAAACTTGGATACAAAGCGATTCGCGCGCAGAGCGGCATTCCCGGGTTGGAAAGCGCATACGGAGTGGGCCGCGGCAAAATGTATTACGAGCCAGCGGAAAAGGATGCTCCGCCGGAAAATGTCTGGAGTTCCGAGCTGTACCTGAACTTCGCGCCGCTCCTATTCGAAAGGCTTCGCAAGGAGTTCGGAACGGAACTTCACTTGCTGCATGACGCGCATCACCGGCTCACACCGATCGAAGCAGCGCGCCTGGGGAAGAGCCTCGAACCATTTCATTTGTTCTGGCTTGAAGATCCAGTTCCGGCGGAGCTGCAGGAAAGCTTCCGCTTGATTCGTCAGCACACCACCACGCCTCTGGCCGTGGGTGAAGTCTTTAGTACGATTTACGATTGTCAGCAGCTCATCCAGGAACAACTTATTGATTACATCCGGACTACCGTCGTGCATGCAGGAGGAATCTCACACTTGCGAAAGATCGCCAGCCTTGCCGAGATCTACCACGTCCGGACAGGATCGCATGGCGCGACCGATTTGAGTCCTGTGTGTATGGCTGCGGCGCTGCATTTCGATCTGAGCGTCCACAATTTTGGCATCCAGGAATATATGCGCCATTCCGATGAGACCGACCGCGTGTTTCCGCATTCGTATAATTTTTCCGGAGGAATGATGTACCCTGGCGATGCCCCCGGTCTGGGCGTGGACCTGGATGAAAGCCTTGCAGCCAAGTACCCTTATCGCCGGGCGTACCTGCCCGTGAATCGCCTGCGCGACGGCACCATGCACAGTTGGTAGGCAGGCCGTTCGAAACGGAGCGGGTCAGGGCAAATGCATGCATTCGACGGTTGGGATTGCGATTCCGCTCCATGTGTTGTTGAGTCTGGCTGAATGAGAACTTCAGTTTTTACGGTTTGACTCCGGGGCGGGCAGTTCTTATAGTTCGCATTGAATCTCGCGAAGAGGTGTGTCCCGCAGTTAGAGTCGCGCCAAACCGTTGAGGAGGAGGAGTTTTCGATGACCACTGCGCCGCAGCAAGCCGCCGCCGAGAAAATGGTTTTCCGCAAGACCAACGCGCATGCGGGCCGGCATGTTTCCATTACTCCCGGAAATAGCTCCATGCGCCATCTTGCGTACGGCCGCATTCTGCTGAACTCATCAAAATCCGCGGAGTCATTTTCAACGGGAAGTCGCGAGACGGGACTGATCTGTCTTTCGGGCCGCGGAGTCGTGACGGTAGATCAGAAAGACATCGAGATTGGGCCGTACGACGCGATCTACGTTCCACGCGATTCTTCCGTCACCATCAAGACAAAGACTGGCGTGGACATCGCGGAGTTTTCTGCCGATGTTGACAATCGCTATCCACTGCAAATCGTGCGTTCCGCCGACATCGCAAAGGACCCCGGATTGAAATTCAGCACGGGCGGGCCTGGATGCACGCGGCACCTGCAAATGCTGCTGGCCAAAAACATTGAAGCCGGGAGGCTCATCGCCGGAATCACGCAAGCCGACCCGGGAAACTGGACGAGCTGGCCGCCGCACGAGCACGCTGCGCTGCTGGAAGAGGTGTACGTCTATTTCGACATGCCTGAGCCGGCCTACGGCATTCAGCTGGTCTACAACAACACGGAAAATCCGGAACTGGTGACCGTGGTGCGTGATGGCGACGCCGTGCTCATCCCCAATGGATACCACCCGAACGTTTCCGTTCCCGGCCATCGCATCTCCTTTCTGTGGGCCATGGCGGCGCACCGCGAGGTCACCGACCGTCAATTCGGCGTCGTCAATGTGCAACCCGGGTTCAACCAGGGACCATCCGGCTTGGAAGCCGGCCGCAAGAACTAGCCGTTTTCCATTTGACTCCATGGATCCAGCGCGACCCACCTCCGCATCCGGCAGCCTAGCAGCGTCGGCGGATGCCGAGGCGGCGAAGGTTGTTGAACTGGCGCCGCCCACGGTTTCATCCGGCGCCGGCTATTATCGCTGGGTGATCTGCACACTCCTTCTTTTCGGTACCACCAACAATTATATGGACCGAAATGTACTCGGTGTGCTCAACAAGACCCTTCAACATGATCTGGGTTGGAGCGAGATTGATTACAGCAACCTGGTGGTCGCATTTCAGGCGGCCTACGCGCTGGGGCTGGTCGTAGTTGGCCGGTTCATCGACAAGCTTGGCACCCGATTGGGGTACGCGTTGGCGTTGAGTTTTTGGAGCCTCGCGTCAATGGGGGCCGCGCTGGGGAGTTCGCTGTCAAGCTTTACTGCTTCTCGGCTCGCCCTTGGTTTCGGAGAAGCGGCGGTCTTTCCTGCGAGCATTAAAGCGGTGGCTGAATGGTTTCCGAAGAAAGAACGCGCACTGGCCACGGGGATATTTAATGCCGGCACCAGCATAGGTGCCATGCTAACACCGGTCTTAGTTCCGTGGATCAACGCGCGATGGGGCTGGCGCGGAGCGTTTGTAGGTATCGGCGCGCTGGGATTCATTTTGCTTGCATTCTGGGTTTTGATTTATCGCAAACCGGAGGAGCACCCGCGTCTCTCCAAGGTTGAGTTCGATTACATTCGCAGCGATCCTCAAGTCTTGGCGGGAAAAATCAAATGGCTTGCCTTGCTTCCACTCCGGCAGACCTGGGCTTTTGTCATCGGGAAGTTTCTCACCGATCCGATCTGGTGGTTCTATCTCTTCTGGGTTCCGGGTTTCTTGCAGAGCCAGCATGGCCTGGTCTTGACGCGAATCGGAACCCCCATCGTGGTGATTTATTTGCTCTCCGATGTCGGCAGTGTGGCCGCGGGCTGGCTGTCGTCCTCGATGATTAAGCGCGGCAGCACCGTTAACGCCGCGCGCAAGATCACCATGCTCGTCTGCGCAATCGGTGTCGCGCCGGTTGTGTTTGCCTACCGGGTGCAGGGCACTTGGTCTGCCGTATTTCTGATCGGGATGGCAGCCGCCTGCCATCAAGGATTTTCAGCCAACTTGTTTACGTTGACCTCCGACATGTTTCCAGCCCGGGCGGTGGGTTCCGTGGTGGGAATCGGCGGCATGGCCGGCGCGATCGGGGGTTTGTTCATCGCGACCGTCGTGGGCCACGTGCTTCAGTGGACCGGAAGTTACAGGGTGCCTTTCCTGATCGCAGGTTCGGCGTATTTGCTGGCACTGGCTATCATTCATGCCCTGGTGCCCAGGATGGAGCCGGCCAAAATCGCTTGAGAAATGCAAACGTGAATCTGGAAACATCCCAAGTATTTCGTGAGAATGTAGCGGTAACAGTTTTTCATTTGGATCGGCGGCCAAGGTGAGCGCATGGGATTGACGATCAAGCCGAAGAAAGAATGCCGGTGGGACCTGGTCAGCTTGGGCGAGGTCATGGTGCGGCTGGATCCAGGCCAGCGGCGTATTGCGACGGCGCGATCCTTCGAGGTCTGCGAGGGCGGAGGAGAATATAACGTCGCGCGCGGGCTGAAACGATGTTTCGGCCTGGACACCGCGGTAGTCACGGCATTCGCCGATGACCCTGTTGGGAAGCTCCTTCAGGATCTCATTTACCAGGGCGGTGTGGACCAGTCGTTGGTGCGCTGGGTGGAACACGATGGGGTGGGCCGCGCGGCGCGTAACGGCCTCAATTTTACGGAACGCGGCTTCGGGGTGCGTGCAGCGCTCGGAAGTTACGATCGCGGGCACACGGCAGTCTCGCAGTTGAAGCCCGGCGACATCGATTGGGATCAGATTTTTGGCAAGCAGGGCGCGCGCTGGTTTCATACCGGCGGCATCTTCTGCGCCCTTTCTCAGACGACGCCGGAGGTTACACTCGAAGCCATGCAAGCAGCGAGGCGCAACGGCACGGTCGTTTCCTACGACTTGAACTACCGTGCGTCCTTGTGGAAATCTCACGGCGGCAAAAAGCAGGCGCAGGATGTCAACCGCCGCATCGCGCCGTTCGTGGACGTCATGCTCGGCAATGAGGAAGATTTCTCGGCGGCTCTTGGCTACGAAGTGCCCGGAATGGATGAGCATCACTCCACGTTTGAAGTGGAGGGTTTCAAGCAAATGATCGCGAAGGTGGTAAAGGAATATCCGTTCAAGGTTGTTGCTACCACGCTCAGGAAGGCAAAAACTGCGACATTGAACGATTGGGGCGCGGTTTGTTTTTGCGATGGCAATTTCTATCAGTCAAAAAACCGCGAGAATCTTGAAATTTTCGACCGTGTCGGAGGAGGCGATTCCTTTGCTTCCGGCCTGATTTACGGATTCCTGGCGGGACAAGATCCGCAGTGGTCGGTGGAATGTGGCGCCGCGCACGGTGCGCTCGCCATGGCCACCCCGGGCGACACTTCGATGGCTACCATGCAGGAAGTTCTGCAAGTGATGAAAGGAGTTGGGGCGCGCATCGCGCGTTGACGAAGTTGCGACGGAGAAAGGTGACCATCAATGGATAAACAGAAAGTTCGCGATCGGATCATCGAGATTGGAATCGTGCCGGTCGTGCGCGCGTCTTCGGCAGGCGAAGCACGTGTCGCGGCTGATGCCGTCTGTCAAGGCGGCATTCCCATCGTGGAAATCACCATGACTGTGCCCGGCGCCGTGGACGTTATTCGTGAACTGGCGAAGAACAGCGCTTCCGATGTCCTCATCGGGGCAGGAACCGTGCTTAACCCGGAGGCGGCGCGCCGGTGCCTGGATGCCGGGGCGCAATTCCTGGTCAGCCCGGGGTTGAACCTCAAGACCGTCGAGCTCGCGGTCCGGGAAGGAAAGCTGATCATGGCTGGGGCGTTAACGCCTACGGAAGTGATTACCGCCTGGGATGCCGGCGCCGACTTCGTCAAGGTTTTCCCCTGTGGCCAGGTAGGAGGCGCGAACTACATCAAAGCTCTAAAGGGCCCGCTCCCGCAAATTCCACTGGTTCCGACCGGTGGCGTCAATCTGAACACGGCGGCAGAATTCATCGAAGCGGGCGCAGCGGCGTTGGGGATCGGCGGGGAATTGGTGCAGGCCGAAGCCCTGAAGTCCAACAAGCCGGAAATCATTGTTGAGAATGCGCGGAAATTCCTTTCAATCGTAAAACAGGCGCGAGCTCAACTGGAATCCTCTGGGATCGCTACCAAGAGCAGCCGCTGATGAAGAATTCCAGTCAGGTTGCGGGGGAAGCATGCGGCGCTATTGATTGACCCCGCTTGCCAGAAACCCTCCGTCCACCACCAATAAGTGACCGGTCACGAAACTCGCGGCATCCGAGGCGAGAAACACCGCCGCGCCTGCCAGCTCTTCGATCTTGCCAAACCTTCGCATCGGTGTGCGCAACAGGAATTCCCGGCCCCGCTCGGTCCCGTCGAGCAGAGCTGCATTCAAGTCCGTGCGAAATACACCCGGAGCGATGGCATTGACGCATACGCCGGATGCCGCCCATTCGATCGCAAGAGATTTCGTGAGGGAAGCGACGGCCGCTTTGCTGGCGCTGTAGGCGGCGACCTCAAAGAGCGCTACAAAGGAGGAAAGCGAGGCGATGTTGATGATGCGGCCGTAGCGATTCTCGATCATGTGCCGGCCGAATATGCGGCAGGCGCGCAGAGTTCCGTTCAGATTCGTTTCCATGATCGCGTTCCAATCGGCCTCCGGAACTTCGAGCGTGGACGTACGCTTCGTGCGGCCGGCGCAATTTACCAGAATCTGGACGCCGCCGAATTCGGACAGCACCGCCTGCAAGAGCCGTTCGATGCTGGCGTTGTCGGTCACGTCGCAAGTCAGCGCAAGCGAGTGCCGCCCGAGCGCGACAACTTCCGCCGCTGCAGCTCGTACCTGTTCTTCGCGGCGACCTGTCGGTACAACATTGGCTCCAGCCTGGGCCAGCCCCCGAGCGATCGCAAGCCCGATGCCGCTGGTTCCGCCGATCACCACGGCGGTTTTGTCTGTTAGATTAAGAAGCTGATGCCCCATGAAGTGCTCCTCAGAATCGCAATTGCATACTGCGCCAAGCGAAGTGCCGAATCCGATTGTACTGGCAGACGCGGTCTCTGAGCGTTGAGTATTGCTAAAGCGAATGTTTACCAGTTTCGATTTGACACTGCGTACTATGCGGGTTCGATCCCTCTACCGGGACCACTTTTGCAGCCTTGTTATTGTCTTTCGCTAAAGTGCGTTCACCGTGCTCGGTGAAGGCCGGGACAGCAGGTCAATCAGCATTCTGTGAAAGTTTGGCATGTCCAAGTCCATCTGAACGTGAACGAGCTGCTCGCCCATTCCCGGCTGGTCGCCCGGCATCCACACTAAAGTGTTTCCGTAACCGGCGGTATGAGAAATGTCGATGTCCATGAAGAGCTGTAGTTCCTTGGTGATGATGGCGGGACGAGCCACGCGGCGACGGCGAGTTCATCCCAGAGATACTCTTCATCGGAGTATTTGTCGATGTACTGTGCGGAAGGCGTGCCGGCCTTGGCGATTTGCTCGATCAGGGCTTTCGTGAATTTAGTCTTCACGGAAATATCGACCGTGGTGATCGTAATCTTTTTCCACGGTGCGCGCAGTACGATGTGGACGGCTTCGGGATCCCACCAAAAATTGAATTCGCGGCGGTTCGCGGTCTTCCACGAGATTTCCACTTCGGGTGCAATGCTACCGCCCATGACCACCAATTCCTGAGCAAGCTCCGCGGCTTTGGGATCGAGGCTGATGACCTGAGCGAGATTGGTGAGCGGTCCGCCGGCGTAAATCGTCACTTCGTGCGGATACTTGTGAAGCATTCGAATGATGAAATGCGCGGCATCTTCCTGTTCCGCTTTGAGAGTGGGGCTGCCTTCGACCAGATGGGGCACCACAAACGGATCGTGATAGGGAGCCTCGTACTTGGAGATTGTGCGTTTTTCATTCCAAGCCCCTTGATAGCGAACCTTTCCGTAAAGTTTGGACCAGCGCGCAATCTCTTCCTTGCTGTTGATGAGAGGAAAAAGCGCGCCGGGATAGACTTTCACGCCGGTGTGCCCAGTCAGCTCGAGCATGCGCAGAGTGTGGGCGACTTCTTCGTCGCGCCACATGTCGCCGCTCACGACGGTGATGCCCAGAGTCTCCACGCCGGGGGACTGCAGCGCAAGGAGCATGGATTGCTGGTCGGTGGTGGCGGGGCCACGCGCGTCCTGGTCCAGAATAATTCTTCGCCTGGTTTGCGCGAAAGCCGTCACGTCAAAGACGAAAAGCAAAATGGTGCTGAAAAGAAACGCGCGTCGTGCCATCCTGTCCTCCTAGCCGGCAAAGAGGCGAGCCGTGCGCGGACGGCAGAGAAGAAGTCCGCGGAAACCGCCGGAGCTTACACGATTTGTGATAGCCGTTGTCAAGGCAAAGCGGACATGCGGATGCGAGCTGTCGAAAGCGCGATCGCAAAAGTTGCAGACGAAGTGTATTGAATCGGTTTAAGATTGGCTTTAGGAAGGCGAGTAGATCTCATCAGGGTGAGGGAAATGCTGCGATTCAAATCCGCGTGTGCCTGCGGGATTCTTGCCGCGACTTTTTTTCTGTCTCAAATGAGCCGTGCGGAAGGCGCGGAGAAGTTGGCGTCTTCCGCAATCAGCTTGAACGAGGGCTGGCAGATTCAGTCGTCCTGCGAAGCCAAGGCAGCCGGGGCGCAGGTGTCCACCCCAGGCTATGCGGCGAACGGATGGCATAGGACGACAGTGCCGAATACAGTGGTAGGCACGCTGGTGGACGACAAGACTTACCCTGACCCCATGTATGGAATGAATCTGAAAAAACTCCCCGGGATGAATTACTCCGATAAGTCGTTCTTTGTGCTTCAGGACATGCCGGAGGGCAGCCCTTTCCGCTGTTCGTGGTGGTGGCGGACGGAGTTTGCGGTGAAGCCACCGTTCTCGGGCAAGCATTTCTGGCTGCATTTTCCGGGGATCAACTACAGAGCTAACGTCTGGGTGAACGGGACGAAAATCGCCGACGCCCAGCACGTGGCCGGCACGTATAGGATTTTTGAGTTCGACGTAACATCGGCGCTGAATACGAACGGGCAGAACGCCGTGGCGCTGGAAATCTTTGCGCCTGAGAAAAATGATTTGGGCATTACCTGGGTGGACTGGAATCCGACGCCTGCGGACAAAGACATGGGGATCTGGAAGGAGGTCACCCTGAGTTCGAACGGGCCCGTAGCGGTGCGGAATGCTTTCGCCAAATCGAAGCTCGGCGCGGAATACCAGACCGCCGAACTCACACTGAGCGCGGACTTGCGAAATCAAATCGATAAGAGTGTCAGGGGCACGCTGGTAGCGGAACTGGACGGGCGGTCGTTGAAACAGGCTGTCGAGCTGGCCGCGGGCGAAACCAAGACAGTGCGTTTCGCGCCCGCGCAGTTCCCTCAGTTGAAGCTCGAACATCCGCGGCTCTGGATGCCTTACACGCTGGGGACTCCAAACCTGTATACGGCGGAATTGTACTTTCGCGTGGACGGGGCGGAAAACGTTTCCGACCACACACAAGTGACCTTTGGCATTCGCGAATTCACTTCCGAGCTCACCGAAAAGGGCCATCGGCTTGTAAAACTCAACGGCCAGAATATTCTGATTCGAGGCGCGGCCTGGGCTCCGGACATGTTTCTGCGCCCCATGTCCAAGAAGCTGGACGCGGACCTGGCGTATGTGCGCGATATGGGCCTGAATACCATTCGGCTCGAAGGCCGCATCGACCGTGACGAGTTTTTCGAGAAGACCGACAAGCTCGGCATTCTCGTTATGCCCGGCTGGACCTGCTGCGACGCGTGGGAGCGCTGGAAGCACTGGACACCGGATACGCATGCCATCGCCAAAGCGTCCATGGCCGATCAGGCGCGGCGACTTCGCAATTATGCCAGTGTCTTCGTCTGGCTCTACGGCAGCGACGGACCGCCGCCGGCAGATGTCGAACAAATGTATCTCGACGTTCTCAAGGAGGCCGAATGGCCGAACCCGTCCATTTCCTCCGCGAGCGAGACGGCCACGAAGGTGACTGGGAATTCGGGAGTAAAAATGACGGGCCCTTATGAATACGTCCCGCCCGTGTACTGGCTGGCGGACACTAAGGCCGGCGGTGCGTATGGCTACAACACGGAGACGAGTCCGGGGCCGGCGATACCAACGCGCGAGTCGCTCGAGAAATTCATCCCGAAGGAACATCTCTGGCCCATCGATGACGTGTGGAATTATCACGCCGGCAAAGAACGCTTTACCACGGTGAACGTATTTACCGACGGACTGACGCGCCGTTATGGTCCAGCGACTTCGCTCGACGACTACGAGCGCAAGGCGCAAGCGATGACCTACGACGGCCAACGCGCGATGTTCGAGGCCTATGGCCGGAACAAGTACACTTCGACCGGCGTGATTCAGTGGATGCTCAACAACTCCTGGCCGTCGCTGATCTGGCATCTATACGACTACTACCTGGTGCCCGCGGGCGGATATTTCGGCACCAAGAAGGCCATGGAACCGGTTCACGTGCAGTATGGCTACGATGATCATTCCGTTGCAGTGGTGAACGACACGCACAACGCGGTGCCGCGAGTGAAGGTCAGCGCGACTCTCTACAATCTGGATGCAACACAAGCGGCAACGCATGGCGGAACGCTGGACCTCGCACCCGATAGCAGCAGTAAAGTCCTCGATTTGCCGCTGCCCGATAAAATTTCGACCACCTACTTCCTGAAGCTGAAGTTGCAGGATGCGCAGGGAAAGCTGTTGAGCGATAACTTTTATTGGCTTTCGACCAAGGCCGATACGCTGGACTGGGCCAAACGAAAAGATACCGTCTATACGCCGCAAAAGGACTTTGCGGATCTGACCGGACTGAACTCTTTGCCGCAGGTCAGCCTATCCGTGCATGCGTCAAAGACTACCGCAGGCGGCGAGGACAAGATCACCGTTACAGCGAAAAACCCCAGCAGCAGCATCGCCTTCATGGCGCATCTGCGGCTTACGCGCGGCCCGGGCGGCGAAGATGTCGTGCCCATTTTCTGGAGCGATAACTATTTTTCACTGCTTCCCGGCGAAGAGCGCCAGGTGACCGCGACCTACGATTCATCCACTCTCGATGGAAAAGCGGCTGTCCTGGCCGTGGACGGCTACAACGTCGTTTCCAGCACCGTGCAGCTTGCTTCCATCAAGGTAACTAATGCGAACTAGCTGAGGAAGTATCACCTCATCGGCCTGCGTCTTTTTCCTTTTGGCCCCCACAATTGCATTTGGCACAACCATTCACCGCATGTCCCTCATCCAATGCGGTAGAATTACCCCATGTCTTGGGGGTAGGGAGAACTCGCGGAGATCGCGTGGGCTTGCCCGGTCTTCCGCCAGAGAGGAAACCATGAACAAATGGAATCGTTGTTTGACCGCAGCAGTTCTGGCCCTGTTGCTTGCCGGCTTGGCTGCCGCGGATACCTTGGAATTGAAAGATGGCCGCGTGTTGCGCGGGAAATATCTTGGCGGGACGCAAGCGGTTCTGCGCTTCGAGGTGAACGGCGAAGTGCAGGCGTTCAACACGGTTGATATTGTTGCGCTGACGTTCACCGGCCGGTCCGTGGGTGGGCCTCCGGCACCTGCTCCTTCAGGTATGGCTCCTACTGCCCCTTCTCCGATGGCGGCTGCCCCGGCTGCTGGGTACGGGGACAGTGTTACTATTCCTGCCGGTCAGTCTCTGCTGGTGCGGATGATTGACGGCGTGGACTCCTCGAAAAATCATGTGGGTGATGTCTTCCATGCGAGCCTCGAGACGGATCTCATGGTGAACAATACGGTTATCGCTCGCAAGGGCACCGACCTGTACGGGCGCCTGGCGGAAGCCAAGGAAGCGGGACATATGTCCGGCAGCTCGGAGCTGCAGCTGGAGTTGACGCGGCTCGTCATTGACGGGAAGGACTATCCCGTCGTCAGCACCGATTACAGTTTGAAGGGTAAAGGTCGCGGCTCCGATACGGCGAAGAAAGTCGGAGGCGGCGCCGTGGCCGGCGCGATCATCGGCGCGATTGCTGGCGGCGGAAAAGGCGCGGCGATCGGCGCGGGCGTCGGCTCTGCGGCTGGTGCGGGCGTTCAGGTCTTCACACGCGGTCAGCAGGTGAAGGTGCCCAGCGAAACGCTGCTGGAATTTCGCCTGCAGCAACCCGTGACGGTTGCCCCTACGCAGCGTTAGGCCGATTGCGCCACCTGCGAAACGTATCTACTCAGTGGGATTCGCCAGGGCGGGCTCCGGCTCGCCCTTTTCATTACGGCTGGACGTGTCCCCCGGGCAAATACCCCGTATCAAGTTGGGAGCATGCGCCGGAAATTCCCTCTTGCCACTCCTACTGTTAGTGACTAAGATACCCCCTCTGGTAGGAGACCATGCCAAAAGAAAAACCTCGTGTAAACATCGGTGAAGTCATCAAGAGCTATCGCAGCCAGCGCGGCTTGTCGCAGGGCGACATTGAGCGCCGCACCGGCCTCTTGCGTTGTTACCTTTCGCGCGTCGAGAACGGCCACACCGTGCCGTCGCTTGAAACGCTCGCCAAAATTGCGGAAGCCATGGACATTTCGCTCGCGGATTTTTTCCCCGGGACCGAGACGCCGCGGGACCGCGAAACGCAGAAGGCCCTCGGCGAACTATCGCAGGACGAGATTCGCTTCTTGGGGGAGATCAAGAAGTACAGCACAACCCTTTCCGATGGTGACAAGCGGCTGGTGCTGGCCATGATTCGAAAGATGGCTACGCTGCTGCCCGTCGCGGCAGCGAAGAAGCTGCTGGTTCGCCGCCCAACGGCCTAATTTTCATAAACTTGCAATGGAGCGAAAAGGCGCGGCCCGCTGCCGCACTTTTTCTTTTGAGGTTGCACCCGGATTCAGTTGCCCTGGCCGCGAATCAGGCGAATCGCATCTGGCAAGTCCGCTCCGCCGCGCCCGTTGCCTGCGGAGGCTTCGCGTCCGGCGGGATCGTCGCTCTCGATAGTACTTTCACCGGGAGCAAGGAAAAGATTGGCCTCCACGGCGTGCTGCTTGGTGTAAAGGTCGTAGTAGCGCCCGCCCAGCGCATAAAGCGTTTGATGATTCCCGCGCTCGATGATTTTGCCGGTTTCCACAACCAGGATCTGATCGGCGCGCCGAATCGTCGAAAGCCGGTGCGCGATAACGAAGGTCGTCCGCCCGCGCATCAGATACCGCAGTCCTTCCTGAATCAACGCCTCCGATTCGGAGTCCAGGCTGGAGGTGGCTTCGTCCAGAATGAGGATGCGCGGATCAGCGAGGATCGCACGTGCAATGGATACGCGTTGCTTCTGTCCGCCGGAAAGCTTGATGCCGCGTTCGCCGACAACCGTGTCGTACTTGTTCTCGAAGGACTCGGCAAATTCGTCCACGCGCGCGATGTGGCACGCGGCCAGAATTTCATCCTCCGTGGCTTCGGGCCGGGCGAAGGCCACATTTTCTCGGATGGTTCCGTCAAAAAGAAATGTCTCTTGCAAAACCACGCCGAGCTGTGTGCGGTACGAGCTGAGTTTCACGCTCCAAAGGTCCACGCCATCGACTAACACGCGTCCGCTCGAAGGAACGTAGAACGCCGCAATCAAGCCGATAATGGTGGATTTCCCCGCGCCGGAAGGTCCTACGAGGGCCGTAACCGTGCCCGGTTCGGACTTGAAACCTACGTCGTGCAAGACTTCCTTTCGCGTCTCGTATGCAAAACTCACGTGTTCCATTTCCACGAGGCCTTCCAGGCGATCTAGCGAGACCGTACGTCCCGGCGCTTCATCTTCGGGATTTTCTTTCAGGATTTCGCGCGTGCGCTCCAGCCCGGTGATGGCCTCGGTAATCTGCGTGCCAATGGCCACAATTTGAAAAACGGGCGCAATCAAAAAGGCCAGGAAGGCGTTATACGCGAACCACTGGCCCAGGGTCATGCTTCCGGAAAGAATTTTGTGTCCGCCAAGTTCGAGCATCAGCGCGCTGACAATGCCCAGCAGCATCGCTCCCGAGAGGCTCATCAGCGAAGTGGCCGTGAGAGTTTTCAACACGTTGTCCAGCAATCGCTGTACGCCGGATGCAAAGATTTTTTCTTCCCGCTCTTCCGCGTGGTAGCCCTTGACCACGCGCACGCCACCCAGCGACTCGGTGAGGCGTCCCGTGACCTCGCCGGTAATCTTCGGGCGGGCGCGGAAAATCGGCCGGATGGTCGTGAAGGCCTTGCTGATGCCGAACCCGAACACTAGCAGGATCGAGAACGCCACGGCCGTCATCAGGACGCTGGTGTGAATCAAATATACGAGCGCGATCACCGCCGTCATCAGCCCGCCCACAAATTCAACCAGCCCCGTTCCAATCAGGTTCCGCACGCCTTCGACGTCGCTCATGATGCGCGAAACGAGCACGCCCGTCTTGTTCGCGTCGTAAAACGAGATAGGCAGGCGGCCAATATGCGCTTGCACTTTGCGGCGCAATTCCGTGATCATTTTTTGCGCGGACTTGGAGAGCAGTTGCGTCAAGCTGAAGGAAGTGAGGCCCTGCACGATGGTGGCAAACAGGACGGCGAGGACGATCGGCGTCAGCACGCCCACCTGTTTCTTGACGACCACATTATCCACAAAATATTTCGTCGAAGCCGGGAGCACCAGTCCCGACAAGCGGTTGATGGCCATGAGCAGGAAGCCCAGCGCAAGCAACCCGCGCCTCGGCTTCATCAATGCCCAAACGTCGGGAAGATTTGTCCACGTGTTTTTGCGCTTCCCGGTTTTCGCTGGTGACTTGGAATCTTTTTCAGCGGCCATGATTGTGGGATGAAGGGTACCCTGCGCCTTAGATGCGCGCAATCTGCGAATATCTACACGCGGAAATTCTACGGAAGCAACGCAGCTGCTTAATCTCCTGCGGTTCCCGTGCGAGGCACGCGCGCCCGAGCCGGTCCATCGAGATTGAGCACGCTGGAGATAAATTCGCTCAGAGTGATACCGAGATGGCCCCACAGCCGCCGCTTGAGGCTCGAATAATCCTGAGTGCCGCTGAAGAGATCGCTCATCAATTGGCGGAAGACCGGGCTGCGGCGCAGGAACTGCACCATACGCGTCGTGACCGCGCTTCCCAGAAACGACCCGCGATAAAACCGACGCACGATGCGCGCCGCAAATTCGAGCTCCGTCGAGAACGCAGCCTTCACCCACGCGGGATATTTTTCCGGGCAGCCCGCGGCCAGTGAACGCCCGAGCAATTCGCCGGAGCGTATCGCGTAAAAGAGTCCTTCCCCAGTCAGCGGATCCACCCATGCGGCAGCATCGCCCACCAAGGCCCAATTTCTTCCCACCACGGGGCGCTGGGAAAGCGTGCGCTCCAGCGGAGAAGGCAGCACGTGACTGTAAAACTTCGCGCCCTCGGTGGAAATATCCTGCTTCTCCACAAACTTTTGCAGATGGCCGCGAAGTTCCGTGCTCGTGTGCGAAGCCATGCTGCCGCAAATTCCCACGGACAAGTGATCGCAGCGCGGGAAGGACCAGATATAGCCCTCAAAGTGTGGAAGAAATTTTATGGTGATGGCGTCGGCCGTCTGCGGAACAAAATAGCCTTGGGTCATTTCCAGCTCGTCGCGCTGCAAGGCGCGCGTCTCCGGCACCAGTTGGTTGCGGGCGCCCGCGGCCAGCACCAGAAAATCGGCTTCGTGCCATTCGCCTTCGAGGCAATAGCGCGGCTTGGTCCCGGCGGTATCCACGCTCATGACATGCGAGCGCTGCACGTTGCAGCCCGCCTCGCGCGCGCGATCCAACAGCATGCCGTTCAGCACCGTGCGCGAATAAATCACTATCGGATGGGGCATGTCGAGCGTAGCGCGATGCTCTTCGCTACTGATCAGGTCCACGGAATGTACAAGTTTTTTTGGATAAGAATTTTCAAGCAGGAAAGGGAAGCACTGAATGGCTTTGTGCGTCAGCCCGCCACCGCACGGCTTTTCCCAGGCCAGGTGCTCGTCAAAAATGGCGACTTTGTGCCCCGCACGAGCCAGCTGTTCACCGCACATTGCGCCGGAGGGGCCGCCGCCGACGATTGCTATCTCCGCCATGGTTAAAGTCTCGCCGCGTGCCTGGAATTCGGCTCCCTGCCGCGGGATCCCGGCAAGTGGGCCATTAGCTGGTGGGAAAGATCACCAAGCAAAAACCAGCCTGAAGTATAGCACCGAAAAGTGCTGCTGCCCCCGCCGATCCGCTTCCTTTGTGCACGATATGCATCGCGCTAGTCTGTATCAAATTGAACAACGCCATGTACACGGCCAGCAGGCCCATTAGAATTTCTCCGCTGTGCAAAATCAGCACGCCGGCCATCAGAGTGCCCCAGGTAATGAGCCGCACCGACAGCGCCAGGCCCATCCGGCGCCGGATTTTCCCATCCTGGGGCGGACCGAGGAGCGTCTCTTCGGCGAAATGATAGGGGAGCAAAACCGCAAGGAGAAACGGGAAGCGCGCCCACTTCATGGGAGTGAGCCATGCTTCGTAAAAGGTTAGATCAAACCACGCGGTTGTCAGCAGGAGCAGGACCAGCCCGGCGAATGCCGCGGAAATCATTTCGCGCGGAGAACTGGCGAAGGCCCGCCGGAGAGCGTTCCAGTGGATGGCGGCCAGAGCCAATCCAAGAATCAGCAGAAAGCTTGCAAGATAGTCGCCCTGAAAAAGTCCGAGCACTTTCAACGGAATCCAGAATTGCAGGAGCAGCACGACGAGGATCGAACCCACGCTGAACTCCAGGAAGAGCCGCACAACGCCAATGTTCGCGCCCATTGCGGGAAGATCTCCCGGCGAAACCCTTTCAACCGCTTCCCGCAGGAAAGGTCCGGAGATTAGCAAAAGTCCTGCGAAGCCGGCAAGCGCCCCGACGAGCGGACGATGCGAGGGCAAATTCGGCGCGGGAGACAATTGCAGGATTTGCTCACACCACTCCTGCGCGGCGCGCATCGCCTTGGAACTGAAAAGCAAGCTGACATGGGTTGCGCCCGGAATCTCCAGGTGTTTCGTCGTACCGTCATTTCGCGAGGCGGCCAGGTCGGCGGCATTCCGGCGCATGGATTCCAGCTCGAGCGATCCGGTGATCACCAAAGAATGAGGGAGCAGCTGCGGTGGATCACTGAATAGGAGTTTTTCAGGGGAAACGCCGTGGGTTGCGCGCATCGGCGCGGGCGAAATGGTGATCAAGCCCGCGACGGGGACGCGCGAAGCGATTCGAACGGCGATGGCGCCGCCCATCGAGTGCCCCGCGAAAACCGTCCGGTCCGCCGAAATCGCGCCTCGCGAGAGGAGTTCTCTGACCAACGCTTCGCCGCATTCCTCCGCCCTTGCAGGAGAGAACGGCCCCGGCGAACGGCCGTGTCCCGGGAAGTCCGGTGCGTAAACGCGCAACCCCTGCTCGGCGAACCCCTGGGCCAGGTAGTTCATGATCCTTTTGTTCGCGGAAATTCCGTGAAAGAGCACGACGGAGCCCTCTTTCGCTCCTCCAGACTTCTCCAGAACTGTGGTCGCCAGGCGGCAGCCACCGGCGTTGATGAAATAGATTTGCTCGTGGTACGCCGTAGGAATCGCTAGCCAGGCGCCCGCGGCGCAGAGCAGGACTCCGGCGATGGCGCGATACGCGCTGGCGGATTTCATCGCGAGGGCGCCCCGTGCAGGCGCCGTGCCGCTCGCGCGTGATAAACTTGGTTTTTCAGTGGGCTCATCTTGAGTTTTGACCAAGTCCGTATGGAGATCTTTTGAACAGTTCGATCCTCACACTGGAGGAAGCGATTCTGCGGTTTGGCCGCGAGAAACGCAACGGGCGCCGCGTCGTTTTCACCAATGGCTGCTTTGACCTGCTGCATCCCGGCCATGTCCGCAGCCTGGAGCAAGCGCGCGCATTGGGCGACGTGCTTATCGTGGGGCTGAATAGCGACGCGGGAGTGCGTCAATTGAAGGGTGAAGGCCGTCCCATCATCCCGGAACGCGAGCGCGCGGAGATTCTCGCGGCGCTGGAATGCGTGGACGCGGTTGTCATTTTTGACGATCCGACGCCGCGCGAGGTGATCGCTAGGCTGCTTCCCGATGTCCTGGTGAAGGGCGGCGATTGGCCCGGTGACCAAATCGTGGGACGCGAGGAAGTCGAAGCCGCGGGCGGCCGCGTGGTTTCCGTGCAGGTGGTCCCCGGCTATTCAACTTCCGCCATTCTGAAGAAAATTCGTGAAGGGGCGCGGACCTCGCGCGCGGAATCCTGATTACCCAAGCATGATACTTCCTGCCGTCCGTGAAAGATTGGAGGCTTTGCTTCGCCATGCGGCGATGGAGAGTGTGTTGGCCGCTCTGCGCGGAGGCGCGGGCCACGTCTCGCTCGCCGGCCTGCATGACGTCGCGAAAGCCTTCGTCGCCGCGTATCTGACGCACGAGCTTCGCCGCCCCGCTTTTTTCGTGACCGATTCGAACCGCCGCGCGGAATCGCTAGCGGAGACGCTACGGTTCTTCAGTGGAATTTTTCCCGGAGCGGCGGGCGGCGTGGCCACGCTGCCCGCGTTCGACACCCTTCCCTGGGAATCTCGGAGCCCGCACGCGGACATTCTGGAACGCCGCGCGGCTACGCTGTTCCGGCTCGCGGACGGGCAGATTTCTTTGGCTATCGCGCCGGTTGCTGCCGCGCTTTGGCGCTATCAGGATCCGGCCGTCTATTTGTACCTGACGCGAACGCTTGCCAAGGACACCGAGATTCCCCGCGACGAGCTCGTCACCCATCTTGGCTCCGTGGGCTACACACGCACGGAAATGGTGGAGCTACCCGGGCAGTTTGCCGTGCGCGGAGGAATTATCGACGTCTTTTCCCCGGAAGCGCCGCGGCCCGTACGTATCGAGTTGCTCGGAGACACCGTCGAATCTGTGCGCGAATTCGATCCGAGAACCCAGCGTTCGATCGCGCCAGTACAGCGCACCACGCTCTTGCCGCTCACGGAATGGTCCGTGCCCGCGCCGGAAAAGGCCGATTTGAATACTGCAGCCGCTTGGGAGACGTCTCCCTTTTTTGGGCCGGCCGGCGAGCCGGGGCCAAGCGCGCTCTTCGATCTGAAAGAGAGCTCGCTCCGCCCGATTGTTTTTCTGGACGAGCCGCAAACGCTCCGTGAAACGGCCGCGAACTATCTCGCATCCGCGACGGAGAATTACGAGCGGCACGGGCACGCGAATTCTCCAGCCGCGGCTCAGTATTTCTGGTCGGAGGAAGAATTCGCGGCAGCCCTGGAAAAGACCTCGCAAATCCATGTCGAGCAGCTCGCGCTCGGCATCGGGTCCGCGCACCAATTCGAACTCTCCTCGCGCCCCAGTACGCGCTTTCATGGCGACGTCGTCGCCTGCATGGGCAACGTGAAATCGCAGCTCGCGAGCGGTGGAACCGTCTTTCTCACCGCCGCCAGCACCGGAGAAATCGAGCGCTTTGCCGACATCTGTCGCGAATATGAAGTGCCCTATGTTCTCGGTGAGTCTGAAGACGCAGCCGCCGGCTTCACTGCAGAAGGAGCGCAGGAGTCTGCCGCTATGCTTTTGATTCGCGCGCCGTTTGCGGAGGGGGTGACGTTTCCCGAAGCCAAGCTGACGATCTACGGCCATGCGGATCTGTTCGACGTTACTCCCACAGTCGAGCGGCCCAGCCGCAAGATTCGGACCTCCGGTTTCTTTAGCGATTTTGCCGAACTGAAACCTGGCGATTTTGTCGTGCACGTGGACCACGGCATCGGGCAGTTCGAAGGGCTCCGGCAGATTGCATCCGGGGGCCATCACGGCGAGTTCATGCTGCTCAAATACGCCGACGACGCACGGCTGTACGTCCCGCTGGAGAGAATGGATCTGGTCCAGAATTATCGCGTGCTGGAAGGCGCGCATCCTCCGCTGGATAAGCTCGGCGGCACCGCCTGGAACACGCGCAAAACGCGCGCGCGCAAGTCGGTCGAGGACATGGCCGACCAGCTTCTTGCTCTCTACGCGCAGCGTAAGACGACGCCGGGATTTGCCTTTTCGACGGACGGAAATTTTCAGCGGGAGTTCGAAGACGCTTTCGAATTCGAGGAAACCAACGACCAAATCACCGCCATCACCGATATCAAGCGCGACATGGAGCGCGCCGAGCCCATGGACCGCCTGCTCTGCGGCGACGTCGGTTACGGCAAAACGGAAGTGGCCATGCGCGCGGCGTTCAAAGCTGTCGCTGACAACAAACAGGTTGCAGTCCTTGCGCCGACGACGGTGCTTACCTTCCAGCATTTCGAAACCTTTAAGCAAAGATTCGCGGCATTTGGCGCACGGATCGAAATGCTCAGCCGATTTCGCAGCGCGGCGCAGCAGAAAAAAATCCTCGCGGACCTCGAAGCCGGCAAAGTGGATGTCGTCATCGGCACGCACCGGCTGCTTTCGAAAGATGTGAAGTTTGCTGACCTCGGGCTTTTGGTCGTGGATGAAGAGCAGCGCTTCGGTGTGGCCCACAAGGAACGCCTCAAGGAAATGCGGAAGAATGTGGACGCGCTGGCGCTTTCCGCGACGCCGATTCCGCGAACGCTGCACATGTCGCTCGTAGGCCTGCGCGACATGTCGCTGATCGAGACGCCACCCCGCGACCGCCTCGCGATTCAAACGGTCGTCGCACCCTTTCAGGAAGAGTTGGTGAAGCGTGCGATCGAGACGGAGCTCGCGCGGGAAGGACAGGTGTTTTTCATTCACAACCGCGTCGAATCGATCTATTCGCTCGGAGCGCTAGTAGCGAAGCTGGTTCCGAAAGCGCGCGTGGTCGTTGCGCACGGCCAGATGGGTGAAAAAGAACTCGAAAACGTGATGCTGAAATTCATTCGCGATGAGGCCGATGTGCTGGTGGCCACGACCATCGTCGAAAATGGTTTGGACATCCCGCGCGCCAACACAATCCTGATCAATCGTGCGGATCGCCTCGGTCTCGCCGAGCTTTACCAGTTGCGCGGCCGCGTCGGCCGTTCGAGCCAGCGCGCGTACGCGTATCTGCTCGTTCCCCCCGAGACGGTGCTCTCCGACATTGCCCGAAAGCGCCTTTCCGCCATGAAGGAATTCAGCGAATTGGGGGCGGGCTTTCGAATCGCAGCGCTCGACCTCGAACTGCGCGGCGCCGGCAACATGCTCGGGCGCCAGCAGCATGGCCACATTGAAGCCATCGGGTTTGACATGTATTGCCAGATGCTGGAGCGCGCGGTTTCGAAACTGAAAGGAGAGGAAACCGCGCCGGAGCTGCGTACCACGCTTAGCCTCGGCTTTGACGTTCGAATCCCGCAGGACTACATCCCCAGCGAAAACCTGCGCCTGCGAACCTACAAGCGCATTTCTTCGATCGCCACCGAAGAGGACAAACAGGACGTTCGAAAAGAGCTGGCCGACCGCTTTGGCGCTCCGCCCGTTTCCGTAGAAAACCTTTTGGAGTATGCCGTACTCAAATCCATGTGCGAGCGGCTGCGCATTTCCGCCGTCGAGCGGCAGGGCAGCCGGATCGCCGTGCGCTTCCATCCGGAGACGACCCTGGACCCGGCAAAACTGGTGACCGTGGTACGCTCAAGAGCAGGCATTAAGCTCGATCCCAGCGGCGTGCTGTGGATGGAAGTAAAGCGGGGCGAATCGTTCCCCGCCGCTTTGAGAAACGTATTGCTCGGCCTTCAGGGGCAGAGCTAAACTTCAGTCGTGAGGAATGAATGAGAAAACTAGTTGTTATTGCGGCATTGTGTGCCGTCCTGTCCCTCGCGGCACAGGAAAAACAAATGGAAAAGCCGCAAGCCAAGCCGCCGGCTCCGGTCATGGAAAAGCCGGGAATGGCGCCCGAAGCAGCCAAGGCCGCTCCCGCAGCTCCGGTGAAGAAAGCGGTTGATCCGAATGCGGGCAGGACCGTGGAAGAAATCATCGCGCGCGTCAACAACGAAATCATCACGAAGTCTGAATATGAGAAAGCGCGCAATAGCGCCGAGGAAGGCGCCCGTGAGGATTGCCAGGGCAAGTGCGCCCCGGAGCAGCTGAAAGCGGAGATCGAGCAAAGACAGAAGACTTCGCTGCGCGACCTGATTGATCAGTCGCTGCTAGTGCAGCGCGCCAAGGACATGGGCGTGAGCGTCGAACCGGAATTGATCAAGAGGCTCGATGCCATCCGCATGCAGAATAAAATCGAGAGCATGGAAGAGCTGGAAAAGGCGGTGACCTCCCAGGGGCTCAACTGGGAGGATTTCAAGAACAATATCCGCAGCACTCTGCTTACGCAGCGGGTGATCAGCAGCGAGGTCGGTTCGCACATCACCATCAGTGAAGAAGAAGTGTCGAAATATTATCAGGCGCACAAGACGGAATTCGTGCGCCCGGAGCAAGTGGCGTTACGGGAAATTGAAGTGAGCACGCAGGGGAAAAAGCCGGAAGAGATTCCCGACTTGAAGAAAAAAGCGGAGACCGCGCTGCAGCGGGTCAAAGATGGAGAAGACTTTGGCGAAATGGCCAAGCGGTTTTCCGACAGCAAAACGAAAACGCAGGGAGGCTTCCTTGGTCTGTACAGGCGCGGAGAACTTTCCAAGGAGCTCGAAGACAAAGTTTTCAAAATGAAAAAAAACGAGCTGACGGAAGTGACGGAAACCAAGCAGGGATTCCTCGTTCTGCAGGTGCTGGAGCATTACGACGAGGGCGAACAGTCCCTCGCCAAAGTGAAAAATGAAATCATGGACAAGCTCTACGGCGCGCGGATGGAACCCGCGATGCGCGAATACCTGAAGACGCTGCGCGAACAGAGCTTTGTGGTGATCAAGCCGGGCTACGTGGATGCCGCGGGCGGGCCTGGCAACTCCGAGATTCAGGAAGTGAGCGCCACACCCGAAGCGAGCAAGGCGAAAAAGAGCCGCAAGAAATTCCTCCTGTTTGGCAAACGCTCCGGAGCACAATCGGGAACATGAAGACTTCGTTTGTCACCGATCTCGGCACCGAACAGAACATCACCTCGTTTTTTCTCGTTCACGAAAAAGAGATTCGCAATACCCGCGAAGGCAAGACGTACCTGCGCCTGGAGCTGGGCGACCGCAGCGGCACGATCGAAGCGCGCATGTGGGATCAGTTCGACGCCGCAGTGAAGGACATCAATCGCGACGATTTCGTTAAAGTACAAGCACGCGTCGAAATTTACCGCAACAGGCCGCAGCTTTCGCTGCAGCAGTTGCGGCTCGCGAAACCCGAAGAGATTGATCTTACGGATTTTCTCCTGCACACCAAAGAAGACGTTGGAAAGTTGTACGCGCAGTTGCTCGAATACGCGAACGCGATTGCAAATCCGTGGCTGAAGAAGCTGGTCACGGGAATTGTCTCCCATCCGGAAATCGCCGCGAAGTACAAGCGCGCTCCCGCCGCGAAAGTGATGCATCACGCATATCTGGGCGGCCTTCTCGAACACGTCATCAGTTTGTGCGGCCACGCAAAGCAAATAGCGGCGCACTATCCGGAGCTGGATGTCGATTTGCTGCTGACCGCCGCGATTTTGCATGACGTCGGCAAGCTCGATGAACTCTGCTACGAGCGCGCCATTAGCTACACCGTCGAAGGCCAGCTCCTCGGGCACATCATGATGGAATTCGAGACCGTTTCCAAAGCGATGGACGCCATCGAAGGTTTTCCTGCAAATTTGAAAACTGTGGTGCAGCATCTGCTGATCAGTCATCACGGCCAATACGAATTCGGCTCGCCGAAGCTGCCGATGATTCGCGAAGCGCTCGCATTCCACTATCTCGACGATCTCGATTCCAAGCTCGCCGCCGCCCGCGCCGCGCTGGCTCTCGACTCCGGCGAACCCGCATGGTCCGCCTACAGCGGAGCCCTCGGCCGCAAATTCCTCCGCCTCGACGAATTCCTGAAACAGACCGCCCCCGCCGCCAGCGACCACAAGTAATCGTCAGCTGGGTTCGACAATCTTGGGAACGGAAGGACTCGGGAGCTTCCTCAAAAGCGCCTCTAAGGTGTATAAAGCTAATAGTGAGGACATTTTCGGACAGCACACGCCGCGAGACTCGCGACATGGGCCCACACAACGCAGAGCCTCATCCAATCGAGGTCGTTGCATTCGGACGATACGGCGGGGGCCTCCTGCCTGGGCACCCGGTGAGCCTGGTCATTGTCCTTGGTCTGGTTCTCATGGATTGATCGGAATTCCTTTGGCCCGATGGTTCTGGGTAGCGTCTTTGGTCTGTTTCTCTGGCTGCGTCACCGTTAGCTCATGATTCCTGCATCTTTCAAAATTCGCGACCTCACCATCCGCCCGGCGGCGGTGCTCGCGCCGATGGCGGGCGTGACGGATACGCTTTTCCGGCGCGTGATTCGCGGGCTCGGCGGGTGCGGGCTGCTGATGACGGAGTTCACCAGCTCCGAGGGCATCACGCGCAGCGCAAAGAAGACGCTGCGGTATCTTTATTTTCAAGAGGATGAGCATCCGATTACGGCGCAGCTCTTTGGCGCGAATCCGACGGTGATGGCCGAAGCGGCGAAGATGGTCGAAGACCTCGGGTACGACGCCGTGGATATTAATTTGGGCTGCCCGGCGAAGAAAGTCGTGAAATGCGGTGGCTCGGGACTGCTGCGCGATTTGCCGCTTCTCGGGGAGATTTTCCGCGCGGTGCGCGCGGCAGTAAAGATTCCGCTGACGATCAAGCTGCGGGCAGGCTGGGATGAAAAATCCGTCGTCGCGGTCGAAGTGGCGAAGATGGCGGAAGACATAGGCGTCGAAGGCGTCGCGGTGCATCCGCGTACGCGAGAACAGGGCTACACCGGCGCGGCGGACTGGAGCCTGATCGCGGCGGTGAAGCAAGCGGTGAAGATTCCCGTGATTGGCAACGGCGACATCAACCGGCCGGAGGACGCAGTGCGCATGGTGCGCGAAACCGGGTGCGACGCGGTGATGATCGGTCGTGCAGCGCCGACGAACCCCTGGATTTTCCTGCAGATGCAGCAATACGCGCTTACCGGCGGTTACGATCAGCCCACCGAGGAGCAGCGGCACCGTTTACTCATGGACTACTATCAGCAAATTAATGCTGCCCAGCTGCCGGATGGTGTAGGCAAAATGAAGCAGTTCGCTTGCTGGTTCACCCATGGCGTGGGGAACGGCAGCGAGCTACGAAGAATCGTACATGCGGCGCATACGCCCGCCGAAGTCCTCGAAAGCGTGGAACGCTTTTTTGAGGGTCGGAGCGCCGTGGTGGCTGCCCCTGCAGGAGCTGCCAGAAATGAGGACCCAGCCCATGGTCCCTCAAGTGAGCACGCCGGTTTTAAGGCAACGCATGGAACGTAGAATCGCGGTGCGGCTGCCGCTGCGCGTGCGCGGCCGCGACAAGCGCGGCGTCACCTTTGAAGAAGAAACCTCCAGCGAAAACCTCTGCCGCAGTGGCGCGGCGTTCACGACGCGTTTTGACGTGGCGATCGGCTCCGAGCTAGAGATTCGCATCCCATTTTCAAACTACGCTTCGCGGCGAGGGGAAGCGGACTTCGCGACGCAGGGCCGGGTCGTCCATGTGCGCGATTCGCAATGGGACGGCGAAAAACTGATCGGCGTACGGTTTACAGGGCCGCGGTTCCAGCGCATGTTCCGCTCGGAATCTGCCGCCTAACGTGGACCCCTTGTTCTCTTTGTAGTGACGGGTTTTCAGACCCATTCCTTACTGTTTCCGTGCTACCGCCCGAGATAGGTCGCGATGAACCAGCTATTCCCCCAGCCGTCTTTGACTCCCGCCGCCCGGTCTCCGTACGGTTTGTCCTGCGGCGTCTCAATCGAGGTCGCCCCCGCCCGCAGCGCCTGCGTGTAAACCGCATCCGTGTCCGGCACGTACACGTGCAGGTGGCAGGGCATCGGCTGGAACTCGCCGTGAGCTTCGTCGATCTCCAGCGTCGCGTTGCCGATGCGGATCGTCGCATGCAGCACCGCGCCCTCAGATGATTCATGCACGCCCATGGCCTCGGCGCCGAAGGCCGCCTCCAGGAACGGAATCATCTTGTGCGCCTCGCGCAGGTGCAAATAAGGCTGTACCGAGCGCAACCCTTCCGGGCCCGGCGTCCACCCCTTGACCATCGCAATGTACCAGAGATTTCCGAACTGGTCCTTCACGGCTCCTTGACGATCGCCCGAAGGATGGTCGTTGTTCGGCGCGTAGATGGAGGTGGCGCCGGCTCGGAGGGCGCTGTCGTACGTGGCGTCGCAGTCGTCCACATAGAGATGAATGGCCGTGGGCGCGGCCGGGTACGCGCCGCTCCCGTCGCTCACTTCAATAGCGCCGTTGCCCAAAGCTACCTCGGCGTGCATGATCAAGCCGTCAGGCGTCGGCATCCTCATCTGCTCCGCGCCCTTGAATGCCGCCTTCAAGAACTCGAGGAACTGCGCCGCGCCCCTCACGATGATGTAGGGCGTGATGGACGTCAATCCCGGTCGCTGGTAATGAGTGGCTCTCGCTGCTGCCGCTGGGCCCGCTCCCGATGCTGCTGTGCTTTCGTTCATGGATCCTCTCCTTTGCAAATCGGATTTGAGTGCTGCTCGGAATTCTTTGCGCGGAAGTTCGCGCAACGCTTGCGCCACGCGCATCAGTGGAGCCAGCTCGCGGTCCGGCGCTTCCTCTGGCCGCGGCTGCAGCGACACCAACATGGCCTGCACCGCCTCATCAAGTTGCAAAGCGAGGGAGCGCCTAGCCATGGCCACCCTCCATCTGCGCTCGCAAATTTTGCACCGCACGCAATTGCAGTTGCTTAATGGCCCCCGGGGTCTTCCCCAGCCGCGTCGCAATCTCCCGTATACTGCGTTGCTCCACAAATCGCTCGTACACCACCCGCTTCTGAACCTCCGGAAGCTGGCCCACCAGCTGGAACAGCTGCGCACGATGCTCAATGGCGCGCAACTCAGAGGCTTGCAGCTGGCGGCCAGCGGGAGCCTCTCTCTGATCGTCGCGGGCTGGGAACTCACGGGCGGCGCGCTTCGACTGGTCAATGATGGCATTGGCGGCGATGCGCAAAAGCCACGCTGCAAAAGGGACCCCGCGCCATTCGTAGCGCGGCAAATTGGCGAGCGCTTTGTGGAACACCTCGGAAGTAAGATCCTCCGCCGTGGCGCGATCGCCAACCCGGCTGGCAAGGAAGGCGTAGACACGCTCGAAATTCAAATCGTAGAGCGCGTCGAATTTTGCCGGATCACTTTGCGCTGCCTCGACGAGCACACGCTCGTCCTCGGCTTGCGGCACAGGCTTGCGGGCCGGTCGTCGTGTGGCCATCATGGCTCTAGGGATAATAACTGCCGGGAGGGAGAAAGGTTACGTTACAGTCTTCGGCCGCGTTCCTGCAGAAGTTCTGTTCGGAACCGGCGGCAAAGGCATCCAGCGCGCGATAACTGCTTTCGTCCGTTAGAAATAGCTCTGTAACTTAAAGTGATATTTCAGGAATAGGCGGCGACGTGCCCTCCCGCACCCCCTTGTTTTACAAAGAGTGCGCAATCCATTGATGCAAAGGGGTTTGCCGATTCCCATTGTTTTGCATCGCCACGAATCTCGCAGCGGCTCGTTCACGGTTCTTCGCGATTTGCCTGCGCGTCGACGATTTGGGAGTAGGCGGCGCGCCGGGTGAGGCCGCGCTCCTTGGCGGCGAGCTTGAGCGCGTCTTTGCGGTCGAGCTTAGCTTGGTGCATGAGTTCTTCGACGCGAGCGGCGAGGGATTGCGTGGAGTCGGCATGAGAACGAGCTTCCCCGGCGTCGGGAGCGCCGATCAGCAAGGTGATTTCGCCGCGGGCAGGGCGCTCTTCGAGGGAGGCGGCAATTTCGGAAAGTTTGCCGCGGAGGAATTCTTCGTGGAGCTTGGTGACTTCGCGGGCGAGGCAGGCGGGGCGGTCGCCGAGAATTTCGCGGGCGTCGGCGACGGATTCGGCAATGCGGTGCGGGGCTTCATAGAGGATGAGCGTACGGTCCTCGATGCGGAAGCGTTCGAGGGCGCGGCGACGCTCGCCGCTGCGGGCGGGGAGAAAGCCAACGAAAAGAAATTCTTCGTTGGGCAGGCCCGAGGCGGAGAGGGAAGCGAGCAGTGCGGAGGGACCAGGAATGGGCACGACGGGAATCTTGTGGCGGAGACAAAGAGAGACGAGACGGTGGCCGGGGTCGGAGACGAGCGGCATGCCGGCGTCGCTGACGAGGGCGATTTTCGAGCCTTGCTCGAGGGCCAGGACGAGTTCGGGGGCACGAGTCAGTTCATTGTGTTCATGGTAGCTGACAAGCGGCTTACGAATGTCGTAGTGGGTAAGGAGCTTTTGGGTGTGACGAGTATCTTCGCAGGCGATTTGGTCCACTTCCTTGAGGATGCGGAGGGCGCGGAGGGTGATGTCTTCGAGATTGCCGATGGGGGTGCCGACGAGATAGAGGCAGCCGGTAGCGCTGGCAGCGTCTTCCGGAGGAGGCTTCACGTTCATGCGGATGAGTCTAGCACGCGTTCCGAAGGCGTTTGGGCTGCATGCTATACTTTGAGGTTTGAACAGCTTGTTGGAGGAGCGTTAGTGCCCCTGTACGAGTACAAATGCCTGAAATGCGGGCGAAACACGGAAAAGATTGAAAGCGTCTCCGGGCCGCATTTGAAGAAGTGCCCGCATTGCGGCGGGAAAGTGGAGTCGGTAATCACTGCGCCTGCGATTCAATTCAAGGGCGCGGGGTGGTATGTGACCGACTACGCGGAAAAGAAGCCCAGCAGTGATGGAGAGAAAGCGGATAAGGCCGGGACCGAAGCGAAAGAAGCTGCTGGCAAAGAGAAGGATAGTTCGAGCAAGGAGAAAGACACGGCCAAGAAAGAAGCGCCTGCCAAGGAATCGAAGGAGAAGAAGCCGGCGGGGAAGAAGTAGCCGCGTCAGACGACTGAGACTCCGTCATAGCTTTAAGGTTTTTAGATAGTCGCGAAAGGCGGCCCCGAATTCGGGGTTTTGCAGAGCGATTTCGACGGTGGCTTTCAGGAAGCCGAGCTTGTCTCCCGCGTCGTAGGAAATTCCTTCATAAATATAAGCCCACAAGCCATGTTCCTTGACGAGCAGGCGCAGCGCGTCGGTGAGCTGGATTTCGTTTCCGGCGCCGGGCTTGGTGCGTTCGAGACAATCGAAAATGGCGGGCGGCAAAACGTAGCGGCCGGTGATGGCGAGATTCGAGGGTGCGTTTTCGGGTTTTGGTTTTTCGACCAGATCGCGGATGCGCAGGAGGCGATCGCCGAACGGCGGTTGCGGGGCGGGTACGGCGTCGACGATGCCGTAAAGGTGTGTTTTGTGCTTGGGGACTTGTTCGACGGCGATCGCGCCGATGCCGGTGGCCTCGTAAACACCGATGAGCTGTTTGGTGGCGGGATTTTCTCCGGGGATCAGTACGTCCCCGAGAAGAACGGCGAAAGGTTCGTCGCCGACGAGATCGCGCGCGACGAGCACGGCGTGGCCGAGGCCGAGTGGCTCCTTCTGGCGCGTGTAGCTGACTTGCACCATGTTGGTGATTTTGCGGACCAGTTCCGCCAGATCGTGCTTGCCCTTTTCTTCGAGGAAGCGCTCGAGCGCGGGAGCAGAATCGAAATGGTCTTCGATGGAATTCTTGCCTTTGCCGGTCACGATGATGATGTGCTCGATGCCGGAAGCGACACACTCTTCGGCGACGTATTGAATCTGGGGCTTGTCCACGACGGTGAGCATTTCTTTGGGTTGCGCTTTGGTGGCGGGGAGGAAGCGCGTGCCGAGGCCTGCGGCGGGTAGGACGGCTTTGCGGACGCGGCTTTGCGGGGCGATGGGTTTGCGCGAGACGTTCGAGGGATCGGTTGGCATATTCGTTTGCGAAAGGCGACGCAGAAAGTCTCAGCAGTTCGCTTGTGCACAGTAGCCGCGAGCGAGTGATTTTGTCAATGCGGGCAAAACCGCAATTTTGCGGAAACGTTACCAACGGTGTGTCGCGAGATTCGGAAGCCAGCGCAAACAACTGAGCTACGTGCGTGTGCTAGCATACGGTAGAAGCGGAATGTTCAGGAAGCAGAGCGTGAGCTTGAGAATATTGGGAATTGAATCTTCTTGCGATGAGACGGCGGCGGCGGTGGTGGCCGACGGGCGGGAGATTCTGTCCAGCGTGGTGGCGTCGCAGATTGATATTCACCGGAAATACGGCGGGGTGGTGCCGGAGCTGGCGTCGCGCGAGCATTTGCGGCAGATCGTGCCGGTGGTACGCGAGGCCGTCGCGCAGGCGGGGATGCAGCTTTCCGATGTGGATGCGATTGGCGTGACGCAAGGGCCGGGGCTGGTGGGCGCGCTGCTGGTGGGAATTACGTATGGGAAAACACTGGCGCAGGCGCTGGGGAAGCCGCTGGTGCCGGTGAATCACCTGGAAGGACATGTTCACGCCGTTTTCCTGGAAGCGCACAAAGCAGGGCGCGCGCCAAAATTGCCGGCGGTGTGCTTAATCGTTTCGGGGGGGCACACGGTTTTGTATGAAGTGAAGGCGGAGGATTCTGGTATACCGGATGCGAGTGCGCGGTTGCGTTACCGGAAGATGGGACAGACGCGGGACGATGCGGCGGGCGAAGCGTATGACAAAGTGGCGAAGCTGCTGGGTCTCGGGTATCCCGGTGGGCCCATTCTCGACCGACTGGCAGCGGCTTCGAATGGGGCGCCCGCACCGGTGAAGTTTGGCGCGACGAAGATGAAAGGGAATGCGCTGGACTTCAGCTTCAGCGGGCTGAAGACCGCGGTATTGTATCACGTGCGCGAAAACGGGTCGTATGCCGATGAGATTCGTTCGAGAGAAAAAGCGCTGGCGCGCGGGGAAAGAAGATTTGAGCAGTTGATGCCGCTTTGCAGCGCGAAGACGCTCGGGCTGGTGAGGGAGTTTCAGAATGCGGTGGTGCGCGATCTCGTTGAGCGCACGATGAGAGCGGCGGAGGAGTTAAGCGTCGAGAGCGTGCTGGTCTCGGGCGGGGTTGCGGCGAACAGCCAGTTGCGAGCGACGTTTGAAGAGCGTGCGAAGGCTGCTGGTGTCGAAATATTTTTCCCTAGCCGCGCGCTTTCGACGGACAATGCTGCGATGATTGCGGCGGCGGCGTATTCGCGGTTTCGAAACGGCATTGTTGCGGATGTGACCTTGAACGCCGACCCCAGCCTCGCACTCGCCTAGAGAAATCATCTCGTGTGGTGGAAGTGCGCCACGTTCTGTATCACGGCAGTGTTTTCACTTGTAAGGACGCCTGAGGGCCTCCAGTTCTTCGAGTGTGCGTGGCCAGTCCGACCCCAATAGCCGGGACAAGCCGCGATCCGCAAGAACCTTTCCCCCCGTCTGGCATCGAGCACAGTAGTTCGTTTCGTTGTCCGCGTAGCGAATCCGCTGAATCTTTTCTCCGCACTTCAAGCATGGCTTTCCATAGCGTCCGTGAACCGTCATCTCTTTGCGAAACGCAGTAACCTTTTCGGGAAAGGCGGCCTTCGCTTCTGCTCGTAGCCTGTCGATCCAGTACCCTAGGGTATGGCGCGTTGCAGCGAAGAGATTCTCCCACTCCTGCGGCTTCAGCCTTTGCGTGAGTGTCGCAGGTGAGAGTTTCGCTGCGTGCAGGATTTCATCCGAATACGCGTTGCCGATTCCACTCAGTAGGCGCGGATCGGTAAGAGCTCTCTTGAGCGTGTGGTTTTCGGCAGTGAGTGTGTCGCGAAAGGAGCTAAGGTCACTGGTGAAAACGTCGATGCCGCCCGGATCGACAGAAGATAGGCCCCCTTCGCCAGCGAGTACATGCAACGATGCGCGGTGCTTTGTGCCGGCTTCGGTAAGCACCAGGGAGCCGCTGGGAAAATCGAAAGCGGCCAGGGTGTTGCGGCCCGTCAGTTTTGACATTGGCGGCCGCCAGTGCAGCCGGCCGGCAATCATCAAGTGCAAGGCTAGCCAGAGATCGCCTTCTACTCCGATCGCGATGCGCTTGCCGATTCGCCGGAGTTCGTACACGACACGGCCCTCCACATCGGCGAGTGGCGGCTGGGCGGTTCGAAGCAGGAAAGGGCTCGCCAGTCGAACACGCTCAAGCGGCTGCGCGAGGATGCGTGGTTCAAGTGCAGTGATGTAGGCAGCGATATCCGGGAGCTCCGGCATGCTTATCAGCTTGCAGGTTGCGTCTGCGCTTTTGCAACCTCGCTCTTTACGATGGCGAAAAATAACGGGCACCGATTCTGGTGATCGACGGCCGGCCCAGGAAGGCTGGCGCTACAAGCACGCCAAGCAACGTGGGGTATACTTCTGCGAACATGGACACATCGGCGAGTGAAGGCGCGCGATTCCAACCTGCTAGCGATCAGTCGCTGCTGATTACCTTCGGCGCAGAAATTTCCCTGACTGCCCATCAACAAGTGATGAAGCTGCTGCGGTTGCTTCAATCGGAGCCTGTTGCGAGCGTTCGCAATCTGCATCCGGCGTATTGTTCCTTGCTGGTCAAGTTCGATGGGCTAAGGATTTCGCACGACGAAGTGGAAGCGATTCTGCGGGAATACCTAGCGCGGCTCGAAGAGGTGCAGCTCCCGGAACCCCGAAAAGTGGAAATCCCGGTGTGTTATGGGGGAGAGCACGGGCCGGACCTCGCTGATGTGTGTGCGCTGCACGGAATGGCCGCGGAAGAGGTTGTCGAGCTGCATGCTTCGGTTGAGTATCTTGTTTATTTTCTAGGATTCGTGCCGGGCTTTGCCTATCTCGGGGAATTGCCGGAAGCGCTGGTGACTCCTCGGCTGGCGACGCCGCGGCGCAGCGTGCCAGCGGGGAGCGTGGGGATTGCGGGGAATCAAACCGGCGTGTATCCGTTCGCAACGCCGGGCGGATGGAGAGTGCTCGGACGAACGCCCGTTGCGATGTTTCGGACCGACCGGGATGGCTTGAGCCTCTTGTCCATCGGGGATCGCGTGCGATTCACGCCGATTTCCGCGGAGCGATTTGCGGCGCTGGAGAAGGAATGGACGTGATTCAGGTGCAGGAGCCGGGGCTGTTCACGACGGTGCAAGATTTGGGGAGAGAGGGATTCGCGCCGCTAGGTGTTTCCGCCTCCGGGGCGGCCGATGCGATTTCGCTACGGCTGGGAAATCGATTGCTAGGCAACGCGGAGGGGGCGGCTGGGTTGGAGATGACGCTGCTCGGCGGGACGTTTGTGTTTCCGGACGGGGCCATCGTTGCGCTGACGGGCTCGGATTTTGGCGCGACAGTGAATGAAGCACAGGTTGTGCTATGGACGTCGATGGAAGTGAAACCGGGCCAGACTCTGAAGTTAGGGCCGACGCGATCGGGAGCGCGGTGTTATTTGTGCGTTCGCGGCGGAATCAAGGTGAAACCTTTTTTGGGCAGCGCGTCGACGCACATCCTGAGCGGGCTCGGTGGACATGAGGGCCGATCATTGCGGAAAGGCGATATGCTCAAAATCGGGCCTGCGAATGAGGCCGTTCCTGAACGCAGGTTGTCTGCGAGCGTGCTGAACCACGTGTTGCCTCGCAAGATCTTGCGCGTCACGCCGGGACCGCAGAGCGATTGGTTTCCAGAGGCTGCGCAGCGGATTTTTTATGAGAGCAGGTATCGGGTTGCGGAAGAGTCCGATCGGATGGGGATTCGGCTGAAAGGTGGGGCCGTTCCGGAAGGTGCCGGCGGAAAGATGATTAGCGAGGGAGTTTCACTTGGCGCTGTTCAAGTGCCGGACGGTGGATCGCCCATCATTCTTTTTGTGGAGCAGCAGACCACGGGCGGATATCCGAAGATCGCCAATGTGATTTCCGCGGATTTTCACTGCCTGGGGCAGCTTCGCCCGCGCGATGAGATTCGATTCGAACGCGTCGACTGGGAAACGGCTCGATCCTCGTTGAGAGAACAGGAGGAGTTCCTGGCATCGGAGGAGCTGACTTTTGAATGAAGCGTGTTGATCTAAAGATGGATCTGAATTGCGACATGGGCGAACTGCCGGAGGCCATTGCGGACGGCACGCAGGAATCGTTGATGGCGTCGCTCACGTCGGCGAATATCGCTTGCGGGGGACATGCGGGCGACGAACACACGATGAAGACTACTGTGGAACAGGCGCTTCGCTGGAAGCTGGCGATCGGGGCGCACCCCGGGTATCCGGATCGCGCGAATTTCGGACGGCTGGAATTGAAACTGCCGGCGAAGGAAATTGCAGATTCAGTTTACGAACAAGTCCGGGCGCTTGCCGAAGTTGCCGCGCGCTGCGGCGCGCGGTTGGCGCACGTGAAGCCGCATGGCGCGCTTTACAATCAGGCCGTGCGTAATCGCGAGCTGGCGCGCGCGATTGCCGAAGGTGTCGCTCGCTGGGGCCGCCACGTTGTGCTTATAGGCCTGGCGGGGTCGCCGATGCTTGACGTTTTTCGCGAAGCCGGTTTCGCTGTGGCTGCCGAAACATTTGCCGATCGGCGTTATGAGCCGGATGGAACATTGCGCTCCCGCAAGTTTGACGATGCGCTGATCCGCGATCCCGCGGAAGCTGGGCAACAAGCGCTAAGCATCGTGGAACGAAGCGCCGTGATTGCCAGCGATGGCAGCGAAGTCGCGGTCGACGCGCAAACGATCTGCATTCATGGCGACACTCCAGGCGCTCCGGAGATTGCCGCGGCGGTCGCGCGGACTCTGCGGAAAGCTGGGGTCACACTTGGTGCGGTTTCGGTGCCGCGTAATTGAAACTGGTTGAACTGAGATGCGCGCAGATGGGAGAGAGGTAAATCGGCATAGGGGGGACGGTCACCCGTCCGCCCCTGCCACACCACCGTAGATGCGGGTCCGCGTACGGCGGTTCAGAGGGTTACGCATTGGCATCGAACAGCCGAGGAAGACCAAGCGAATCGAAGTAAGCAATGGAA